>ERZ1026810.184-NODE-184-length-47153-cov-8.206311_pt1 | contig 47153 bp, 42 predicted proteins | sample MGYA00520872_ERZ1026810 | MGnify/ENA primary metagenome ERZ1026810 (study PRJEB33270, sample SAMEA104284477) | anaerobic digester metagenome | biome: Anaerobic digester microbiome; feature: mesophilic sludge digester; material: Anaerobic digester biomass | place... | reverse complement strand
TTTTTTTTTTTTATGGATACGGCGACCACCGAGATCTACCCAGAGTAGTTCGTCGGCAGCGTCAGATGTGTATAAGAGACAGGTCGATCAACGGCCTGGTCAAGATCACCCATGGTAGGGCCTGTGTCTGCGGCCTGGATGTTCGCCGACGTGGCTTTGAGGTGAGAAGGAGGGTGGGCTATGTCATTCAGAACTTCTATTTCGATCCATTCACCCCTTTCACCGCCCAGGAGGTGGTGATGATGGGACGCTTTGGCCGTCAGGGACTGTTGAGCCGCCCGAAGGAGTCCGACTATGATGCCGTGCAGAGGGCGATAAAAACAGTAGGTATCGAGGACCTGGCACACAAAACCATAGGCACCCTCAGCGGCGGCCAGCAGCAGAAGGTGATGATCGCCCATAACATCGCCAAGGAGCCGGATCTCTTCATGCTGGATGAGCCATTCAGCAATCTCGATTTTCGGGCCAGAGAGTTCCTGCAGGATGTGTTCAAGGGGATGGTGCAGCAGGGGGTCCCCATCCTCATGGTGGCTCATGCATTCGATGGACTCCCCGACATTCCCATTCATCTAGTTGTCATGAACCGGGGCAGGATCACCGGCGACCTGAGCTGCCAGGCGGGGGAGGTGGAGGAGATAATCAGAAAGGAGTGCGAGGTCAAGGAAAGATGCTCGAGTGGCTGATAGAGAACAATGTGGTCTGCCATGCCCTGGAGGCGATGATCTTTGCCTCCGTCGCCTGCAGCATCCTGGGGGTGATCATCTCCAGGATGAGCCTCTCCTCAATTGGCTTTACCATGTCCCATGCTGCCTTTGCCGGTGCGGCTCTGGGCATGTTCCTGGGAGCGAATGCTCAGGTGATGGCCATCGCCTTCAGCATGGGGGTGGCAGCTCTCATCGGTCCGGTTAGCGAGAAGGCCAAGATGGCGGCTGATGCCACATTAGGCGTCCTATTCTCCCTGTCCATGGCTGTGGCCATCTTCTTGATCTCTTACATGGAATATATGGGCAAAGGGCTCTCCGCGAGCAGCCTTCTATTTGGGGATGTCATATCTTTATACCGGGAGGAGATTTATGCCCTGGCTGCCATCTGCTGCCTTTCCATCCTATTCGTTTTAGCGTTCTACAAAGAGATCTCGGCCATCATGTTCAACATGAAGATAGCCGAGTCAGCCGGGGTCCGGGTTAAGCTCATATATTACGTACTATTATTCATTATTGCCCTATCCGTGGCGCTCAGCCTCAACATTGTGGGCGGCCTCTTGATATTCGTATTGCTGGTGACGCCTGCATCCATAGCTGGCCAGTTCTGCTTTAATGTAAAGAGCATGTTCATAGTTGCGCCGCTGGTAGCTCTCTTGGTGAGCGCCTTTGGCGTCTGGGCGGGTTTTGAGTTTACGCTGCCCGTCGCTCCTCTGGTGGCCCTGCTGCTCACAGGCGTATTTGCAATATCCGTAATGCTGTCTTTTAAGAGAAGGATAAATACCAAAATACATTGATGATTAAAGCTCTCGGCGGTGGTAATAGTCAAGGAAAGATTGTCAATCAGGCAAATAGGATCCCTCCTGGCAAATGCCGTGAATATGAAGACCAGTCCGGTATGCGTGTACGGCTCGGATCAGGTACCGGAAAATGCTGTCCGGTCCTCTTCGTTCAGCGATTGCCTTGCCTGCAAAACAGGATGGAAAGCATCTGAAAGAGAACGAAAATATCGCATGCGAGACCTACAAGGCAGTAGGTGAGATCAAAACCCTGGGCAGGTATGTGGTGATGAGGCGCTGCGATGATTTCCAGGAGGACCCTGGCGTAAAATGCATAGTATGTTTTGCCAGCGGCGAGCAGATCAGGGATTTATGTGCACTGGCTCATTTCGGCAGCCATAACGTTTTTAATTTAATATCGGTTCCCTGGGGCCCGGCTTGCGCTACCCTGGTTACCTATCCTGCGGGCATGGCGGAAAATGCTTCTCTGTCTCAGATATCCATCGGTCCAACGATCCTTCCGCCAGGGGTTGGCTGCCCGAAAACTGCCTGGCCATGGGAATCCCGGCAGAGATCGCCCGGAAGATGGCCAATGATGTAGTGAGGTCGTTTTTGGCTAAAATAGATAATGTCTCTTGATTCGTTATATTTAATACGAACTTACAAAGATAATCAAGTCAATAGTAGTAAAACTTAAATATTTAGTATTACTAATTCCAATTATGAGAATTCAATCATCCAACTTAGCCATACTGATGCTGGCGATCTTTTTGATCGTTCCTGCTGGTGCAGAAACGGCACCGTCAACTCTCAAGATCGTCTGCACCACCAGTGTATTGATGGATCCGGCAACCTATATCGGCGGAGATAGGGTGGAGGCCATTTCCATCGCTGACCCTACCCTGTGCCCTCACCTGCAAACAGACATCATTCCAAATCGCATTCAGCTCAACATGGATTTCATCAAAGATGCTAACATGTTTATGGCGTACAACGACAGCAACGACCAAAGGTATAACATGCCGGCAATCAACGATTTCATGACGGCCAATAACTATGGGACAGCTGAATGGATGACGATATCCAACCCTTCCCGCGGATGGAACACCCCGACCAACTCCAAGCTGCTGGCTGCCGAGGTAGAAGGGTGGCTCGCAAATAAAGACCCGGCCAACAAAACCTACTACGAGCAGCGCTACAATGATTATGCAAAAAGCTTTGACGCCATCGAGCCTACAGAGTCGGAGAAGAAGCAGCTAAACCAGACGCAGGTCATAGTCATGCTCTGGCAAAAAGATCCCGTGCAAAACTGGCTGGGCATGAATGTGGTCAACTTCTTTGCGCCCGAGTTCGCTCTGAATGGAACCAAGACCGCGGCCAGAGTGGTGGACGACATCAATGCCAATCCTGAGAAATACCAGAATGTGAAATATATCATAGAGAATATGCAGTCCGGGGAGCTGGCCAAGGGAATTGAAGAGTCCTTGAAGGATAAGGGAATCGATGCAGAGCGAGTGATCTTCACCAACTTCCCTGGATCGGTTGAGGGTGCAGACACGATGGCAGAGGTTCTAAACCACAATAAGCAGATCGTGCTCTAGGCCGGCAGGCTCATTTTTCTTTTTTCTGGATTTTATTGGAGTACAAGACGACAAAAGCTTTGATATTACTACAATCGAAATGCTTATTACTTAATAATACAAATTACTATTAATTCTCCAACCATAGAGAGAATTGCTTTCTTGGGAAAATGGTGAGTGGGATGACATTTGAAAAAGGATCTGATTTGGCCTTTGAAAAGCACCCCAATAGAGCTTTAAGCATTCTCATTGCCGAGGATGACCCGGCAAATCAGCTGGTCGCCTTGCGGATGCTAAAGACGCTGGGGTATAATGCCGATACAGTAGACAATGGCCTCGAAGCTTTGATTGCCATGGAAAGCCGCCCCTACAATCTGGTGCTCATGGACATTCAGATGCCAGAGATGGATGGATTGCAGGCGGCTAGAATCATCCGGAAACGCTGGCCAGAGGGCCCCAGGATCATCTTTGTCACTGGCTGCACCAGCCGCAGAGATGAATGCATCAGCGAGGGAGGAGATGGCTTTATCTCTAAGCCGATAAGCTTGCACCAACTGCAGGAGGCGATTGATGATAAGGCATGTTGATCTCCTAACCTCGTTCAACATTTTCAGGGTATTCGAGCAACATCCTCGAGCAACGTCTTCGATCTCATCTACAGCTCCAACGCCTTTTGAGATCTCTCCGGCTCCATCGATATCATTACAAATCCAAGCACGCTGGCGCAGATCATGAGCCCCGGCGGTAGACGAACATTTACGTTGATATCCTCCACCTGATTGGTGGTGCCAATGACAAGCTTCTCTATGGCGTAGTTGTCCGATCGCTCCTCGCCCTGAACCATGGGCAATCCCGATAGCAATAGGCAAAAGATGAGCGATAGATTTGAGATCGAATGCTTTTTTGCTTCCATAATATCCATCCTGTGTTTGTGATACTTAATGGCTCCATTAGATATAAATGTATTATTAATTGTTCTTGATGTTGTTGAAAAGTACATTTTCTGATAATTCTCTGAAAATTCAAAATCTGAGCAAATCCATCAGCATGCAAATAGCAACCACACTCCTCTATAATTCTACCAAATCTATCATTACTTTAGAAAATATCTTATACTAGTAAGGTATAATATTATATCATGCTAAAAAGTAATGAAAATATCGGATCAAGCAGATCAGTCCGCTCAGAGATAAGGTACTTCGACGACGAACTCAATCCTGTCTCCAGGGATAAAGCCACCTGGGCAGTCTTCCGAGAGGTGGATGATAAAGGAAACCTCCTCTTCGAAGCGCAGGGATTCATCGACTAGCCCTGCAGGGGGAGCTTCTGATCCAAAATGCAATTATTAATAAAAAAGCTAATTTTTCATAATATCTTTCAATCTCATTAGCCAACTTATCATTTTCAGACCTAATGTGAATTGGGCAAAGGATTTATTAACCGAATCCCAATAGCATAGATGTATGTATGATCTATCAATAAAACTGAGCTATTTAATATTATAAAGTGTCATCTAATGGCATCAGACCTGCTAGTCAGTGATTGAGATGGTTTCCGATCGGGGTAAAGGAGGTTAAGAGACGATTATGGATGCAAAGGAGAGCATTTCGCAATACTGGGATTGGAGAAGCCGGAGCTATACCAACGGCAGTCATGGATTTGAAGAGGAGGAGAAGGCCGTCTGGAAGATGGAGTTAGAGCCATTCCTCCAGGGGGGGAGATACAAGAGAGTCCTGGATGTGGGGACCGGTCCCGGATTTATGGCCTTGATACTGGCGGAGATGGGGCTTGATGTGACCGGTGTCGACATCTCCTCCGGGATGATAGAAAAAGCGAGGCAGAACGCCCAATCGATGGGCTTGCAGGTGGACTTTCGCCATGCAGATGGCGAGCAGCTTTCTTTCGATAGTGAGAGCTTCGACCTCCTGGTGAACAGGCACCTGCTCTGGACCCTTCCCCATCCCCTGGCGGCGGTGAGAGAATGGTCTCGGGTTCTGAAGGACGGGGGCCGCATCCTGGCCATCGACGGGGCCTGGTTTGATCCCTCTCTAAATGCCCAGATCCGCAGGGGCATATCCAGTGCTGCTGCTAAAATCTGCTCGAGGAAGGCCCCATCTCTTAAATCCAAATTCCTAGACCACTACCAATCGATAAAAAAGGAGCTCCCACTCTTCAGCCAATCCAAACCGGAGAGGATCTGCAATGTCTTCGAAGAGGCGGGCCTTTTCAATGTCTCATTCAGGCATCTGGAAGAGGTGCAGAAGCTCCAGAATAAAAGGGGCTCTGTCTTGAGCAGATTGGAGTATCATGAGCCCACATTTGTGGTGGTGGGCGATGTGGCCAAGAGAGTCCGATGATGCGCTTCATTGTCCTTGCCTCACCATTTCCTTTTATCCCTATCTGCAACCAGAGTAGAGAATCAATGCCTTTCGACTCAAAAAAGGGGATCCAATGGGAAAGGATGGCTCTTAAAGCCCTAAAAATTCATCACAGTATTTATTAACTCGATGTATTATCGTATGAAAAAGTGACTGCTGAATTCATGTATTATCCCGTGCGAGGTATAAAATAATGGAGCCGAACCGCTTAATTTGGATTTTGATCTATGCTCTCGTGATATTATCTCCTACTAATGCTGCTGATTTCGTCCTGGAGATCTATGGCAATGCCAATATGGATGAGCATCTGGACCAGGCCGACCTGGACTATATCAGGGATATCGCAGCGGGCAAAACCGAGCCCACCAAGCTTGCCGATGCAAACTATGACGGCGATGTTGATGAAGAGGATATAGAGCAGGTCCAAGCCATACTGGATGGCAGAGAGACTCGGATCACCTATATAGACATCCTGGGTGAGGCAGAGACGTTGAATAAGCCCATAAAGCGCCTGGTGAATATGGGTTACAATGGGGTGGAGATGACCAGAATCCTGGGTGCAGAAGACCTCCTTGTAGCCTATGGTGCAGATAGATCGGCGCATAAGACATATCTTCCAGAACTATCCGACCTTCCTTCAGTCTCTCCAGACGAAGGAGCCCAAGCCGAAAATGCTGACTTTGAGAGGATAATTATGCTGAAGACCGATGCTCTCCAGACCAATATAGAGAGAGGATCTTCTTCAACCGCGGGCCGGGCACAGAAGGATATATTCAAGAAAAACCTCCCCGATGTACCTCTGATCTCTCTCAATATGCGTGAGCTTGATGTTCTGGTGAAGAACGTCCGCACCTACGGTTACCTTATAGATCATGAGAAAGAGGCAGAGCAGTTCATAAAATGGTATACTGAATACTACAACCTGTTTGAAAGCCGGACCAAAGACATTCCTGAGGAAGAGAGGCCAACGGCGTTCTTCGAGTACGCATCCGAGCCCTATAATTGTTATGCTTCAGGCAGCAATCTGGGCCAGGTTCTGGTCTTAGCCGGGGGGAAAAACATCATCGATGGGGCAGTGGGTCCAGATGATCCTCAGTACAAAGGCATGATCGCTGCGGATCCAGAGTTCATCGTCAAAGAAAACCCCAAATATATTTTTGAGGCAGTGGCAAGCTGGGGCGATGGCGGATATGAGACAGATGATCTCTCCAAGATGACCGCCTCAAGAGATCAAGTCCTAAATCGAAGTGAGCTGGTTAATGTCGATGCGGTAAAGGAGAATCAGGTATACTGTCTGGACTACTTCCTGCTCATCGGCGCGGGGAACAACATCATAGGCACTGCATACCTGGCCAAGCTCTTTTACCCCGATCTATTCGAGGATATAGATCCCGTGGCCATACATCAGGAATATGTGGACCGTTTCTGCCGCATAGACTTCAATGTCGAAGAAAAGGGTGCATTCCTCTATCCTCCGTATGATCGCTGGCCGGTGGAGGCCTGAGGATATGATAGTCTTGCCGCTTTCGATCTACCTTTCCAGGAGCCGGGGATGAAAGAGAGGATAACCAGACACTGGGACGGGAGGGCAAAGGCCTACGATGAGAACGTCAGGCAGGTCATATACTCCTCCAGGGAGAGGCGCATATGGCAGAAGATCTTCAGCGTAGCTATAGGCAGCGCCCCCCTCCGGATTCTTGACGTGGGCACGGGACCGGGAATTGTGTCCAATCTTCTCTCCGAGCTGGGTCATGATGTCACAGGCATTGATGCCTCGGAGGGAATGCTGAAGAAGGCCCAGTCGAACTCGGAAGCTCTGCGCAATCCAATGCATCTAATCCAGGGAGATGGCGAAGTTCTGCCCTTTGATGATAGCTCCTTCGATGCTGTGGTCAACAGGTATGTTCTCTGGACCCTTCCCCAGCCGGAAAAGGCAATTGCTGAATGGCAGAGGGTTCTGCGGCCGGGCGGGAGGCTGGTGATCGTAGATGGCACCTGGTTTGATGAAAGAGATAGGACGGCATGCAGGCAGCTGTGGCGCAGTCTCTCTCTGATCCTGATCATGCTCACCGAGAGGAGGATGCCATGCTACCAGGAGATGGATAAAACGATAAAAAGGGACCTGTGGTCCTGCAATATGAAGCGGCCTGACCATGATATAGAGATGCTCACCAGACTCGGTTTCAGGGATGTTCAGCTTAGAGATAACCTCAACCGAAAGCTGCTATTAACCCTCAACCATCTGAAGCATGGATACGGCGGCAGGCAGTTCCTGGTCACCGGGGTTAAGTGAAGCCTCAGCTTTTTTTGCCAGAATAAGCTATCATGTCATTTGATCTTCTTCTGATGAATTTGCTCCTGGCAGGCAATGGCTATGCCTCCAAGCTAAGGCGCTTCAGCCCCAATGCGAGAAAGTATCTGCTCTTCGTCTTCCTGACCACTCTAAATGCGGGGATATATGGGGTCATATTCAATCTCTACATCCTGCGACTGGGCTTCGGAGAGGATTTTCTGGGGCTGATCCTATCTATCTCCGCCACCTCCATGGGACTCTTTTCCATACCTGCAGCCTTTGTCTGTGATCGCCTGGGCAGAAAGAGGACGTTGCTTCTCTCTTCAGTTCTCAGCGCTATATCGCTCTTCTTTCTCTATAATACCACAACACCGGAGCTATTGGTGCTATTCAGCCTGGCATCCGGGATGGCATCCGCCCTGGGCCTGGTGACCGGATCGACCTTCCTCCTGGAAAACTCGACCAAAGAAGAGAGGATGTATCTCTTCTCCATGTCCTCGCTCATCTACACCTTTTCCCTCCTATCAGGAAACATGTTGGGCGGATTTCTGCCCGATATCCTGGCAGATCTCATCTCTGCCCAGTCTGGCAGCGCCATATCCTATCGGCTAACTCTCTATGTGTCATTGGTTGCCACTGTGGCATCGCTGCTGCCCCTGGCATATGTCGCTGAGAAGAATTCGGAAGAGAATAATGGCATCAGAGGCCAGCTTCACATCTATCGATCCATATTCAAGTCCAAGGTCGTCAGGCAAATGACCCTATTTTATTGCCTTTATGGGATAGGATGGGGCACATCCCTTCCCTATTTCAATGTATACTTTGATACGGTTCTCGGTGCCAGTGCCAACCAGATCGGCATCATCTTCTCCGTCTCGCAGGTCTTCATGATTCTCGGATATTTTCTAGTCCCCGTTCTCACCGAAAGGACGGGGAAGGTCCGGCTGGTCGCCATTGTGCAGATCTTATCGATACCATTTTTGCTGATGTTTGTCCTCACCAATAACCTGCTCATTGCCGTGGTTGGATTTGTGATGAGATATATGATCATGAATATGGCAAATCCCATCCTGAATAGCTTCAAGCTGGAGATCGTTCAGCCTGAGGAGAGGTCGATGATAAACAGCATAATGTGGATGGCCTGCTACACCTTTGTAGGAATTGGAAACTATGTCGGCGGCCTTATGATGGCTAAAGGCGATAGCCGCATGCCTTTTATGGTCACTGGCTTGTTCTATGCGGCAACAGCTGTATTTTATTATATATGCTTTAATAAGCTGGAAGAAATTATAAAGACATGACGCATCCCATCGCAAAAGAGTTGGACATAAATATTACTTATATTAGAATTGATCTTATTTAATGCTATAATACCGAAATTCTTATTTAATATATACACCCATCCAGAAAGCTTAATCACATGAATGCTGTGAGGTGGCCAGAAAAGCGGCTCATTGATCAGCATATTCGATATTCACATGAGTGGCTTACAGAGGTATTGCAGCACTAAAAAAAAGAGCACCAATTGAAGAATATGGTTGGAATTAGAAATGATGAATTATGGGCATTCTATGAGCAGAGGGCCTCAATTCTCGAAGAGAATAATCCAGAGGGCAGCAATCGTTGAAGTTGCCCTATTCCTGGTCAGCCTCTTCGTGGGCATCTCTGCAGCAGATGATGAAACGCTGAAGGTGGCATCGCCCTGGGAGCCAAAATCGCTTGATCCCATTGTATATCAATTGAGCGTGGACGTTTCTGAGCCGCTTCTGAGTGTGGACTCAGAGGGAAAACTATCGCCAATGCTTGCCCAGTCATGGGATGTATCCGAGGACGGCAGAACATGGACATTTCACTTAAGAGAAGGAGTCAGCTTCCATGATGGAACGCCTTTTAATGCAGAAGCTGCGAAGCTGAGCTTGGAGAGGACCTTCAGAAGATCGGCAGAATATTCTTCCATCAAGGCATTTCCAGTGGAGTCAGTCACAGCGCCTGATGAGTACACCCTGGTGATAACCACCAGCAGGCCATTTGCTCCCCTGGCAGGATACCTGACCAAGGATGCAACTGAGATACTGGCGGCATCATCCTTCGACAGCAATGATGAGGTCGTAGAGCCCATAGGCACCGGCCCCTTCAAGTTCGACTCCTGGGTGCCAAAGGAGAGCATGACAGGTGTTCGATTTGAAGACTATTGGGGCTCCAAAGCAAAGGTGGAGAAGGTGGTATTTTCAAACGTCCCTGAAGAGAAGACCAGGGAGAGCATGCTGAGAGCAGGCGAGGTGGACATAATTGGCACTATCTCTCCTGCTCTGGCCAAGAAGCTGGCCGAGGACTCCAGCTTCAAAGTCTACGAGCAAGAGGAGATGGGCAGAGTACGCCATCTACTGCTGAATGTAGCTAATCCGCCCCTGGATGATGTTCTGGTGCGTCAAGCGATAAGCATGGCAATAGACCGCGATCTGATCTGCGATTCCCTCCTGGAGGGTATGGATCAGACGGCATCAGCTCCTTTCTCATCCAATCTCTACTGGTCAAACGATAACCTCGAAACCCCATCATATGACCCAGAGGAGGCAATTGCACTCCTGGAAGAGGCCGGCTGGTCGGACAGCGATAACGATGGCATCATGGATAAGGATGGGGAGGATCTCAAATTATCTCTGTTCACCTATCCGAGCAGGCCGGAGCTTCCAAGCATTGCAGAGGCGTTGAAAGATCAGCTGGGCCAGGTGGGAATCGATATAGAGATCACCATTCTCGATGACTCTGCAGTGAGAGAACAGGCCAAAGGAGGGAAGGTGGATATCTATCTGGTCTCCGTCAATACTCTCCTCAATAGAGACCCGGACACATGGGCCAGCTATTTTACTACGGAATCGTATTACTACGACTGCATGAACTATTCCCCTGATGATGTGGCCGACCTCATCGAAAAAGGAAGGGAGACCATGGACCAGGAGGCGAGGAAGGAGATCTACGACCAGCTTCAAGAGAGGATACTGAAGGATGTTCCTGTGGTATATCTGACCTACTACACGGGCATTTCCGCCTCAAGCTCCGATATACAGGACTATGAGCTGAGCCTGATCGGCAGGCATCACCTGGAGAATGCCTACAAAGCCTGAATGAAAAGAAGGAGAGCGAGAGGAACAAGAGCGAGGGACGGGAGCAGGACATGTACGGGCTCATCCTGAGGCGGATTGCCGCTGCCATTCTGACCATATCTGTTCTCACCGTATTTGTCTTCGCCCTCCTCTATCTATTCCCTGGAGATCCTGCGGAGCGAATACTGCAGACCAGGATGAACGGTGAGCTTCCCACTTCCCGTGATACAGTGGAGGTCCTGAAAAAGGAGATGGGGCTGGATGCACCTCCATATCAGCTGTACCTGAACTGGGCCCGCGGGGTGTTGCATGGCGATCTGGGCTACTCTTACGTCACCAGAAGGCCGGTCATAACCATTCTCAGTGAGTCCCTCCGGGCGACCGGCGAGCTGGTGATGATCTCCATGCTGATAGTCATGTTCTTTGGGCTTGCTCTGGGCTTTCTAGCCGCCTGGAAGGAGGATTCGTGGATCGATGATATGCTCAGCTATCTTGCCATTCTGGGCATCTCCGTGCCCGGATATGTCACAGCCTTCGTCTTAATCCTCATATTTGCCATAGGCCTGCATCTGCTTCCCGTGGCGGGACGAAGCGGGCTCGATTCCATGCTCATGCCTGCAGCATCGCTCTCCTTTGGAGGGGCAGCGATGCTTATGCGCATGACCCGATACGATATCCTGGAAGAGTCAAGGCAAGACTACGTCCTGGCAGCGAAAGCGAAAGGCCTGGGCGAAGCACGGGTGTTTTTCGGGCATATATTCAGGAATTCCCTCCCCCCGTTGGTCACTTACCTCGGGCTGGAGTTGGGAGGCCTATTCGGCGGGGCGGTGATTGTGGAGAACATTTTTGCCTGGCCGGGAATCGGCCGGCTCCTGGTGGACTCGGTCCAGTCAGGAGACGTCCCATTGGTTCAGGCCAGCGTCCTCTTAATCGGGGTGATATTCATCCTCATAAATATCATCGTCGATCTGCTCTATACCTATATCGACCCCAGAATAGATCCGGAGGGCGTTTTATAGGCATGGCCCAGCGAGATCTCCTGAAAGAGGGTATCCTTGGAAACAAGAAGATACTCATAGGCTCTGCGATCATTGGGACGGTACTGATCATAGCTCTTTTTGCACCCCTGATCGCCCCTCATGATCCCGAAGCGATAGATCTGAGAAACAGGATCGCTCCCTGGACGCTTGAGCATCCTCTCGGAACCGATTACATGGGCCGATGTCTCTTGAGCATGCTAGTGTATGGGCTGAGGCTCTCTCTCTTCATCGCTGCTGTGGTCCTCTTGATAAGAGTGGCATTGGGCACTGCTCTGGGGATGATGGCCGGATACTTCGGAGGCACTGCCGACCGGCTGATCTGCAGGATCATCGACTTCGAGCTCGTCTTCCCGGACATCGTCCTCGCCCTGGTGCTGGTCGGAACCCTGGGGCCGGGAGTGCCAAACCTGATATTGGCGTTGTCCATAGTTGGCTGGTCGAAGTACGCCAGAGTCATACGCAGCACTGTGATCTCAGTCAAGGAGAAGGGATTCGTCGAGAGCGCCCGAGCACTGGGTGCAAGCGAGAGCTACATCATGGGAAGACATATACTGCCCAACACCATCGCTCCCCTGATACCGATGATCACCTTAGGGCTTGGTGGCCTTCTTCTCAGCGTGAGCGGATTGAGCTTCATCGGTCTGGGGGTGGAGGCGGGAACCCCCGAGCTGGGGATGATGATCAAGAACGGATTTGGCGTCTTCCCAGGCCACCCCCATCTGGTTCTTGTACCCTCTGCATTGATAATCGTCTGCGTGACCGGTTTTACCCTTATCGGTGATGGCCTGCGTGATCAGCTGGACCCAAGAAAAGGCAATCCATTCAATCTATCCTAGCAGCGAATTGCGGCCAAGGAATGCATAAAATAGGAATGCTGTCAGGGCATAGAGTGCGCCGGTTATCAGGAACGGCATCTGGTTATGCCCCCCGGCCATCATAATTACTTCGGCATATGTCCCTGCCCCCACAAACAGGTAGCATGCCGTCCAGGTAAGGCTGTTGATTATCGGCCTCTCCTCAGGCGGGACGATCTCTCCAAGATGATCGCATCAAGAGATCAAGTCCTCGATCGAAGCGAACTGGCCAATGTCGATGTGGTAAAGGACAATCAGGTGTGCACTCCGTGCATTCCAATATCTTTAAATATTTAGAATATAATTGTGTTTCGTATTGATAATCAGGAGGTATGCTACTGAAATGGAATGTATTAATGGTATGCATACTACTTTCTTGTATGCATGTCGTAATGTCTGTTCAAGGTAATGAGAATCAAGGTGCAGAAACAGAACTCGAACTACAAGAGAGTCAGTCTAACACTGAGGTTGTTCCTTTGCCAAATAATAGCGTCGCTTTGAATCAGTCAACATCGACACCGATTGGTTTGGAAAGGACTGCAAGGAATAACAGTAGTCTTATTGAAAATGATACAAAATGTGAGCAAAGGACAAACTGCAGTGATCGAGAAAAAGGAGCCCTTGATGATGAAGTTAGTTGGCACATAATATCCTGTGCCACTATATATTCAGGTACATGCCAATATTCCAATAACTGTTATGTTGATGGGCATTGTCCCAATTGTTTTAGCTATTCAAGCTCGCATGTATGCTGTTTGTATGGACATTGGGATAGCTCAGGTTTGCATTGTTATGCTTAGTTACCTGCTAGGAGGAAATCAGTTATGAACGTAAAATTGCTGGCATTAGCAATATTCTTAATCACATTAGGGGAAGTATATGGACAGGCGGATGAGCTTGAACACGCAGTTATGGGGGATGTGGATCTGCGATCAGGCTACGGGCGGGTTTGGACTAGCATTTACGGCGTTGAACTGGTATCTCTGCCTTCATATAATGATACTTTACAGCAGTTGATAGACAATGCTGTAGATGGTGATACCATCGAATTACAGCCAGGCTGGTATATATCTGACCAGAATTCTTCGGGATTTCTTGTAGAGATTGATAAGAACCTGACCCTGAAAGGACAAGGGATGGTAATCATAGACGGTCGAAGATTGCGCAGTGCATTGGCCATAGGTAAAAGCAATCCACAAGTAAAAGTAAAACTATCTAATATCAAATTGATAAACTGCAAAGGTGAGACTGGCGCGGCTATACTCAACCATGGCAAAATGCTGATCTTGGATGATTGCCTATTAGGTAACAATATAGCATACAATGGTTCAAGTATTTACAATAAATACGGTGAAGTGTGGATAAATGACAGCTTAGTAACGAATAACTTCGCTATGCATGATGGTACAGTGGTTAACGAGGGAGGAAAATTGATCGTGGAAAACAGCACATTTTCCCAAAATATAGCATCTATGGGAAGTGGCATCTCCAGTAAGGGAGCCGTGCTGCGAAAAGATAGCTATGACCTGCAGAAGATCCGTGAAGAATACAGGAATGATTTCGGGAGTGGCATGCAGGTGATCGTGAGAAATTGCACCATTTCATACAACCGTGGAGATACAGGAGGTGCCATCAGTAATGAAGGCGGCAGTCTTATAATAGATTCGACATCCTTCGAATCCAATAGAGGATCTGGGGGCGCGATTTACGCCTTTAATTGCCCATTAATAGCCACGGGCTGCAAAATTCTGAACAGTAAGATGGCGGATAACTGTTTTAACGCCGGTATTGGAGCCAGCGTTTTCATCTTCGGACAAAATGCGCTTATTGAGAATTGTTCCCTTCTCGATAACGAAGCCATGGTTGAGAATTTGCATGAAACATGTGGGACTGGCGGCGGTATTTATGCTTCAGAATCGAATGTGACTGTGGATAACTGTGATATACGACGCAACAAGGCATTTTACGGAGGAGGCATAAATGTATTTAAAGGCAATTTAATCGTAAATGGCGGAATAATCTCAGATAACGTAGCTAAAAGTATTAAATTGCCTGAAAGAATAACATTAACTTCTGTAAGCTTATCTAAATGCACCGAAACGGACTGTGAACGAGTTGATCTAACCGACAGCATTCCTGATACTATTGGCGGAGATGGCGGCGGCATTTTTATCATCGGTAACGCCACATTGAACGATGTTACAATTGAAAGGAATTACGCTGCCAGAAAAGGAGGTGCGATCTACATAGATGAAGGAAGCCAAATAAGGCTGGATGGCAAAGTAACCATCATCGATAACCAGGCAAAAGAAAAGGGTGGAGCAATTTATAACCGAGGCACGCTCGACCTGAGAAACGCTATAATCTCAAATAACTGTGCAAAAGAAGGTGGTGGTATTTTCATAGAACCGCTTGGTAATCAGGTGGGTAATACGGGCCTGGCAACTAATAATACTCCAGATAACATCTATTCGCCCGCAGAAGTTGAATAAATGAATAATGTATCTCAGCCAATAGGCTGGGATGCAAACCATTTTTCCTTGCAGAAACCAAAGAAGAAGTCACCGCTTGAGCCATGCATTGTGCTGGCTAGGGGAAGGATCAGCATCGATGAGGAGCTATAGAGACGGATGAGATGCAGATAAAATAGCATAGTAGAGACGCAGCGGAGTGAACCCTTGATAGTAGACAGGTAGTTAAGCAACGGCATTTAAAGCAATCACTAATTCGAACTGATCCGGAGATCTATACTGAACGTAGCCGCCTGGATATCTGAGAATGGTTCTAAACCTGTTCCTCCAGAAAAGGGTATAAAAATACCCCTTTAGGCTCTGTCTCTGTGCTATAAAAGGCCAGGTACTCTCTCAGTAGCTCATCCGGTTTTATCTCTTCGAACTCCTCCGGATGAAGCAGCTTTCCCAGGTACGCTGCACCTATTGGATTCAATCCTCCACCTCCCACCAGAAAGTTGTCGATATAATACACGTTGCCATTCTTGATGGCATCCAGCTCGGAGAACTCCGTCTGATTCGATATGGCCTGGACGGATTCTGCTGCGCCGGATACGTCCTCGGTCTCAAAGCCTGCATTGCTATTTGGATTCAAATAAGATGTGAATATATACTCTGGATTCTGCTCCATCACCCATTCAGGCTCCACATCGACGCTGGTCTTCCCGTAAAAGGGACTATCTTCCTTCACTATTTTGTCTATCAGGTTTCTTGCCCCGGCCAGCTTGAGCGATTGATCATATCTGCTGCCTCCTGCAGTGTATTTTGTGCCCAACTCATGGGAGTTGAAGAGGACCTCAGGCTTATCCTCTTCAGGGATCTGATCGGATATCCTCTTTATCCTATTGTAAGTCTCTTGATGCCAGGCGGCAAAATCTCTTGCCTTCTCTTCTTCATCAAAGATATATCCATAGATCAGGACAGTTGCAGATGTATGCTCCGGCTCGCGCGCATTAAGACAGATCAATGGAATTCCAGGAAGATTCCTGTGGAACTCCTCTTTCATCTTTCTGCCTGCATCATTTGCATAGTTCAAAAATTCCAGATTCGTCTGAACGGCATCTGGCGAAAGGGAGAGAACATGCTCAAAGTCAACATCGGGCGGAGTATTCCCTACCGAATGCCATTGGCTTATCTCTCCCCAAAATACTGGATAATTGGAATAATCAGGTCCAACCACAGGCAGCATCCTATCCTCCGCGCCGATGAGACGCAATAGCTGGGGACCAATATAGCCCAGTGCAGCCACGTGGTTTATGGGCTTATTGACCGTCTCCGCATCTCCGAATATATCGATGAAGGTGAGGTTGCTCTCTGTGCCATTGATTATCCTCTCGATCTGAGCGATATCCTCTTCATCGACCTCCTGATCATAATTAGCATCTGCAAGCTCTGTTGTCTCTGCCGATCCCTTCATTATATCCTTCACATATGCAATGTCCTCTTCATCGATGATGTCATCCAGATTGGCATTGCCAAAGACATCCAGCCGCACATCAAGGGCATCCGCCGGGGACACGGCGAAGAATAAGATACACAATGAGATCATCATACATCCTTTATCAATCATAATAAACACTCCAACCGATTGCAATCAAATAATATTTATGGCTATATTTGCAATACTTAGCAATCCATAAGCAATCCAGGTAAAATGAGTGAGGCGTACAAGCTCATCTCGATCGCCATTGCCATCACCCCATGCCGGATATTAATCATTTCTAATTCATCCTCTTCAGTATCATCTCCTGAGAAAGGGTATTCACCTCCTCGATAGTGGCATTCTCCACCGGTGTAATGCTGCCGAAAGCATCCATCAAGAGCACTTTTCCTTCCTTTCTCCTGGCGACGAGAATGCCTTTCGCCATCATCTGACGATCCTTTTGGTTATCGCCCAACAGATATACCGTGAATTCACACATTTATGCCTCCGAAAGCATGAACTGCTCTACCCTGACAATATCCCTCAAGGAGCTGGAATGCGGGGCATAATCGAGGAGCAATGCTCCTTTTTTGTCCGCTTCCACCACCTCCCGGTCATAGCTCACAGACATTATCTGCTGAGCATTTCCATCCAGCTCTCTTTTTGCCATCAGAAGGTCTTCATCGACCTCTACCTTGTTCACCACCACTATCTGCCTCTTGACCCCCAGATCCCCAGCCAGCTTCAGGCCGTGCTTTGCCACCTCCAGGGACTTCGGGGTGGGCTCAGTGATGACGAAGGAGAGGTCGAACTCCGAGGCCAGTCCTCGGCCGAAGATCTCTACCCCGGCCTGAGAGTCCACGAAGATGAAGTCGTGCTCTTCCGGACCGGATGCCAGGTAGTTCACCAGCAGCCGGACCAGAGATATGGGTGCGCACAGACAGCCTGCGCCGCCGAAGGGTATCGTCCCCATCACAATCAGCTTCACACCATCTGCTGCCGGGATAATGAACTCATCGAGGTCCTCCTCTGTGCACTCCAATCCGTGCTCACCATGCTCCTGCTCCTCTGCCTGCGGCCCGAGCCTTTCCCAAAGATGGCTGCTATCCTTTGCCAGAGAGACGACATCGCTGAGAGGAATGCCCAGGGACATGGCCAGATTCATGCTCGGATCGCAGTCTATGACCAGCACCCTGTAGCCATCCCGAGCCAGCAGCCTGGCCAGATTGGAAAGGATGGTGGTCTTGCCCACACCACCCTTTCCTGAGAAAATTATCCGTTTCATCGGGACTCCAGAACCAGCGTATTGACAAATACGGTTTCGTCGAACTCCTCGTTCACTCTCTTCGTCCCGTCCGCATGCCTGACTAAAAACATGCATTCGCCGTCCACGTCGATGGGAATCCTTGCCACACCATTCTCGTCCGTTCTGGCGGATCCAATCTCCCGTCCTTCTTTCTTGGAGACGGCTTTGATATCTGCAGACGCTAGAGGCTTCTCTTCGTACAGGACGGAGAGCTCGATCTCCTGCCCAGCGCGGCAGAAAGGCTCTTTTGGCACTATCTCCAGAATCCCGTGCAATGGGCGGCCAATGTAGTCGCTGCCATTTCCCACAGAGATTATGGTCTTAGCCATCTGGTTGTAAGCTCCAGCATAGATCACATCCTTGAACTGGAATTTTGGACCCTGGTTGTAGCCATCCTTGGTCTGCGACCAGACGGTCGTGCCCATGTCGACGAAAGCGATGTAATGGCCGGCATTCTCTGCCTTGAACTTCATTGAATGGCGATCATCGCCCGCAGATAGAACTGCCTCTCCCCGGATTCCATCGGGAAGAAAGACAAATGGCAAAAACCTGCTGATATCAGCCACGCCATCCTGGCGCATGTTGTGGCCATAGACAAGGGACAGCTCAACATCATCATTCTCGATCTTCGATCTCTCCAGCCAGATCTCATGGCCCTGAATCATCAATGACAAATTTCTCTCTTGCATATGCTCCATTCCTCATTACCGATGTGATTGATTGGGTTTATAGGGTTTGTTTATTAATAAGTTTTCCTTTATCAATAGTATTTAGTAATAATATATTAAATTAAAAGCAAAAATGATGTTACCCCCCGAGCTCTGGATTGGTCCTCCAATCAGAGAACATGGAAGGCGGAAGATCAGATCCGCAGATGCAAAGCCGCAGAGTTCAGGGAGGACTCAATTATTGCATTTACCGCTCATTAAATCAGGAAGAGCCTTCTTGTAGCATCTAACTCATCGGAGGATAAACGAATGCCCCATGCTCCTTTAGATCATAGTCCACGTTCTGGAACCGATCGATATATTCCTGATGCACCTGTTCTGGATCGAGGTCCCCGAATAGGTCGGGATAAAGCCACTTGGCAAAGTACAGGACGCCAATATGATCTCCTGCTCCCAGGGTGTTTATGAAATAGGTCACATAGATTCTGCCATTCTTTCCTGCATTGGTCTCGCCGAATCCAGCTGTTCCCATGATCTCATCATAGCGCTCCTTCAGAACGGATTCATCATCGACCTCATAGCCACCATTCCAGGACAGTCCAATGATCGCATCCGGATTCTGTTCCAGCACCCATTCGGTCTCCACTGGGGGCAGGGTGTTCTTTGAGGAGATGCCAGCATCCACCCGGAGGCTATCGGCCAGGTCCGCAGCAATGTTTATTCCCCCGGCAAGCTCTATCGCCTCAGAGTAGCCGCTTCCCCGGACGACTGTGGTATTACCCGGCCGGTCAACGAAGACCTTCACCCTCTCGCCCTCTGGAATAGTAGCTACCCTCTCAGCAACCATATCCAGATATCCATCCTTCCATTCCTGATACTCCAATGCTCTATCCACCTCATCCAGCATACAGGCGAGGGTGAAAAGAGATGGCGTCCCTTTGCTCCAGGTCTCCAGATAGACCACATCTATGTCCGACCCCCTGAGTTTCTCCTCAAGATAAGGGCAGCCGGTCTTTGTGCCGATGATTATTGCATCCGGTTGGAGCTTCAGGATTGCCTCCACATCGCAATCGTTTCTGTTGCCGATGGAAGCGGTCTGGATGAACTGGGGGAAGTAGGTGGGATACTTTCCAATGGCACCGGAGCTTCCCTCTGAATCCACCCCGACTACCCGCTCTTCTGCACCCAGGATGCGAATGATCTCTGCCGTATTGTCGTATACCAGAATGATCCTCTCTAAGGGATGCTTGACCCGGCTGGCATTGCCAAAGGCATCGATATAATAAATTTCGGATTCAGTCCCCTGGATGATCTTCTTGATCTGATCCAGATCTTCTTCATCGACCTTTCCATCCTGGTTGGCATCAGAGAGAGCGGTCTCTTTATTCTTGCCGTCTAGGATGCCCTGCACATAATTTCTGTCCTCCTCATCTATCAGCTCATCCCCATTTGCATTGCCGAAGATATCCAGGGTGAACTCATGGGCGGATGCGGATAGGATCAGCAATAATCCTAATGAGATCAATGCGTAGATTGCTTTATTCACAGTCCCGTCACCTCAATTGCCAAGTCTGAACTGAAATTGACCCATCTGCTTATAAGTATGTCGATAAAAGTATGATTTATTAAGATTAATATATATCAAGATTTTACTTAGAGCAATAAGCAAAGGCCTTTTTGAGCTTCTGAGAAAGATGTGTCGAGTGCCATCACCCCCCTGATAGAATCCCCGGAGAGAATGCTTCTTTATCCAGCCAGTACCATCAATACGATCAAGACCAGCAGCCGGACCAGCACGCTGATCCCCGTGGATATTACAACCAGCGACAACCCCAACCTCACTCCAAAGACTGAGGTATAATTGGGCATGAGCGAGCGGATGGAGTAGAAGGGAAGCATGAACATGCTGCCCAGCATCAGGACTATCAGGGCCTTTATCTCGCTTATGCTGCCGTTGCTGATCATCGGCCCCAAAAGGGTGATGCCCGCCTTGGGGCTGGCCACATAGATGGTCAGAGGAACTATGGTCTCAGGCGGCACTCTGAAGATCTGGGCGATGGGAAGGGCATTGATCGACTGGAGGATTCCCTTCTCGCTCAGGTATAAAACGAGAAAGGTCATTATGAAAAACAGGGATGATATACGCAAAAACAGCCGTCCCTGTCCATTCAGGGATCTCAAAACAGCCTGGAAGATGGTCGTTTTATTTTCGGGAATATCCGCATCTTTCGAAGCATCAGAGCCTTCAGGGAGATAGGCCCTCCCCAGGATCACCACTATAAAGAGCTTGATGATCCCGGTGGATAGAGCAACAATGGCATAAATCCCTCCTGCAAACAGCCCCAGCACCGGGACAACAAAGGCCAGATGATATGTGAACAGCTCTCGAAAGTAGACGGGAACGCTGTTCATGATGGCACAGAAAAATGCCTGACACTCAGTCAGACTGCCCTCATCTTTCATCCGGGCGATCATTGTGTTCGCGGCCAGGGCCGACCCCAGGCTCACCACAAATGTGGATGCAGAGACAGCAGGAAGATGGGAGAACGATATCAAAGGTTTTGCCAGATAAGAGATCTTGTAGAATAAGCCCAGCTCATTCATCAGGCCAGTTAGGAATAGCATTATGAATACTATTGACATGGTGCTGGCGGTGGCGACCAGTGATTCAGCTAATAGATGGAGCATTTCCATTCTCTAATAATAATCGAATATCCTTTAAAGCTGTCGAGCATTAAGCTCCCGGATTGAAGTTGAAAAAGGCGGCATGGGGGCGATTCCCAGGAGAATGCATCCATCTCTCTCGGGATATCATTCGCCCATGGGGCTATGGATATACAAAGATCCCCTGATATTCTAGCCCCTGGAACCTCTCCAGATATTCTTTGTGTATGGCCTCTGGATCCAAATCCAGGAACTTCTCCGGATAAAACCACTTGGCCAGATATGAAAGGCCCACAAACCACCTTGGCCGGCTGGTGATCTCTGTGGTCATGAGATGCACCCGCTCGTCCTTTGCTGCATCCACCCGTGATAGCTCCGGAGCCTGGACGATCTTTGTCCATAGCTCTCTCATGGCAGTGTCATTGGCCAGGCTGTAGCCTCCAGGAGAGCTCCAGGTGAAGATTATCTGGGGATTCTCTCCTACCACCCATTCCGGGTCCACAGTGGGATACATCCCGCCCGTTCCTCCGGTCAGATCATGGGCGATATTCTCGCCCCCGGCAAGGCCGCAGAGCATATCCACGATGGAGCCGTTGGATCCCGTCTTCCACAGATCGGCCGAAGTATAGTATATGGGATAGACCCGGGGCCTTTCACTCTCAGCGATTGATGATACCCGTTCCTCGATGAGGTCTGAGTATTTTCCCGCGAAACTGTTCAGCTCTCGGGCATCATCTTTCCGGTCCAGGATATAGCCCAGGGCCATGATCTCCGACAAAGAGTAGCCTGGATAGGTAAAGCCCATACGAACCACCGTAATGCCTGTGCCCTCTAGTTTGTCTTCCAGCTTCTCTGGATCTGGTGTCCTCAAATCAGCAATCACGATATCGGGATTGAGGCTGATGATGGCCTCGATATCCGGCTCGCTCCATTTTCCCACCGTGGGAAGGTCGATCATCTCTGGGAAGAAATCCCGGTTCGATCCCTCCACCAGGGATGAGCCGACGCCTACGACCATATCCTGTGCATTTATGCCTCGGACCGACTCTGCACAGGCCAGGTTGAGGACCGCAATACTCTCCACCGGCATGGGAATGGTGATATTCATCAATTCTTCGTATATGGTGTAGGCCTTGAGGGTGAGCTGCTCTCCAGTCTCATCAATCAGCCTCTCTACCTGCTCGATATCCTTCCCATCCACAATACCATCGAGATTGGCATCAGATAGCTCCGTTGCTGGGCTCCTGCCAGCCATCACGTCCTCCAGATAAGCGATATCAGACTCATTGATGGCATCATCCATATTGGCGTTGCCAAATATATTCAGGGTATAGCTGAAAGCCAGCGAAGAAGAGCATATTGCGCATGAGCTGGCACATAACGCTATCAGCAGCATTACAAACTCAGATGATCTTTTCATTTTCATCAACTTCGATTCCTAATCAACAGCCGGAAAGACGAACATTCTATCGCTCTGCTCCTCCAGTCTCATGAAATCAAGATACTCCCCATAGGCCTCTTCTGGCTCGAGAGCGATCCCGGGATGGAGGATCTCTGCCAGGCGCTGCAGGCCGGCAACATTATCCAGGCCGAATAGGGTTTGGGCGGATACGACATAGACACGATCGTTCTTCACCGCTGAGATGTTCTGGGCTCCGGGACGGCTTAATATATCGTTTCTCATCTCCTCCAGAGCTTTGACATCACCAGAGGATGTCAGGCTCCATCCCGGCAGGCCATCGGAAGATTTGAGATAGTCAGTCTTGATAATGACCTCGGGATCCTGAGAGACAACCCACTCCCATTCCACCTTGGGATAGGCTTCATCCTCCTCCATCACATTTGTTCCTCCCGCCTTTTCCAGGAGCATTCCTGAGGCCGAACTCCCTCCAAATGTGGTGATATCGCCAAGCCCCCTTGAGCTCCCCTCGATAAAGACTCTTGGACGGTCCAGGTTCTTTGCCCCCTGCTCAACCTCTGCCACATGCCGGTCATGCCAGTCGATTAGCTCTTCTGCTCGATCCTCCCGGCCAAGTATCGAGCCTAAAAGCCTCAACTCCCTGCTGAGGTTCTCCTCTTTGTAGAAGTCCAGCCCCAGGGCGACAATTCCGCTAAATGGCTCCAGGTTCTTGGAAACTGCCTCAACTCCATTCGGCTTTCCAGGATAGACAAATCCTAAGACGATGATGCCTGTGCCATTTCTCTTGCTGCCGATCTCTCCGATCTTCTCAAAGTCTATATCGCTCCATGTGCCAATCGATGGCCTTTCCTTCAGTCCCTGAAATGCATAATCCTCTTTTATTCCCTCCGCCAATCCAACAATCAGGTCCGAGGCTCCTAGAGCAGATACGGCTTCCGCTGCATCGGTATTCAGAACTATGATCCCCTGCACGGGCTCGGGGAGGGTCACCACCCTTCCCGCAGAATCTGTTATTGTCAAAGGAAATTCGGTCTCCTCTGAGCTGGCATTGATGACGCTGACCGCCAGCAAAAAAACGATCGACAATGCCAACGCTATTAGATGCTTATTTCTCTTCAATTTGAACACCTTCCAGTTCTTTTTCTGGATAGATATTATCTTTAAATGCTACTATTTCAAACATGATATTAAATATTGTTATCTTCTAATATGCATATAATACTTTCGGCCCTTTTATGGTACGAGTATTAAACATCAAAGAGCAAGGTATATTCATCTATACGCCATACAGAGCGAATAGAATTGCCGTGGCGATGCAAAATCACCAAATTTAATATTTTGTTAATAACGAGTGACAAATGTTAATTGTGTAGCAATCTTTATTATGATGAAATCATCTTAGTCTATCAATGGCTATGCTCGACATAATTGATCTTAAGGCCCATTTCTCCTCACCAGACGGCCTGGTCAAAGCGGTGAATTCAGTGGACCTGCAAATAAAATACAACGAGAGATTGGGGCTGATCGGCGAGACCGGCTGCGGCAAGACTGTGCTTGGCATGTCCATCATTCGCCTGCTGCCTTCCTCGGCCGGGGTGGAAGGCCAGATAATCTACAATGGACAGGACCTCCTCCATCTGACAGAGGAGGAGATGAGGCAGTTGCGAGGGAGGGAGATCGCCATGATCCTGCAGAATCCCACCACCTCCCTCAATCCCGTCTTAAAGGTGGGAGACCAGATCGCTGAGGTGATCAGTCTGCACAAAGGCCTGGGCAAAAAGGAGGCAAAAGCCAGAGCGGTGCAGATGCTGGAAGCAGCCATGATTCCCGAGGCGGAGAGGAGGGCGGACCAGTATCCACATGAGCTCTCCGGAGGGATGAAGGAGAGGGTGATGATCGCCATGGGCCTGGCCAGTCATCCCTCTTTTGTCATCGCCGATGAACCCACCAAGGGGCTTGATGCCCGCACCAAAGCGGAGATCGTCAACCTGATAAGGGACATGACCTCCGGGCGATCGATGCTCATGATAACCCATGATCTTGCTGCTGCTGGTGAGATATGCGACCGGATTGCAGTCATGTATGCAGGTGAGATTTTGGAGGAGGCTGCGGCAGAGACCATATTGAACGATCCCCAGCACCCCTATACCCAGGGATTCATACGCTCGCTGCCAAGCCGGGGATTGCATCCCATATCCGGATCCAGCCCATCCCTCATAGATCCTCCTTCTGGCTGCAGATTCCATCCCCGTTGCCCCTATGCGATGGAGGTCTGCAAGAGCGAGCATCCCCAGATGGTGCGGCTGGAGAACGGGCATTCATCGAGGTGTTTCTTATGCGGCTGATAGAGGTTCGAGATCTGAGAAAGCATTATTCCTCTGGATTGATAAACAAGCAATGCTCTAGAGCGGTAGATGGCGTTTCATTTCATATCGATCAGGGCGAGACCCTTGGCCTGGTGGGAGAGAGCGGCTGCGGCAAGACCACCGTAGGACGGCTGCTGCTGCGGCTCATCGAGCCCACATCCGGCAGCATAATCTTTGATGGTAGGGATATAACCAGGCTGAATAGAAAAGAGATGAGAAAGCTTCGCCCCAGGATGCAGATGATCTTTCAGGATCCCGAGTCATCTCTCAATCCCAGGATGCGCATCGGAGAGAGCATAGCTGAGCCCTTCCGGCTAAAGCTGCAGGGAAATATGACCAAAATTGAGATCAGAGATCGGGTTTTAGAGCTTGTAGATGTCGTGGGCCTGAATCCAGAGCATATCAACCGCTTTCCTCATCAGCTCAGCGGCGGGCAGAACCAGAGAGTAGTCCTGGCCAGAATCCTGGCGATAAATCCGGAGTTCATCGTCGCAGATGAGCCAACCGCCTCGCTGGATGTCTCTGTTCAGGCCCAGATATTGAGGCTTATGATGGATCTGAAAAGAAAGTTCGGCCTGACAATGCTCTTCATTTCCCATGATATGGAAGTGGTAAGACATATGAGCGATCGCATTGCCGTTATGAAAGAGGGAAGGATAACGGATATTGTGCAGCAGACGAGATACAGCAGGGCATCAGATGCCACAGGAGAGAGAATTTGTGACCGCATCAAAGGTATCGACCCAGAGCCACTGAGAGCAACAATATGATCAGTATCAATAAAATCGATAACCTATGCCCCAGGCCGGATCCGCTCTCAACCACTCGATGATCAATGCTCCCTGGAATTAGCCGTTCATCATCCCGGTTCTCGCGATCAGGCGATGGATAATCTGCCTGGCCATCTCCCAGATCGCTCACTTTGGACATTCCACTTCCGCCGGTATCATTCCGGGAAGGATCGGACGGGCTGCTCACCTCCTCTTCCTGCACTGTAACCCGGAGGGCAGAAGTTCTGGTGCTATAATCATTCCCCCGAACATCCCGATATCTCACCATGGAGGAGGGAATGCTGATTCCATCCGGATCCATCACCCGCAGCCGAATCTTCCGGGCGGCCTTCTCGCCTGGGGAGAGCATGAAGGATTCATTCAGCTCTCCCGAGATCAGCTCTGCTCCCTGGGGAACCATCTCCGCCATCGTCAGCACCGCTTTTCTGTTGCCTCGATTCTCCAGCTCCAAAGATATCATCACCTCTTCGCCTGCCTTTACCCTCTTGGGGCTGATGCTTCTCTTGGCATCGATCAAGGGTCCGGTAACATCTACCACCGGCCTGTTGGAGCGGATGGTGTAAATCCTCTTCCCCATGCGGAACGAGGCTACGGCATCAGGAAGAGAGATGCCCATGGCTGGCTCTATGGGCTTGATACAATAGCTGACCGTCTTCGTCTGACCCGGCTCAAGGACGATCTTCCACTGGAGGGTGTCATTGCTGTGAAATTCCTTTCCTGTGGAGTCGGACAGATCCACGGAAAATGTCCTGTTTCCATAGTTGCTGAGGGAATCGATCACATAGTAGCTTTCAGATAACTCCTGGGTCTCTTCAACCCTCTTGTAAAGCCGGAGAGGGCCGGATATATGCGCTTTGCCGCCGCCCCATGACTGGTGGGAATTTCCATCCGGATCGGTGTATTGAGCGCGGACCCTGACCTGCAGATCTCCCGCTTCGAGCAGATATGGAGCCACCAGATCGATCCTGATGGGATCGGTTTGGGCCGTCTTTTTCTGTTCATCCCAGGCCGATCCCGCTTGGAGGCTTGATATGTTGAACCTCCTGCTGAATATAGGCGGACTGGAATCCACGGTTATCTTCAGGTCTTCTGCATCAACAGCGCCTCGATTCTCCACGGACAGCAGGATTTTGATGTCCTCCCCGCCCCGGTAGATATCTTTATCGAAGCTCAAAATCAGAGATATCTCCGGGGCGCTGGGAAGCTGCATTCTCACAATGGCATAAGGCTCATCCTTGTCCGCTCCCTCTACGATCTTCAGGGCGCTGATCCTCAAGGAATCGTTTATGACGAACCACTCGCCAGCATGAAGAGCCCGGCGGGCAATGGGGCGTTCATCCTCCTGCAGCTCCACCAAGACCATGAGCTTCTCCTCCAGGGAGAAGTCGGCCAGGGTCAGGGTGTAGTCCTCCAATGTCAATTGCTCTTTCCAGTGAAGCTCGCCTGAGACCCCCTGGCCCCAGACTGTTGCCTGAGCGGTGGAGACCGCCAAGATCAGGATCAAAAAGGCTCTGATCATCTCAATGCCTTAAGAGCAGATAGATCGTCAGCATGATCAATGCCGCATAGATGTACAATCGATTTCCGTCCTCCAATGAGCCTCCGATCATGGAGTTGGCATTCTTTGCTGGGGAGCTTTTTCCCCTCGAGCTATCCTGCAGAGAGTTATCTGTGCTGGCACTCGATTCACTCCCATACCGGCTTGAAGCATCATCTTTCATCTCAATAGCATCGCCCTTTGCTCCCTTCTTCTCATCATCGACCTCTGCAGATGCACGATCGGTCTTTGAAGCATTCTCGCTGCCATCATCCGGCTTGTCAACGGGATCCTCTTTATCGATCTGCTCATCCTTTGTGCTCGCTTTTTCATCGCTATCCTCAGAGGAGCGATACTCTGCTCCAGAGGAGGCATTCTTAGCCTCAAAGGATACCCCTTTGGGGGCATAGAATATGACCACCTCATCGCGCTTTACCATTAGCTTTTTCGTCTTTTCATACTCTATTCTGGTATCATCATCCTGCCATCTGACCGATAGATTGTGAATGCCCTCTTTGAGCTTTATCTTCCCCAGCTCAGCACTGCTCTCCTTTCCCACCTTTTTGCTCTTCTCGAAGCTGCCGTCTGCATAGAGAAATGCCTCCAGCTCCCGGGAGTTCTCATTGACCAGATTAACTGTTATTTCAAACTCCTCAGGCTCCTCATTGAGGGTGGTGTAAAGGTTTACCGATGTCTCGGCCGTGATATCCTTTGTCTCCTCCACCTCAAAGGAACTCTTCACGTCCTCATCCCACCAGCTTATCTTGAAAGTATGACTCCCCTTCTCCAGAGGGTAGCTGTCTATCTTTTGATCCGCTCCTGAGGAGATCGACTTGCGGTCTATCAATTCCGAATCTATAAACAGGGAGACATCAAGCTTCTCATTGTCATTGTTCGTGATATAGACGTGTACTGGGATTCCTTCTTTTGCCGATGTATTCCCTTCCGTCAAGTTCGATGGTGCAGCATCAGTTGAGAGATTCGTCTCCTCCCCGCTGGCAAGGCATATCTGGGTGGGAATGATGATTGAAAGCAGAATGCTAGCCCCGAAAAGGGCGGTGAGAATAAAAGCAAATGTTGTATCTCTTCTCCCAGGCAATGGACTGCACCTCATGTATATCAAATGCGCCATGATGCTTTAAATATCATTTGGTAAGCAAAAAATTAAGATTCATGTTAATATTAGTCTATTGAATAGATTTTAAATCGGATATTTTATTCCTCATAACGAAAGTATTATCTACGAGAGGTTGAGATAAAGCCATCGAGAGGATGAGATAATTGATGGATACTGCCATCATGCTTTTGGTAGTGGAGGGAGTGCCCTTCCTGGCCCTGGTCTATTATCTGATTCACAAGAAGCAGATGTTCATGCTGGAGAGGGGGATCGAGAAGAAGGAGGACAGATATGTGAGAGCTGAGCGCAGAATAATCAATGGACTCTTCTTAACCCTGGCCGGATTCTCCATGATCCTGGCACCTCAGTTGGCATCCATTGCGGGAATAGAGGCACAGCTATCCTTTGACCTTCTGCTGGTAAGCATGATACTGCTCTGCGCCGGATTGGCCATGCTGATTGGCGGAGAGCTGCTCAAGTACAGGACCGCCCCGCTTGATGGCTCTGATGGACCGGCAGAGCTGAAATGAGAGAAGAGAACCAAATCCGCGATCATCGATAAGGGCGCAACAATACTGGAAGATCCATAGAAAATACCCCAGAAGAGGACACCCTGGCCGCAAGATGTCCTCACTCTTCCTAAACCCATTGCGGCCAGGCATCCATAATGGCATCTAAACTAGAGGGCTATTAATTCCTGCATACACATGCTGCTTTCTGCTATCATCACCTCCGCACTTCACTGACCGGTGTAGATTTTAAGCATCCTGACCGGCCTTTCCTTCCTGTCCACAATCAGAACATCTTCGCCATTCTCGATTCCCGGATCCGTTGCGATCACTTGCCCGGGGAATAAGCGTCCCCCCCGGGCGACAAAAGGCACCGCCGCATCCGAGATCACCACTTTGCTAACCGACGAATCGTTTTTATCACTCCACATTGCACAACCACCTCTATCCTTTATCTGTGATTAATAGGGATATAGATCTTATTAAGTAATAAACTTTTTGATTGAATTATTACCATGGTTAAGGGTCCGGCCAAACCCGGCGTCCTCAATATCCCATGCCTCGATCTCATCGTCTCTGATCCCCGAATGATGCCGGTTGGAGTATGACAATGGCCCCGGACGAGCTGGCGGCTGCATGCTTAATTTAAACCTGCCAGCTTTTGAGAGGACGGACCTCGCCAGCAACTTGGCCGCGAGGGGAGAGATATTCAGGCGGGTGCTTGAGAGGCAGCATACTGGCTTAGTGCAAACGTTGGGCTGGCCGCATGATCTTCATGCTTTTTTTCGGATGTGCAAGCACATAATTATTAACAAAAACGATTTATACTTCGCCTAGTCTTAATAACCACAGTTCATATGAGGAATTGATATGCAAATACGACTGTTTTCCGCGCCTATGGCCCTTTGCCTGATAGCATCTATGCTGATGGCATCGGCATGGGCAGCTGAATATCCCCTGACCATCACCGACTCTGCAGGAAGAGAGGTCACCTTCAACCAGCCTATTGAGAGGGTGATCGTCACCAGCTCGGATGCTGCCGAGGCAGTTGTGATGCTGGGAGCGGCAGATAAGGTGGTAGGAATCTCAGATACAGTGAAGAATAAGGGCTACTACTTCCCCGATCTCAAGGGAAAGCAGAGTGTAGGGAAATGGAATGCTCTGGACTATGAGATGATCGGCGCGATCGCCAGCGATGGAGAGGATGCCATTGTGCCAGATATCGTGGTCATTGGCTATAGCTATCCAGACAAGAGCTACGGCATATACGGCCTGGAGGAGGGACTGGAGCCCTTCGAGAACATCAAGGCGGTAGCGCTGGAGTTCACCAAGCCGCAGAACATGACCCGCGAGATCGAGGTTTTAGGCCAGATCCTGGGCAAGGAGGAGCAAGCTTCCGATTATATTCGCTGGTATGATGAAAAAATCAACTCCGTCAAGGATGCAGTGGACGGGATGAACTTGCCCGAGGCATATGTGGAGTGGAGCTCCAGTGGCGGCGACCTTTCCACTCTGGGTCCAGGATCTGCATTTGACCAGGTGCTTAAAGTGGCAAAGGGCTACAACATCGCCAGCACCCTGGAAGAGAGCTATCCAAAGGTGGACTGGGAATGGGTGGTAACAGAAAATCCTGAGATAATCATCGTGAGACAGACCCAACCAGCAGGACATACCGAGATCGGCTGGGAGTCTGCTCCCTCACAGGAGGCCTCAAAACTGCAGGCTGCGAAGAATGAGCTTCTGGACAGATCAGGAGCAAGCGGAACCTCAGCCGCAAAGTCCGACCGGATCTATTTCATAGATTGGGATATCATGAACGGCCTGGACCAGGTGGTGGGCGCGACCTATCTGGCGAAGGTGCTCCACCCCGACGTGGATCTCAATCCGGAGGAGGTATACCGCGAATATTTAGAGCGTCTGGGCCTTGAGTATCCCGAGGGAAGGACGATGGTCTATCCGGAGATTGAGGATTGATCGCAACAAGATGCCTGTGAGGCATCCTTATTCTTTTTTAGATGGGTTTTTATGTTATTTGATCCGAAATAGTTATTAATAGAATACAAGAAAAACAGAATACATCACACCAAATTGCAATCCCTCAATCGGCAGGTAATCGAATGAAGTTAGTCTCTATAACCTGGAGCAGTGAGCTGCCCCACCTGATGCAGGGGGCCAGAGAGCTCTCCTTTAACCTGGAGGCCTGGTCCTATACCCAGCTTGACGATCCCGTCCAACTGGAGAAATGCCTGAAATCACTGAAAAGCGCTCAGATGGTCCTGATCCATCCATCGAACGACCCCTGCTGGGATGAGATCATTCCCTCCCTCAGCCCCAGCACGCCAGTGATCTCCTTTGGCCGGGACCCATCGCTCTGGACCGTGGCCAATGTCCCGATGGATACTACCCTGACCGTCAACCGCTATGCCCTGTTCGGCGGGCGGAAGAACTTCAAGAACCTGCTCAAGTATGCCTGCAACCAGGCCCTGAAGACGAGCTTCCAGCTCGAACCGCCAGAGGAGATCCTCTGGCAGGGGCTCTATCATCCCCGATCTGAGACGGCCTTCGCAACCGTTGATGAGTACCTGGAATGGTATCAGGGCAAGGAACGATCGTGGGTGGGCCTGATCTTCTCCCGCACCTCCTGGGCAAACGAGGATCTGAAGGTCGTAGATGCCGCCATACTGGAGCTGGAAAAGGAGTTCGACGTCCTCCCTGCATTCTGCTTCGGCATGGGAGATTCCGATCTGGGCGCCTGGTCCAGCGTAGAGGTGGCCAAGAGGTTCTTCTCAGGAAGAGTGGAGGCTATAGTCAACCTCCAGCCCATCTTCCGCTCCAGAAACAGCGATGAGGCACTCCAGACCATGAAAGCCCTGAATGTGCCCATATTCCATCCTGCGGTCGTCTATCATAAGACAGAGGAGGAATGGAAGGATGATGTGCACGGCCTGTCCAGCAGCGAGGTGGGCTGGTCTGTGGCCATGCCGGAGTTTGAAGGAGTGATAGAGCCTCTGATGATAGGAGCGACGAGCCGCTCTGAGATGGACGGGGCACAGATAGAGAAGCATGTGCCCATCCCGGAGAGGGTTTCAAAGCTCGCGAGAAGGGTCAAAAAATGGGTCGCCCTGAAGAACAAGCCGGTATCCGAGCGCCGGGTGGCTTTCATCCTGCACAACAATCCCTGTGCTTCAGTGGAGGCTTCAGTTGGTGGCGGAGCGCATATCGATACCCTGGAGAGCGTTGCTCGCATCATGGACCGGATGGTCCAGGCCGGATACTCGCTGCAGAGCCCACCCAAGACGGGAAAGGAGCTGATTGAGACCATCATGGCCAGAAAGGCGATATCGGAGTTTCGCTGGACCTCGATCGAGGAGATCATCAAGCGAGGAGGAGCCCTCGCCCTCTTGAGCGAAGAGGAATACCGGCAATGGTTCGACCTGCTATCCCCCGTCGTCCGGGATCAGATGATCGAGGCCTGGGGAAGGCCGCCAGGGGAGGAGAAGGACGGAATTCCCGCTGCCATGCTCTATCAGGGGAAGATCGTTATCACTGGGGTGGAATACGGAAATGCCCTGGTCTGCACCCAGCCCAAGAGGGGGTGCGCCGGGTCTCGCTGCGATGGCCAGGTCTGCAAGATATTGCACGATCCCCAGGTGCCGCCCACTCATCAGTATCTGGCCACCTACCGCTATATCGAGAGCTGCTTTGGCGCAGACCTGATTGTGCATGTAGGAACCCATGGCAACCTGGAGTTTCTGCCCGGAAAGTCGGTGGGCCTCTCCGCCGACTGCTATCCCGATATCGCGATCGGCGATATGCCGCACCTTTACATCTACAACTCGGACAACCCCCCGGAAGGGACCATAGCCAAGAGAAGGAGCTATGCCACTTTAGTCGACCACATGCAGGTGGTGATGACTGACTCCGAACTCTATGGAGAGCTTAAAGAGCTGGAGGACAGGATCTCCGAGTACAGACGGGCGGTCCTCTCGGAGGGCGGAAGAGCCCATGCCCTCGAGCATATCATCCTAAATCTGCTGGAGAAGAGCAACCTGGCAGGCGAGATCAACCTGAAGAGGCTCATCGCCACCGGCGCGAGCTTCGAAGAGATCCTGGAGAGAGCACACGATAAGATCTCCCAGCTCTACAATACCCAGATCCCCGACGGTATGCATATATTCGGAGAGCTTCCCGCGGGCAAGAGAAGAGAGGAGATGATCCGGGCCATTCTCCGGGCTGAGGTGAGAGGAGCTGCTGCCCTCCTGCTGGGACGGGAGGTCACGGCCAATATCGAGGATCTTAGAGAGTTGGACGGACTGGGTGGGGACCTGGTCCGGGCAATCATAGCCGACAGGAGAGGCAAGATCGAAGGCCAGGAAAAGAGCAGTATATCGAGACTGCTGGAGGAGCGCTCTATTGGAAAGGAAAGCCCGGCCTTAGACCTCTTGCGAGATCGAATAGAAGAGCTCAGCTGGAGGATCGAGGAGTCCAGGGAGATGGAAAGCCTATTGAGGGGCTTTTCCGCAGGATTCATCGAGCCAGGACCATCGGGGCTGATGAGCAAGGGAAAGATCGAGATCCTGCCCACGGGGAGGAACTTCTTCTCCCTGGACCCCTCGGCAGTTCCCACCGAGGCCGCCTGGATGGTGGGACGAAGGCTGGCCGACAGCCTGCTGGAGAAGTATGAAAAAGAGCAGGGACGGCTTCCTGAGAACGTGGGGATGTTCTGGATGGCAGGCGATGTGATGTATGCCGATGGGGAGCAGATGTCCCAGATGTTCCATCTCATCGGCGTCATGCCGGTCTGGAAGGGGGGGAAGCTGAAGGGCTATGAAGTGATACCTCTCGAGGAACTGGGCCGGCCCAGGATAGACCTGACCGTGAGGGTCTCAGGCATCACCCGAGACTGCTTTTACAACTGCATTGAGATCATGGACCAGGCCATCTGTGAGGTCGCAGCACTGGACGAGCCACAAGATATGAACTTTCTGCATAAGCATGACCTGGAGAACGGATCTCATCATCGCATCTTCGCCAGCCGCCCAGGAACCTATGGCAATGGAGTGAACCTGGCAGTCTATGCCAGCGCCTGGAAAGCGGATAAGGATCTTTCGGACGTGTTCATCTACTGGAATGGTTACGCTTACGGCAAGGGCGTCTTCGGCGAGGAATCCCAGGATGGTTTGATCAAGCAGCTGAAGAGCGTGGACGTCACCTTCAACAAGACCACCACGGATGAGAAGGATCTGTTCGGCTGCTGCTGTTACTTTGGAAACCAGGGAGGTATGACTGCGGCCGCCCGGGAGGTCTCGGGGCACCATGTTGAGGCCTACTATGGTGATACCAGAGATGCCGATCGGGTGGAGGTTCGCACCCTGAGCGATGAGGTCAGGCGGGTCGTTCGCACCAAACTGCTCAATCCCAAGTGGATCGCGGGGATGAAAAGGCACGGCTATAAGGGAGCAGGGGACATCTCCAAACGCGTAGGCCGGGTCTACGGCTGGGAGGCGACGACACAAGAGGTGGATGACTGGATATTCGACGACATTGCCCGGACCTTCGTCATGGACGAGGAGAACCGCAAGTTCTTCCAGGAGAACAATCCCTGGGCGATGGAAGAGATGAGCAGGAGGCTGTTGGAGGCCGAGCAGAGAGGCCTGTGGAAGGCAGATCCTGAGGTTTTAGATGCCCTCAAGAACCTTTACCTGGAGATCGAGGGCTGGATAGAGGAGAGAATGGGAGACGTGGAGGGCGAGATCCAGGGTGGATCGATCGATGTCTTCAATGCCGATGAGGTTCTTGCCTGGAAGAAGAGGATGAGCAAGGTTCTGGGAGATTGAACCGGGGCCAAGCATAACGATGAACGGACTTCTGGTGAGCTTGATTCCTGCAAGGGGGCAGAGGGGGCTTATGCTATCCTATGGGCCGATCTGGCAGCCTTGCATAGGAGCCTTCCCAATTATCTGCTGGCGAAGGTGGCCGCTCCTCTGCTTTACATCACCGCCTTCTTTTTCGCACTGGGGGCAACATCAGGATGAACCAAGTGAGCTAGCTGGATTACTGGAGAAGCTTTGAGGAGCCTCTCATGCTGCTGCAGGATACCCCAGCACCGCTCCCTCGGGATATTCCACTTCCAGGAATTGCTCCAGGTATTCCCGATAGATCTTCCCGGGATCTATATTCATCTCGGGGTGCAGCCACGCTGCGCAATAGGCGAGGCCCACGATGCCGTCAGGTCCCCAGGCGATCTCAGTGCTCAGCAGATGGACCCTGTTGTTCTTCGCCGCATCCAGATTGCTCCATCCCGGACGTTCCTCTAAATAGCCATTCAGGATCTGATCAGCTTCTTTTGTGCTGTTCCAGCCCGCTTTTCCGCCTCCCGGTGCCAGAAGCTTGATTATGACATCCGGGTTCTCCTTGAGGATCCATTCGCTGTCCAGCTTGGGGTACTCATCGAGATCGCCAGCAATGTTCCGTCCTCCGGTGGAGCTGCACATCGCATCGCCGCTTGAGCCTCTGCCGTAACTGGAGTTATAGTAGAGATTTCACCGAATTTTATCTAATGGTTTATCATGCTCGTGCATGCTCGATAAGCCTACTGCATAGGAGAAACGGGTTTTGGAGAATTCAGATTTCCATCCGCTTGAACTCATCCCGCTCTTCTGGCGTGAGCATATCCTGCCAGGGAGTAGCCGTCACCAGGTCCACCGCCCTCCCATTGCGTATAGACTTTTCTATCTTGATGAGGCCTTCCTCCTCCAGTCTCTTTACTGCCCCCCGCGTTTTGCCGGTAGACCAGCCCATCCGTTTTGCCAGCTCATAGACGTTTAAGCTGGGTGCCTCGCTGATCTTTTCGTAGAGGTCCCACTCATCGTCCTCGGCTTTTGCCGTCCTGACCAGGGTGGCTTTCTGAATAGACTGCATATGCAGTCCAATTCTCTTGAACATATTTAAGCCTTTTGATATATGTCATTGCAAAAAATGATATGTCAAATGGTAGATCAAAAGGCTTAAATCCAAATATCATATAGTATTATGCGTGATAACCGACTTCGAAAGGGCTATTCTCGTTAAACTGTGCCAGGAGACGGGCATGGCAAAGGCCGCACATTTGCCCGAGCATGTCCTTGTTCGCAGATTCCCCAACCTGGGGCACAGGGTCAAGAAGGCCCTGGGAAAGTTGGTCAGCAAAGGATATGTCGCCAGGCATCCAACAAGAAATGAGATGACCTATCAGCTCACAGAGCTCGGGATAGAGGAGTGCAGGCAGATGAAAGAGCGGGCCTGACCGCGTTTTGAGGGCAATCGCGAAGCTGAGAAAAAGGTTTTTGATTGATCGCTTGCATCTAATCTTAGGGTGTGACCCATGAGACGCATGCGACCGAGCAATCGACCGTGTGTGAAGGATGTGTGAGGCCAAAAGGACGAAGCTCATCTTCGCAGTTGTTTGTAAGGCCGGTGGCATGCATATAACCCCCGAATTCAAAGACCTGTCCTCCCTGTGGCGGAACTAACTCCCCGTGCAGGCCCACAATGGCCCCAGAATCTGCCGAAGCTGTAGGGAAGATCTGAGCAAGTGGCTTGACTGTCTCAAGTTTGGCAATACTGATATATTGAAGTCCTGGTCGTACGTCGCCTTGTCTTCTTCATGCACTTCTCCCCATATGTCGGCATTGCTTAACATTTTGTCCACTGTGGAGTGGTTCAATCATATGTTTCCTGCCCCTGGCTTATTATCTCGTGCCTTTCCACGATAAAAGCCCCTGGCTGGCTGCATGAATTTTGATTTTCGCAAGGCTGCCAGTCAAGGCTGATTGCTCCACAGGTGGAGTTACCCCAGAGCTGGATGAATTTTTCTATCGAAATGGCACCACTTGGCACATAAGATCTTGTTCCGATCTTGCTTGATACTGCAACAACCGTCATGGCATCACGCGTTTTTCCATCTGCTCCGATACCATGTACTTTAATCGGATATGAACCTGGATTGGGATCATAAAGACCAATTATTACATCAGAAGATTGACCAACCATAATAACGGGCCTAGCTATGCTTGCCGTTACATTCGCAGGAGGCACTAAATCTAAAAATATTTGATCCTCATATTTCATTAATGGGTTTTTATTTTCAGCGGATATATTTGTATGAATACGAATTAATTCGCCTCTATGAAAATGATAATCTTCAATGGTGCCATTATTATCTGTGGATGTAAAAGTATAATTTTCTGATATTTCATCATATGTTATATTATAGTACATGGATGAAAACGATAATTTATAATTACTGGCATCTGGCCCCAAAATCAATGGATACGATGCACCAAACAAAGGGCCAAACAACTGAGATAATGCAACAATAATCGCTCCCGCAAAAATGATATCAACATTACGTTTCTCTTCCCCTAGAACTCTTTTCTATAAACTTTTAGTTATATAAAATATTAATATACCTATTAAAAATAATATTACAGCTGAAAGAATAAGTGTAAGGAGGAACCACTTTAGCTGCTGCTCAGGCAATAATATATATATATATACAGACCAGTAATGCTGCTGCGATAATAGGAGTGGTAAAGACCCAACCTAAGCGCTGTTGCCACATAATCAGAACCCTTGATCACATAATCTTTCGAATAGATATCACTTTCCTTTTCATATGGTTGCAGTTCGATTGGCAGAACAGGAACACGGGCGTGCAGTACTCAATCTCCAAGAAACTAGCTAGCATTCATTCAGAAGCACAAGCATTGCTGAAAGAGAGTTCTGAAAACTAATAGGAACCCAAAGAGCGGAATAATTGAGTCTAGGCGGGCTTAAACACCGATCCACAGTGTCCTCCTTGAAGGAGCCGATCATATTTGCGATAGCTTGATTACGCCCAAGCTCGACTCAGAGTCGGGCAAGGACGCAAACAATGCGCTAGTATTTCATACAGCATTCGTTTTATAGAGATCCTGCATCTTAAATTCTAATTAGATTAAGCTAGTAGGAAGCACCTTTGAGATCCGGCTCATTTTAAAATTTCCTTTTTCACCATGATATACCCAAGCTCCAAAAATATTCTCCACATCGGCATCAAATTTCCCTTTGTATCTTACTGTGTGCCCATAACCTCCTCCGCCATCATAATTTTTATCAAATATAATTTCATTACCATCTATATAGCCGCTAATATTGGAAATTAAGTATCGGGGGCTGTCTTCCCCATAAACAGTGAGAAATGTGTTGACCTCTTTCATCGTGCCAGACAACCTGTTGCCATCAAAGACCAGATCTGCCGAAAAAGCTACAGTATTTCTAGATGCGCCACTAATTTGAGAAAGCAATGATTTAAATAATCCCGATTTGTCGTAGGCATATTCTCCAGTCCATCTTTCCATTTTGGAAACTGAGGAATCGGTGTGTTGATGGGCATCGGATGCTGCACCTAGATTATAGCCACATGACTGACAAAAATTGCTCCCTTCTTGATACTCAGATCCGCATTTCCAGCAATATGGCATTGCTCATCACCAAATTATCACTAGTCCTGTGACCTTATATAAATTTGGGTGGCTTTTCGCTGAATCTATGTGGGTGGGCCCAGCAGTGATTATGGCATGAAAAAACCTTAAAGCATACTGGTTTTCATGCTTGCGCATGATCCCTGCGTGAGAATCATGAGCTCTTGAGGTTGGGTAAGGGAATAGCGGTTCACCAATGAGACGTGGAGACACAGGGAAATTGCGATTCAAGTCCATCCATACCAAATAGCGAGGAGCCAAGGTATTTATCCACGGATGAGAATTGACTCGTGAGGCAGGATAACGGGCTTAACAAATTACAGAAAAATCGGCACGCTACCCAGGGAAGAAGAGAGGACTGTAATATGCCGCTTGGAGAAAGCATTATTCGAAGACTTGCACTCATAAAGTACACATGCGTCTTCGGTTAGCAGATCATTCCTAGCACAATCGTTATAAATGCACATTAATTTATCTTCTGAAATAGTTCATCTAATAAGATTTATATGGAATATGTGATACTATATTCAATCCAAGGGATTAGCATGCGAAAAGGAGTATCACAAATTGAGAAAGATATAGTCGAGCAAGAACTAACCAGGATGTTTGAATCCAAGTGGATTCGAGATAAAGCAAGAGAGAGCGGATTGATCGAAAGAGAAAGAAAGATTGATCCAGTGATAATGTTTTGGACTCTCGCTATCGGCTATGGCTCACAGTTGTATCGAACTATAGTGGAGTTGAAACGCGTTTACGAAGTCAGAGGGAAAGTATCAATTTCAGACAGCAGTTGGCATGATCGTTTCACTCCAGAACTGGTAAAATTTCTCAGAGAATGTGTGATTCACGGCATAGAGCACATTTCTGAAGAACCCAGTAGGATTTTGGGTGACCGTCTAGCTAGCTTTCGGGATGTAATGATTCAAGATAGCACTATTATTCGGCTTCATAAAAGCCTTGCTGATAAGTGGCCAGCCACTCGTTCCCGAAAAGTGGCTGCAGGAGTAAAAGTGGCATTTTTAACAAGTGCCATAGCCAATAGTCCAAAAAGCATTTCGATACTGCCTGAGAATACCAACGATGTAAAGACCTTAAAAATAGGTCCCTGGGTAAAAGATATAATATTATTAATAGATCTAGGATTTTACAAATATCAACTGTTCAGCAGGATAGTTGAAAACGGCGGATCCTTTGTCTCTCGCCTCAAGAGCAATGCAAATCCCTTAATAGTAGGAACAAATCAGGTACGCAATACCCGTGGCGTTGATCTAAACGGGAAACATTTGAAAGATATTAAACTAGAAAAATCCGATGATATTTTTGATGTAAATGTGGAAGTATCATTTGACCGAAGATCCTATCGCGGCGAGAGCAAAAAAGATAATAAGATATTTAGATTAGTCGCCATTTATAATACCGAAGCAGAAGAACATCACTTTTATCTAACTAATATTTCATCAGATATATTAAATGCTTCAGAGGTTGCAGCGGTTTATTCTGGGAGATGGGAAGTCGAACTCATCTTCAAAGAATTGAAGAGCAGATATGCGCTAGATCAGATAACAACAAAGAGCCCATACGCGATTGAGGCCTTAATCTGGGTCTCAATTTTGACGCTTCTTGTCAGCAGAAAATTGTATTCGATAGTGCGAAAACTAAATCCCGGTGCCAAAATGGTTCGCTTTACTCAATTGAGATGGAGTAACATCTTTGTCCAAAATTCCTCGCATCTATTGTCTGCGATATTGGATTACCTTGGAATAGAGCATGATTTCTCTACAGTCTTAAATGTGTGTTCAAGTGAGGCACTTGATCCGCATGTCAATAGAGAACGATTCAGGGAGGGATTGTGGTCTTAACCGAAGACGCATGCATTCAATCCTAGGCCCGTCTTTTTTTCTGCGCACGCTGGCATCAATAAAGCCAGACCACTGTCCGACTATGTTTTTTATTCGATCATGGAGTCGTTTTTCGGACCAGTCTTTTCCAGTCTGGCTTAGCTCGTTGAGGCTTTCTCCGATTACGGAAAGCGCTTCATTTCTTGCATCAGCATCCTTCACGCTTCTTTCGCGATTGGCATAAACGATTGTAGAGCGTTCTTTTCCGAAAAGTTCATTTTCTGTCTTTATCGCATAGATATGCCCCGCATGACTGCTGCGGACAAGCGAATCAGGGCTAATTGGGATTTTGGTTTTGCCGATGATTTCTTTTGCTTCTTTCGATGTTTTAGGTACGCCGCATATCAGTTTCCACCCAGACTCATCTACCATTTGCACATGTTTTTTTGATACGTTTCCGCGATCCCATATTAGAGTTCCAGGTTCAATGGCCATTTTAGATAAGCGATTCAGCAGGTTTTTCACTGTGGATATGCTGTGACGGCTTCCGTTGTACACAAAATGCGAAAGAGGATATCGATCTCGTTTTGACACAAGAATCGCGAGGTTAGCTTGACGCCGACGAATTCTATCCGGATTATATCCAAGCTCCGCAAGAGGGCAACTAACTCCGAAAAACAGCAAAGTTGTAAGGTCGTAAGCTAATGTCTCTTTTTCATCGGCAGGGAGTGGATGGCTTTTTCGCCATCTATGGTACAGAGCGTCATCTATCCTCGAACTCAAATCGGTAATAGAAGCTGCGGTCTTGTCTTCCTTGCATACGAAATCAAGTGCAAAAAGGAATGCATCCTTTGTGAAGACATCTGCGGGAAGACCTGCAAGATGCGGGAGATCTGTAGTTTGCACCCATCGCTCAAGCATAGTAGCACTATCTGGGTCGATCGCACGGTTTATTGCCCAAACAGTCAGCAATTTCCCTGGAGAGACGCCGTTTAAGCCTGAATCGGAGCAGCAGATTCCGTCGATTATCTGGATAAAACCAAGATCCTCGGCAATCGACCAGAGCAATTGAACGTCACCTGCTCGATATGATCTGGACAAATCAAGTCGATCTATGACCTTCTTACGAGGTTTATAGGTATCGGATTTGGCATCTTCTCGTCCAATATAGCGCACGAACTTACTGACTACTTTTCCCTCTTCCCTTGTGGTTTTGTATTCCTCAAGGTAAACATGACCTCCTCGCTTGCGCCTTTTGATAGCCATGTGGGGAGTATACTCCCTACACGCATAAGTATATTTCGGTACGAAGATAATTTAATATCGTGGCTTATTTTGGAAAATCAGTTTCAAAAATGGCTCATTAACAGAAGGATAAATTTTAGTGGGGAGTAAGTGCCACGCTGTTCAGGTTGTAAGCCTGGTAGATCAGAGCGACAACTGCAGCCGCATGGGGTGTTGCACCGCTGGTCCCGCCGCCATGATTGTCCCATGCGGCCTTGCCGCTGTGAGTTATCCATAAAGGCAGAGATTCGGGCGTACGGTAGCCAGGGGCTAGTACGTTCGGTTTGACCTGACCTAGAGCGTTCGGCCCGCGAGAAGAAAAACAGGTTACATCTCCTCGATAGGAGGAGTTGTTCCACCATTGATCATAGGTTGCGCCTACATTTATCGCATGCTCTCCTGAAGGTGGGTTGCAGGTACCATACCCTGAACCGTCGTTTCCACTTACAAATATCATAGCTGTGGACGGAGAGACGTTTGTGGAGAGATATTCTAAGAATGCTGAGCCCTCATCAGCACCTTTGTTAAGGCGATACATGAAACCTCCGCTTCGACTTACAACATCTGCCTCATCTCCAGTATTCGGAACTCCATCATAGCCGAGCACAGCCAGCAACCAGAGAAGCTCCTCAGTTTTTCCCAGTCGAACAGATATTATCCTGGCATCAGGGGCGATGCCCATAACATTTTTGCCCTGGGCCGCTATTAATGAGGCGCACATGGTTCCATGAAAGTCACCATCGCACTCAAATGCAATTAACTCTCCACTCTTCGGTATCTTTGCTTTCTCACCATAGAGCATCCTTGATAAAGGCAGAGGCGTCTTGCCATCAGCTATAAAGTAAACCATGCCACCAGATTCATCAGGATAGCCATCGTTATCTCTATCCCAATAGGAGGCCTCATCGCCCTTTCTGCAAGGCTTATCATCCCTGAAATCATGGTTGTTGTTCAAATCAACGTATACTGTATCATAAACTCTAGAGACACTCTCATCGACCACGAGAACCTTCACTTGTTGGCCATAAAACTGAGCAATGTGCTGGTCGGGATGATCTCCAATATGGTAAATCCCGCTCTTACTGGTTCCTGTTACCTGATAATCCCTTACATCCATCGAGGTAGTATTTGCATAATGAGAACTAAAGCCAGAGGTTCCATCCTGATAATAGGAGAGAGACTCCAGATCTATTACAATGGGCCAGCCATAGTAAGGAGAGCTTACATTTGAGACACGGGCTTGAGTTCCCATGAGGTCTGGAGTAGCGAAGTCTATGCCAAAGTCTATTATCGCTATATTCACTCCTTTGCCCGTGTAGCCCATATCCCATGCATCCTTTACACCAAGGTCATCCAGCCCTTTGTATGCATTGTAGAGAGCGGGATTGCCGCCCTCCATTGCGCCTGAAGGTAGTATTACTAATCCAATTAACGACAGAATAAGGATTGATCTTAATAGCTTATTGTGTATCCGCATAGTTATCCTCTGTTATTTTCTATCGAACCATAAAATTAGTGGAGTGTGAAGGGCAACACCCACTCTATTTCATGGAGTAACCACTATCCCCACAGGATCGCTTAATTCACTCTCATTTCCTTCGCTGTTCACGGCAGAGACCCTGAAAGTATAGCTCTTCCAGAGTTCTCCTTTCATAGTATATTCGGGACTCTTTACTTCAGCAAGCTTCTCTGATGAGACACCTTTAAGGCGATACACATTGTAATGGTCGGCATCCTCTGAAGCCTGCCAGGTGAGGCTTATGTTGCCACTTGTCAAGATGGATGATACTGATTCAACCTTTTTGGGCAGATCTTTTATTTGCTCCGTCGATGCAGGACCTCTCGTATCTCCTATCTGATTCATCTTCTCTTCAATTTCTGTGCTGTTAATGCTGGTATTACCAGTTTCAATAGGGATTTTGTCAATGATTTCAATATCTTTTTCAGATATGCCGTATCGACTTTGTGCTTTTATCTTGTAGATCCCTGTTTTCTCAGGAGCTGTTAAGTTGATCGAATCCTTTCCTTTAACGAGATCCACATTCTTCGTGGTACCATTAAATTCTATAACAGCAGTTGCTGTATCATTCTCGACCAAATTGCCAAATTTGTCCTGCACCTCTAGCTTGACTTCAAAAGGCAGATTGGGATCAGCACGGTTTGCAGTATCTAGGGAGATAGATATCGGTTCACCGGCTTCTACCACCAGTTTTACCGGAATGGGTATGAGATTCCCGTCCTTTTCTGCTATTCCCAAATATGCCCCTGCCTGTTCAGGCGCTTTTATCTTCATTGGTGCACTGGCGTTAGTATTAGCCTCAAATTGACTCTTCATATGGTAGAGTTCAAGACCGCCGTAAAGGTTCATGACGAAAAAAAAGTAAGTCCCATTTCTATGAATTGGTATTATATCAATGTAAGAAGGATCGATGCCATCATACCTCTTTTCGGAAAATATAAGCTCATCCATCTCGCTGCTATCATCCGATCCGAAGTATATATTTGCTCCCCAGTCCATCGTTCCATTCCCGTTTGAATCAAAGAATATCTGTGGCGAGTATTCAGCATCGTCGGAACGTATCATTAACACATCTCCTTCCTTTGCTTGAAAGACCATAGGGCTGAATGCAAACTCCTCGCCTTTGATCTCTTCGCCTTTAGAAAAGCCTGTTATGCCATCGATTCCTATTGGCAGGAAGCTTACCGTTTCTCCAGCCTTTGCTCTAATATCAATGAGGTTAAAGGACAAGGGACTGACTTTTACAGTTACATTCTCTCCGTACTTATTACCTCCAGAGACCACCTGATGCAGCGTGATCAAGTTCAGTCCTTCAGTTAACTCACCGGTTATTATCTCTCTATTCTCTCCCGTAGATGTGTAAAAATTGCTGTAGCTGCCCCCAACCCCTCTATCACCATAAAGTATAACGTTGATTCCTGAGACCCTCGTGCTATGTCCATTTTCTTTTAGAACTTTCAACGGGGGCAGCTCCACGGGTGCAGCGGCGGTAAATTTCCATAGCTTTGATGTGTTGAAAACGTCTTCTCCATAGAGGTAAACATCTATATCCGTATTCGGATCTTCCCAGGCAACTTCAACGGTTGCTAAACCATAGCCATGGTGATATATCGGATAAAACCTGGAATCCCAGAACTTGCTTGGCTCAGCCTCAAACCTCCCGTAGATCTTAGCATTTTCGAAGATCTCACCCGTATTATTTATTTTAATACCATCGTGCAGATAGGTCGAAAGAGATATGGGAATGCATTGCTTCTCGTCACCATATTCCAGAAGTATTTTGCCTTGAAATACCCCTGTGGTGCTTGGAGTCGGTATTGAGACGCGGAGGCAATTGTCATCAAGATTTGTTTCTATGTCCCATGGTTTCCATTCGTAGTTTTCGACTGCCACCTTAACCACATCGCTCTTTATTTCACCTCTATTTTTCAAGATGCCCACAATTGCATCATCCATTCGTTCAGCAGGATTATGCACTCTAGCTTCGGAGGTAAATCCAAGGCCCATATCACCTGCAGGTGAGACTATGGACTCAAGTTCAAGTTCTTGTATTTCTCCATCTCTATCCGTATCTCTCCAATTATAGAGGTAAAGATCATAACCCTCGTATTTCTCCAGTTTCGTGCTCCTGGAATCTCTTGGATAATACGAGGAGACCTTCAGCAAATCGCAGTCGAGCATATCCCCTGGTAATGTAAATACGATATTTTCATTTATATTCTCGAAAGTTAATTCTTTTGATTTTTCCTTTACTAAAATTTTTGGTTTCAAGTCGATTGGCTTGCCAGAGTAATTTGAAATGGTTAAATTAAACTCCAAAGCGGGACCGGCCTCGACAGGTGAGGTGACGAGCAGTGCAGGTTCAATCAAAACTCCATCTTTCCCGGATGCTATTTCCACTGCCCTCTTTGCATTTACTATTCCCGAGCCCTGGGCAAAGACCTCTTCATCTATATCTGTAGCAGAAGACATTAGAATATCCCTGGCCTTCTCAGAGGTCGGAAATTCTCCATGGGCATCTTTGTAGGCTTGATAAATTAGAGCTATAACTGCGGCAACATGCGGCGTTGCACTGCTGGTCCCGCCACCCATATCGTTCCATGCGGCTTTGCCACTGTGAGTTTCTGATAGGGGTAAGACCCTAGGTGCGAGATAACCCGTAGCTAATACGTTCGGCTTTACCTGACCGAGGACATTGGGGCCACGCGAGGAGAAACAGATTACGTCACCGCTATATGAAGAGCTGTTCCACCAAAGATCGTAAATTGCGCCTGCATTGATAACATGCTCACTCGATGGGGACTGGCAGGTGCCGTATCCAGATCCGTCGTTTCCATTTGCATACACAATAGTCGTAGACGGCGAAACATTGGTGGTTAGGTATTCTAAGAAAGCGGAGCCCTCATCAGCGCCTTTGTTGAAGAGATACGAAAAGCCTCCGCTTCTGCTTATTATATCTGCTTCGTCTCCGCTTTCTGGAACTCCGTCATAACCGATTGAGGCAAGGAGACACAGGATCATATCGTTTTCCGCCGAGTTTTGGACTGGCATGATCCTGGCATCAGGGGCGATGCCCTTGATATTTTTTCCCTGAGCAGCTATTATCCCGGCGCACATAGTTCCATGTGAGCCATCATCGTAATGGAAGGCAACCAGCTCTCCATTCTTCGGTATTTTTGCATTCTCACCATAGAGCGTTCTGGCTAGTGGCAGAGGCATCTTGCCATCAGCTATAAAGTAGACCATGCCTCCCGATTCATCGGGATAGCCATCCTTATCTCTATCCCAATAGGAGATCTCATCGCCTTTTCTGCAAGGTTTATCGTCTTTGAAATCTCGATTATTATTCAAATCCACGTACACCGTATCATATACCCCAGAGCTTTTCTCGTCAACCAGGAGAACTTTTGCAGGCTGCCCAAAGAATTGAGCAAGATACCCATCAGGATGATCGCCTATATGGTAGATGCCGCTCTTGCTGGTTCCAGTCGTCTGAAAGCCCGTTGTATCTATCGAGGAGGTATCCGCATAACGGCTCTGGATGAAAGGGTTTACTGGGCTTTGCTGATTATAGAGAGATAGCGAATCCAGGTCGATAACAATGGGCCAGCCATAGTAAGGAGAGCTTGCGTTTGAGACACGGGCTTGAGTTCCCACAAGGTCAGGAGTGGCGAAGTCTACTCCGCTATCCATTACAGCTACCTTAACACCCTCGCCTGTATAGCCCATATCCCATGCATCTTCGACTCCGAATTCCTCGAGGCCTCTGTAGGCATGGTAGAGGGTGGGATTACCGCTCTCTACCGCGCCGGAAGGTAGTATTACTAATCCAATTAACGACAGAATAAGGATTGATCTTAATAGCTTATTGTGTATCCGCATAGTTATCCTCTGTTATTTCTATCGAACCATAAAATTAGAGGAGTGAGAAGGGCAGCACCCACTCCATTTCATGGAGTAACCACGATC
>ERZ1026810.174-NODE-174-length-48489-cov-8.415099_pt1 | contig 48489 bp, 44 predicted proteins | sample MGYA00520872_ERZ1026810 | MGnify/ENA primary metagenome ERZ1026810 (study PRJEB33270, sample SAMEA104284477) | anaerobic digester metagenome | biome: Anaerobic digester microbiome; feature: mesophilic sludge digester; material: Anaerobic digester biomass | place... | reverse complement strand
GTGCCGATGGTGGAGGCGCTGGCGAGGGCGCACCCCGAGATCACGCGCCGGTGCCGGACCCTGGCGGCGGATCGGGGTCTGGATGCCGGTGAGGTCAACCGAGCGTTGTGGCAGGAGTACGGGATCAAGCCGGTGATCGACACCCGGAGGCTGTGGAAGGACGAGCAGCGGGAGCCGGGCTACGATCCGAGCCGCGAGATCACGCGGGCGCTTGACCGGCGCTCGACCGACACGGTGGTCTACACGGAGCGCGGTGTGGTCTGCTGTGTCTGCCCGGTGACCGGTACCCAGCGCACCATGGCGTTCTGGGGCTTCGAGGTGGATCGGCAGTCGTTGCGCTACCGGTGTCCAGCCGCGGCGTACACGGGTGTGACCTGCGCCGGTCGGGCCAGGTGCGAGGGTGCGGCCTGCGGTTACGCGACGGCGTTCGGGCGCGTGGTCCGGGTGCCGCTGTCGACCGACTGGCGCATCTTCACGCCGATCCCTCGCGACTCGCCGAGCTGGTCCAGGCTGTACGCGCGCCGGACCTCTGTCGAACGGGTCAACGCCCGCATTGACCAGGTCTTCGGCTTCGAACGGCACACCATCCGCGGCCTCGCCAAGATGCAGGCCCGGCTCGGCCTCACCCTCGTCGTGATGCTCGCGCTCGCCGTCGCAGCCATCCACGCCAACCGCCCCGACCTCATGCGATCGCTCGTCGGGAGCCCACGACGCCGAGCCGCCTGACCCGCCGCGACCTCGCTGGCCCATCCCGCCGGCACCGCCGGGCAGCGGTAGCCCTCCTCCACCGCACCCGCGCTCCCCCTCCCCACCGCCTCGCCGGCCTCCTCGCCCGCCCTGGCGGCTTCCCAGCCCGCCAACCACCCGCCCTGCCCGGCTCCGTCACCCCGCCCGACCCCTACAACGCAAAGACCTCGGCTTGCAGCGCTTGTGAATGGTCGCACTTTGTGTGCTAACCTTGCAGTACGTAGGGAGCGAGAGTGGCAACTCCTGAACGAAACCTCGATGCCTACCGGACACTCGGAGATATCCTCACGGCCCTGCGTGTAGCGCTGCGCACCGAGCTGGAAAAGGAGTTCGGACCGCAGTGGTTCGCCGCTGCCCTTCCCGCCGGCATCCTCAACCGCCTCGTCGAGCGCAAGGAGAAGGAAAAGGCGGTCAACGCCTTCGATGACTCCTACTACTCGCTTCTCGAGTACGCCGACTTCGAAGACCTCAAGGAGATCTGCCTGGCCCACCCCACGACCGTCCCGTTCCTCAAGGCCTTTGGTGGCAACCGGCAGATCTGCCTGACACGTTTCATGGAGCTCCAGGGCCTGCACGAGAAGCTGGCCGGGTTGCGCACCATCAACAAAGCCGAGCTCTCGTTCTTGCAACACCTCGTCCGGCGTTTGCATCAGACCGTCGATCTCTCGGCCTACCCCGAGCCCGATAGGAGCATGTGGGCCGAGCGTCCGGACGGTGGCAACGACCGCCCTCGAGCCACCAGTGACGCACCGGCGCCGGCCGCCGAGCCGGCGTCGGCACCAGCTCCAGCGCCGCAGGCGCCCGTGGCTCCTGTGGCGATCGGAGTGCGTCGTCCGGAAGCCCCGAGCCCAGTGCCGGAGCCCACACCCCCAGCACCCGCCCCTCCTCACCTCGCCCAGACTCCTGCCGCACCATCCGCACCGGGCAGGCTCTCGGTCCTCGAGCAGGCTTTGCAGAACGGTGAGGACAAGACGATCCTGGCTGCCCTCCTGACCGAGGTTCGGCAGCTTTCGGAGCACATCACAGACAGTCAGGGCCCCACGACCCCTCCGGTTTGGGACAGGGTGTCGGAAAGCCCGTGGTACGCGCGCAGGTACGCGGCGCTGGGGATGCGGCCCCTGTCCGACTTCTACAACCTCTACCTGGCGCTGCGCGAGCGCCTCAACGACGGCGCCGGGAACCAGGAGCTGGAGAGCTTCCTGCAGGCTCACGCCTACCAGCAGGTGATGATGGCGGTGGGCGTCTTCTTCCAGCAGAACAAAGCGCTCTGATCGTTCCGAGGTCGCGTCTCGGTGCTCGGGCCGTCGAGCACGGATGGCGGCAGAGGGGCCGATAAGCCGGATTCTGTGCCCGACGAGCGGGTGGCGCCCATTCATCTGGGCCGGTCGTTACCGGCCGGCTCGAGCAGCCTACCCGGGAGCAGCTCGCACGTGCGAAACCGGGGGTGGCACCCGTCAGCTCCCCTATTTGGCCTTGCTCCGCACGGGGTTTGCCGTGCCCCGACCGTCACCGGCCGGGCGGTGGGCTCTTACCCCACCGTTTCACCCTTTCCCGACGGCGGCCGCCGGGTGGTTTGCTTTCTGTTGCACTTTCCCTCGCGTTGCCGCGGCTGGGCGTTACCCAGCGTGCTGCCACCTGGAGTCCGGACTTTCCTCACCGCGAAAAACCGCGGCGCGGGCGCCTGGCCCCTCTGCCGCCGTTCCCATTCTACCAGCGTCGTCTGCCACGCGGTGAGCGTCGGACCCGGCCGGGTGCATCGGGCAGCCGCTCGGGGGCAGCGGCGCTATCCGGCTCCCCAGCCGCACGCTGCGCCGGCTCCGGTGGCGCCGCCAGCCCCCGCTCCACCTTGACCCAGAAGTCATCAGCACTCACCACGGTGGCCCCGAGATCACGGGCCTGCACGCCGAGCGAGCGGTCATCCGAGGCCAGGCGCCAACCCCGGCCGCCACACCGCAGCAGATCGAGGATCGCGCTGTCGGCATGCGGTGCATACCGGATCTCGACCGCTCCCAGCCACTCCACCGGCGGGCTCCCGGCCGGCGGGGCTCCATCGAAGAAAGCCACAATCCGCACCTTCTCTCTCCGCGCCAGAGCGAGAGCGGCCTGCCGCACGCGCTCTCTCCCTTGCCCTCGCGCGAGGTTGTTGCCATCGAGCACCCAGGGCACAGCGACCCCTCCCTCCCGGCGCGCGGCCTTCCCGTTTCTCCGCGAGACTTCTAGAAGAAGCGCTTTCGGGGTCGGGCTTCGATCACGGCGTTGAGGGCAGCCCGAGCGTCCTTGTTGGCAGGGTCGTAGGAAAGGACCTTCTCCAGGCACTGCTTCTGCCGATCGGCTTGACCCCGCATTCCCCAGTAGTTGGCCAGCTCCAGCCACCCCTTCGTGAACTTGGGATTGAGCGACACCGCGTGCCGCAGCCGGTCGAGAGCCCGCTGCGCCCACATCGGATTGCGGAACTCAACCTGTGCCAACAGCAGCAGGGTCTCGGGGTCCGGCATCAGTCGCACCGCCTGATCGAGCAGCTCGGCTGCAGGGCCGAAGTCATTCAGGCTCATCAGGCGCCGAGCCTGGGCGATATTGGTCCGCACCAGGGTGCGGCGGGCTTCCGCTTCCTGGGCCTCGTCGGAGAGAAAGCTGCTGGACGGATGGGCACTGGCCTGCACCTGGTCGTAGCGCTTGCGCTTCTCAGCCACCGAGAGCGTCTCGAAGGCCTCCTGAAGCGCGCGGTAAATCACGCCCAGCTCAGCCTGTAGCGACTGGAGGTGGCGCTCGCGTGCCCGATCCGGGTGGTAGGTCCTGACCAGCTCACGGTAACGGGTGCCGATCTGGTCCGCCCCGGCCGTCCGCGTCAGGCCGAGCCGCAGATAGAAATCCTGCTGTCCGATCACCGTTGCCAGCCGCAGGACCGCTTCGTGCTCCTTGCGCTCGAGGGCGGAGTACGCCAGCTCCTCGGTCGCTGGCTTGGGGGTTGTGGGGGCGGGTCTGGCCCGCTCCGCCAGCTCGGAGGCTGGCTGCGGCCGGGCGACCGGCTGCTCCCTCAACTCGACGAGGCCCGCCGCGAGCAGCGCCACGAGGCTGCGGACGAACTGCTCCCTGGGCAGGGGCACGAGCCTTTGCAGCGTCGCGACGGAGCCGGCTCCGTCGACCCGCGATAAGAGGTACCCCTCACCCGGGCTGAGCTGCACGTGCTGGAGCTGCAGCAGGGCGTCCTCGGTGCTGGCCGGGAAGTGATCGGAGGGTACGAGGTTCATCAGCGCTTCGACCTGAGTTGAAGCGCGCACCGCGGCGACGAGCAAGCTGGCGGTCGTCATCTCGATGGTCGCGGCATCGCTGGGCAGGCGGTCCGATCGGTCGAGCCTGAACTCCCCCGCCGTGAAAAGCAGGCGGGCCACGATGGCCACGGCCTGGGCTTCGAGCTCCTTCTCGAGCCGCTCCGCGTCGAGCACCCCTTCCATGACCAGGAACGACCCGTACCGCACACCTTCCGGTTGGCGCAGGAGCAGCAGGGCCATCTGCTCTGCATCCATGACGTTGTGGGCAACCAGCCAGCTCCCGAGCTTCTCGCTCTCGGCGTCGGAAACCACCGCCCGGACCTGGCCGGACTCGAGCCAGAGCCTGGCCGTCCCACCCGTAGCGTCGATGTCCAGGCGGCCGTCCGCCGCCGCCCGCACGAACCCTCTCAGCACGGCGGGAAAAGCGCCGCTCTCGAAACGCCCGGTATCGGCGGCGGAGCCTAGCACAGCCACCTCATGGCGAGCGCTGCTCCGTGTTCACCACATGCACCACGAAAGCTCTCGCCACCAACGCCGAGGGTACCTGCGACTGGGCCGCCTGTGCCGCATCTCTGGTTGCAAACCCGCCCCACACGAGGTTGAAGCACTGCTCTGAGCCCTGGCCGTACGGTACCACGCGAAGGCTGGCCTTGTCTTGCTCCTGTTTGCGGTACAACCGCTCGAGCTCGGCCGGCTGGCAGCCGCCGTCGATCGCCAGCCCCCACGACCCACCGCGGGCCACCGCCGCCGGCCCGCGGCTGGGCAAAGCCAGCAGCAGTGCGGCAAGCACCGCGATCACGACCAGAGCAGCGACCAACCACGGCCACCAGCTCCGGCGCCTCTGGCGAGGTGCCGGCTCGATCGCCAGCGGCGTGGCGAACGTCACTTCGGCGACCCTGGGTGTCGCTTCGGCGATGCCCGCTCCCACGGCCGCCGCCAGAAGACGCAAAGCCATGTCCCGGCCGTGGGGCGACGGGTCGGCGATCTCGCGGGCCGTTCGATGGTCGTTGATCTTGGCCAGTACGGCCATACCTTCTTGCGTCAGCGCGAGTGCTCCAACCCGCCGCGCGAAGTCCGGCAGTCGGCGCAGGACCAAATCGGGGCTGGGAAGGAACAGCTCCTCCAGCGCCTTCCCACCGGTCCCCAGGATCATTTCGATGAGTAGGTGTGGGAACGACACCGTCAGCCCTTGCGCTTCCGGCTGGACGTCGCTATCGAACGTCGCCTCACCGTCGGCAGCCAGGAAAAACTCGTGCAGCCGCTCCGCAATTGCCTGCTTCACCACGGCGTTGGCCTCGCCCTGGGTGACGAGACCGCTGGACACCGCCGAGCGCGCCTCAGCAAACCACTCGCCGCCGCTGGTCAGCCCGAAGGCAGCCGCCAGCTTCTCGCGGTCGTCACCCTCGACACCGACGATCTGCGAGCCGGTGATATGGAGGAGGAGCTCGCCTTGGCCCCAGCGCAAGCGGGCAACGCCGCGTCCTTTCCGACCTACCCACAAGGCCAATGTGCTGGCCGCAGACAGCGATCGCATGCTGAGAGGCTAGCGCGAACCGGCCAGAACGTCAAAGGGTAAGCAGGGCGAGGAGGGATGACGAGCAGCGCGGGCCCCTGCGGTGTCTCCGACCGGCTCCTACGGGTGGAGGGCGGCCCACAGCGCGGCAGCAGCGGCCGTGCCGACCACTGCCGCCAGCTCGGCCTGGGAAGCCGCCCGGACGCCGTCCACCGACCCGAACGATGCGAGCAGCGCGCGGGCCCGAGCCGGGCCGATGCCGGGGACAGCCAGGAGCTGGGTCGCGAGCCGACGAGCTTTTCGCCGGCGCCGGTGCCGGGTCACCGCGAAACGGTGTGCTTCGTCACGGACTCGTTGCAGGAGCAGGCGAACAGGGTGACCGGATCCGAGCTGTAGGGGTCGGCTCCGCTCCGCGAGATAGAGCTCCTCGAGCTTTTTCGCCAGCGCCGCGACCGGCAGGTCCACGCCCAACCCTGCCAGCGCGCCCCGGGCCGCCTCGAGCTGGGCCAACCCGCCATCGATGAGGACGAGGTCCGGGAGCGGCCTCCCTTCGGCCAGACGCCGCCGGTACCGCCGGTACACGGCCTCGGCGATGGCGGCCGGGTCGTCGGCGCCCTGTCCAGCCCGGACGTTGAACGATCGGGCCTCTCCTTTGTCCAGCCGGCCACCGGTCCAGACAACCAGCGATACGACCTGGTCCTCTCCCTGCAGGTGCGAGACGTCGAAGCACTCGATGCGCCCAACCGCCCGAGGAAGGCCGAGCGCAGCAGCCACGGCCTCCCCGAGACGCTCGGCATCGCGCCGCGGGTGGCGGAAACGCAGCCGGAACGCCTCACGCGCGTTGTCCGCCGCCAGCTTCCCGACCTTTACCCTCCGACCGCGCCTCGGCGCGACGATCGCCACCTTGCCCCCGCGCAAGCTCTGGAGGTACTCAGCCACCGCTTCGGCCTCGTCGGGCAGCACGGGCACCTCGACCCGCTCGGGCACCGCCGGATTGGCCTCGTAGTACTGAGCCAGGAAGTCGGCCATCAGCTCTCCATCGGGCATCTGGTCGATCCCTTCCCAGTGGAACTCACGCTTGTCCACCAGACGGCCCTCGCGGTAGACCAGGACCACGATGGTGAGGTCGCGCCCATCACCCTCGGTTCCCACCACGTCCACCGAACCCGTTCCCGCCAGCTCGACATGCTGTCCTCGGCGCAGCCCTTCGAGTGCCTGCAACAGGTCGCGATAGCGCGCGGCTCGTTCGAACTCCTCCGCCTCCGAGGCCCGCCACATCTGCATCTCGAGGCGTGGCTGCAGCTCCACGTGGCGCCCGTCGAGTAGCCACTCGACCTCCTCGACTGCCTCAGCGTACGCCTCGGGCGTGGTCATACCGGCCACGCACGGCGCCAGGCAGGCGCCGATGGCGTGGTACAGGCACGGACGCGGTAGGGAGCCGTCGATCTCGATGGCGCAGGTGCGGATCTGCGTGCGCGTGCGGATGATGTCCATGATCCGAGCCGCCATGCTGTGGCCCATGAAGGGGCCGAAGTAGCGGTGACCGTCATCCAGGATCCGTCGCGTCAGGTAGGCCCGCGGCCACGCCTCACCGGTGGTGAGCTTGACGTACGGGTAGGTCTTGTCGTCCCGCAGGAGGACGTTGTAGCGCGGCCGGTGCGCTTTGATGAGTCGGTTCTCGAGAATCAGCGCCTCGACCTCGGTGGCAGTGACGACGAACTCCAGGGCGCAGGCCTTGGCCACCATGGCCGAGATGCGGGGGGCGAGCTCCTTCGTGAAATAGGACAGCACCCGCCGCCGCAAGTGCTTGGCTTTGCCGACGTACAGCACCTTCCCACGGCGGTCGAGGAACTGGTAGACGCCGGGCTGCTCGGGGGCCTGCAGCGCCCGTTCGCGAAGCGGGTGGTCGGTCATGCCCCCACCCGGCGGTCAGATCGAGAGCCGGGAATCGAGAGCTCTTCCCAACTCCCCCTGCCCACCACGGCCAGCCCCCACTCTCCCCCGCCTCCTCCCCGAGTCGCGCCCGATCCTGGCCCTCGACCCGTACCGGTGGGGGCCATCGTCACCGGCTCTCCAACCCCTCGCCCCTACCGCGAGCCCAGGCGCCGTCTCGCGGTGTGGCCGACCGGCTGGCCGCACTGCACCTCGTATCGCATGGTGAGCAGGTTCGACCAGGCCGAGCTGCCGCAGGCGACGTTGCTGCGCAGACGCAGGAAAATGACCGTGTCGGCCGGATCGTCGTTGAGCAACGTCAGGCTCGTCTCACCGGTATCGAAGAACGAGCTGTCAGCGAAGTCGGCCGTGTTCGCGATCTCGAGCGTGTAGCTCGTCGCCCCGGCGACCGGCGCCCAGGCGATCGTGAACTTCTGGAGCTTGCACACGGTACCCGGGTGAACCGAGATCGAGGTCGGTGCTGACGGCGCATCGCACGGCTGTTCCAGCCGCTGCAAGGCGGCCGGGGCGTTCACGAGGTTCCTGACCAGAGAGTTGCGGGCGTCGGTGATCGGCTCGCCAGTGCTGGTGATTGCATCGCGAATTGCCCGCGGTCCGGCCGCCGGGTGGGCCCCAGCGAGGAGAGCGGCGACACCGGCGACATAGGGCGCGGCCGCCGAGGTGCCGCCGAAGGCGTATGTCATCGTGCCGGGCTGGCCGCTCGCCGGTTGGAGCGTCGGGGTGACGGTATTGTGGGCGGGCGCCCACACCGCCAGCTTGTCGCCGGAGTTCGAGTAGCACGAGATCTGCTTGATGTTCGCCGGGACGTCCTCGCAGGATCCGCCGCAGCTGAGATCCGAGAAGGCCCTGCCGCGGTAGGCGTAGGTGTTGTGCACGGCACCCACCGCCACGGCGTTGCTCACGCACGCCGGGATCGCCACGCCGGTGCTGCAGCCGTCGTTGCCCGCTGCGACGAACACCGCGACACCCAGGTTGGTAAGGGTGTCGAACGCATCTTTGTACGACGGCACGATGTCGTCGCACGTTCCCGCGTTCGGCGGCCAGTACTGCCGATGCAGGCCGCCCAACGAGAGGTTGACCGCCCGGATATTGAAGGGGTTGCCGGCGACCACGCTCGCGATCACCTTGTCGAGCCCGACCATGATCGATGAGCTCTGGCTGCTGCCTTGGGCATTCAGCACCCGCACGGCAACGATGCGCGCCTTGGGCGCCACGCCGTCCACGGAGCCGGCAATGATTCCGGCGACCGAGGTGCCGTGGCCGTTCTCGTCCATGGGGTCGTCGTCGTTACCGATGGCGTCCCAAAGCTTCACGGTCTTGGCTGCGGCGTCGGTTCCGCCGGGCGCCAGCTCGGGGTGACGGTAGTCGACTCCGGTATCGAGAACGGCAACGCTGACACCGGCGCCGTCGAGCCCCAGCGCGTGGACCGCCGGCACCTCCAGCATCGCCTTGCCGTTCTGGCGCATGGCGTGCAAAACCCGAATGGGCTCTAGGCTAGCGACACGCGGATCAGCGGCCAACGCCTCCAGCATGATCGTCGGCACCCGCAGGTGCACCAACGGCAGGTACTCGAAGCGGCTCACGACCGTGACACCGAATGGCTGGTACTCGCGGCTGAGATCCTCGCCGGTCTCGCGGATCCATCGCACCCGTTCCGGCGCACCGGGAGCGATCTCCGACGATGTCGCCATCTCGCTTCCCGGGCGAAAGCGCACCAGCACCTCGAGCTCCGGCTCGGAGGTCGCAACCCACTCGCGCAGGTCGGGGGTGAGCTTGACCGGCCACGCCGGCTCGGGTACCGGGCTGACCCTCGGATGCGCTGTCGTCACCGCTGCGGCCAAACACAGGCCGCCGGTCAGCAGGCCTGCACCACGAATCCATCTGTCACATCCTCTCCGCATCTCCACTCCGATCTGCGGTCCACCCGCATCGACCCTCAGAGAAGGTATTGCATGCCAACTGTCAGGGTCAAGCGCGCTGCGAGCCCTTCCGAGGTCGAGGTACGCGGCCGGCCGCACCCCGTAGACGGCAAGGCTGCTAAGCTTTCCCCTCGCACGCGCCGAGCGTCGCAAGGAGTGTCAGATGGCCCGATCCCGCTCATCCGCCCTCTTTCTCGCCCTGGTCCTAATGGCTGTGGGTGGCGTCCTGCTCGCCGCCCGCTGGGTACAGATCGACCTTGCGCCAGCGTTACTGCTCGGCCTCGGCTTGGCGTTCGCGATCCTGGCCATCTTCCAACGCAGCGCCGGGGGGCTCATCGCCGGCCTCCTGCTGCTCGGCACGGGGACGGGCATCGCTTTGGGTCGCACGGCGCGGCTGGGGATCCCGGCCACCAACTGGCTGTTCCTGAGCCTGGGCCTGGCGTTTGTCGCCATGTACCTGCTCGGCCTTCTGTTACGAACCGGCAAGCACTGGTGGCCGCTGGTTCCCGGAATGACTCTGCTGCTGCTGGGTGGGGCGCAGTACGCGAGCCGGGTGGATCTGGTCCCCCAGGGTGTCCAAACCCTCCTCCGGACCTGGTGGCCCGCCGGGCTGGTGCTGGCCGGTGCCATCCTTCTGCTCCGCGCCCTCAGGGGTTGAACCTCAGCGAGCAACAACCAGCACGTCGCCTGGCTTGATACGCGAGCCCGAGAGCTTGTTCAGACGCTTGAGCTCGGCGACCGTGGTGCCGTGCCGGCGAGCGATGTCGTACAGCGTGTCGCCCGCCTGGACGACATAGTGCCCGGCAGCCTGGCCAGGAGCCCAAGAGGTGGCAGCTTTCGGCCGCTCCTGCAGCGGCTGGTTGCTCCTCGCCGACGCCGCGCGGCGGGGCGGTGCGAGGTCCCCTCCGGGAGCTCGCGGGACCACCAGCGTCTGCCCCACCCGCAGCGAGCGCGGGTTGCGCAGCCGGTTGGCGGTCATGATCGCCTCGACCGTTGACCCGTAGCGGCGAGCTATGGCCGACGGCGTGTCGCCCTTGCGAACCACGTGCATGTACTGGCGGACCCGCTCGCTGGCGGGAATCTTCGCCGCCGCGGCCGCGTACGCCTCCTCCTGCCCGCACGGCACGGCGAGCTGGTAGCGGCCATCGGCCGGGGTGAGTCGGTGAACGAGAGCGGGGTTCAGCTCGGCGAGCTGTTCGACCGGCACACCAACGTGCTCGGCCAGGACCTCGAGGTCGAAAGCGCCGTCGAGCGGCACGCGGCGCAGGCAGTCCGGTCGCTCCTCGAAACGGGGGAACCCGTACGCGTCGGGGCTTTTGGCGACCACCAAAGCGGCCCACAGAGCCGGCACGTAGTTGCGGGTCTCGCGCGGCAGGTGGCGGCGCAGCGACCAGAAATCCGTCGCTCCCTTGCCACGTCGCTGCGCTCGCGTGACCCGGCCTGCGCCGGAGTTGTAGGCCGCGAGGGCCAGCTCCCAATCGCCGAACATCGAGTGAAGGTCACCGAGGTGCCGCACCGCTGCGATGGTGGCGAGGTACGGGTCGTTGCGCTCGTCGACGAGGCCGTTGATCCTCAGGTCGTAAAGCTTGCCGGTGCCGGCCATGAACTGCCACAGACCCTGAGCCCGCGCCCGTGAGCGCGCTCGCGGGTTGAAGGCGCTTTCGATCAGCGGCAGGTAGGCGAGGTCCAGCGGCTGGCCGGCTCGCTGCAGCTCCTCGCGAATGAACGGTAGGTACCGAGCAGCCCTCTCGAGGGCGAGGGTGAAACGCTCACGGTAGGGGCCGGTGTAGTACTCGATGAGCGACGTGACCTCCGGGTTGACGACCACCGGAAGGTCGAACCGCACCTCCTCGGCGCGATCACGGGCAGCCGCCACCGCCTCGGGAGGCACCGGACCGGGCTCGGGGATCTCGACCTCGCCCGGCGAACCCTCGCCGCTATCCCAGTAGGTATCCAGCTCCTCGATCAGGTCGGCGAACATATCCTCGATCTCAGCGCTCGCAAGCCCCTCCTGCTGCGCGACGAGCAGTCGCTCCAGTGCCGCCGCGCGGCAGTCCACCGCCTCGCCGACATCGCCCCGCTCCTGAGCCTCCCGCGCCGCCAACAGGAGGTTATCGATCTCGTCACGCAGGGCCGCGGTTGGGTCGGGCTCCGCCACCGGGACCGGCGTCGACGGTGCGCTCAGCACCCCAACCACCGGCGGCAGGGAGGACTTACAGGCGGCAAGGCTCAACACGAGGACCGCCCAAAGGGCCGCTTTTCGCTGCATCGTTCAGTCGCCTTGGAGGTTGACCACCAGGGTCATGGAGAGCTGACGAACCCGGTCGCTGCGCTTGAGCTCGACCTCGATCGGGCTCACCTCGCGAATCGGCTTGCCGTGCGAGTCGACGAGCTGAATGTTGACCAGGCACCGGCTCGCCCGCCCCAATGCTCCGCCCACACGCTCCTCGATCCTCCGCTTGACCTCCTGTCGCGAGTTGATGGAGGCCTGTAGGAGGCTGTCGAGGTCGAACGAAGGCGCCGCGGCAGCGGTGACCGGCCGCGACTCTGCCCGCATGGTGCTGGCTTTGCGCAGCGTCTCCAGCTCGGCCAGGATGTCGAGTGACGAGGACACCTTGACGTGCCGCATCTCTGCAGGGGCCACGGCCGGTGCCGAGTCGGCGGTGGTCGCGAACTCCACCGTGGCCTCCTCGAGCTCCTCGACTCCCTCAGCATCCTCGGGGGCCTCACCCTCGACGAACGGCGCGGCTGCGGCTGCCACTGCCGGGACGACCTCTTCCGCCGGCGGCAGCACCTCCTCCGCCGTTGGGATGGGCTGCCCGAGGACCTCGACCGCAGCTCCCACAGCCTCCCCGGCCGTCACCTGGTCCTCGAGGACCTCGGGCGCGACCTCCGGAGCTTTGTCCCCGAGAGCTTCGACGACCTCGCCCTGGCTGGCTTCCGGTGCCGGAGGCGAAGCTGTCGCGGGCTCTAACGCTAGCGAATCGCTGGCCCCCGTCCGCACCACCCGCTGCTCCGTCGACGGCTCGCCCGTTGCCGCAAGGCCTTCGGCCGCTGCGGAGCGCAACGCCGCTGGGTCGAAGCTGACGCTCGGCGTGGCTTCCGCCCGGAGCGCCGGCTGCGGTCGGACCGCCGACCGGGCCGCCGGCGCCACCGCGACGCCGCTGGTTTCCTGGGTGGCCATCCGCTTGCGCAACGACTTGAGCGTCGCCTTGGTGATCGCCTTGAGCGTCTCGAAGACGCCCTGCCCCTCGACCGCCACCGCCTCGAACCACTCCCAGCGACCGTCGGGGTTGAGCAGGAGGTTGAGCTCCTCGACCGACAGGATGTTCTTGAGATCACGTTTATTGAACTGAAGCACCAACGGCAGGCTGTCGATCGTCAGCCCCATCTCCCGAAGGTTCTCTTCCAAGTTCTTGAAGCTCTCTGCGTTGGCGTCGGCCATCGGGCGCTGGGAATCCGCGACGAACACCAGCCCGTCGACGCCCTTGAGCACCAGCTTCCGGGTCGTGTTGTAGAAGACCTGACCCGGCACGGTGTAAAGCTGCAGACGGGTACGGAACCCGCCTACCTTCCCCACCTCGATGGGCAGGAGGTCGAAGAACAGCGTGCGGTCGGTTTCTGTCTCCAGAGAGACCATCTCGCCCCGCGAGCCCGGAGCGGTCTTGGCGTAGATGAAGGAGAGGTTGGTCGTCTTGCCACAAAGGCCCGGACCGTAGTACACGATCTTGGCCGCCATCTGCATTGTGGCCCAGTTGAAAAAAACCATCCGCTACCCTTCCTCACCACGCATCACGACCGCGAAGCTACCACACGGCCGGGGACTGGTCAACGCGGCGTCAAGCCCCGCCGCTGTTTCGAGGCTGATCCGGCCCTCGCGCCGGAGCCCGGCGACCGTGAGGCGAGCCACGAGCTCATAGGCTGCAGCGAGACCGGGCGGGAGGTTCGCGAGATGGCTCCGTACGGTGTCGACGTCGCCTCTCACCAGCGGGCCGGTCAGCCGGGAGAGGTCGCCGGTCGCCAGCACGTTACCTACCGCCTCCCGCACCAAAGGGGCGAGTGCTCGGTGCGCCCAGCCCTTCGCCCGCACGATCTTCGCCAGCTCCTCACAGGCGGCCGCAACCATGGCCGAGGTCAAGTTCGCCGCCAGCGCGGCGAGGGCGTGATAGAGGGGCTTGTCCTGGGTCGCGATAGCCACGGTGACGAGCCCCAGCCGACGGGCCAAGCCGCGCGCCAGCTGGACTCCCCGCGCATCGCCCTCCACTGTCGCTGATACCCCGGCGAGCGGCAGCAACGGTCCGTCGCCGCGTGCGAACGACATGAGCGGGTGCAGCGAAGCAAGAGCTCGACCCCTCCGGCGCAGCTCGTCGAGGGCGGCAGCAGGCTGAGCCCCGGAGGTGTGGACGACGACCCGGATCTCGGGCCCGAGCCGACTGGCGAGCTCGGCCGCGCACGAGCCGAGAGCCTGGTCAGGCACCGCTACGAGCACACCCCAGGCGAGGGGAAGCCGCTCATCCGGAGCGAGGACCTGCACCCCACGAAGGCATCGGCGCGCCCGCCGCCGTGCTGGAGCGCTCGCCTCACAGACACCGGCCAGCGGCACTCCGGCAGCCACCATCGAGCGCGCGAGCTGGAGACCGCACCGGCCTGCGCCGACGACCAGCCAGGGCCCAGTCCGACCGCGATCCTCTCCGGCATGCCCGACCCGTCTCGGGCAGTGGGGCCTAACCACACAAACATGCTACAGTATGCGGGGACTTGGGTCCGGTTTTGGGAGCGGTCGGGTTGATTCAGGAAAGCCTTTCTGAACGCCAGCGCGAGATCCTCTGCGAGGTGGTGGAGCTGTACGTCACCCAGGGTGAACCCGTCGCCTCGACGGCCGTGGCCAAGGTCTCGCAAACCGGCCTCTCATCCGCTTCGATCCGCAGCGTGATGGCCAACCTCGAGTCCGCGGGTCTGCTCGTCCAGCCTCACACCTCCGCTGGGCGCATGCCCTCGGACCTCGGTTACCGGGTCTACATCGACCGGCTGCTCCAGCACCACCCCCTTGCCGCCCGGGACGCCCGTCGCCTGCGGGCGATGATGCCGCCAACCGCCTCCCTCGAGGAGTCGCTGGCCCAGGCGAGCCGGGTTCTCGCCGAGGTCACCCGCGAGGTCGGCATGGCGGCTGCCCCAGCGACCCAGGAAGCGACCGTGCGGTCGATCCACTTCGTCAAGGTCGCCGCGCAACGCATTCTCGGCATCGTCGTCACGGCTGGCGGGCTCGTCGACTCGCGGCTGGTGGTCGTCGACCGCGACTTCTCGCCCGCCGAGCTCGAGCGAATCTCGAACTATTGCTCCGACCATTTCAACGGTCTCACGCTGCAGCAGATCCGCGCCAGCATCCTGGCTCTGATGGCCGAGGAGAAGACCCGCTGCGATGAGCTCCTCTCCGGCGTTCTGGCCCTCGCCCAACGGACCGTCGCCTCGACGCCGTCGGGCGGTGAGGTCTACGTGGACGGTGCAGCCCACCTGTTGGAGCGAGTCAGCCCCACCCAGATCGAGGCGTTGCGCGGCCTCCTGGCAGCGTTCGCCGACAAGGCCCTGCTCCTGTCACTGCTCAACGAGTACCTGGCGGCCAGCGGGACGCAGGTCGTCGTGGGTTCGGAGCTGCGGCTCGCCGGCGACGGCGATCTCGGTCTGATCGTGACGTCGTTCCAGTGTCCCAGCGGCGAGCGAGGCATCGTCGGTGTGATCGGGCTCAAGCGCATGGAGTACTCGCGGATCATTCCGGTGGTGGAGTTCATCGGCGGCTACCTGAGCGAGCTCGGAGGAAGCCCGGGAGGGCAGACATGAGTAAGGAAGAACGAAGCGTCGAGCTGGCCGACACCGATAACCAAGACGACGTCGGAACCTATCAGGGCGATGTCTTCGAGACACCCGGCGAGCCGCCCTCAGCGGATGACGCGCTCCGGGCCGAGATCGACGCGCTGCAGCAGGAGGTCGACCGGGTCAAGGAGCTGTACCTGCGCAAGCTGGCCGACTTCGACAACTACCGGAAACGCCAGGAAAGGGAGATGGCGGAGTACCGACGACTGGCGAACGCCACTCTCATCCGCGACCTGCTCCAGGTGGTCGACAACCTCGAGAGGGCCGTCGTCGCCCCGGCCAGTGGCGAGGGCAGCCTTCGCGTCGGCGTCGAGCTGGTTCTCAAGCAGCTCAAGGACACCCTCAGCAAGCACGGTGTGATCGAGGTCAATCCAGACGGAGAGCCCTTCGACCCGACGGTGCATGAAGCCATTCAACGCGTCGACCGCGAGGATGTCGACGAGAACACCGTCATCCAAGTGATGCAGAAGGGCTATCTCCTGGGCGAGCGGCTACTACGGCCGGCGCTGGTGGTCGTCGCCGTACCGGTACCAGCGCTCCAGATCCCGGACCGATTCGAGGAGGACCATGGCGAAGATCATCGGAATTGACCTCGGCACCACCAACTCTTGTGCGGCGGTGGTAGAAGGTGCCCGGCCGCTCGTGATCCCCAACCGCGAGGGGGCTCGCACCACACCATCGGTCGTCGCCAGGGCCGCCGACGGCGAGCTGCTGGTCGGCCAGATCGCCCGCCGACAATCGCTGACCAACCCGCGCAACACGGTCTATGCGGTCAAACGCCTCATTGGCCGCAAGTACAACACCGCTGAGGTCGGCAAGGCCAGGAGTCTGGTCCCCTTCACGATCGTCGAGGCGCCCAACGGCGATGCCCACGTCCAAATGGGCGAGCGCGGCTACTCGCCGGAAGAAGTATCGTCGTTCATCCTCCGTGAGATTAAGGAGTTCTGCGAAGCCGCCCTGGGCGAGGAGATCGACCAGGCGATCATCACCGTGCCGGCCTACTTCGACGACTCCCAGCGCCAAGCCACCAAAGACGCCGGCACCCTGGCCGGTCTCGAGGTGCTGCGCATCATCAATGAGCCCACCGCGGCGTCTTTAGCGTACGGGTTCGGGCGCGACAGCAACGAGGTTATCGCCGTATACGACCTGGGCGGAGGCACCTTCGATATCTCGATTCTCGAGATCGGGGACGGCGTGTACGAAGTCAAGTCGACCTCCGGCGACACCTTCCTCGGCGGCGAGGACTTCGACGCCCGGATCATCGACTTCCTGCTCGACCAGTTCTTCAAGGAGACGCGCGTCGACTTGCGCGCCGACTGCATGGCGATGCAGCGCCTCAAAGAGGCGGCGGAAAGCGCTAAGTGCGAGCTCTCATCGGCACAGACGACCTCGATCTCGCTGCCGTTCATCGCCACCGACGGGGTCCAGGCGCTGCACCTCAACGTCTCCCTGACCCGCGAGCAGCTCGAGCAGCTCGTGGGTGATCTCGTGCACTCGACGCTCGGGCCGTGTCAGAACGCCCTGGATGCGGCGGGGCTCAAGCCGTCGGATATCCATCAGGTCATTCTCGTCGGGGGGCAGACCCGCATGCCGTTGGTGGGGCGCACGGTGGCCGAGTTTTTCGGCCGCCAGCCATCGCGTGAGATCAACCCCGATGAGGTCGTGGCTGTCGGTGCTGCGATCCAGGCCGGGATCTTCCGAGGTGAAATCAAGGATCTCGTGCTGCTCGACGTCACACCGCTCTCTCTCGGCATCGAGACCCGCGGCGGGCTGTTCACCAAGCTCATCGAGCGCAACTCCACGATCCCCACCCGCAAATCGCAGATCTTCACTACCGTCGCCGACAACCAACGGTCGGTCGAGATTCACGTTCTACAGGGCGAGCGTGAGCTCTCCGGCGAGAACAAGTCGCTGGGAAAGTTCGAGCTCGTCGGCATCCCCCCGGCTCCCCGGGGCGTCCCGCAGATCGAGGTCATGTTCGCTATCGACTCCAACGGCATCGTCCAGGTCACCGCCCGCGACCTCGCCACCAACCGCGAGCAGTCGATCCAGGTGAACCCTGCGGGGGGGCTGTCGAAGGAGGAGATCGACCGCATGGTCCAGGAGGCTGACCGCTTCCGCAAGGAGGACACGCGGCGCAAAGAGCTTCGCCTCGTCAAGAACCGCCTCGAGGGCTTGCTCTATACCAACGAACGCGTCTTCAAGGAGTTCGGCAGCTTGCTCGAGACCAGCCTCAGGGACAAGGTCAAGGAGGCGCTCGAAAGCGGCCGCCGTGTGCTCGATTCCGAGGACAAGGCGGCACTCGAGATGGCGATCCTGTCCATCCAGGAAGCGGCTCGCCACCTCACGCAGGTGATGCTCATGGATCCGACCAGCTTCCTCAAAGGAATGGGCAGTGACCAGGTGGTCGAGGGAGATGGCAAGTCGTGAGCTCCAAGCGCGACTACTACGACGTACTCGGCGTCGCTCACAACGCCAGTACGGCCGAGATCAAGGCTGCCTACCGCAAGGCGGCGGTGAGGTACCATCCGGACCGCAATCCGGGCGACAGGCAAGCCGAGGATAGCTTCAAGGAGGCAGCCGAAGCGTACGCGGTGCTCTCGGACGCCGAAAAGCGCGCTCAGTACGACCGCTTCGGCCACTCGGGCGTCGGCGAGCAGCCGTTCACCGGCTTTGATGCCTCGGTCTTCGGCGACTTCGCGGACATCCTCGGCAACATCTTCGGGTTCGAGGGGTTTTTCGGGGGCGGGCGCCGCAGGTCCAACGGGCCCGAGCGCGGTGCCGATCTGCGCGTCGCGACGACGCTGTCGTTCGAGGACATGGCGCAAGGAGTCGACCGCACCATCCAGGTCATTCGGGAGGAGAGCTGCGAGACCTGCCGCGGCGCCGGCACGACCTCGCCAGGTGGGCGCGAGACCTGCCGCGCCTGCGGGGGACGGGGGCAGGTCCGTCTCAGCCAGGGCTTCTTCACCATGGTGCAAACCTGCCCGCAATGCGGCGGCGCCGGTCAGGTGATCAAGAACCCGTGCTCGACCTGCCATGGGTTGGGGCGCGTCGAGGCGAAGCGCGAGGTGAAGATCAGCATCCCACCGGGCCTTGAGGACGGGACCCGGGTCCGCGTCGTCGGGCAGGGCGAAGGCGGAATGCGGGGTGGACCGCCGGGCGACCTGTACGTGGTCGTCAGGGTCGAGCCCCACGACCGATTCGTCCGCGACGGAGCGGACCTGCACCTCGAGCACGAGATCTCGGCCTTTCTCGCCGTTCTCGGGACCGAGATCGAGGTCCCGACCCTCGCCGGCACGGAGAAGGTCCCCGTGCCGGCAGGAACCCAGCCCGGGGATACGGTGACCCTTCGCGGGGCGGGTCTCCCGAGGATCAGGCGGGGTGGAAAGGGTGACCTCATCGTGCACTTCAAGGTCTCGGTGCCGCGCCGCCTGTCCTCCAAGCAGAAGGAGCTGTTGCTGGCCATCCTCAAGGAGGACGAGAAACCAAGCGTCTTCAAGAAGGTCCGCGACCTCATCGAGGGCAACGCCTAGTGCGGTCCTTCCTCGTCCTCACATGTCGGCTCCCGGCTGAGAATGAAGACCGCCTCACCCAGCTTCTCGAAGAGCTACCGGTTCTGGGCTGCCAGGTCGAGGATGCTCGACCGGATATCGTCGTCTCCATCTTTTTCGACAGCGGCCATGAGGAGGCGTTGACCGCGCTCAGCGGCGAGCTGCTCTTACTCGACGCCCGGGAGATGGTCACCGGGCCGTTCGCCGACCGGGATTGGCTCGAGGCCTATCGACGGCACGCCAAGCCGATGGCGGTTGGGGAGCGTATCTGGCTCGACCCCAACCCGGTCACCCCTACCCCTCCTCCCGAGGGGCGCCTCCACCTGCTGATCGAGCCGCGAAACGCTTTCGGGACCGGCTCCCACGAGTCGACCAGGCTGCTGCTGGAGGTACTGGATCGGCTCGATCTCACAGGGCTGCGAGTACTGGACGTGGGGTGCGGCTCCGGGATCCTCGCCCTGGCCGCCTGCGGTCTCGGCGCCGCTGGCGCCATCGGTTTCGACATCGACCTCGAGGCCGTCTTCGTCGCGCGGCAGACCGTCGCTGTCCAGCCACGCCCACTCCCGGTTCGCTTGTTCGCCGGGTCGGTCGAGGCGATCGCCAACCACAACGAGTTCGACCTCATCCTCGCCAACCTCATTCCTGCCGAGGTCACACCGTTTCTCGCCAACCTCGCCGGGCTCCTTGCGCAGCGTGGGAAGCTCGTCCTCTCGGGTCTCATGGCCGACCAGCGGCAGGCGGTCGAGAGCGATCTCCGGGGCTACGGCTTGCGGGTCGAAAAAGCGTTCGAGATCGAGGAGTGGGTGGCGCTGCAGTGCGTTCCAGCATGAGCGTCACGCGCCTGGTCTGGCAAGGGCACCCCCTGCAGGTGGGCGAGCACCTGCTGCCACCCGATGCCTCCCACCACGCACGAGTGACGCGGGTCGAAAAAGGCGATCCGACCGAGATCCTCGACCTCGACGGCGCGGTCGGTCAAGGCGTGCTGGTGGGATGGGAGGGGAGATTCGCCCGCGTGCGCATTGACACCGTGTCGCGGGAGCGGGGCGAGCCACCGGGAGCCCTGATCGTGGGCCTCGGAGTACTCCACACTCAGGCCTTCGACTGGGCGGTGGAGAAGCTGACCGAGCTCGGCGTAACGCGAATCGTCCCGCTGCTGTGCGAGCGGGTCCAGGGCCGTCACCACGAGTCGCGGGCGGCGCGCTGGCAGCGCCTGTCGGAAGCAGCCGTCGTGCAGTGCGGCCGCAGCCGCCCGGCGAAGGTCAGCCAGGTGACCTCGCTGGTGAGCTTCCTCCGTGATGCCTCGGGAACCCGCCTGATCGCCGATCCCGCCGGGGGTCGCCTGCCGGGAGCGGAGGCGGTGAGCACCATCTCGGTTCTGGTCGGTCCCGAAGGGGGGCTGACGTCGTCCGAGCAAGCGAGCGCAACCGCAGCCGGCTTCCAGCCCTTTGGCCTCGGGCCTCGGACGCTGCGCACGGAGACCGCCGCGGTCGCTGCGGTGGCAGTGGCTTCTGCCTGGGCTGGCTGGTTGTAACCCGAGTGCCGCCGGCAAGAAAGAATCGGGACCACTCCCCCCCCTGAGAGCGGTCCCGAAGGCCGGGCACCATGCCCGGTGGGTTTCCCCACCCCAGCCAACAGGCATCCACGACGGGGCATTCCCGGCCGATCGTCAAGAAGCCAGCAGTCCGCTACCGAACCTTGCACCCTTTCCGGCAAGCTCGGTTCTTCGGCGCGTAACAGCTAGGGTGCGGGCCAGTTGACAAACGCCGCCGGGTGTGTCACCGTGCCTCGGTGAGGTTGGTTGGTTGTCCTGGGTTTCAGCTCGTGATCAGCTCATGATGCCGCAGGGACTCGCGACCTTGCGGCTTTTTTGGTGGGCCGGGCCGCACCCGGCAGGAGCAACGGCGGCCATGGAAGGTCGCCTGCGGTAAGGAGAAGCAGCAGCATGGCGCAGGGAACAGTCAAGTGGTTCAACGACACCAAGGGCTTCGGGTTCATCACGCAGGAGGGCGGTGAGGACGTCTTCGTGCACTACACCGCCGTCGCCGGCGAGGGTTTCCGGACCCTGAAAGAAGGCGCTCGCGTCGAGTTCGACATCGTCCGTGGGCCGAAGGGGCTGCAAGCCGCCAACGTCCGCGCGATCTGACGTCTTCCACGCGCCGCAGACCGGGAGGGCGACCCCACAGGGTCGCCCTTCCCGTTTTCGATGCACGCCTCCAACACGTTCGTCGGGAAACCTGGCGATGGATCGCTCGGCGGTGCCCCAGCTCAGTCGACGAGGAGGCGAGGGATCGCCGGAGACAAGCGCGCAAGGATCTCGTAATTGATCGTCCCCGCGAGCTCCGCCACCTCCTCCACCGTGACGCGCTCCGCCCCATCCCGTCCGATCAGCGTCACCGCGTCTCCCACCTGTACGCCATCCACGTCCGTCACATCGACCATGACGATGTCCATGCATACCCGCCCCACGACCGGTGCGGGCCGACCGTGGAGCAGAAGACGAGCCCGTCCCGACAGCGCCCGTGGAAACCCATCCGCATAGCCGACAGGAATCACCGCGATTCGCGTCGGGCGTGTCGGGCGGAACGTCAGCCCGTAGCCGATGGGCTCCCCGGCCGCCACGAGCTTGAGCTGGCCCACTCGCGCTCTCCAACTGAGCGCCGGCTCGAGCTTGACGCCGTCTCTGCCATGCGCGAGCAACCACGACAAATAGGTCTCCTTCGAAGGCCAGTGACCGTACAGGGAAATACCGATGCGGGCCAGGTCGAAATCGGCTTCACGAAACAGCAACGCAGCCGCGGAGCACGCGGCATGGGCCACCACCCCGGGTCCCGATACGGCACGGACGGCCTCGACCGCCTCGCAAAACCGCGCAAGCTGACGATATGCGAAGGAGTGGTCGGTCGTGTCCTCGATGTTCGCGAAATGCGTCGCCACGCCGGAAACGCGCAAACCCCGGTCGAGGGCAGCACGAGCAAGCTGCGGAGCCTCGGACGGCTGGACGCCCTGGCGGTTCGTTCCCGTGTCGACCTTGAGGTGCACGCTCAGCGGGGTGCCCAGGGCACGCGACCGCCCCGCGAGAGCGTCCAGCACCTCAACGGTGGAAACCAGCACCTCGATGGTGGGATCGACGACCACCGCGACCTGCTCCCCTGTGAGGTACCCCATGATGAGGATCGGCGTCTGGACGCCGGCCCGGCGTACCGCCGACGCCTCATCGGCGGTATGTACACCGAGCATCTCGACACCCACCCCCTGACAGGTACGGGAGACCAGCTCGATACCATGGCCATAGGCGTTCGCCTTGACCACCGCGAGCAGGCGCGTCGACCCGCTCAGCAGCCGCCGAAACAGCAGCAGGTTATGACACAGGGCCGAGCGGGAGACCTCGATCCAGGTCGTCAGCGAGTCGGTGGCGGCAGCGCTCACAGGTTGGGAGTGTACGCCGGTCTCGTCGGCCCGCAAGGGTAGAATGCCGGTCGGTGAGGAAAAAACGCCCACTCCGGCGGCGCCTGCGCATCACCAGGAGGCTGGTGGGGCAGCGGGTCGAGCGGCTCCATGGACGCTATGCCCGATTGTTTTGGGCCGTCCATTCGGTCTGGGCGCTGGTCACCGGCGTGGCTGTCCTGATCCTCGCCCACAACCGGTACGGTTTCCTGAAGTGGGTCGTCCTCTTCCTCGGCCTCACCTGGGCTTCCACCCTCTTCTTTTCGCGCTTCGCCGAGACCTCGAGCTCCAAGGCGTTTCGTTTCGCTCAGGGGTTCGTCTCCTACCTCACGCGCGTGATGTACCAGGAAACACTCTTTTTCCTGATCCCGTTCTACTTCTACTCGACCACCTTCCCTTCGTGGAACAACGCCTACGTGGTGTTGCTCGCAGCCCTGGCCATCCTGTCCTGCTTCGACATGCTGTTCGACCGGCTCATGCGCGAGAAGCCGTGGTTCGCCCTCGCTTTCTTCCTCGTCGTGACCTTCTCGGCGCTGCAGTTCTTCGTGCCGCTGCTGCTCTCGATCCACATCACCCACGGCGCGCTCATCGCCGCGGTGGTCTCGCTGCTCGCTGCCGTACCCCTGGCCTTCACTTGGAGCCAGCTCAAGCGGCCGAGGGTCTTGGCCCGACTTGGCCTGGCCGTCGTCCTTCTGCTGGCCGGGGTCAAGGCACTGCGGTTCGCCATTCCGCCGGTCCCACTCCGGCTGACGCGGGTCCGGTTCTCCGCCCAGATCGACCCCAAGACCCTACGGATTCCGGCCGAGATCGAGAAAACGGTTGCTGCGAGCCAGCTCGCAGGGGGCCGGTTGTACGCGACCGCCACCATATTCGCCCCATCTCGCCTGCCGGTGGCGTTGAAGTTCCGCTTTCTCCACGACGACAAGACGGTGCGGTGGTCGCGGACGGTCTCGCTTGTCGCCCACGACAAGGGCTTTCGAGTTTGGGACGTTTACAGGAACCGCCGCGGCATCATCGAGCCCGGTCGCTACGTGGTGGAGATCTGGACCGACGACAGCCAGCTCGTTGGGCGCAGCAGCATCGTCGTTACGCCTTGACCCCCGGTCGGTCAGCGGACGCTGCCTGGGCTCACAACAGGCTGCGCACGGTGGCGAGCGCCGCGGCGTAGTCCGGCTCGTGGGTGATCTCGCCCACGACCTGCTGGTAACGGACGATACCGTCGCGGCCGACGACGATCACCGCCCGCGCGTTGAGGCGCAGCTCCTTCACCAGCAGGCCGTACGCCTCGCCGAAGGCGGCGTCGCGATGGTCGGACACCGTCTCGAGGTTGGCGATTCCCTCCGTGGTGCAGAAACGCTTCTGCGCGAACGGCAGATCCATCGAGACCACCAACACCTTCACACCCGCCCCCAGCGCCGCGGCCTCCTGGTTGAAACGCCGCGCCTGCAGCGCGCAGACAGGGGTGTCGAGCGAGGGAACGGAGTTGATGACGACGACCTTGCCGGCCTCGTTGGAGAGCGCGAACCCGGACAGGTCTCCGCGCAGCGCCACGAACTCGGGGGCCTTTTGGCCCACCGCCACAGGGCTGCCGGTCAAGGTGAGGGGGTTGCCGTGAAAGGTCACTGCGCCGGGACGATCTGCCATTCGAGACCTCCAGAGGGCGCGTTGCGCCGAAGGCTACAAGCGCCTTATGCGAGGTGGAATTCCCAGCCTACGAGAGGAGATCGAGCAGGCGTTGCGCGGCCGACGTCACCGGGAGCCGCCCTTCCATCACGGCGACTTCGAGCTCCGGCAGCAGACGCGCCACCTGGGGGTTGGCGCGAAAGCGCTCGACGAGCTGCTGCTCGATCAACGCATGCAGCCAATCCCGCTCCTGCTCCTGCCGCCGCCGGACGAACGCTCCGGAGGAGCGGGCGACGGCACAGAACTCTCCGATCATCCGCCAGACGTCGGGAACCCCCTGCCCAGTGAGGGCGGAGGCGCACACCGCACGGCTCTGCCAGCCGGGAGTCGCTGGCTGGAGGTAGTGCAACGCCCGCTCATACTCGCCGCGCGCTGCCTCGGCCGCCACGGCGTTGGCACCGTCCGCCTTGTTGACGAGAATGGCGTCGGCGAGCTCGACAACACCCTTCTTGATCCCCTGCAGCTCGTCCCCCGCGCCGGCCACGAGTACGAGCAAAAAGAAGTCGACCATGGAGCGCACCGTGATCTCGCTCTGCCCCACTCCGACGGTCTCGACCAGGATCACGTCGTAACCGGCCGCTTCGAACAGGAGGATGGTTTCCCGGGTCTTCCGCGCTACCCCGCCGAGCACCCCACCCGACGGCGAGGGCCGGATGAAGGCGTTGCCGTCTGCCGACAGCCGCTCCATACGGGTCTTGTCGCCCAAGATCGAGCCTCCGGTCCGGCTCGAGGTCGGGTCCACGGCGGTCACAGCGACCCGGTGTCCCAGGCTCGTGAGGTGCGACCCGAGCGCCTCGATGAACGTGCTCTTGCCGGCACCGGGCACTCCGGTGATGCCGACACGCACCGAGTGACCAGCGTGGGGAAGCAGCAGCCGCAACACTTCCTGCGCCTGCGCGAAGTGCGCCGGAGCGTTGGACTCGACCAGTGTGATCGCCCGACCCAGGCAGGTCCGATCGCCCGACAGCACCCCCTCCACGTACTCCTCGGTCGAGAGCTGGCGCCGAACCGGCGTGCCGCGATGCGAGATCCGAGCCTTCTCGGGTAACCCGTCGTGCCCACCCTCGACACCGGGAACGACCCGCAAGGCCGACCGGCCATCGCTACGCTCGTGAGACACCACGCCTCCCGCCGCCCACAGCTTACCGCAGGCCCGGCTTCGCCCGGAAAGCTCGGTTGGTCACAGCGTGCCGACCTTCCCCGGCGCCGACCCGTTCAGCCGGTCTCAAAGCGCGAAGTGCAGCCGCCGCGCGAGCTCGCCAAGCAGCAGCTTGGCGGCGTGCGGAATCACCGTTCCGGGTCCGAAGATCGCGGCCGCCCCGTGACTCCGTAGGTACTCGTAATCCTGCGCCGGAATGACCCCGCCACAGATCACCATGATGTCCTCGCGCCCGAGCGCGGCGAGCTCAGCAACGAGCTGCGGTAGCAGCGTCTTGTGTCCGGCAGCCAGCGACGACATGCCGACGATGTGGACGTCGTTTTCGACCGCCATGCGGGCAGTCTCCTCCGGCGTCTGGAAAAGCGGCCCGACGTCGACGTCGAACCCCAGGTCGGCAAACGCCGTGGCCACGACCTTTGCACCCCGATCGTGGCCGTCCTGCCCCATCTTGGCGACGAGCAGGCGCGGCCGACGCCCCTCGTGCTGCTCGAAAGCCGCGACGAGCCGCCGTACCTCGCCGACCTCGTCGGCCTCCCCGAACTCGGCCGAGTAGACTCCTGAGATCGTACGCACCTCCGCCTTGTGGCGTCCCCAAACCTGCTCGATCGCCATCGAGATCTCGCCCAGCGTTGCCCGCACCTTCGCCGCCTCGACGGCCAGCTCGAGGAGGTTCCCGTCCCCATCCCTGGCGCCCCGCGTGATCGCCGCCAGCGCTCGCTCAACGGCCGCGGCATCGCGGGTGCGACGTAGCTCGGCGAGGCGCTCGAGCTGCTGGCGCCGCACCACCGTGTTGTCCACCTCGAGAATCTCGATTGGCTCCTCGGTCAGTGGCCTGAACCTGTTGACGCCGACGATCGTCTCCTGGCCGGAGTCGATGCGCGCCTGGCGACGGGCAGCCGCCTCTTCGATCCGCATCTTGGGCAGGCCCGACTCGATCGCTTTGGCCATGCCGCCGAGCGCCTCGACCTCCTGGATGTGCCCCCACGCCTTGCGCATGAGCTGGTCGGTGAGCCACTCGAGGTAGTACGAGCCGCCCCAAGGGTCGATGATCTGGCAGATCCTCGTTTCCTGCTGCAAGTAAAGCTGGGTGTTGCGAGCGATGCGGGCCGAGAAGTCGGTGGGTAGGGCGATCGCCTCATCGAGTGCGTTGGTGTGGAGCGACTGGGTGTGTCCGAGCACCGCCGCCATCGCCTCGATACAGGTGCGCACCACGTTGTTGTAGGGGTCTTGGGCGGCAAGGCTCCACCCCGAGGTTTGCGAGTGGGTACGAAGCGCCATGGACTTGGGATCGGACGGCTCGAACTGCCGGATGAGCTTGGACCACAAGAGGCGGCCGGCGCGAAGCTTCGCCACCTCCATGAAGTAGTTCATTCCTTGGGCCCAGAAGAACGACAGGCGAGGAGCGAACTCGTCGATGGCCAGACCCGCTGCGAGCCCCGTGCGCACGTACTCGAGACCGTCGGCGATGGTGTACGCGAGCTCCAGGTCGGCGGTCGCTCCCGCCTCCTGCATGTGGTAGCCGGAGATCGAGATGGAGTTGAACTTCGGCATCTTGCGAGCGGTGTAGCCGAAGATGTCGGCGATGATCCGCATGCTCCCCGTGGGCGGATAGATGTACGTGTTCCGGACCATGAACTCCTTGAGGATGTCGTTCTGGATCGTGCCAGAGAGCTTGCCAAGCTCCACGCCCTGCTCGAGGGCGGCGACGATGTAGAACGCCATCACTGGCAGCACGGCGCCGTTCATGGTCATCGACACCGACATCAGGCCGAGCGGGATGCCGTCGAACAGCACCTTCATGTCCTCGACCGAGTCGATGGCCACGCCGGCCTTGCCGACATCGCCGACGACCCGAGGGTGATCGGAGTCGTAGCCACGGTGCGTTGCCAGATCGAACGCCACCGAGAGACCTTTCTGCCCGGCCGCCAGATTCCGCCGGTAGAAGGCGTTGGACTCTTCGGCGGTGGAAAAGCCAGCGTATTGGCGCACCGTCCACGGCCGAATCACGTACATGCTGGCGTACGGCCCGCGCAAGAACGGCGGGATCCCGGCCGTGTACCCGAGGTGCTCGAGCGGCTCGAGGTCCTCGGCGGCGTACAGCGGACGCACCGGGATCTGCTCGTTGGTGACCCACCGCAGGGTATCCGGGTCGACACCCTGCTCGGCGCGCACCCGGGCTGCCCAGTCAGCCAGCGAGCGTGACGCCCCTGCCAGCCGCAGAGGCACGTTGGCGAACGAGGGAATGCTGCTCATGACCGCACCCCGATCCTGGTCGCGAGGGCGACGAGCGTTGCGTGAACGTCGCTGCGGAGATGGATGAACTCGTCGATTCCGACCGGCTTGAAGGCGTCGATGTGCTCCTTGGGGTAGCCGGCCAGGACGAGCAGCACCTCCGGACGGGCAGCCTTGAGCGCCGCTGCCAGTGCCGGAACCAGCACCGGGTAGCGCTCATCGGTGGAGAGCACGACGACGATGGGGGCACCTGAGCCCACGGCCGCTGCTTGCGCCTCCTCGGCCGTGGCGAACGTCGCAGAGGCATCGACCGCCAGGCCGCCTACCTCGAAGAACCCGCGCGTGAAATCGATCCGCGGCATGAGCTCGGCGAGGGAGCCGACCGCAGCGACGAAGACCTGCGGACCGCCCGCCTGTGACTCGCGCCATTGCTCGACCTTCGCGCGCAGCGCCTCGAACGGCTCGGCCGCTCGGTGGATACGGACGGCGGTGACGTCGGGGCCCGGAGCATCACCGGTCCGCAACGTCTTGGCGAACTCGCCGATAGTGGCTCCCCGCTCCGCGGCGCTCACCAGCGACTCGAACAGCTCGTCGGACCGGCTGTCGAGGATGTGCTGGAGCGAGGCGAGGACACGCACGTTCTCGCCGTGCTCCTGACTGCAACGCAGCGCCTGCAATCGCGCTGAGCGGGCGGCGTGGAGCGCCGCGTAGTCCGGTTGCCGACGAACGGGTCGCGCCTCGGTGGGGTTCGGGTAGACGTTGACCCCCAAAAGCGACTCTCTGCGACTGGCGAACGCCTTCTCCCGCTCTTCGGCGACCTCACCGACCATGCGCTGCGGGAGGCCCTTCTCGATCGCCGCCAGCATTCCGCCCGCGGACTCGAGCTGCTGGAACAGCGCCCATGCTTTCTCGGCCACCTGCGCCGTGAGCGTCTCGATCGCCCAAGAGCCGCCAGCCGGGTCCACGAGGGCATCGAGATGGACCTCGTCGCGGAGGATCGTCTGGGTGTTGCGGGCGATGCGCCGCCCAAGCTCGGATGGCAGCCCCAGCGCCTCGTCGAACGCCGCCACGTGCAGGCTGTCGCAGCCGCCCAACACGGCCGCGAACGCCTCGGTAGTGGCACGTAGGATGTTGGTACAAGGGTCGTAGGCCGTCTTGTTCCACGACGAGCTACGGACATGGAGCGTCATCCGGCTCGCTGCCTCGCTCCCACCGCTGGCCCGCACGACCCGGGCCCATAGCATACGGGCCGCACGCAGCTTCGCTACCTCCATGAAGAAGTGAGATCCGACCGACAGGCCAAACAGGGTCCGTCGTGCAGCGGTCTCGACGTCGACCCCCCGCCGATCGAGCTGGCGCAGGTGCTCGACCGCGGTCGCCAAGGTGAAAGCGAGCTCCTGCACCGCACTCGCCCCGCTGTCGTGGTAGGGGAACCCGTAAGCAGCGAGCGTGGCGACCGCGGGCGCGTGCACCGCAGCCCACCGCGTCAGGAGGGTCAACTCATCGTACGCGCGGCCGAGCGAGACCGGAAGCTTGCCGAGCGACACCAACCCACACAGGGGGTCCATGCCCAGAGAGCCTCGGAGCTTGGTGACATCTTTCCGGTGGCGGCGGAGATACGCGACCAGCAAGGCCGCGAACGGCAGCGCCGCCGACCCGGGCTGAACGAGGATCGGCACCTGCTCGAGGTCCACACCGTCCAGCGCCCGCGCCAGGCCGATCAGCGAAGCGATCGACGTGCCTCCGGCACCCACCTCGCCCACCTTCGCCATATCGGGGTCGAGGCCCGCCTGGGTCGCACGGTCCAGAAGCAGGTTGACCGCCGTCTGCCCTCGATCGAGGTCGAAGCGCAGCGCCGCGTTGAGCTCGTCGTAGGTCGGGTAGGGCAGCTCCTGCGCCACCAACCACGCCCCCTCTCGGAACCCCAGTAGCCGAGTGCCGCGCGGAAACGGGCTATCGCCCGGCATCACGGTGGGGAACTCCAGCCCAGCCAGATCATCGGCGGTGTACAGCGGCTTCAGGGTGATTCCCTCGACCGTCGGCGTCAACATCTTTTTCTCGAACGGCGCGCCTTTGAGAAGCCTGACCACCTCCTGGTACCACTGCTCGAGCGAGGGAACGGGAAACTCGGCCAGCAGCCGCTCGGGCGGAGCCTTGGTGCTGCTACGGTCCTGGGGCATATCCATGTTGTCCATCCATCGTCGTGGTATGTGGTGCTGCCAGCGCTTGGCGGACGCCGGGCGCCGGGTAGTATACCTCCGTCGGCCGCCAGCCTTGACGTCGATGCGATGCAGCGGAGTGCTACGGGCTCTCGACGCTCGGCCAGACTGGCCCGGCGCGTGGCCTTGATTTCCGCCGCAGGCTACCGCTACCCTCCTCCCGCAGTCGCGAGGAGGCCCCCGCATGGAGACATCGCGCCGCACCCTTCCCGAGAACGCGTATCGCCCCCTCAAGCCGGGCGAGGTCTACACACCTCTCGTCAAGCCCGGCGAGATCGTGCCCGAGTGGACCACACGCTCGGTCACCATGGGGGTCCTCATGGCCGCCCTTTTCTCTGCCGCGGCCGCTTTTCTCGGGTTCAAAGTCGGACAGGTATTCGAGGCAGCGATTCCGATCGCCATCCTCGCGGTCGGCATCGGTGTGACGTTCAAGCGGCGCTCGACGTTGCTCGAGAACGTCATCGTCCAGTCTATCGGCGCCGCTTCGGGGCTGATCGTGGCGGGATCGATCTTCACCATCCCGGGGCTGTTCATCCTGGGCCTGCCGGTGGACCTGTTCAAGCTCTTTCTCGTGGCGCTGTTCGGCGGGATCCTCGGCATCCTGCTGCTCATACCGCTACGGCGCTACTTCGTGAAGGAGATGCACGGAGAGCTGCCGTTCCCCGAGGCCACGGCCACGACCGAGATCCTGGTAGCCGGTGAGTCGGGTGGAAAACAGGCCAAGGTCCTCGCCGTGGCGGCCGCGGTCGGCGGGGTTTTCGACTTCCTGGTGATTCACTTCTCGGCCTTCTCCGAGCTGGTCACCAGCAAAGCTATCCCCTACCTGCGCACCCTCGGAGAGAAAGCCCGTCTGGAGCTGCGTATCGACGTCCTCTCCTCGGTGATGGGGCTCGGCTACATCATCGGCTTGCGGTACGCGGCGATCATCTGTGCCGGCTCGTTCCTCTCGTGGTTCCTGCTGGTACCTCTCATCGGTTACTTCGGCGACCCGCTGACGGCCGCCCTCGGATCACAGGCGGGTGGGCGGCTGATCTCGGCCATGGACGCGAACCAGATCTTCCGCGCCTACGTGCGGATGATCGGCATCGGCGGTATCGCCTGCGCAGGTATGCTGGGCATCATCCGCTCGTGGAAGATCATCGCCTCGGCGTTCGGGCTCGGCTTCAAGGAGCTGTTCGGCAAGCAGGAGCGAGCGACTGGCAGTGTCGAGCGCACCGACCGCGACCTGCCGATGAAGGGTGTGCTGCTGGGCCTGGGCGTGCTTGCACTGGTGATCATGGTCTTCCTCTGGCTCGGCGTCCTGCACCAGCAACCCAGAGCTGTCTCCCTCACCCTCATCGCGCTTCTGGTGGTGATCGTGATCTCCTTCCTTTTCACGACGGTCGCCGCGCAGGCCACAGCCACGGTTGGCTCCAACCCGGTCTCCGGCATGACGCTCATGACGCTGATCCTGGCGTGCGCCATCCTCGCCAGCGTCGGGCTTACCGGGAACGCCGGGATGTTGGCAGCGCTGCTGATTGGCGGCATCGTGTGCACCGCACTGTCGACGGTCGGCGGGTTCGTGACCGATCTCAAGATCGGCTACTGGACGGGGGCAACGCCGGCCGTCCAGCAGCGCTCCAAGCTGCTGGGCTCCCTTGTCGCGGCGCTGACCGTGGGCTCGGTGATCATGCTCCTCGGCCAGGTGTACGGCTTCGTGGAAACCCCCGAGACCCCGAACCCGCTGCCGGCGCCACAGGCGAACGCCATGGCCACCGTCGTCAAGCTGATGATGTCTCAGGAACCGGCTCCTTGGATCCTCTACGGGGTCGGGGCACTGCTCATCCTCGTTCTGCAGATGGTGAAGGTGCCGGCGCTGCCGTTCGCTCTCGGCATGTACCTCCCGCAGGAGCTCAACGTTCCGCTGTTGGTTGGAGGTCTCGTCGCCCACTTCGTTGCAAAATCGGCAAAAGGAGATGAGAAGCTTCAGCAGGCGCGGAGTAATCGCGGTACGCTCATCGCCTCCGGCTTCATCGCCGGCGGAGCTGTCATGGGCGTTTTAGCCGCGCTGTTACGCTGGATCTCGCAGGAACTCAAGCTCGGCGGCGTGCTCGGTGTGAACCTCTTCAACAACGCGGAGGGGCACGGCGCTGAGCTCTTGGCTCTTGGCTTCTACGCCCTTCTCGTCGCCTACATGTTCTGGGACTCGAAGCGGGCCCGCGCCGAGGATTGATCCGCCAGCGTCTGCCGCGAATCGGCAGCCAAGCCTTCGCGTGCGCGGAGATGACCCGAAGCTACTTCGGCTCGGGCGCCACCGTGGGAGGCGCCGTCAAGGGTAGCTGCTGATAGGGGTTACTGCTCACCTGGTTGGGCGCAGCTAGTGTGTTGGGCGGCGCTTGCACGCGGATCACCCGTGGTGTCGGCGAAGGTGCCGGAGCGGCCGGGGCCCCCTCCTGAGGGCTGGCCGCTGCGGTGGCCCCGGAGGTCTCGGGCGATCGCACCGGGCTGATCGACTGAAAGCTGATGTCGAAACGGAAGGCGTTGGCGGCGCCGAACGAAGCCATCTTGATCGTCACGGTGGCGGTCTTTCCCGGCTCGATCTTGCCCGCCACCCTGCCGCTTCCACTGCCCAGCGAGTTGCCCGAGCCGTCGGTGGCATGGGCCGTGACGACGACCCCCCCCGCCTCCGCGCCCCCCACGTTCTCGACGACGACGGCCAGCTCCCACTCATCCTCGCCCACCGGTTTCTTCTGGTAGGAGACCAGCTCGACCTTCGCCGGACCCTCACCGCCTTGCGTTTGCCCTTCTTCTCCGGCAACCGCCGGCTCCTCTGCCGTTGGAGCAGCGTGAGCGACGTCGCTATCGGTGACGACCAGCGTACTTTCGCCCGACAGCGTGGATTTCGCGGCGGCAAACGGGCTCTGTGGGCCGCCGGGCTTGGCTGGGGCCGGAGCGGCAGCAGGCGGGTTGGCCGCGCTGGTGGCGGCCAAATCGATCGCCGGAAGCGGATACGATTGCATCCGCCCATCCGGCAAGGTCACGAGCATCATGTTGCCTTGCTGCACGAAACCCTGGACCTCAAGGCGCTGCCCGCCCTTGAGCACCAAAGTGGAAGCCGCAAGCACGCCGGCCAGTAGGAGCAGCACCAAGGCTAGAGCGAGCTTCTTCACACCGCACCTCCGTATCGCTACGCTCATGATAGCGCCAACGCGGTCGCTTGACCACAGCATCGCCTCGGGACGCCGGGAGCCTGACCTCGTGGGCAGGCCATAAAAGACAAGCGCCCCGGAGAGCTGCCCCGGGGCGCGAGATCGTTATCGCCAACCGCGCTCACTCGAGAACGACGATGGTCACGCGGCGGTTTTTGGCCCGCCCGGCCGCGGTCTTGTTATCCTCGATCGGCTTGTACTCACCGTAGGAGATGACGTTCATTGCCGCCAGCGGGATACCATGCTGCATGTTCAGGTAGCGCATGACCGCCTCGGCCCGCTCCTGCCCGAGCTTCAGGTTGTACTTCTCCGAGCCCAGAGAATCGGTGTGGCCCTGAATCTCGATGTACAGGCTCTTGGTCTTGCCGTCGTTCTTGATGCGCGCCCCAAGGGTATCGAGAGCGGCCTTGTACTCCTTCTCGACCTCGCTCTTGTTGAGGGCAAAACGGACCGCCTCATCGGAAATCGTTGCCTCGTAAAGGAACTTGTTAGCTTTGCGACCAGCCTCCTGCGCCCGCTCCAACGCTTCCTTCGCCGTCTCCGAGAGCTTGGCGAGCTGCTCGTTCTGCGCTGAGTCGGACTTCTTGAGGTTGGTGACGTCCATCTGAGTCGCCTCGACCTGCTTCTGGACCTCGCCGATCTTCGCATCCGACGCCTTGTTGGCCGCCGCGACCTGCTCGTCCACGTAGGTCTTGGTTGCGCACCCGCTGGCGATCAGCGCCACAGCGACCACGAGCACCCCGATTAACGACTTTCTCATGCCCTATCCTCCCTTTGGGTCTTCGAAGTTCGAGCCTTCGAGCATCTCCTCACGGTTCGACAACGGAGATATTTCACACTGCTTCCTCCGGGTTGTCAAGGCCGCACGGCCCGCCGACTTGCGTGCCGGAGCTACCTGTCCACCCTCACGGCAAGGTCCCTGAGTACCCTTGGCGGGCGGTCACGATGAACTCGCCCTCCACCCGCACCTCGATTTTCCTCCATCTGGCAGTCCCGACGCCGGATGGCTGAAAGTCGATGATGTACCGCATCGAGAGCTCGCGGCGCAGCTCCTGCGCGAACTCGGGCAGACGAGCGGCCCGATCCACTCGCAGATAGCGCCCTCCCGAGGCGGTGGCGAACTGCTCGAGAAGCCGCTCGTAGCTGTCTTCCACCCCCTCCTCCGCCGGCGGCGGCTCAATTCCAAGGACGTACAGGGGGTCGGCGAGACCCTCCAGCACCCGAACCGCATCATCGGGCGTCATGTGCGACGCCGTATCGACTCCGTCCGTGAAGAGGATGACGGCTCGCCGCACGTTCTTTGCCCCATCCATCGCCTGCGGGGCGATCGTCAGCAAGTCGTACAAAGCGGTGGTGCCGTATCCCTTGAGTGACTCCAAAAGTGGTTTCAGCTCGGCCACATCGCTGCCGAACGGTAGTCGGCGCTTCACCTCGGCAGCTCCGAAGGTAATGAGGCAGACCTCGTCGTGGCTTCTGAGCTGTTTGACCATCTCGAGGATGGCTTCACCGGCCTTGCCCAACCGTCGCCGTCCCATCGAGCCCGAGGTGTCGAGCAGAAAAGTGTACGAAATCGGCAGCCCCCCCTCACGCCAAAAAGACCTGATGGGGAACTCGATGTCGTCGACGAAGAAGCGGAACTTCTGCTGCTCGAGGTTCGAGACGAGACGACCTTTGCGGTTCCGAACCGTCACCGGCACCAGGACCGACGATACGCTGGCGGTCGCCTGGTAGGTCTTGGGCAAGTCCGGCTCCTCGGCTTGCAGCCAGGAGCTGGCATGCGCCAACCCGAACAGCGTTGCCAGACCCAGTGCGCGCCAGGTCAATGCCGCAGATCCCACGCCACCTCCCAGTGACAGCAACGGCGGCGGGCCGCCCCGCCGCCGGCATGGTACCAGTCGACGCGTGACCGCGGCCGCAGCCACGGTGACGGACGTCACCTAAAAGACGAACGTGAGCCCGAGCGCGACTTCTTTGAAGTACAGCCAGTCGTCGTCCCGACGGCGGCGGCAGTCGTCCCACCAATCGCAGTCGTCGTCGGAGTTGCCAACGTTGACGCCGTGGCCGCGCCAATCGAACCGTAGCGCGACCTGCGGGCTGAAGAAGAGCTTGAACCCAGCCCCGAAGCTCCCCACGAAACGGGTGTCCGAGCTCATGCTGGACAGATTCGGCTCGAGACGCTGGGCACCGATCCCACCGGCCAGAAAAGGAACCAGCCGGCTGCGTCCGAAACCCACCTCGAAGCCGAGGGTAGCGGTCGTCACGTCGATGTCGCCGACCTTCAGGCGGCCACCGAAGAGCTCCTTGCGGCCGGTCACGAGGTCGTGACGCCCGCGGCTGAGGAACCCCTCGAGGGCCCAGTTGTCGGTGAAGCGGTAGGCAACACGCAGCCCGTACTGCGGGGAATCATCGATCGTCACGTCGAAGTCGAACGCGTTGGTGGTCCCGCGCGCCATGACGTCGCCGAACCAGTATCCAACCGTGGGCGTCAGCTCCACGGTGCCCGGGGTACCTTGGGCAAATGCGCCCGTGCTCGCCAAGATGCAGACAGTGATCAGGATAGCCTTGCGCATGTCACTTGCCTCCTCGCTCGTCGGCTCCAGCCACCACCAGCGCCTCGGCGCGGCGGCGAAGGTCGTCCATGATCTCTGGCGAATAGCCCGGATAGATCTGGACCACCTTGGTTTCGCGATCCAGCAGGATCGAGAAGGGAATGCGGTCGATCCCGAGGGCCTGCTGAGCGCGGGCGTTCATCAGTAGTACCGGCATGGTGAGGCCCAGCCTGTCCATGTACGGCCGCACCTTGGCAACCGGAGTGTCGACCGCGATCGCCAGGACGACGAAGCCCTTCCCTCCCAGCTCACCGTACAGCCGTTGCAGCTCGGGCAGCTCGAGGCGGCAGGGTCCGCACCACGTGGCCCAGAAGTTGAGCAGAACAACGGCGCCCTGGAAGCTTTTCAGGTCGACAGCCCGACCGTCCAGATCGGTGAACGTGAGGTCGGGGAAGGCTGGCCGGCTTTCGCTGGCGACGACGACAGTGCCGAACAGCAGGGCGACAAGCATGACGAGCGAGGTACGCGTTTTCATCGGCGTCATCGTAGCATGACCGTTCGCCACGTCACGCATCCCCTTCACGAATCGTGCCAACTCGAGCCAGGAGCCATGCGTCAGGATGTCAGGAGGCCGGAACAGCCCCGTCGTGCGAGCCGATGCGCAGCCGGCTGAGGTTCAGGATGATCGCCTCATGGACCCCTTCCGCAACCCGCGCGGCCTTGTCGGAAAGGTGGTCGAGGTCCTCGGTGTAGCCGCGGGGATCGATGTCACCGAGCTTGTCGCCGGCCACGACAGGCACCCCGTCGCGCAGCAGCCCCCGGAGGACACCGCCGATCCTCGCCACGACCGGATACTCGCAGTCGACCGGTACTCCGCGATAGAGATCGGCTCGTTCGAAAAGCAGCACGAGCACACCGATCTTTTCGCCCTGCTCGATCCGATCACCGATTGCATGGCCGGTTCTGAACACTCCGGCTCGCTGCGCCTTGATTACCCGCTCCTGACTGAACCCCATGATCTCGGCCGGAGGCGCCGAGGTGAGCGAGTGCCCTCCCAAGAGGACGCGCCCGAGACGGGGGCCGCGGGTCGTCTCGACCACGGCATGACAGTCCTTGCCCGCCTGATAGCCGGGCCCCAAAGCGATGACGATCGGGGCTAGACTTTTCGACAACCCCCAATTGCTGCGTACCATCGCCGCTTCGATGTAGACCTCCGGCGGCCAGGCAGCAAGCACCTCGGGCAGTGCCTGGGTGGTCACGGCCACATCCCCCATCTCGTGCATGCGATCGATTTCCGAAAGCAGCATCACGAAGCGTGCCGTGACCCCTTCCACGGTCTTGGCGTGCTCGAAGACGGCCTCCGAAAAGCAGACGTTGCGCCGGACCGCCTTGGGAAAGGGCCTCTCGACCAAGAGGATCCGCTCCGCTCCCTGACGCGCGAGGTGGGTCGCGACGGCGCTGCCCAGCTCGCCGGCACCACGGATCAGGATCCGGATGTCCCGCAGCCCGGCCATCAGCGAGCCACGACGGCTTCCACCTCGACCTGCGCGCCGCGGGGCAACGCCGAAACCTGCACCACGGCCCGGGCCGGCCGATGGCCACCGAAGAAGCGGCCGTAGATCTCATTGAATTCACCGAACCTCCCCAGGTCGGTGAGGTAGACATTGACTTTGATGACCTGGTCGAGCGGGCAACCAGCAGCCGACACCACTGCCGCCAGGTTGGCCAACGCCCGCTCCGCCTGAGGCCCGAACTCGGCGCTGACGAGCTCGCCGGTCGCCGGGTCGAGGGGGATCTGCCCCGACACGAAAACCAGCGACTCCGTCGCCAGGCCGAGGCTGTACGGTCCGACCGCCTGCGGCGCTCCCGGCGTTGTGATCACGGTCAGCTTGTGGCTCATGCTTCCTCCCGGTCCGGGGCGTACTCCCAAATGTCCGGAAGGTTACGAAACTGCTCGTCAAAGTCAAGGCCGAAACCAACCACGAAGCGATCCTCGATCTCGAGCCCGACGAAGTCCAAAGGCACCTCGACCTTGCGCCGAGACGGCTTGGAGAGCAGCGACACAACCTGGACCGAGCGCGGATGGCGGGCTCGCAGCAGCGCCACCACATCGGCGAGCGTCAGCCCCGTGTCGACGATGTCCTCGACCAGGTAGACGTCCTTTCCGGCGATATCGACGGTGATGTCCTTGACCAGGGTGACGGTTCCCGAGGACTCGGTGGTCGCCCCGTACGAGGAGACCTGGATGAAGTCCACGACCACCGAGCGTGTGAGCTGCTGCGTGAGCGCCGCGAAGAAATAGATTGCGCCTTTCAAGATGCAGACGAACACCGGGTCTCGCCCCTCGAGGTCGGCGCTGATCTCGGCCGCCAGCGTCGACACCACCTCGGACACACGCTTGCTCGTGACCACTTTTGTCTTCAACATCGGCTTCTCCCGTTGACCTGATCTGGAATCACTGGTGTAAACTCCAGCTTGGACGCGTCGCCATGGCTACGAACGACCTGCACGCTCTCAACCAGCGCTATGTCCGCCTGACCGACCGTTGTCGGTCGCAGTGGACTTTCTACCAGCTCTTGCAGGGCCTGTTCAAGCACCTCTTCGACCAGCCCTGCCCGATCGAGCTCGACTTCCCCTCCCTGTTCAACGAGCTGCGCGAGCTGGCGGCGAGCATCGGGTTGCCCGAGGCCTCGCGCACCGAGAAAGCGATCCAGCAGCTCGCCGCCAAGCTCGACAGCCACGGTAGGAAGCTGCGCGAGGTGGACGAGAGCATATCCCCCTCCTCGCTGCGACGCTTCTTCGACCGCCTGCGCACGCAGGACGAGAAGGTGCTGCTGGCGATCGTCAAGTTCTACCTCGATGGCGACACCTCCAGTCCCGATATACTCGACAAGCTCGACATCCTGTTCACGCGGCTGGCCGAGATCCCCCGACCCGAGGGCGGCGTGCTGCCCAGGGAGATACACGAGATCGAGCGGATCGTCCAGCCGCTTCTGGCCGTCCGCCCACCAGGATCGCCCGACGACGCCGAGTTGGGCATTCTTCTCGGCGCGGTCGCCGATTTGCGCGCCGAGGTGACCGCCTGCCGCAGCTTTACCGAGCTGGCCGCCGGCGGCGCACTCGATCGATTTCGCACCCTCAAGCGGCGCCTCGGGGAGAGCCTTCTCAACCCCCGCCTCCTGCCAACGGTGATGCAGACGACCGTCGCCATCAAAGCACGGTTTCACGCCCTCTGGGAGGAGGAGCAGGCTCGCCTCGCCGACGACTCCGACCGCGTCAGGGACCTCGAGCGGCAGCTTCAGACCCACCCCGAGATGATGGATGAGCAGCTCCGCCAGGCGCTCGCCCTTTACGCTTCGGCGCAGGAGCGGTTCGACCGTGGCCTCCAGGAGGACAGCGTCCGGCGGGAAGACGCGCTCGAGCTCCGGCAGTCGCTCAACCGCATCCTCGATCGCTTCGAGACGGCGACTGCGAGCGACTCGCACCCACCGGGCGAGCTCGATGCATCGAGCCACCTCGTCGAGGTCGCGGGGGAGCAGCTCGACGAGGTGTCCGAGCCCGGCATCACCAGCCTCGCAGCCGATCCGCTCATTCACGAGCACCTCTCGAAGATCGTCTTCGCTCTCGAGCTCGTGGGTGGCGACCGCCCGGTGGGCGAGGCAGTCAGGGCCAAAGAGCTGGCGACGTTACGTCTCGAGCCTTCCGAGGTGGCCGCGTTGCGGGCGTTGCAAGACCAGCGCACCGCAACCGGAACCCTCGCCAACGAACGCGACCGGCTGTTGGCCCAGGCGGCGGCACTGCGCATCCGCATGGAAGAGGAGGCGGGGGAGATCGAGCGCTTGCAGAAACTAGGCTCCGAGCACCTCGCCGATCTGCTCGAGCGCGTGACCCAGTCCCTGCAGCGCGCGGCGGAGCTCGACCGGCGCTTCGGGTGGTTCGTCGAAGACGCTCTCTACAGAGGCGACACGGCGCTACTCGAGCCGCTCTACCGCTGCCGATTCCGCCTCGTCAACGCGTACTCGGCACTCTGGTTGATTCACAACGAGCGTGGCGGCGTCTCCCCCTTCTGAGCCGCGCTCGCTTCGCCTGCGCACCGGCAACCAGATCTTCGCGCTGGACGCCGGCCGGCTGACAGTGGGCCGCAGCCGGTCGTGCGACCTGCGGCTGCGTGATGACAGCGTGTCGCGGCTACACGCTGTCCTCTACTGGCGGGCCGACACCCTGGTGGTGGAGGATACCGGCTCCTCGAACGGTACCTTCGTGAACCGTGAGCGCGTCTCGTCGCCGCGCCCGCTCGCCGCCGGTGACATCCTGATCTTGGGCGCCCTACGCCTGGCTGTCGAGCCGGCAGCAGCGGAGATACCCACCGGCGAGCGAGACCCTCTTCGCCAGCTCGATACGGACTACACGGTTGGGCTGCTGACCCCCCGGCCGGCGGGGTTCGGCTGGAGGCTTTTGGCGTGGGGGCTCGACCTGCTCCTCTTCTCGGCCGGGTCGCTGGTGCCGTTCGCTCCCCTGCTCGCCATCGCCGGTGCCGAACGCTACCTGCTCTCGCCCGAGGCTCTCCCTCCGAGCCTCCAGACCAAGGCATGGCTGGCCGGAGCGAGCCTGGTGATGTGGGGGCTTTTCGCCCTTTATTACGTGCTCCACGGCTGGGCGAGACGGGGCGGAACACCGGGTACCCGGCTCCTCGGTCTCCGCTTGGTCGACTGGCACCAGAGGGTACCCATCGGCTACCCCCGGGCACTGCTGCGGATGGTGGCGGTGCTGGTGAGTCTGGCGACGCTGGGGGTCGGCTTCCTCCTGCCGCTGTTCAGACGCGACCGCAAGACCCTGCACGATCTCTTGGCCGGGACTCAGGTGGTCCACCGCCGGGCCACACTTGGAGCTAGCAACGGCGACGCGTACAATCGCGTCCGTGACTGAGCTCATCCATGCATTCGGTTCAGTAGGCGCGGTCGGCAAGAGCGTTCTTGCGGTCCTGGCTGCATTCTCCGTTTTCTCGTGGACACTCATGTTTCTCAAAACTCGACAGCTCCGGCGAGCGGAGCGGAGCAACCGGGTCTTCATGGCGGACTTCCGTCGGGCAACCCGACTCGCCGAGGTGCAGACGGCCGCCGGTAAGGTGCCCGATGCGCCGCTGGCCGGGATGTTCAAAGCCGGCTACCTCGAGCTCGAGGCGCAAGCCCGAGTCCTCCAGCGTTCCGGGCAGGCCGGAGGCCAGATCAAGAGCCTCACCGCCGTCGAACGCGCCCTCCAACGTGCCATCGGTATCGAGGGCACCAAGCTCCAGCGCTTTCTGCCGTTCCTCGCCACCACGGCGTCGGCGACGCCCTTCATCGGTCTGTTCGGGACGGTGTGGGGGATCATGAATACCTTCAGGGCCATCGCCACCTCCGGCTCGACCTCGATCGTGGCCGTGGCTCCGGGTATCGCCGAGGCGCTCATCAACACCGCTGCCGGGCTCGCCGCTGCGATCCCGGCGGTCATTGCCTACAACGCGTTTCTCGGCGCCCTGCGGCGACAGCGGGGCGTGATGGAGGATTTCCTTCTCGAGTTCCTCAACCTTACCGAGCGCACGTTCACCTGAGGCCCCGCATGGCGTTTCGCACCGCTGACGATTTCGAGAACCTGGCCGAGATCAACATCACACCGCTGGTCGATGTCATGATGGTGCTGCTCATCATCTTCATCGTCACCGCCCCGATGCTGGTTCAAGGACTCCAGGTGGACCTGCCGCGGGCCACCGCCGCGGCGCTACCGCAGAAGGGACCTGAACCGGTCGTCCTCACCCTCACCCGGGACCGCCTGATCCTGCTCGGCGACGAGCCGGTTCACCTCAAGCTGCTCTCCGGGAAGCTGGCACCGCTGCTCGCGGGGGGTCCCCGGCCGGTGTACCTCAAAGGCGACCAGCAGCTCCCTTACGGCTTCGTAATCGACGTCCTTTCCACCCTCAACCGCCTGGGTGTGGAGGAGATCGGCATGGTGACCGTGCCGCCGACTGGCTCATGATCGACCCCGTCTCGGTCGAGCTCGAGGCGCGCGCCCGCGAGCCCCTGCGCTGGCGCTGGGCTTTGGGCAGCGCGCTGGTCGTGCATGCGGCAGCTGCGCTGGTGCTCCTCCTCGGTGGGTCCCATCGACCGCGGGCGCTCTCGCTGCCGAGCGTTCAGGTCAGGATCGCCCCCGGTCTTCCGGCGCCGGCCAAACCTGCCGCCCCGGCGGCTCGCTCCTCGGCATCTGGCGCTACTTCCAGGAAGGCCACCCCGGCCCCGCCGCCACCGGCGCGCAAGGCCGCCGCGATCGACACGACGTCCCGATCCATCCGAGCCACGCCCCGGCCCGTCTCCCCCGAACCGGCCACAGCCAACCGCGCCGGTGCCGAGGGGCGTACCGATGGGCCTGAGCTCGGCGCGGGGCCGCCAGGTACTGGCCACGGGAGCGGCGGGAGCGGAGGCGTTGCCCTCGGCACGGGAACCGGCACCGAGGAGAACTTTCCTTTCGCCTATTACCTGAACCGCGTCCTCGGCAGCCTCGAGAGCAACTGGTTCAAGCCCCCGGTGCCGCCCGACACTCGCTGTCGGGTACGCTGCCGGATCGACCGCTCGGGGAAGGTGATCGAGGCAGGGATCGAGGAGCCGAGTGCGATCCCTGCCTTCGACCGGGCGGCGCTGCGGGCGGTCTACGCCTCGGCGCCGTTCCCTCCCCTCCCCCTCGGCTTCGCGGGGCCAAGCCTCACCCTGCACCTGGAGTTCGGCCCATGAGACACCTTGGCACGTTTTCGGTCGCCCTCGTCCTGGTGGCCAGCACGGCAACGGCGCAGGAGGAGATCTACCTCAAGGTCACGAGCCCCGGCTTGCAGCGGATCGTCATCGGGCTGGCCCCATTCGCCTCGCGCCTCGGTGTCGATCCGGTCGCGGCCTCGCAGTTCCTCAACACGTTGCGAGCCGACCTCGACCAGACCGTGGTGATGGGCCTGCTCCCCGAGGAGAACGCCCGTCTCGTCGAGGCAGCCCCCGGCAACCCTGGCCTCACCCGGCAGCGCTGGCGGGCGGTCGGCGCCCAGCTCCTGCTCGAGGGCAGCTTCTCCGGAGCAGGTAACCAGCTCGTCGTGGAGGCCCAGCTATGGGAGCTGACCTCGGGTGAGATCGCCTACTCGCGTCGCTTCCAGAGCAGCACGAGCCTGGCACCGACGATGGCTCACACACTCGCCAATGAGCTCGTCAGGCTGCTCACCGGCAAGCCCGGGCCATTCCTGTCCAGGATCGCCTTCATCTCCGACCGCAGTGGTGCCAAGGAACTGTGGCTCATGCGCTGGGATGGCAGTGACCCCCAGCAGCTCACCACGCACCGCTCGATTGCCCTCTCGCCAGCCTGGTCGCCGGACGGCCAGCGGCTCGCCTTCACGAGCTTCCTGCGCGGCCAGCCACAGCTCTTCATCCTGCGCCCCACCCAGGGCAGCTTCAAACCGCTCTCGACGCTCCCCGGGGTCAACACCTCGGCCAGCTTCTCCCCCGACGGGAGTCAAGTTGCGTTCGCGGCGGGCGATGGCGGCAGCACCTACATCTGGGTGGTGAGCAGCGAGGGAGGAACCCCGGTTCAGCTCACCACCACGCGAGGGATCAGCACCCAGCCGGCGTGGTCGCCCAACGGGCGACAGATCGTCTTCACCTCGACGGTGGGCGGGTCGCCCCAGCTTTACGCCATCGACGCCGAGGGAACCAACCTCCGACGGCTGACGTTCCAAGATACCTTCGCCGATGAAGCCTCTTGGGCTCCCGACGGCGTGCGCCTCGCATACACGACCCAGGTCGATGGGCGCTTCCAAATCGCCACCCTCGACCTGCGCACGAACCAACGGACGGTCATCGACGGCCCGGGGAACAACGAGTCGCCGTGCTGGTCGCCCGATGGCACGATGCTCGCATTCGTGTCGACCCGGACCGGACGCAAGCAGATCTTCATCACCGACCCCGTGGGGCGGCCACGTCAGATCACCTCCGAAGGCAACAACACGCAGCCGTCCTGGGTCGCGCTGGTCCAGTGAGGAAGCGGCAGCCGGACCCGCCTCGGACTCGCGCCGGCTCCAGTTGCCTACTTCGTGCTCTTTGTGTAGGATCACCGGCGCGAAGGGAGGCATGGAGCCATGCCAAGAGCAAAGGGAATCGTTGGCCTACTGCTTGCCGTGCTCGTGCTGGCGACCGCCTGCTCGACACGCAAGCCCCGGGTGACGCCTGACATCCCACGGCCGGAGGCCAGCGCCGATGAGAGCACCTCGGCGGCGGGGTCGGGCACCACGGTAGTGCACGCCGAGCCAGCGATCGGAGCAGCTGGCACGCCCGAGCTGGGCGTCAGCGCCTCCGACCTGCCGACCGACCTGCAGGAGCTGAACCGCGCCGGCTATCTCAAGGACGTCTTCTTCGACACCAACAAAGCCGATCTCCGAGATGACGCGCGAGACATCCTGGCTGCCAACACGGCCTGGCTCAAGCAGCACCCGAACGTCAGGGTTCAGCTCGAAGGCCACTGCGACGAGCGCAACACCGAGGAGTACAACCTCGCCCTTGGCTGGCGGCGCGTCTTCGCGGTCAAGGACTACCTGGTCTCACTCGGGGTGGATGCCGCCCGTCTCGGCGTGATCTCCTACGGCGAGGAACGGCCGTTCGCCACCGGCCACGATGAGAGCGCCTGGTCGCAGAACCGGCGCGTACATATCGTTATCACGGGGCGCTAGGGAGGCGGATGATGCGCCACTGGGCAATCGTGCTTGTTGCGCTCGGGCTGACCGGCTGCGTATCGAGCGGCGACATCGAGCTGCTGCACCGCGAGATCACCGACGTTTCCCGCCAGGTCGAGAACCTCGGCAGGCAGTCTACCGGCAAGGAAGACCTGGACCAGATGAGCCGGCGGCTCGCCGAGCAGTCGGGCCAGGTGCTCAAGTCCAACGCCGACATTCAGATCGAGCTGCGCAAGCTGCGGGACGAGATCCAATCGTTGCAGGCCGAGCTCGAGTCGACCAGCCAGCGGCTGGCAGCGCTCTCGAACGAGCTGGCTGCCGCACGCGAGCAGGGTGCCCTGACCCAGCCTCCTGCCACCGTTCCTGGTGCCCAGTCGGTTCCGGCGGCTCCCGCAGCGGCACCTCGGAGCAACGAGCCGACTCAGCTCTACAACGCGGCGTACGAGGACTACCTGCGAGGCAACTTCGACATGGCGATCCAGGGGTTCCGCGAGTTCGCCAAGCGCTACCCGAGCACCGACCTCGCCGACAACGCGCTCTACTGGGTCGGCGAGTCCTACTACTCGAAGAAGCAGTTCAGAGAAGCGATCGAAGCTTTCACCGAGCTCCTCAACACCTACAAGTCGTCCGACAAAGCCGCCGCGGCCCTGCTCAAGAAGGGCTTGGCTTACCAGGAGTCGGGGGATCGCTCACAGGCGGTCATCAACCTCCAGTACGTGCTATACGAACATCCGGGCAGCAAGGAGGCCGAGCTGGCTCGCGCCCGGCTGCAGGCAATGGGTGTCAAAGTCAAATAGGCACCACCACTTCGAGGAGAGTCCATGGCAAATAGGATCAAGTCCGGTCTCAAACGCCGTCGGCAGAACGAGGTTCGGCGGCTACGCAACCGCGCCACCCGCACCCGCGCCCGCACCGCCATCAAGGCGTTGCGCACCGCCATCGCAGCCGGTGATGCGGCACTCGTCAAGGAGCTGCTGCCCCGCACCGTCTCGATAATCGATATCAGCGTCCGCAAGGGCGTGTTCCACAAGAACTCGGCCTCGCGGTTCAAGTCGCGGCTCTCGACCCAGGCCAACGGTGTGCTGCTGAAGTGAGTGCATGACCACACGCGAGGTGTTCTCGGGAGCGCCGATCGCCGGCGCTCATCTTGTCAAGAGGGGCAAGGTCCGGGATGTCTACGCCGCTGGTCCGGGGCGACTGCTGATCGTCGCTTCGGACCGCATCAGCGCCTTCGACGTGGTGCTCGAGCCAGGGATCCCCGACAAGGGGATCGTGCTCACTCAGCTCTCCAATTTCTGGTTCGAAGCGCTTTCCGATGTCGTGTCGAACCACCTGCTGGCAACCCAACCGGCTGATCTGCCCGAGCCCTTCGCGTCAGCGGATGGACTGCACGGGCGGGCGAGTCTGGTACGCGCCGTGCGGATCGCTCCGGCGGAGTGCATCGTGCGGGGCTACCTCGTCGGGTCAGGATGGAAGGAGTACCAGGCGACCGGGACCGTGTGTGGGATCCGGTTGCCGCCCGACCTGCACCAAGCAGACCGCCTACCGGAGCCGATCTTCACCCCCTCGACCAAGGCCGCGACAGGCCACGACGAGAACATCGGCTTTGACCGTCTGACCGAGCTGGTCGGCGGGAACGTGGCCGAGGAGCTGCGTCGGGTCTCCGTCGAGCTCTATACCCGGGCTGCCCGACTCGCCCAAGCGCGTGGTCTCATCATCGCCGATACGAAGTTCGAGTTCGGCCTCGACGAGGACGGGGGGCTCGTGTGGGCCGACGAGGCGCTGACACCGGACTCCTCCCGGTTCTGGGACGTTGCAACCTACGCACCGGGCTCCAACCCACCGTCGTTCGACAAGCAGTTCGTACGCGACTGGCTGGAGAGCACCGGCTGGAACAAGCAACCCCCGGCGCCTCCTCTCGCCCCGGAGATCGCCGCTCGCACCCGCGAGCTCTACTTCGAGGCGTACCGCCGCATCACCGGCCGTCCCCTCGCGGTCTAGCCCCCACCCGCCCGGCCGAAGCACGAAGGTTCAGGTGCCTCAAAGAGAGTGGCACGGCGGTGCGCCGCGCTGTCGATTCCCGGCCTCCTACCGTTCGCGTTCGACCTTCGACTCTCGAGCTTCGACCGGGCAGGTGGGGGCGGTGATATACTCCGCGGACGTTCCGCGACGGGAGGGAGCGTTCAATGGCAGCCAAACTGGTGACTAGCGATAAGATCCGCAACGTTGCTGTGATCGGGCACTCGTCCACGGGCAAGACCACGCTGATCTCGACCGTGGCCTTCTGCGCCAAGGAGCTCAACCGCCTCGGCAAGGTCGACAAAGGTACGGCGATCACGGACTTCGACGAGGAATCGATCGAGCGCCGGATCACCATCGCTGCGGCCGTGGCTCACGCCCACCACCAGGGCTGCAAGCTCAACCTCATCGACACCCCGGGCTACTCGATCTTCACCACCGAGGCGGTGCAGGGCATCAAGGTGGCGGAGGCCGCGCTCATGATGGTGTCGGCCGTGGCGGGTCCGGAGGTGCAGACCGAGAAGCTTTGGAAGGTCTGCGCTGGCATGGCCAAGCCCGTGATCCTCGCGGTCAACCTCATGGACCGCGAGCGGGCCTCGGCTGCGCGCACGTTGCAGCAGCTCCAAAAGAAGCTCGGGCGCGAGGTAATCCCCATCCAGGTCCCGATCGGCGAGGAGCAGAAGTTCTGTGGCGTCATCGACCTCGTGCATCTGAAGGCGTTCCAGTTCCCCGCCGACGAGAGTGGCCAGGCGCTGGAGGTGCCAATCCCCACCGACCTCGAGGATGAGGTCGAGGCAGCCCGCTCCCAGCTCGTCGAGATGGTCGCCGAGCAGGACGAGGCGCTGCTCGAGAAGTTTTTCGCCGAGGGTACGCTGAGCGAAGCCGATCTCGCTGAGGGTCTGGCCAAAGCCACCGCCGCCCGCAAGGTGTTTCCGCTCGTCTACTGCTCTGGCGGGCGGAACCTGGGGGTGTTGCCGCTCATGGACATCCTGGTGACGCTGGTGCCGAACCCGCTCACTGTGGCTTTTTCGGCACGCAACCTCGCCGGCGACGAGCTGGAGCTCCAGCCCAAGCCCGACGACACTCCGATTGCCTACGTCTTCAAGACGATCTCCGACCCCTACGCGGGGCGTATCACCATCCTGCGCGTGTTCTCGGGGTCGTTGTCCTCGGACGGGACCTACTACAACCGACAACGCGATGTGGTCGAGCGCTTCGGCGCCGTCAACTGGATGCAGGGCAAGGATCTGGCTCCGGTCGAAAAGCTCGTGACCGGCGACATCGGCGCCGTGGCCAAGCTCAAGGAGACACGCACCGGGGAGACGCTGTCCAGCAAGGACGGTGCGGTGCTCATCTCGCCGGTACCGATCCCAGAGGCGGCGATCTCGTTCGCCATCACCGCCAAGACCAAAGGTGACGAGGACAAGGTGGCGCAGGGCCTGCAACGGCTGCAGGAAGAGGATCCGACCCTTCATCTGGGGCGCGACCCACAGACCAAGGAGCAGCTCGTGGCCGGCGCTGGCCAGCTTCATGTCGAGATCGCCGTGGCACGACTGCGGCGCCGCTTCAAGGTCGACGTCACCCTCCAGGCCCCTAAGGTTCCCTATCGCGAGACCATCACCAAGACAGTCGAGATCACCAGCCGCCACAAGAAGCAGACCGGCGGCCACGGCCAGTTCGCCGAGGCCAAGATCCGCATCGAGCCGCTCCCTCGCAGCGGCGGCTACGAGTTCGTCGACAAGATCTTCGGCGGCTCGATCTCGCAGAATTACCGCCCTTCGGTCGACAAAGGCATTCAGGACGCCGCCAGCCGCGGCGCCATCTCCGGCCACCCGGTGGTCGACTTCCGGGTGGTGCTGCTCGACGGCAAGGAGCACGCCGTCGACTCCTCCGACATGGCATTCCAGATCTGCGGGCGCAAGGCGTTCAAGGAAGCTGTGAAGCAAGCCGGCCCGACCATCCTCGAACCGATCATGCAGGTCGAGATCACGGCGCCAGATGAGTTCCTGGGCGACCTGATGGGTGACCTCAACTCCCGTCGCGGGCGCGTCCAGGGAATGGATCCAGGTGACGGCCAAACCGTCATCCGCGCCCAGGTGCCGTTGGCTGAGATGCTCACCTACTCCCAGACGCTGCGCTCGATCACCAGCGGCCGCGGGGACTTCCGCATGGAGTCCTCACACTACGACGAGGTGCCGCGCAACCTCCAGGAGAAGATCATCGCTGCCGCGGCTGGTCTCGCCGAGGAGGAAGAGGAGGAGTAGAAAGGGGCCGGTTGCTGGTTCATTGGTGGCAGGACCTGCCTGCGGCTGCCCGCGTTCGACAGTTGCTAGACACGCGCTGGCATAGAACGATTGACACCGCAGAGGGTTGCGGTTGAGATTGCTGGTTTTCGCGTGTTACTAGGCGGCGGGCTGGTCGGACGTGGTGCTGGAGGGG
>ERZ1026810.170-NODE-170-length-49185-cov-5.180174_pt1 | contig 49185 bp, 39 predicted proteins | sample MGYA00520872_ERZ1026810 | MGnify/ENA primary metagenome ERZ1026810 (study PRJEB33270, sample SAMEA104284477) | anaerobic digester metagenome | biome: Anaerobic digester microbiome; feature: mesophilic sludge digester; material: Anaerobic digester biomass | place... | reverse complement strand
CCTTCGAGCCGTTCACCGGCATCATCGCCTCGTTCAGGACCCTCTCGATGCGATTCACGCAAAAGAGCGGCTGCGACTGGTTGATCTTGCCGGCGAGTTCGATGAACTCGGGGTAGAAGTCGTGTTCGCGGGCCGAGAAGGCGAGGTAGAACGGATCGACGGGCAGGCAATGGCCGCCCATGCCCGGGCCGGGCTCGAAGCGCATGAAGCCGAAGGGCTTGGTCGAGGCGGCATCGATGACCTCCCAGACGTCCACGCCCAGCCGGTCGCAGAGCTGCGCCAGCTCGTTGACGAGCGCGATGTTGACGGAGCGGAAGATATTTTCGAGGAGCTTGGCCGATTCGGCCACCCGGGTGGACGAGACGGGGACGGTTTTGGCCACGACCTGCGAATAGAGGGCGTCGGCCAAGGCCAGGCAGTCGGGCGTCAGCCCGCCGACGACCTTGGGCGTGTTTTCGGCTGAAAAGACCGGATCCCCGGGATTTTCCCGCTCGGGCGAGAAGGCCAGGAAGAAATCTTTTCCGCCCTTCAGCCCCTTCCGCTCCAGGATCGGGAGCATTTCCTCGTCGGTGGTTCCGGGATAGGTCGTGCTTTCGAGGATGACGAGCTGGCCCTTCCGGAGATAGGCGGCAATCGTCTCCGTCGTGCCCAAGACGAAGGACAGGTCGGGATTGCGATGGGCGTCCAGGGGCGTGGGAACGCAGATCAGGATCGCGTCCATTTCCTTCAGGCGGGAGAAATCGTCCGTCGCCTCGAACCGCCGGACGGCCAGGTATTTCTTCAATTCGGTCGCCGTGACATGCTTGATGTAGCTTTGCCCCTTGTTCAGGAGGCGGACTTTCTTCCGGTCGACGTCGAACCCGGTCACCTTGAATCCCTTGTTCAGGAAGGCTTTGACCAGCGGAAGCCCGACGTAGCCGAGGCCGACCACTCCGATGGCGGCCTCCTTCGTCTTGATTTTCCTCATCAGCGCGCGGCTTTGCGTATTCATCGATGGTTCCCCCTTTGCCCGCACCAGGCGATTGTGCGCCGCAATCCCTCCTCAAAGCCGACGACCGGACGGTAGCCGAGCTCCCGTTCCGCGGCCGAAATATCGGCGAAGGAGTGACGGATGTCCCCCGGCCGCGGCGCGGCGTAAACCGGGGCGATAGACTTTCCCAGGATCTCGTTGATCTTGGCGATCAGGACGTTGACCGTGATCCGATCGGCGCAGGCGACGTTGAACACCCCGCCGGCCGCTCCCCCGGCCGTGCAGGCCAGGAGGTTGGCTTCGACCACGTTGGCGACATAGGTGAAATCCCGCGATTGTTCGCCGTCGCCGAAAACCGTCGGCGCCTCGCCCCGGAGAATCCGGGTGATGAACAGCGGGACCGCGGCCGCGTATTGGGAGGCCGGATCCTGGCGCGGGCCGAACACGTTGAAATAGCGGAGCGAGACCGTTTCCAGGTCGAAGGTCTTGGCGAAGACCTGGAGGTACTTCTCCCCCGCCCATTTGCTCGCGGCGTAGGGAGACAGCGGCTTTCCCTCCTCCCCTTCCCGCTTGGGCAGGCCGGGGGCGGCGCCGTATACCGACGACGAAGAGGCGAAGACGAGGCGCCGGACCTTGGCCCGGGCGGCCGCCCAAAGGAGGTTCAGCGTCCCCCGGACGTTGATCTCATCGGTCGTGAACGGATCGGCCACGGACCGGGGGACGGAGGGCAGAGCCGCCTCGTGGAGGACGAAGTCGACGCCGTCGACGGCCCGCCGGCAGGCGTCGGGATCGCGGAGATCGCCCTCCACCACTTCGAGACGGCCGCCGAAGGAAGCGAGGTTTTCCCGCTTCCCCGTGAGAAAATTATCCAGGACGCGGACCTCCTCCCCCCGGTCGAGAAGCGTCTCGACCAGGTGGGAGCCGATGAATCCGGCGCCTCCGGTCACGAGATAGCGGCTCATGTCCCCCTCCCGCTGCGCGCCGGTCCCGCGACCGGTCAGCGAACGAAGCCCAGGTCCTTCAGCTTCTGAATGACCTTCCGGGCGCTCTCCTCGAGCGGCTCGGCGCCGCATTCCAGGATCATCTCCGGATTTTCCGGAACCTCGTACGGATCGGAAATCCCGGTGAATTCCTTGATCTGCCCGGCCATGGCTTTCTTGTACATGCCTTTAACGTCGCGCTGGATGCAGGTCTCCAGGGGCGTGTTGACGTAGACTTCGATGAACGAGCCGATTTCCTTGCGGGCGTGCTCGCGCATGGCTTTGTAAGGCGAGATGAACGACGTCAGGACAATGACGTTGTTGCGGGTCAGGAGCTTGGCCACGAACGTCACCCGGCGGATGTTTTCGTCCCGGTCCTCCTTGGAGAAGCCGAGGTCGCGGGTCAAGTCCTGCCGGACGATGTCGCCATCGAGGCGCTCGACGTTGTAGCCGCCGTTTTTCAGGATCTCGGCGGCCCGGTCGGCCACGGCCGATTTCCCCGAACAGGGCAGCCCGGTGAACCACAGCGTCACGCCTTTCGCATGTTGATGATCGCACATAATAAACGTTACTCCTTATAAAATCAACGAAGGGACCGGCCCTTCATGTCCGCCGGGACCGGCAGGCCCAGGGCCTTGAGAACGGTCGGGGCGATGTCGGTGATGTCGATGTCCTTGCGGGCCGAAACCTTCGCCTGCGGGTCATAGAAAATGTACATGCCGTGCTGGGCATGGACGGCGTCGTCCGGGCCGGTGTCGTTTTCGGCCAGATACATCGTCCCCCAGCCCAGGGTGCCGGCCGAACGCCAGTAGAGGTCGTCGAAATAAACCATGAGATCGGGATAGTCGCCCCGGGCGTCGTCGTAGTACTCGTTGGGCTTGATGACCTGGGTGGCCCATTTCTCGCCGTTCGGCCCGCGGATTCCCCGCAGGCGCTCGGCCAGGGCCTCCCGCTCCTTCTCGTAATCGGCCGGCTTGATGATCCCCTGGGGCTCTCGGCCCTCGACATTGAGGAACACCCGGGCATAGTATCCGCCCCAGCCCCAAGCCTTCGTTTTGGCCCAGTCGATGGGCGTCTTTTCGATGCTGGCGCCGCGGGCCGGGACCGCGCCCAGGACCAGGTCGCCCTCGGCGATGAGCCATTCATTGATGCAGAAGGCCCCCTTCATCCGCTTGGCTCCGTGGTCGGAAACCGCCAGGACGACGGTGTCGTCGCCGGCTTCCTTGAGAAGCGCGCCGATCTTCTCGTCGACGAACTTGTAGTAATCGACGATGACGGCCTCGAACTCGTTGCCGGCTTCATAAAGATGATGGGTCTTGTCGAAGAACTTCCAGAAGGCGTGCTGGACCCGGTCCACCCCGATTTCCACGAACATGAACAGGTTCCAAGGCTTGGCCCGCATGAGGTACTGGATGACCTCGAACCGCTTCTCGGTCATCCGGTAGATTTCCTTGAGGATCTCGGCCCGGTTCTCGATCCGGAAGGGGACGTCGAACAGGTAGGGCCCGAATTTTTCCTCGATTTCCGCCTTGAGCTCCTTGGGATACGTGTAGTCCTTGTCCGCGCCCGGGGTGATGAAACAGCCGATCCGGTTGCCGGCCAGCGGCCGGGGCGGATAGCTGGGGGGGACGCTGACCAGGACGCTCTGTCCTCCCGCCTGGCCGATGATGTCCCAGATCGCCGGCTCGTTGATCGACTGGGCGGTGGCGATCCACATTTTGTCGTACGCCGGGCCGGTCCGGTGGCGGAAGCCGTAGAGCCCGAGGCGTCCGGCGTCCTTGCCGGTGCTCATGACCATCCAAGCCGGGATCGTGATCGGCGGGTCCGAGCTGCGCATGGTCCCGTAGGATCCGTTTTCCAGGAGGCGGTTGAGGTTGGGGAATTCCTTCCGGCGGTCGAAGACGATCTCCGCCGGGGCCGAGTCGAGGCCGATGATCAAAGCTTTGCGCATGAGAGCTTATCCTTTATCCCCCGCTCAGTCGTTGAACGGGTTTTTCTCGTCCATGATGATCTTGGCGACTTCCGGACGGACGAGCTCGGCCGGAGGATATTCGCCGCGCACCAGCATGTCCCGAATCTCCGTCCCCCGGAACTGGATCTGGTGATCCTTTCCATGGGGGCAGATCTTGTCGCTGACGACCGCGCCGCACTTTTTGCAGTAGAAAAACGACCGGAAGAACAGCGGCGTGATTTCCAGGTCGGGGAAGTCGGCGAAGATTTCCTGGGCCGCGAACGGCGCGTAGTAGCTGCCGACGCCGGCGTGGTCCCGGCCGATGATGATGTGGGAGCAGCCGAAATTCTTGCGGATGATCGCGTGGAAAATGGCCTCCCGGGGGCCGGCGTAGCGCATTTCCATCATCAAGATGGCCATGGTGGTCCGTTCGGGGACGTAGTAGTTCTTGATCAGCTCCTCGTAAGACGAGAGGATGACATCGTCGCGATAGTCTCCTTTCTTCTTCTTCCCGATCACCGGATTGATGAACAGGCCGTCCACCAGGGTCAAGGCCGATTTCTGGACGTACTCGTGGCCGATATGGGGGGTATTCCGGGTCTGAAAGCCGACGACCGTCGACCAGCCCTTGTCCTGGAACAGCCGGCGGGTTTCCCGCGGGGTGAGCTTGTACTTCTGGAAGGGCGTCGGCGTTTCCCGGATCAGGTCGATCGATCCCCCCAGCAGGACGTCGGGCAGGCTCATGATCTTGGCCACGCCCGGGTGGGCGGTGTCGTCCGTGCCGAAGACCTTCCGGGCGGTCTCGGCCTTGTCGAAGCCGTACTTCTCGGCCAAGTGAAGGATGGCCGCCGGCTCGCCGGCGGGATTCAGGAGGGCGACGTCCGCCCCCGCGGCCAGGCCGTCGGCCGTTTTCCGGTCAACGGCCAGAATCACGGGAATCGTCCACGCCAGGCCGTTGGCCAACCGCATTTTGTCCAGGACGCTCCGAAAATCCTTTTCCCCCAAAAAGCCTTCCAGGGGGCTGAAGACGCCCGTGGCGATATTCTCGACATCGCTGGTCTGCTCGGCGTCAAGAGGGATCGACGGGAGAGACGCCGCCTTCTTGAGCGCTTCGTCCAGGGCCGCGCCCTTCAGGACGCGGTCGATCAACTGTCCGCCATGGGGTTGAATCATCAAATTGCTCCTCGTTTGTATTTCTCCGGGGATGCCGCTTCGGCTGTCCCGGGAGACGCATCCCCGGCCATCAATCGATATAACCGAGGGCTTTCAGGCGATCCTTGACCTTTTCTTCATCTTCCGGGCTGAACACATCCTCCTGGGAACCGGTTTTTTTCAGCGATTCGCGGAGGACTCGGGCGACGTAATTGGGAACCGACGGATCGGCGGTTCCGCGGATAGCCTCCTCGATTTCTTTGTAGAGGGACGTCGGGATCGAAACAGCGGTAAATTCCTTTTTCATGGTCGCCTCCTCGAAACAGGGGAAAAATCGGAAAAATTAAAGGATTTTATACACGAAATCGGCCTCTTTTGCAACCCCGGAGGGAGAAAAAGGACGGTTTTGAGGCTTGTTCAGGCTTTTCGATCGCCGAGACGGCGCCGTAATTCCGGGTCAGGCGGCGCTTTCCGGCTCGGACAGGAGCGCCGGGAACAAAGGCGGCAGGACAAGAAAGTTTCCTTCGAGGGAAAAAGAAGACCGCTTACCGACTTCCGCGGGATCATCATCATTGAATTCGTCAGCCGGACGCCGGCCCGGCCGGGGCCGTCGCCGAGAAGGGCAAAGAGCGGGACCTGCTCCGTGACCGGCCAATCCTCCACCGTTCCCGGACTCAGGGCGGCCAGGCGTCCAAGTCCCGACGCGCCGGCGAGGCGTTCCCCAAGCGCGGCCGCGGCCGCCTCGACGGCCATGTCGGCCAGCGTTTCGAGGTCGTACCGGTGAAGGAGATCCTTCGCCCGGACGGCCGCCTCCTCCAGCTCCGGGCCGATCGTGAGAACAAAGGCGAACACCTTGAGGGCCCGCCCGGCCTGGCCGCGGAGAAGGCGGCTGCGGAAAAAGCGGCCCCCGATCGTCAGTCCCTCGGCGGAGCGGGACTCGATAAAGGCTTCCCGGTAGAAAGCCCGCGGGCGGAGAAGGGAGGCCGCCTCGGCCAGGAGCGGGCCGGCCGCCCTTTTTCCTCCCGGGCGCCGGTCCAAGCGAAGAACGCGGACGACGTCGCCCGGATCGAGCTGAACGGGAACCGGCGAAATCAAGGGCATGGAAACCGCGGAAATTATCTCATGTTTTCAGACGAAAGGCCAAAAAGCTCATCGGCGATCATCCCCTTTATCCGTTGGAATAAAAAATTCCCAAGGGTACAATACAAGAGAACTCGTCGTTCCGGGAAGAAAAGAATGTTCAAACGGCCGGAGGGATAAGCATGAAGCTGAAAACTCTTGTCGGAAGCGGGGACAAAATCGCGAGATCGGTTTTGCCGGTGATCATCATCGGGCTGGCGCTGAACGTCTGGCGCCCGTCGATCTTCAGCGTCGGCGGCCCGTCGCCCGTCTTGAAAATCGTCTCGATCGCCTTATTGGTTCCCGGCGTTGTCGTCTGGGCCAGGTCGGTCGCTCTGATCCTGCGGAAAGTCCCCCGGAAAGAGCTGATCACGACCGGCCCGTACGCGATCGTCAAACATCCGCTGTACACGGGAGCGGCGTTTTTCGTCCTGCCTTGGCTCGGTTTTCTCTTCAATTCCTGGCTCGGAGTCGCGGGCCGGGATCGCCCTCTATGCCGGATCCCGGGTGTTTTCGCCTCGAGAGGAGGACGATCTGGCCAAGACGTTCGGCCCCGCCTGAGAAGAATACCGTCGCAACGTCAAGCTGCCCTGGCTATAGGGATGCCGGCCGTCGATCGGCTTTAAAGGCGGCTCCCATCCCGGCATCGCCCGTTTTCCACGGCCCGGCCAAGCGGGCCGTGATATTGCTCGAGGGGAAGCCGGCTCGGCGGCACAAATAGTGGCACAGCGCGTTTTCCTTGGCACAGCAGGCCGCTCAATAAATCCATATGGGAATTGAAAAAGAGAAACGAGCCTGGAGGGATTCGAACCCCCGGCCTTTTGGTTCGTAGCCAAACGCTCTATCCAGCTGAGCTACAGGCTCGTCGGGCGGCCGGCCGATATTATGCCAGAAACGAGCGAAAAAGGACAGCGCCGGAAGGACCCGGCGCCTCCGGCCGGCCGCGGCCGCGGTCCTACGACGCTTCTCCGCTCCCCCGGTGAGACCGGATCTTCTTTTTCACCGGCCCGCTTTTCTGGAGCTTGGCGTTCAAGCGGGCCAGCCGTTTTTCAAAATCGACCCTCTCGGCCGAGGACCGTTCCATGGCCAGGGCCAGACCCTCTTCGGTGATCCGCTTGGCCTCGGCGAGGTTCCTGGCTTTGTGCTCATAGTAAATGGCCAGCTCGCGGTAGCAGAACACATGATCGGCCGCCGAGCCGTCCCGCCACAGGGCGACGGCCCTCTCCCAGTCGGCTTCCTTTTTCAGCTGGGACGTCAGCCGCCGGACGACCGAAACGGCGACGTCGGACGGAAGCCGTCCGACCAGGGCCCGTTCGAACAGCCGCGTCGAGCGGGCCGCCTCCCCGGCCCGGGCGAAGACCTTGCCGATGCCGACGAGATCGAGGGGATCCGGACCCGTTTCACCGTCGAGATCCTCCTCGGAAAAAAGCCGCGCCCCGGAGATGACCAGTCCCAGGAGCGAGAGGATGTCCTCCTGGTTGTGGTAAAGGATGGGCTCGATCCGCTCGAAATCCCCGGTCCGCAGGTAATCGAAATACCGGTACGGGATCTCGGCCCCGGGAATGTCCTCGTCCCGGGGCGCCTCGATGACCTGCTGGGCCAGGTGAAACAAACGGCAGCTTTCGTGCTTGTGCTTCCACAAGGTCCGGGCCGCGAAGAGAAAATCCAAGTGGGGCAGGCCGGCCAGGGAGAAGGATTTCCGCTGGAGGATGAAGCGCGTCTCCAGCAGGGGCAGGTCAAACGCTTTTCCGTTGTACGTCAGAACCGACTTGAAGCGTCTCTCGGCGAACAACCGGGACAGCTCCTCGAGCATCCGCTCTTCCTCGCCCGGGTCGCCGAGAAAATACTGAGCGACGATGAACGCCCTCTCCCGGAAATAGCCGAGACCGACGAGAAACGGCAGCGTCCCCGTTCCCCCGGCCAGGCCGGTCGTCTCGAGGTCGAGAAAGACGGTCGTCGAAAGATCGAGGTCGCGGAACGCCTCGTCCCGGCTGAGATAACGGAGAACCTCCCCGCCGACGGCCAGGGCGTCGGAGATTCTCAGCTTTCCATAGCGGGCGTCCGGCGGGTAGGCGTTTTCGAAGACCTGCAGAGGCGGCCTCGGCTCCGGCTCGCGCGGAACGCTTTTTTTTGGCCGGGGTCCGGCTGTTCCCCCGGTCAACCGAATCAGCTGTTCCAGCTTTTCCTTGGTCGAAAGCCCGGCTTCCCGCTGGAGGCGGGACCACGTGTTCTCGACGGACGACGCGGGGCCGCGGGACCGGGCCTCCCGCTCCATCCGGAGCCGCTTGAGCTTCTCCTCGAGATTCATTTTCTTTGATCCGTTGTCCGCCGCCGCCGCCGTTTTCATGATACCGGAAAGCCGGGGGGTCCACAAGGCGGCCGGAAAAGACGTTCCGGCCGGCCGGAGGAAATGGATTGATTTTTCTACAAATAATGTTATCTTAGGGATGTCCGCGGGGAGCGGTTGCCGGAATGGCCCAAAGACCGATATCCACATTCGTTCCCGTCAACGCCGAGACCATTCGGCAAATCAGAGACATCGTCGGGCGCTTCGTTCATACGATCGCGGCGATGCGGCTTTACCCGTTCGGCCACGTCAACGTCACGAAATTCCGCGACAATCTCTTCCAGCGGCTGTCCGCGTTCCTGGAGGAGCAAGGCGAGTTCGAAATCGAGATCAAGGAAGACGCCTTCACCTTCGCCGGCGGGCCGGTCTTCCAGGAGGAAAGCGGGATCAAGAGCCTGCCGTACCTGTATTACAACGACGGGATGCGGGCCCTCACCTTCCTCCCCGGGCTGACCCGGGAGGAGCTCTTCGACTTCCTGGCCATCACGGCTGATTACGCCGAACGGGCGGAGGAGGGGGACATCATCGAGGATCTCTGGGAGCGCGACTTCGAATTCATCCGGTACGACGCCGCGGACGGCTTTTTAGAAGCCCGGGTGGCCGCCGGGACGGTCCACCGGCCCAAGGAGCTCCAGATCGACCGGGAGCATCTCTTTTCCGGGCGGATCCAACTGGACGCCGAGGACAAGGCCGCGGCCCACGCCCGGAGCGTGGAAATCAGCCGGACGAATCCCCTGGACGGCTCCGTTCTCGCCGAGTTTTTCCGTTCGATCGACGGGGGCGAACGGTCGAACCTGGAATCCCTCGTCTCCGCCGAGCACGAAGTGTCCGTGGACAAGGAATTCATCGCTACGGTTTTCGAGGTTCTCTATCTTGAGGACCGCCTGGATTCCTTCCGCCAGATCCTGACCTACATGAAAACCTATCTCAAGATCCTGATCAAGAAGGCGGACATCGGAAACGCCCTTTTCCTGCTGAATTCCATATCCGACTTGAGGAAAGCCCTCTTGGCTTCCTCTCCGGCCCGGGCCGAGGATCTCCTCCAAACAATCCGTCTCATCACCCAGGAGACCGACCTGGACATCATCCGGGACATCGCCCGTCCCGAACGGATCGAGGATCCCCGCCCGCTGTTCGAATTTCTCGTCTGGTTCGGGCCCCGGACCCTGCCGACGGCGATCGAGGCGTGCGAGGCGGCCGTCGATCCCCTTTGGCGCGAAGCATGCGTCGAGTATCTCCGGATTATGGTCCGCGATTGCCTTTCCGAAACCGCGGCCCAGATCCGGAACCGAAAGCCGGAGCTGATTCAAACGCTGATCACCCTCCTGGGAGACCGGGGCGATAAAAAAGCGATTCTCCATTTGGCCGACCTCGCCCGCTCGGGAAATCCCGAAATACGGCTGGAGGCGGTCCGGACGCTGGGCGGGCTGTCCCATGATCTAGCCCGGAAGCTGACGCTGGAATTCCTTCTCGATCCGGACGAGCGCATCCGGATCGAGGCCGGACAGGCCGCCCGCCTGGAATCCGACGAGAACGCCTTGGCCCGGATGATTCAAATCGTCTCGCGCAAGAACTTCCTGGCCCGAAGCTCGACCGAGCGCGGAGCGATGCTTCTGGCTCTCGGCCGGTCCAACACCGGGCCGGCGGCCAAGGCGCTTGAAACGCTCGTCCGCAAAAGACGCCTCCTGGGCGGGGAACGTCTTCGGGAAACGCGGCTTCTGGCCGTATCCGGCCTGGCGGTGATGAATATCCCCCAGGCCCGGGAGGCCTTGGCCGCCGGCGTCAAAGTATCGAACCAAGCCGTCGCCACCGCTTGCGCCCAGGCCTTGAAGCGTCGGGGCGAACGGCACCGGGAGGCGGAATGAACACGGAAAAAGAACCGGCGTTCGGCCCCCAAACCGCCTTCGAAATCATGTTCCGCTTGTACGTCGTCCTGAAGATCGCGAAAATCCATGACGCCAACAACGTCAATTTCCGGGACCAGATCCGGCATTTGATGGCGGCCATGGAGGAGCCCCTCCGCCGATACAAGCGGATCCACATCCAGATGCGGCGGAACGCTTTTTTCATCAACTACACCCGGGTTCGGATGAGTTACGCGGACTTTCACATCAACCGGACGATGCTGGCCGAGATGATCCGGCGGGAAATCGGCACGCTGACGTTTTCCGAGGGGCTCGACGCGGCCGAGCTGAACCGGTTCATCGCCTTCTTCTCGGGCTCGGATCCCCACGGCAGCTTCACCTTCGAGGAGTTTGACGAATCCTTCACGGCTCAGGGCTTCCGCCACATCCAGGCGGAAAAAGCGGAACAGCTGGATTTCAACGCGACCAGGGACAAGCAGAACCGCCTGGCCGCCCAGACGTATTTCCTGGGGATCGCCCACCTGAAGGAGATCAGCAAGGCCGAGGAGAAAGTCTCGAGCTTCCATGTCACGAAGATCTGGATCCAGACGGTCTTCAACCACCTCACCGACAACGAATCTTTCCTCTACGGTCTGACCAACATCAAGAACCACGACGAATACACCCTCAACCATTCGGTCAACGTCTGCATCCTGTCCATGGCTTTGGGCCGGCGGCTGGGTCTCAGCAACCGGGAGCTGATGGAGCTCGGGATCGGCGCGTTTCTTCACGACTTGGGGAAAATCGAAATCCCCGACGCGATCTTGAACAAGCCGGCCGCGCTGACCCCCGAGGAAAAGAAGCTGATGGACCAGCACGCCCGGTTCGGCGCCGCCCATCTCCTCCGCATCCAGGGCGACCGCGGCTTCTCGGGCCGGGCCCTGTCCATCGCCTTCGAGCACCATTACAAGGCCAACAAGGACAATTGGCCGTCTTACCGGAAAAAGGATACCATCAACCTCTTCAGCCGGATTGTTAAAATCACCGATTATTTCGACGCCATCACAACCAAGCGGGTCTACCGGCCGCGGGCGTTCACCCGGGAAGAAGCCCTGAACATCATGATCCAAAACAAGGACGAGGAATTCGATCCGCTCGTTTTCAAGGTCTTCGTGGAGATGATCGGCATCTTCCCGATCGGCTCGCTGGTGGTCCTGGACACCGGAGAAATCGGGATCGTCACCGAGGCCAATCCCCATGCCTCGATGGCCCAACGGCCTCTGGTCAAGCTGATCGCCGATCCGACCGGCCGAAAAATCGACGGGGAGGTTGTCGACTTGATGGACGTCAATCCCCGGACCCGTCGGTTCGCCCGGACGATCGTCAAAACGCTGGATCCTGAAAAATACGGCATCCGCGTGGCCGATTATTTTCTCTCCCAGGTGTCCGAGGAAGCGGCTTTTAACCGAGGACGGCCGGATTGAGGAGGCGGGCGACGTCCCGGTAAGCCTCGATCGTGCGGTCGATGTCCGCCTCCCGGTGGGCCGCGGAAACCGCCCCTCCCCCGTGGACGACATGGACGCTCCGGGTCAACAGCGCCAGCCGGAGGATCTCTTCCTTCATCCGGACGTCGGCCCGCCGGGGATCGAGCACGTCCCCCGCCTCGCGGATCTCATGCCGGACGCGGAGGAAATGGGGCATGAACAGCGAGCTTCCGGGAATGACGTCATTGCCCCGGCCGGCGCAGCGCGCGTCGATCCCCTCGGCGGCGAAGGCGTCCTCGATTCCGCGGCGGAGTCGCTCGCCCATCGCCGCGATCCGCGGATAAATTTCCGGGCCGTGTCGGGCCAAATGGCGGATCATCCTCAGACCGGCCCGCATATACTGGGGGTGGGCGGAATACGTCCCGCCCGAGAATCGGACCGCGGTCCGGCGGCCGGCCCGGGGCAGGAGACATTCGAGGATGTCCGTCTTTCCCATGACCGCGGCGACGGCATGCCCGCCCCCGATCGCTTTGCCGAATGTCGCCAGATCGGGTTCGACGCCGGCCAGGCGCCCGACTCCGGTCGGGGCGAATCGGAATCCGGAAATGATCTCGTCGAAAACGAGGACGATCCCCAGGCGCGATGTCCATTCCCGGGCCGTCTGAAGATATTCCCGGTCGGCCGGGATGAATCCTCCGGCGCCGAGATAAGGCTCCAGGATGAAACAGGCGATTTTCTCCCCCCGACGGCGGAGAAAACGGATCAGGCCTTCGGAGTCGTTGTAGCGGACGGTGTGGATCTTCTTGCTGAAGGCGGACGGAACACCCGCCGACTCGACTTTCGTAAAACCCAGGGACCGGTCGTAGGCGATCCCCTTGAGAAGAAGCGGCGAGGCGCCGTGCCAGCCGCCGCCGATCTTTAAAACCTCTTCCCGGCCGGTCCGGCCGCAGGCCAGCATGACCGCGTACATCGCGGCCAGCGTTCCGGACGTCGTGAAACGGACCTTATGGCCCTTCCAGCCGGCCTGCCGGATGAGAATCTCAGCCAGCTTGACCTGGTCTTCCCCCTCGAAGCCGGTATGCAAGGAGGGGTCGTCCGGTTCCTCTCCAGCCGGAGGATCGTCCGGAATCACGGGATTGTGGCCGAGGATGTTGGCATAATGCCCCTGCCAGTAATCGACATACACGTTCCCGTCGATGTCGACGACCTCGGGGCCGGAGGCCCGGCGGACGAAAAACGGATAGGGCGCCAGGAGCCGCAGGGAGTGGCTTCCTCCCTGGATCATGACGTTTTGGGCCCGGCGGAAGAGGCGGAAGCTTCGGGGGGTGCGTTTTTTGTAAAGGATTTCCAGACGATTCATCAACCGTTCAAGTCCGGTCATCGGCCGTGCTCCTCAAGGGAAAAAACTCTACCAAGCCCGGGACGCCCTGTCAATTTTTTTGGGGGGAGACGTCTTTTCCGGCCGGATTTCCCAAGAAAACCGTTGGCAAACCCGACTCTTATGCTATAATATGCCGCTCCAATGACCACCACGAAAAAAAAATTTAAAAACCGCGTCTGCGTCATCGGTTTGGACGGCGTCCCCTTCGGGCTGTTGGAACACCTGGCCCGGACCGGGGTCATGTCCTCGCTCGGCCGGATCATCGATGCCGGCCGTCTCCACCGGATGAAAGCCAGCCTTCCCGAGATCTCCTCGGTCAGTTGGACCAGCTTCATGACGGGGACGAATCCCGGGACCCACGGCATCTTCGGCTTCACCGACTTCAAGCCTAAATCCTACGAAATCCGTTTCCCGAACTTCAACGACGTCAAGGCCCCCGTTTTCTGGGATATCTTGGCCGAAAAAGGCGTCCGCTCGGTCGTCATCAATCAGCCCTCGACCTACCCCGCCCGGCCGATCAACGGCGTCCTGATCTCCGGTTTCGTGGCCGTGGACCTGGCCAAGGCCGTCTGGCCCCTCGAACTCAAGGACGAACTGGAACAGACGGGCTACCAAATCGACATCGATACCATCAAGTCCCGGGGGAATCCCGGCTTTCTCTGGCAGGATCTCATCAAAACCTTCATGGGACGGCAAAAGGCCCTGAACATGTTCTGGGAGACGGACTGGGATTATTTCCAGCTCGTCCTCACCGGCACGGACCGGCTGCATCATTTCTTCTGGAATGCCGGCCAGGATCCCCGCCATCCCCAGCACCAGAATTTTCTTGAGTATTACCGGCAGATCGACCGTTTGATCTCCAAAATTTACGGCGCCTTCCGGAAAACGGCGGCCGACGAGGAAAACATCTTTTTCCTGTCCGATCACGGCTTCACCGGGATCACCCAGGAGGTCTACCTCAACGCCTGGCTGGCCAAGGAAAAATACCTGAAGTTCTCCAAGCCCCAGCCGAACGGCTTCGAGGACGTATCTGCGAAAACCCGGGCCTTCGCCCTGGATCCGAACAGGATTTATTTCCATCACGCCAAGCGCTTTCCGAACGGAACGATCCGAGCCGCCGAGGCCAAGATTCTCCGGGAAGAAATCGCCCGGAAGCTCGAAAAACTCGAATTCGAGGGGAAAAAGGTCGTCCGGAAGGTTATCAACACCAAGGAGATCTATTCCGGCCCCTACGCGTCCGCCGGTCCCGATCTGATCGTCCTCTCCGAACCGGGATTCGACATGAAAGGATCGATCAAGAGGAAAGAGATCTTCGGCCGGACCCCAGGGCTCCAGGGCATGCACACCTGGGACGACGCGTTTTTCCTGGCGAAAAACGATTTCGGCCCCGACCTTCAGATTTCCGACGTGGCCAAAATCATCATGGATCGATTCTGATGTTCGGCCGGAATCCGTCCCCCCGTCCCCGTCAGGAATCCTCGCGGCCGGCTTCCCGGCGGGTCGTCCGGGCGGCTCTTTTCGCCGCCGGGCTCCTGAGCCTCGGCCTGCCGCTGGCCGCTTACATAGGGCCGGGAGCCGGCTTTGCCTTCCTGTCTTCCTTCCTGGTCCTTTTTCTGACGTTCGTCCTGGCGCTCCTGTCCCTCCTGGTCTGGCCGTTCCGGGCCCTTTGGAGACTCATCCGGGGACAGAAAGCCTACCGTCAGAGCCGGGTGGACCGGGTGGTGATCCTCGGCCTCGACGGGCTGGCTCCCGAGCTGGCCGAGAAATGGATGGCCCGGGGCAAGCTTCCGAACATGGCCCGCCTCCGGGAGGAAGGATTCTACGGCCGGCTCCGGACGACGACGCCGGCGATTTCCCCGGTCGCCTGGTCCTCGTTCATGACCGGGGCCGAGCCCTCCAAGCACAACATCTTCGATTTTTTAAGCCGCGACCCGAAAACTTATCTCCCGGACCTCTCCTCGGCCCGGATCTCCAAGCCCAAGCGGACGATCCGAATCGGCCGGTACCAGGTGCCGCTGTCCAAGCCGGTGATCCAGGGACTCCGGAGAAGTGTCCCCTTCTGGAAAATCCTCGGCGAGAAGGGCGTCATGAGCACCGTGCTCCGGGTGCCGATCACCTTTCCACCGGAGAAATTCAACGGCCACCTCCTCTCCGGGATGTGCGCCCCCGACCTCAAGGGAAGCCAGGGGACGTTCTCCTTTTTCACATCCGACCCGGCCAAGATCCAGAAAGCCGAAGGCGGCGTCTTCTTCCCCGTCGAGGTGAAGGACGGCCGCGTCGAGACGTTTCTCCCGGGACCGGAAAACACCATGCTCCGCGACCCGGCGGAGATCAAGCTCCCCCTCCGGATCACGATCGACACGGCCAAAGAAACCGCCCGGATCCAGATTCCCGGCAAAGCGTTCGCCTTGAAGAAAGGCGAGTTCTCCCCCTGGATCGGGCTGACGTTCAAGCCCGGCCTGGGAATCAAGATCCGGGCGATCGCCAAGTTCCTGGTGACGTCTCTTTCGCCCCATTTCGAAATGTACGTCACCCCCCTCAATCTGGACCCGGAAAAGCCGGCCCTGCCCATTTCCCACCCGTTCTATTACTCGGTGTATCTGTCGAAGCTCCTGGGCTCCTACATCACCCTGGGGGAGGCCAACGACACCTGGGCCCTCAACGAGGGCGCCCTGGACGAAAACCAATTCCTCGAGCTGACTTACGCCAACCACAAGGAATGGGAGGGGATGCTCTTCAACGCCCTCCGCAAGATGAAGCGGGGGATGATCGCCATCGTCTTCGAGACGACGGATTCCATCAGCCACATGTTCTGGCGCTATCTCGATCCCGGCCACCCGGCCTTGAAAAAAGGGCCGGCGGCCCTGGGGCCCGAGGTCATCGAGGACCTGTTCGTCCGCATGGACGACCTGGTCGGCCGGGTCCGGGCCAAGATGGGCCCGCGGGAAGCCTTGTTCATCATGTCCGACCACGGCTTCAAGCCGTTCCGCCGGGGCGTCAATTTAAACACCTGGCTTCACGAGAACGGCTACCTCGCCCTGGCCGAGGGAGCCGACGAGGGCGGCGAATGGTTCAAGGGCGTCGATTGGAGCCGGACGAAGGCTTACGCCCTGGGCCTCGGCGGCGTCTATGTCAATCAAAAGGGTCGGGAAGCCAAGGGGATCGTCCCCCCGGCTGAAGCCCGGGCGCTCCGAAAGGAGCTCCAAGCCAAGCTCCAGGGCCTCCGCGACGGGGAGACGGGGAGCGTGAGCATCAACCGGATGTACGACAAGGATGAGATTTATTCCGGCCCCTACAAGGACAACGGGCCGGACTTGATCGTCGGCTATAACACGGGCTACCGGGCCTCCTGGGAAGGCGTCACCGGGAAAGTCACCGGCCGGGTTTTCGAAGACAATCCCAAGTGCTGGAGCGGCGATCACTGCATCGACCCGGCCGTCGTCCCCGGGGTTCTTTTCTCGAGCCTCAAGCTGGCCGATCGCGAACCGTCCATCATGGACATCGCCCCCACCGTTCTTGAGCTCTTCGGCCAGGAACGACCCGCCCACATGGACGGCCGGTCCCTTCTCCCGAAGGGCGGGCCGGCGGCCGTTTCCCCGGCCGTCCGGACCGCGGCCGCCCCGAATAAAAAGGACAAGAAAAAATGAACCGGAGGAGCTTCCTCAAGGCCGGCGCCGGAGCGGCCGCCATGGCCGCCCTAGGAACGCGCCGCGAACTCGTTCAGAAGGTTCTCGGCAAGACGGCGACGCGGGGAAAGGTCCTCGTTCTCGGCTTCGACGGCCTGGATCCGCGCCTGACTCAAACCTGGATGAGCGAGGGCAAGCTCCCGACGTTTCGAGCCCTGGCCGCCCGGGGCGGCTTCAGCCGTCTCGGCACGTCCACCCCCCCGCAAAGCCCCGTCGCCTGGTCGAACTTCATCACCGGGATGAACCCGGGCGGTCACGGCATCTTCGATTTCATGCACCGCGACCCCAAGACCTATTATCCCGTGTTTTCGGCCTCGGCGACGGATGAAGCCGTTAAAACCGTCCGGCTCGGCAAGTACGTCCTGCCGGTCAAGGGCGGCAAGGTCCGCAACCTGCGCAAGGGCCGGGCTTTCTGGCAGATTCTCGAGGATCACGACATCCCGGCGACCATTTTCAAAATCCCCTCCAACTACCCGCCCGTCCCGACCAAGCAGAGAACGCTGGCCGGCATGGGCACGCCCGATTTGGTCGGCTCCTACGGGATCTTCAATTACTATACGACCGAGCCCTTGGAACTGAATCAGGACGTCGGCGGGGGCCGGATCCACATGGCCTACGTGATCGGCAACCGGGTGGACGCCAAGCTTCCCGGTCCGGTCAATACCTTCCTCGAAGACCGGCCCGAAGCCGAAATCGACTTCCGGGTCTACCTCGATCCCTCGGAGCCCGTGGCCAAGATCGCCCTTCCCGACCAAGAACTCATCCTGAAGGAAAAGGAATGGAGCCGCTGGGCTCGAGTCCGCTTTCCCTTGATGCCGACCCAGAACGTCACCGGCCTCGTCCGTTTCTATCTCAAGGAGATCCGGCCGGCGTTCAAGCTCTACGTCAGCCCGGTCAACCTCGACCCGGCCGACCCGGCCCTGCCCATATCCACTCCGGAATCATACGCGGCCGAGCTGGAAAAAAGATTCGGCCCGTTCTACACGAAAGGCCTCCCAGCCGACACAAGCGCCCTGGACAACGACGTTCTCGACGAGGGTGAATTCCTGGCCCAGGACGACCAGGTCCTGGAGGAAAGCCGGGCGATGCTGGAATACGAGCTGAAGCGGTTCGACTCCGGCCTGCTGTTCTATTACATCTCCAGCACCGACCAGCGCCAGCATATGTTCTGGCGCCTCCTGGACGAGAAGCATCCGATGTACGATCCGGCCCTGGCGGCCGTGTACGGCGGGACCATCGAACGCATCTACCGCGAGACGGACGACATTCTGGCCCAGGCCCTGGCCGCGATCGACAAGGACACGACCGTGATCGTCCTGTCCGATCACGGTTTCAATCCCTTCTACCGCTGCTTCAATCTCAACGCCTGGCTCAAGGCCGAGGGCTACCACGTCTTCGCCAACCCGTTCAAGAAAGAGGAGCGGGGCCTCGGCTTCCCCTCGACCGACTGGTCGAGGACCCGGGCCTACGGCCTGGGTCTCAACAGCCTCTATCTCAATCAGCGCGGCCGGGAAGCGGAGGGGATCGTCGCCCCGGGGGCAGAGGCGGAGGCCCTGGCCCGCGAGATCGCGGCGAAGCTGGAGGCTTACCGCGACCCCCAGACCGGCGAGCAAGTCATTCTCCGCGCGGCCGTCGCCCGGGACGTCTATTCCGGGCCGTGCGTCGCCGACGCGCCCGACATCATCCTCGGGTTCAGCCGCGGCTACCGCATATCCAACAGCTCCCCCCTCGGCCAGGTCAACCGGGAAATCATGGAGACCAACAACGAGAAGTGGAGCGGCGACCACATGACCGCGGCCGAAGTCACCCCGGGAATCGTCCTGACCGACCGGTCCATCCGGGCGGAAGCTCCGGCTCTTTATGATTTGACGGCGACCATCCTCCAGTCGTTCGGGATCGAGCGTCCCGCGGATATGGTCGGAAAACCGATTTTTTAGGAGAACCCGATGGCCACGGAAAAAGTGAAGATCGACGCGGATCTCATGGACAAGGTCCGCAAACTCGCCAAGATGTCCGGCTACGCCTCGCCCGAGGAGTTCGTCCAGCACTGCCTGGAGCGGGAGATCGCGGCCCTCGAGGAGTCCGATTCCGAGGACGAGGTCAAGAAGAAGCTCAAAGGTCTCGGATACATCGGCTGATGGGCGTCTTGAACGTGATCCTCGAGGCCGTCTTCGACGTCCTCTTCGCTCCATTCCGCTCGCTCGGCCCTTGGCCGGGGATGATTTTCATCTCCCTGGCCACCGGGATCCTGATGCTTCTCATTTTCAAGAAGACGTCCAATCAGGAAGGGATCAAGCGGGCCAAGAACCAGATCAAGGCCCGGCTCCTGGAAATCCGCTTGTTCAAGAACGACACGAGCGGGGCCTTCCGGGCCCAGGGGGCGATGCTGGGGGCCAATTTCCGCTATATGGGCCACGCCCTCCGGCCGATGCTGGTCATGTTCATCCCGGTCCTGTTCGTCCTGGCCCAGCTCAACCTCCGTTACGGCGCCGCCGCGCTCCAGCCGGGCGATCAAGCCCTCGTCAAGGTGATCTTGGCGGAGGGCGTGAGCGCCGACGAATCGGCCGCCTCTCTTCAAGCGCCGGCCGGCCTCGTCATCGAGACACCGCCGCTCCGCATCGAGGAGGAAGGCGAGGTGGACTGGCGGATCCGGGCCGGCTCCCCGGGCCTGCACCGCCTGACGCTCACCGTCGGCGGCGAAACGGTGGAAAAGCTGGTCGCCGTGGGAGAGGAGATGCCGGCCAAGGTCTCCCCTCTCCGCTCCCGAAAGTTTTTCGACCTGGTCCTCTACCCCGGCGAAAAGCCGCTTCCCAAGGGCTCCCCCGTTTCCAAGATCAAAATCGACTTCGCCTCGCGGAACCTGCCCCTGTTCGGGGGATCCGTCAACTGGCTGATCGCCTTTTTCGTCCTCTCGCTCGTCTTCGGCTTCGGCCTCAAGGGCGTCTTCAAAGTCGAGATTTGAGTCAGAGGCCGGAGCGGACGACAGGCCGCTCCCGCGTATCAAGATTCATCGTGACCCGCATCTCGAGGGGGCGCCCTTCGGCGTCGCGGATCCGGAAATCCAGGGCCAAGTCCTGCACCGTCCGAACGCGAGCCGAACCCGGTTCGCCGGTTTTCTTCTTTTGAAGCAGATCCTTGAGCAGCCCGCCGACGAGGCCGATCGCGTCGATGATCGAGAACGAGCTGTTGAGGCCGGGATTTGCCCACGGATCATTGCGCTTGATGTTCCAGTCGGGCTTCAGATACATGGGATTGTTGGAAGGCTTCAATCCCAAGGTCAGCGGCTGGGCCGTCTCCTGCTTCCGGCTGGAAAGCAAAAGATCGCCGCCGACATACAGGGAAAGGCGGTATTCCCGGGCTTTGGGCGGTTGGGCCGGAGGCGGGGGCGGGTCGGGCGTGCCCAGAGCCCGGGCCAGCCAACCGGCTTTCGGAGGCTCCGGCGGCTTGGGTTTCAAGCCTTCCGGCCAGGAGACAGCCACGTCCAGGATGATCTTCTTCCGTAAAATCAGGGAACCCGATTTCACCTCGAGGACGTACGTCCGCCGCCGGGTTTCGCGGAAGAGGGCGTTGGCGTCCAGGCCGAGGACGTTGAATCCCGGCTGAAAGGCGCCCGCCCGGAGAACGTCCTCCCCCTCAAAGAACTTGAAAAACACCGGCGCGGCGATATCCACGGCCAGCGGCAGCGTCCCCTCGGGGATGATGGCCTCGTCCCCCGTTCCGGCCACGAGGGCGATTTCCCGGATTCTCGGGTACCGAATCCGCCAGCGGTCAAGGTAGGATTCCACGGCCGCCTGGCCGTCGAAATCAAGAAAAATGAATCCCGTCTCGTCGGACCGGCCGCTTTCGAAAAATTCCGCGATCCAGCGCGTTTCGGAGCTGGCGTCGCCGGTTTTAAACGCGCAGAAAGCCAGGATTCCGGAGGCTTCGGATTTTTCAGACTCGGGCATCCCGGGATAAGCGTCTTCGATCATCGCCGCCAGGGCCCGGAAATCGCCCCGCCCGGAGATGGTCCGGGCGGCCGCGTCCCGCCACTGGGCGGAGGCGGCGGCGACAACGGCCGCGGCCAGAATCAGGGCGAAGGCGGTTTTCTTAAAGCCCATATTGAAACACCAGCTGGATTTCGAGGCTCGAACCAGGGAACCCGTCGGGCAAGGCCGGCCAAGGGCCGCTTTGCTCGATCGCCCGAAGGGCCGAGGCATCGAGCAGGCTGAGGCCCGACGAAGCCGCGACCTCGACGGCGTTGAGCAAGCCGTCTTTCATCACCAGGACCGTGACCGTCACCCGGCCGATCCATTCGGCCGTCCAGGCTTCCCCGCCCAAGGTCCAATTTTTCTGGACGGCGTTGAGAACGCCGCCGGCCCAGCCGGAAAGATCAAACGTCTTCACATTCTCGGGGACGAAGGCGGCCACGACGCCGGCCGGAGGGGGCTTCAGGGTGTTGGTTCCCCCGGCGATGCCCGGGCCGCCCGATCCGGTGACGGCCGCCTCGGCCGAGCCGGGGGAAGGATGAAGGTAGCGGGAAAAGGAACCCCTGGACTTGGCCGCCTCCCGCAGGGGCTGAAGCCAGGCGTCCTCCGGCTCCCGGGCGTACTTGGAGAGATTGAGCATCGCATCGGCCGGGTAGACAAGGGAAAAGCCGGACGTCAAGCCCGCCTCTCCTCCCCGGCCCGCCCCGCCGATCATCTCTCCGGCCGAACCTCCGGGAGGGGCGCCCGTCCCCCCGGAGACGCCGCCTCCTCCGCCGGATCCGGCCGGGAGCCCTTCCTCTCCGCCGGCCCTCTCCCGCGGCGCCATCCCCGGCTGAGGCGCGGCGGCCCCGGCCGGTTCAACCGCGGCCGGGAGGGCCTCGCCGGCATGCGGAGAAGCCGTGAACCGGATCGGGGGCCGGGGCACGAGGATGACGGTGGTGGTTTTTTCGTTGAACTTGAGGATCTTGATGTCGATCCGCGCGGTCAAGGCGAGATAGACGAGAACGGCATGCAGGGCGACGGAAAAAGCCAGTATGGCCGCCCGCGTCAACCGTGTTTTCTTATCGTCGTCGATGGGATGCGCTCCTGACGGATCGGATCAAGGGAATAGTGTATCACACTCGAGCGGTCGCTCTCTTTCGGTTCTCTTCCCCTCGGCCGGGGGAAAAGCGGCGGGATCATGACGGCTTCCGCTCAAACATCCGGATCGTTACGATTTTTCTCAATATCTAATTACTAAACCTCGCCGGTCCGGGATCGTTGCGGGGTCAGCGTCCCTCCAGGACCACGGCGTGCCGGAGATAGGCGCCGGCGGCTCCGGCCGGGATCCGGACGATCAGGCGGCCTTCGGAAATCGCTCCCCCTGTCACCGTCCCGACGAGTTCGGGCCGGATCAAACCCAGGGAGTATTCCGTCCCAGCCAGGCCTTCGAGGGTCACCTTCAGGCCCCGGCCGGCCGCCCGTTCCCAGCCGATGATCCGGAGCCCGCGGCTCGTCTCCCCTGTCCGGGTGGGATTTTCCGGCGGCAGGATTTCGAAGGCGGGGATAAGATCGATCGAGAAAACGTCCTCGCCTGTTAAAACGGCCTCGAGGACCGGCTGAACGGCCGGATCCCAAGGTTTGTCCGCGATTTCCGGCTGGACCGGGCGGCCGTTGACCGCGGCCCCGGAGATTCCGGTGCCCGGACCGAAAACCGGAGCGAACGTCATCCGGACCGGCCGGGTCGAGCGGCTCCGGACCTGGACCGTGACGCCTTCCGGAACGCGGCGGTAAGCGATGTCCAGGACGGCTTCGCCGCACCGGATGTTCTCGACATCCACCGCCTCCCAGTCCGCGGGAAATCGGGGGGCGAAGCCGAAGGCGCCGGACGGAGCGTCCGCGCTCAGGCCCAGCAATCCCCCGAGCAAGGGAAAGACGACGCCGGAGGAGGAAAATCCCTGGTGGGCGACGGCCTCCCGGGGCCAGACATTCAGGTCTCCCGAGAAAAGCTCGGTCACGAATCCCTGCCCGTTATCGAAGGTGTGGCGGACGGCAGTCCGCAGCAGGCCGTATCCCTGGAGGACGAAATTCCGCTGGTACATCGCGGCCGCGGCCCAGCCCGTCAGAAACGGCCAGACGGCCCCGTAATTGTAATTCAACGGCTCGTAAAACGCGCTTTGATTCGAGAGCATCCGGACGCCCCAATCCGTGGTCAGGTCGGCCGATCCCAGGCGTTGAAGAGCCCGGGCCGCCCTCTCCTCGTCTGTCAAACCCCAGGTAATCGGGACCGCGCTCCAAGGCGTGGCCTCATCCACCTGCCGGCCGCCGGCATTGAAGGCATAGACATACTGTCCGGAAGCTTCGTTCCAGAACCGGTCGTCGAGTGCCCGGCGGGCCTTGTCGAAATCCGCCGCGGCCGTCGCTTCCATCGCCTGGTCCCCCACCGCCCCGGCCAGCTCCCGCATCGCCAGGGCCGCCCGGGTCCAAGCTCCGGCCAGGTAGATATCCGTCAAAATGCCGGTCAAGGCCCCGAATTCCAAGGCTCCCAGGCCGGCCTTGGCGTTGTCCATCAGGCCGTCGCCGTCGACGTCGGTCGATTTGCACCAGGCGTAAGCCTTGAGGATCGACGGCCAGCCTTGGGTGATGAAATCGAGATCGCCGCTCCAGCGGTAATAATCCAAGCAGGCGGCCAGGTAAAACGGGGTCGTGTCCCCGTGGATGTAAGCGTAGGGATAATCCTCGAACCATTTCAGGTAGCCGGCGGCCTGGGACAGCTCGTGGGCCATCTTGCCATCCGCCCGCTGCCATTTCCGGGCGAATAGAAGGGCGGCTTTCACCTCGGCCCAGGCCCCGTACCGGACCAAGCTGAAGGAATTCAAAAAGGCGTCACCGCCGAAAAACCAGCCGAACCCGGGCCGGCCGCCGGTTCCGGACATCCCCAGCCCGGCGACCATCCCCAAGCCCAGGTCGGGATTGTCCACAAACAGGTTGTCATAGGCGGCCTTGGCCCATTCGAAGGCCAGATCGAGCTCGGGCTCGGGCGTCCGGATCCGAAGCGTCGCCGCCCGGAGCGTCCGGAAATGCGCGGCCGCTTCCCGGTACACGGCCTCGGGATCGGCCGCCAGCCGCTCGTAGATTTTCCTGACGTCCTCCCGGGCGCCTTTCCCGCCGGCCATTACGATCGGGAGATAGGAATGCCTCACCTCGGCCGGGCGCTCGATGAGGATTTGGAACTGGTTGGGCGCATCCGACAGCATGTGGGCCGGCGTGTAGGAGATGCCCGAGGCGGCCGGCGACCCCAGGAAGCCGTGGTTTTTCCGGGTCGGCTCGGAGATGACGTAGGCCTTGAGTTTGTCATCCCAGGAGGCGGACTGCCCGCCGATTCCGGCCGGCCACATCGGCTGAAGCACCGGTTGAAAGCTGCAAACGATCGTCAGCGGCTCGGTCGCGTCCACGGCCAGAAGAATGACCGCTCCGGGTTCGAAAACAGAGGTAATGTACGTCGCCCGGACGGTGAACGATTGAAAGACATACGTCAGCGTCGTCGCCTCCGGCGAGGCGTCGATGTGCCGGACGATGTCCCGGGCGTAAATCGGCTGCGTGCTCGAACCGATGAAAAAAGACAGCTCGCAGCCGCGGAAAAGCTTCAGCGGATAGGCCCAGGCCTCGAACGTCCCGCTCTCCGTCCCGAAAACGGCGAACGCGCGGCCGGCCTTGTCGAAATAAGCCGCCGGACGGGCCGTCCGGCTGAGCGTCAGGCCGGACGTTTCCAGGGCGAACCGGGGAACACGCTCCGTTCCGGCCCGAAGGCCGGCGGCCCCGAGAATCAAGACGAGCGCGGCGGCGCTCCAACGACGGATGCGCATGGAAGCCCTCCCGTTCAGATTTGGATTTCGTAGACGTCGGGGATCTCCGCGAGGGAGAGGTCCGGATTGAACGTCCAGCTCATCTGGTTGACGCCGCGCGGGTAGGGAAAGAACCTGTTCCGGTAAAGCGTCCGGACCGGGTAATTGCGGCGCTTCCATTCGACCGTCCCGGCGAAACCCGCGTCTTGGACGGCCACGAGATAGGATCGGATGAAGGCCGCCCGCTCCTCCGGCGGAAGCCCGGGAAAAGCCAGGTGGTTCACCCAAGCCCAGCGCTCAACGGACCGGCCGAGATGATCGTGGAGGATGAAGTTGACGAGGCCGGCGAGGCGGCCGTCTTTTTCATAAACCAAGGTCTGGGACACATCCGGGCAATCCAGCTCCCAGCCGAGCTCCTCCCGGTCCCAGACCAGGGCCAGGCGCAGGGTCCGCTGGTATTTGGCGAGGAGGGCCAGGCATCCGTCCAGGTCGGACGGCCGATATTTTCGAATCGGCAGCAGCCCCTTCCGCCGCGGCGGCCGGTGGGCGCCGATCAGCCGCAAGGCCGCGGTTTCATACCCTTTCAAGCCTTCGGAATAGACGGCCCGGGGAAAGTCAAGAATCCGGGCGACGACCCCGGTTTTCCTAATCCGCTCCATCCGGCCTTCGACGGCGACCTTGGCCATCATCCGGGTCGAACGATGCCCCGTCTCGAGGGTGAAGAGAGAGAAATCATAGTCGTAGCTCCGGCTGATTTCGAGGGCCCGGCGGATGACGGCCAGGGCCACGCCGCGGCGGTAATCTTCCCTTCGAGTGACCAAAAGGCAGCTGTAGACGCCCCGGCGGATCTTTCCTTCAAGAGAGAAGCTCTGCGGCAGGTTCAGAAAAAAGGCGATGATCTCGTCGCCCCGGTACGCGGCGACGACGTGATCCCTTTTTTCCCCGGGAATCCGTTCGATCAGATAGCGGAGGAACGCCGGCCGGTAAAAGTTCGGAAAAGACGCTTCCCCGTACTCGTCCCGCCAGGACGCATGGGCTATGCGCTCGAGAGCCTCATAGTCGCCCCGGAACGCCTCGATGGAATATCCTTCGGTCATGAGATTTCCTTTTCCGAATTATTTATCACAAGATCCCGGGAGGGACAAGAAAGAACGATCGGAGGGGAAGACGGCGGCTCAGGAGCCGGCGGCGAAGCGGACGGTGATCAGGACGATTTCCGGGACGGTGCCGAGCCGGACGGGCGGTCCCCAAGTTCCAACGCCGCTCGTGACGTCGACGAACATCCGGTCCTTCCGATGAAGGCCGTGATTGTGCTCGTAGACGAGCCAATTGATCTGGGTGATCGGGAACATCTGGCCGTTGTGGGTGTGGCCGCAGACGAGGAGGTCGACGCCGGCTCGGGCGGGTTCGGCTAATCTCACCGGCTGGTGGCTGAGAGCAAGCAGAGGCTTTCCGGGATCGAGGCCCGCGGTCAGCTCCGCCCACTCCCGGGGGGCGTCGCCCGCCCGCGCTCCGGCGGAATCCTTGCGGCCGACGAGATAAAACGCCCCGGCCGCAAGTTCCGCCTCGTCGAGAAGGACGCGGACGTTCCCCCGGCGGAGCGTTTCGACGTTTTTCTCCAGGTCCCCGAAATATTCGTGGTTCCCGGCGCAAGCGAAAACGCCGTATGGCGGAGCGAGCCCGGCGAAAGCGGCCGCGATCTTCTCCCGGTCGGAGGCCGGAGTGTCCTCTCCGACGATATCGCCGGGGAGCAAGACCAGGTCGGGCCGGAGGGCCTTGATTTTATTGAGGGTTCGGTCGAGGAACCGCGTCCGCAGAACCGGGCTGAGGTGGAAATCGGAGGCGACGGCGATCCTCAGCTCCCGGATCCCGACGGCCGGCTTGGCGATCTCGACCGTCTCCATCCGGAGGCGCGGGCGGGCGGCGTTCCAAGCCCCCAGAAGGCAGAGGACGGCCGCCGCCCCGAGAATGTACCGGAAGGCGATTCCTCCGCCGGCCGCGGCGTCCGCCCGCACCCCCGGGGGGAAGAAGAAAAGGCGCTTGTCGGCCAGGCGGAGGAGGTCATAAGCCAAGGTGAGCCACAGGGTGACGTTCCAAAGGGCCAGGTAGAGATAGCCGAAGCCGATGACCGCTCCGGCCGCCGGCCCGGGATGTCGTCCGAAAAGGAACCGGCCGCCGATGAAGAGCAGGGCCCACGCCAGGGCGAACAGGAAAAGACCGAAGCGGAGAGGCCCGGCCGGCGGCAAAGCCCGGAGAAGGCGCTTGAACAAATAGACGTGGGAAAAACCGTACACGGACAGGACGAGGACGAGGAAGAGGATAAATCCAAAATCGCGCATCGTCTCGGCCGTGGAAAGGGATTACTATACCTGAACGGCCGGGGCCTGCCAAGCGCCAAAGCCGGCCCGAAGGATGGGGAACCCGTTTCCCTCGTTCCGGGATCTCCCCGAAGCCCGGGCGGGCCGTCTCCCCCCTCCGCCTGGACCGGGACAGCGTCCTCGGGGGCTTGCGGATTCAGGCCTCCGCGTTTAAAATGTTTTTTTATAAGATTTCCCAGGAGGTCTCCCATGAAGACGAAAAAAACCATCGCCCTCGCCGGCCTCGTCGCCCTGCTGGCTGGATCCGCCTTCGCCGGCGTGACCCGGTCGCAAAAAGCCGCTATCGCCTTCAAGGGCTTCGGCAGCCTGTCCACGACCATGACTGAAACCCTGGCCGGAAGCCGGAAGCTGACCGACAGCGACGCCTCATTCGAGGGCAAGGGCTTGCTGGGAGGCTTGGCCGGGAAGGCCATGATGCCTTCGGGCCACACCGGAGAATTCATCGACCTGGCGGCGATGACGACCGCCCAAATCGATCACAAGAGGAAGACGTATACCGTTACGCCCATAGAGAAATGGGCCGAAATCCGCAAGGAGATGGAGAGCGCCGGCAAGCCGGACGAGACGGCCGAGGAACAGGCGAAATCGCCCATCCGGATCATCAAGACCGATTTCCGGGTCACCGATACCGGGGAAACCCGCACGATCAACGGTTTCGACTGCCGGAATTACACGGCGCTTTGGACGGTGGACTGGGAAAACACCGAGACCGGAGAAAAAGGCACCGACCGGCTGGAAACCGCGGCCTGGACGACTCCGCTGACGGGCGCCCTTCAAGCGGTCCAGGCCGAGGAAACGGCCTTCGCCGAGGCGTACATGAAAGCCATCGGGATCGACATGAGGGACTTCCAGAAGGATATCCTCGGAACCCAATGGATCAGCCTGCTGGCGGCCTTTGATCCCGTCAACGGCCAGGCGGCCCGGATGGAAGTGGATCCCGCCAAGCTGGCCCGGGAAATGGGCAAGATCCAAGGCTATCCCATCGTCATCGACGGCAAGTATTTCGCGACCCCCAAGATCAAAAAACAGCAGGACGAGCCCTCGACGGGCGGCGGCCTCGTCGGAAAGGCGCTCGGCGGACTGCTGAAGAAGAAATCCGCCCCGGAGGAAGACAAAGCCCCCTCCCTTTCCTTTTACACGGAAGTCACGTTATTGAAAGCCGTCGACGTCGATCCGGCCTCGCTTCAAGTCCCGGCCGGCTACAAGCAGAAATAACGAGAATCCGGGCCGGCCGTCACCCGCCGAACCGGTTCCACCAAGCGATTTCATCCATCGATTTGCGGACCCGTTCGTGCGGCGGCCGGCGGGCGGCATAGCCCGCGGCGATCAGGGAAACGATTTTATAACGCCGCGGGATCTTGAAAAAGCGCCGAACCGCCCGGACATCGAACCAGCCGATCCAGCACGTCCCCAGCCCCAGCTCCTCGGCTTGAAGGACGAAGTGCTCGCCGGCGATGCCCGCATCCAGGGCGTAATACGGGATCCCCTGGATGTGCTGACCCGTCCGAAGACCCACGTTCTCGATTTTGGACAGGAGAAGAACGAGAACGGGAGCCTCGGCCGCAAACCGCGTCGGGGCGTAGATCCCTGAAAAGGCTTTCCGGGCGAAGCGCGCCTTGAGCTCCGGATCGTCGATAACGAGGAATCGCCAGCCCTGGTCGTTTTCGGCCGAGGGGGCCAGCCGGGCCGCCTCGAGGCAGGCCGCGATTTTTTCCCGCTCGACCGGACCCGGCAGAAACCGGCGGATGCTCCGGCGGCTCTCGATCAGCCCTCTGAGCGGCGTCGTTTCGGTCATCTCGGTTCCTCCTCCACGGCCGCGGCCGGGCGGGATTCATATCTTGATATGGTCATCAACGGCGTATTCATGATGAATTTACACCCTTTGGGCAAGCCGATGGGACCCGTCGGCTCCGCGGCGCAAGGCCCTCGGCGGGGCGGCCGGCGCGGTTTAACATCCCGCTCCCGCGGCCCTTCCGGCTTTGAATTCACGCCGTTTATATCCCAGCCCCCGGCCGAATTCAAGGGCCGGGTCCGTTCCGGCCCCCGTTTACATGGCCCCCCCGATGTGTTATTCATACGTTGAACTCCGCCGGGGCGGATTTCGTATGGAAAGGAGGAGGTGTTCCATGAAAAAAACCGTTGTCGGTCTGTTGACTCTCGTTCTCTTGGCCGCATCCTTCACCGCTTGCGGGAAGAAGGCCGGAATCCCCGTCGCCGGCTCGGCCACGGCCGAGGATATGCTGACGCTTATCCCCAAAAACGTCCAATCCGTTTTCGTGATCGACGTTCACCGGGGGATGAACATCCCCTTCGTCGACAAAGCCTTGAAAACGGGCGAAGAGGCGGAAAAATACAAGGAAGCCATCGCTAAAATCGGCCTGGACCCTCAAAAAGACGTTTATTTCGCCGCGATCGGCATCGCCCAAACGGTCGACGCCGAGGGGAAATCCATCCCCCAAGGGGCCGGCGTCATCAACCTGAAGTATGATCCGGACAAAATCCTGGAACAGATCAAGAAGGAAAACCCTGAGATCAAGGAAGAGGTCTATGAAGGCGTGAAGATCTTCACCGTTCCGGAAAAAGAGGGAGCCCCCATGTTCGGCGCGTTCCTGGACGCCTCCAACGCCGCTCTCGGGACCGAAGCCGGAGTCAAGGCGGTCATCGACGTGATGAAGGGTAAAGCCGAATCGGTCGTGAAAAACGCCGAGATCATGAAGCTCGTCAAGACGGGCAACACGAAAGCCCTTGTCTGGAACATCACCACGTTCACGCCCGAACAGATCAACAAGATGACCGAAACCACGCCCATGCTCGCCAGCCTCAAGTCCCTCCAGGCGGCGACCATGTATATCGACGACAAGAACAAGGGCCTTCAGATCGAGATCAAGGCCCTCTCGTCGGACGCGGCCAAGAACAAGGAAATCGCCGACATGCTGACGGGCTTCAAGGCCCTCGGAGCGATGGGCTCGTCGGAAAAGCCCGAAATCGGCGAATTTCTCAACAAGATTGAAATCAGCTCCTCCCCCGACAACGTCAAGCTCTTCGTCGACATGCCCGAGGCCCTCCTCGAAAAGCTCGGCCAGGACATGGAAAAACAGGTCAAGAGCAAGCTTGAAGGCCTGAAGCCGGCGGAGGAGCCTCCGGCCGAGGACGTGGTCAAGGAAATCGATTAGGACGCGGTCGTCGACTGACGGCCCCCGGCCGTCATCGATCAAACCGGCTTTTCAAGCCGCCGGCCTCTTCGGGATAAGGCGCGGATCCCGGCGCGATCGCTGTTCCGCCGGGAGGGCGGAGTCTTGATGAAGCGGCCGGCGGCTTTCCGTCATCCAGGGCCGGCGGCCGCAATCATGATTCAAACGATTATAAAGGTTGCCGCTTCGCCGGCCGGGGACTATAATAGACTGTTCCCATCCACCGATCATGAACAAGCAAGGCTTTTATTTCATCGAACCCTTCACCGAGGACTTCTACCGGTTCTTCAAGCTGGAGGGAGTGCATTACGAAGGCCGAACCAAATACCAGCAAGTTCACTGCTTCAAGAGCCGTCTGTTCGGCAAGGTCCTTTTCCTCGACAACAAGATCCAATCGGCTCAAGTGGACGAATTCGTCTATCACGAAGCCCTCGTCCACCCGGCGATGATCACCCATCCCTCGCCCCGCCGGGTCCTCGTTCTCGGCGGCGGCGAAGGCGCCGTTCTCCGGGAAATCCTCAAGCACAGCCCCGTCAAGCGGGCGGTCATGGTCGACATCGACAAGGAGCTGGTCGGGCTTTGCCGGAAAATCCTGCCGGAATGGTCGCGGGGGGCTTTCACCGATCCCAAGGTCAAGCTCGTCTTTCAGGACGCGCGCCGGTTCGTCGAGCGGTCGAAAACGCCCTATGACATCATCCTCTCGGATTTGACCGAGCCGCTCGACGGGGGGCCGTCCCTCCGCCTTTTCACCCGGGAGTTTTTCGAGATTGTTTCCGGGACCCTGGGCGACGACGGTCTCTTCGTCCTGCACGCCGGAAGCACCGATCCCCACTACAACCATTTTTTCAGCTCGTGCGTCAAAACCCTGATGGAAGTCTTTCCGGTCGTCCGGCCTTACTGGACGTCCATGTTCTCGTTCAGCCTTCCCTGGGGATTCATCATCGCCTCGAAAAACAGCGATCCCTTCGCCCTGGACGAGAAGGAGATCCGACGCCGCCTGGCGGCCAGGGGCGTGAAGCGTCTCGGCCACTACAGCCCGCAAATTCATCGGGCCGCTTTCGCCCTTCCCCCTTATCTGAAAAAAGCGATCCGGGCGGGGCGCCTGATCACGGACGCGAAACCGTTCGTCTGGAAGGCCTAGGGCGCCGCGACCGGCGGCGCCCCAAGGGCCCGCGCGGGGGACGACCGTCAGCCCTTGATGACCGCCAAGGGTCTCAAGACCGCGACTTTTTCAGCCAAACCCGCGCCGGCGACGCATTCGATGACGGCCTCGACATCCTTGTACGCTTCCGGCGCCTCCTCGGCCAGACCGGACAAGGACCCCGCCTTGACGTGGATGCCCCGTCCGGCCAATTCGCGGATCAAGTCCTCCCCCCAGACCTGTTTCTTGGCCTGAGCCCGGCTCAACAACCTTCCGGCGCCGTGGGCGCAGGAGCCGAAGGACTTGACCAGGCTCGCGGCGGCGCCCCGCAACACCCAGGAGCGGGTTCCCATGCTGCCGGGGATCAACACGGGCTGTCCGATCTTCCGATAATCGGCCGGCAGGCCCTTTGTCCCGGGTCCGAAGCTGCGGGTCGCCCCCTTGCGATGGACGCAGGCCTCGCGCTCCTTCCCCTGGACCGCGTGCGTCTCGATCTTGCCGATGTTATGGGCGACGTCGTAGACCGTCCGCAAACGCCGGCCGCCGCCTTTTCCGGCCGGGACCTGCTCGAAAGCGTCCCGGACGCCCTGAGCCAGGACCTGCCGGTTGGCGTACGCGTAATTCGCGGCGCACCGCATGGCCTTCAAATACGCCTGCCCCTCCTCGGAGGAAATCGGGGCGCAGGCCAATTCCCGGTCGGGGAGGAGAATGCGGTATTTACTCACCGCGGACTGCAGCGACCGGACGTAGTCCGTGCAGATCTGATGTCCGAAACCCCGCGATCCGGAATGAACCTGGACCGCCAGGCATCCTTTTCTCAGTCCCATGGATTCCGCCGACGCCTCGTCGAAGATCTCCTCGACGATCTGGATTTCGATGAAGTGATTTCCGGATCCCAGAGTGCCCAATTGCGACAGGCCGCGTTCCCGTGCCCGGGAGCCGACCGCGCCGGGGTCGGCGTCCTCCATACAGCCCTGATCCTCGGTGTGCTCCACGTCCGCGGCGTCCGCGTATCCATTTTTAAGCGCCCACCGCGAACCGTGAAGACAGACGTCGTCCAGCTCCGCGTCTCTCAGCCTGATCCGGCCCTTTTCCCCGAGGCCGCTCGGGCACAGCCGGTCGATGAGATTGACGAGCGCGCTCAAATCGTCCTCGGCCTCTTCGGCGGGGAGGAGGGACGCCATCAACCGGACGCCGCAGTTGATGTCGTACCCGATTCCGCCGGGCGAGACCACGCCGGTTTCCACGTCGGTCGCGGCCACGCCTCCGATCGGGAAGCCGTATCCCTGGTGCACGTCGGGCATCACCGACACCCAGCCTAAAAGCCCCGGAAGCGTGCTGGTATTGACCGCCTGCTCGAGGGATTTGTCCCGGAGCGCCCCCTCCAGAAGCCGCGCGGAGGCGAACACCCTGACCGGCGCCCGCATGTCGGCCCGGAAAGACCGGGGCAATTCCCACTCGTACTCCGAGAGGGGTTTGAAATCACTCAAGCGGACCGTTTTCATTCCTGTCCTCAGACATCAAAAACGATCGTCGCCCGCAGACCGTCTTCCGTTTCCCTCAAAACCAGGTCATGAAACGTGGCCGCCTTGATCTCCCGGCTCCGGCCCGCCAGCCGGGCGGCGTCCAGGGAAAGCCGCAGGCCGTTCTCCGTTTTTTCCCCCTCGACGAGCCGGACGACCCATTTCTTGTCGAGGAGATAAAGGAGCTCGTTCAGGAAATCCACGAGCATCCGCTCCGCTTCTCCATGGGGAATCCTCAAATCGAAATGATCCGTTTTCTCCTTGTCCTCGACCGCCCCCGCCAAGGCGTACAATCCTTGGGCCGCGTTGCGGAAAAGATCCCAAAGATCCTCTCCCCATACGTCGAGGGCCACGTCGGCCGTATGGGCGATTTCTTTGAATTTGCCTTCAATTGTCTTTGACATGCCGATACCGATATTATACATCCCGGAGGTGACGAAGAGCCTCCTCGTCCGGCGTTTCCCGAGCGCGTTCTCCCCCATTCCTCATCCCCCTCCGGCCGAGAGGCAGGGAGCCGGCTTTTCTTTTCATCGAGGCCTCGGATCCCGCTGTTTTCGGTCGTTTGACGCAGCCGCGGCGGCCGCGACGATTTTCATCGCCCGCTCCCTCCGGTCCCGGACAGGTCCCTGATCATCGCCGGGATGTCCCCCGCCAGCGGCCGTCTCCGCGCTTTATATCTTTCGGGCGGAGACCAAGCGGGCGAAATGGGCGAAGGAGCGGTCGTAAGTCCGCTCCGCCTCGCGGCTGAAGCAGCAGGCCGGCAGCTCCCGGCTCCCGAGATGGTAGGCCAGGCAGGAACAGCAGTCTCCCTTCCGCGGACAAGGCTCGTAGGTGCAGTTGCACCCTTGGAGATTGCGGTCTTTTTTACATTCCATGATCAAAATCCGATTTCGGACGGACCTCCGGGGAAACCCGGCCGGAGGAATAGCCGTGGCAACACGGGAAGCTACTTCCCGGCGCCCTCGACCCGCCCGGCGGGCTCCCACTGGGCCATCATTTCCAGACGCAGCTGCACCCGGCCGTCGGCCTGCCACGTTTCCGAGGTATTGTAGTCCCACTTGAGATATTCCGAGCCGCCGCCGCTTTCGGTTGTGATCAGGAAGCGGTTGTCCAGGTGGCCGAAATACATGGCCTGTCCACGGGGCGATTCCATGTCGCCGCCGCTGGGATCGACGGGAATCCAGCCGGCGCCGGGCAGATACACTTCCACCCAGCGATGGTAGACGAAATCAAAGCTCGCCTCCTCGCCCCGGGCCACGACCGAGCCGACATAGCGGGCCGGCAGACCGGCCGCCCGGCACATGGCGATATAGACAAAGGCATACTCCGAGCAGGATCCGGAGCCTCGCTGGAGGACGGTCGGGGCGATGTCCCAGCCGCCGATGCGCTTGTATTCCATTTTCAACCGGAGGTAATCGTAGATGTCGCGGGCGATCCAATAGGGGTTGTCCGGATCATGGACGGCCTCCCGCACCGCCGCCTGGATGACCGGATCCTTGAGCCGGTATTTGTCGTCATCGGCCAGAAAGCGGGCCCGGACGTCGGCCGGAATGTCCGCCAGCGAGCCGGCTTTCTCCGGGAAGAGGTGGTACATGACGTCATAAATCGTCGCCCTGACCCGCATCTTGGAAACGGCCCGCTCGCCGGGTTTCAAGGACTCCCGCCGGAAACGGGCGACGTCCTGGCCCCAGCGGTCCGTCAGCCGGCCGTCGGGGGGGCGGGAGTAGTCGATGGACCGGATCTCCTGGGTGGACCGGTTCTTCGGCAGGGCCAAGTAAGCGTCGAGACCGATGACCGTGCCCGGCCCGAAATTGATGATGTCGTGGGCGATCGTGACGACGGCTTCGCGGGGATGGGAGCGGGTGAACGCGCCGTCTTCGAAGACGACGACTTGGGCGACCTCGTCTTTCTGGTAATCGGCCACCCAAAGGCTGTCCTTGATCCAGGTCAGTCCCCAGGAATGCGGGCCGGGCGCAGGCAGGATCATGAGGACGCGTCCCGATTCGGGATCGATCCGGTAAAGCTCGTCCTCGGAGCGGTCGGCCAGCCAAAGGAAGCGTCCGTCCCAGGCCAGCCCGCGGGGATCGCCCGCCGGCGCCTTGAGGGTTTTTATCGTTGTTCCGTCGTCGGGACTCACCTGGAACAACTCCCGCGTTCCGTTGTCGGAAACCCAGAGGGAGACGCCGTCCCAGGCCAAGCCCTGCGGATCCGAAGCCGGGGCCATGATGACTTTGAGCGTCCGGCCCGTCTTGGGATCAAGCTGGTAGAGCTTGCCGCAGTACTCCTCGGCCGAGGTGTTCGTGAAGTCCATGTCGGCCGCCCAGAGGCTTCGGCCGTCCCAGGCCAGGGCGGTGCAGAAGTAACCCGGAGCGTCGAATTCGGCCAGAACCCGGCCGTCGGCCGGGTCGAGGCGGTACAGCTTGTCCGTCTCCATGTCCACCGTCCAGAAGGCCTCGCCGTCGAAGGCCAGGCCGGTGGCGCACGCCGAGGGAACGGCGAAGCGCTTGGCCACCCGGCCGGGAGCGGCCGGCAGGACCAGGGCGAAAAGGAGAATCGTCGCGGCCGCCAAGCATGTTTTTTTCATCGTCGTCCCTCCTTGGTTCTTTTGCCCGCGTTCGAAGCGCGGAGAAAAACGGCGGGCGCCGGCGGCGGAATCCCGCGGAAGCGCTCGCCCCCGCCCGGAACGCCGGCCCTTGTCCCGACCCGTCTCAGGGGCAAGGATAGAATCCGGCCGGGAGGATGTCAAGCTTGTCCCCCAGCCCGGAATGATCCGTCCCCCTTGACCGATCTGGCCGAAGATGTTCTCGGGGCCGGGACTTTCGGATCAGCTCGGGAGGCCTGCTTTGTTTTCGGCGGCCTTTTCCCCGCCCGATGGAATGGAAGCCGGCCTTCTTTGCGTAACTTGGATTATTCACAAGCCGAGACGGCCGCTGCCCCCCCGCCGAAAAGAAAAATCCAAAACCGGGTTTATTTCAACACGGCTTCCGGAACGAGGCGCGAAGGGGTGAATTTGCGCCGGCCGCGCGTCGAATTTTTCACGGCGAAGCCGATGCGGCTATCATCATGCAGGTGAAGTGCTTTTTTCATCCGGAATTGCTATTCTGATGAGGGGGACGGGACATGAGCGGAACGAAACACGCTCGGAAAGGGATCGCCATGGTCGACCTTCACAAGCCGGAAGTCAAAAAGCTGATCAAGAAGCGGGACTGGGACGCCCTGCGAACGCTGGCGGAATCCTGGCCGATGCCCGAATTGGCCGACCTCCTGGCCGACTTGACCAAGCCGGCCGGGACGATCCTGTTCCGCTCTCTCCCCAAGAGAATCGCGGTCGAAGTCTTTTCGTTCCTCGAGCGAAGCACCCGGGACGCCTTCCTGAAAGAGCTGACCGACGAGGAGACCGGAGCCCTCCTGGCCGGTCTCAGCCCGGACGACCGGACCTCCTTCCTGGAGGAGCTGCCCGAGCGGGACAGGCAGCGCCTGTTGAACTTGCTCGGCCCGGCCGAACGGGCCGAAGCCCGGACGCTTCTGAGTTATCCCGAAGGCAGCACCGGGCGGCTCATGACGCCGGAGTACGTCGCCGTCCGCCCGGATTGGACCATCGGTCAAACCATCGCCCATGTCCGGCGCATGGGCCGGGATTCGGAAACCATCGATGCGATCTACGTGACCGGCGCCGCCTGGAAGCTCCTCGGCGTGATCAGCCTCCGCCAGGTGGTTTTGGCCGAGCCCGCCGAGACCGTCGCCGGCTTGATGATCACGCCGGCGATTTCCGTCTCGGCGTTTGACGACCGGGAGGCGGCCGCCCTGGGCATGGAGCGTTACGATCTGACCGTCCTGCCGGTCGTCGATTCCGACGGTGTTCTCGTCGGGATCGTCACGGCCGACGACGTCCTCGATGTGGCCGTGGAAGAAGCGACCGAGGACATCCAGAAGGCGGCCGCCGTCGCCCCGCTCGAGATCGGTCTGAAAGAGGCGTCCGCTTCCCTCCTGTACCGGAAAAGGATCCTCTGGCTGGTCGCCCTGGTGTTCGTGAACGCCGTCTCCGGCGGGATCATGGCCCGGTTCGAGGCGACCATCGCCGCCCTTGTCCCCCTCGTCTTCTTTCTTCCTCTCTTGATCGACAGCGGGGGCAACGCCGGCTCCCAGTCGGCGACCCTCATGATCCGGGCCATGGCTGTCGGGGAAATCCGGACGAACGACTGGGCTTCGCTCCTTCTCAAGGAGGCCGGCGTGTCGACGGCCCTCGGCTTGACGACGGGACTCGTCGCCTGGGGCATGGGGATCTGGAGGGGCGGATTCGCCTTGGGCCTCGTCGCCGGCCTCAGCATGTTCCTGGTCGTGGTCCTGGGCAGCCTGATCGGAGTTAGCATACCGCTGCTGCTTAAAAAGCTGAAGCTGGACCCGGCCACGGCCAGCTCCCCGCTCATCACCACGGTCATCGACGTGGCGGGCGTTCTCCTTTATTTCTCGGTGGCCGCCATGATCCTGGATCAATGAGAGGGCGGCCGCGGTCGTTGGCCGAAGAGATATTCCTTGCGGGAAAAGACGGCGACGGCCAAGGCCGGGAAGATCGCCGAGAAAACGAGGAGGACGGCCGCGGCCGTCGCCTCCGGGGGGGCGGGTCCGGCATTCCGTTCCGCCGCGTTCCTTGACAGTTCCCGGACGCTCCTTTATTCTTCTTGTCCTTGTTCATGAAGCGGGCCGCGGTTTCAGAAGACGACGGGGATCAAACCGGAGCCGGTCGACAAGGGATGTCCCCGTCCGTCGAAAGGAAGGAACCATGGACAAACGGCGTCTATTGATTCTCCGGGCGGCTCTCCTCATCCTCTCCGCCGGATGGGCGGGAGGAGTTCTCGCCGGGGCGGACGACCCCGCGGCGGACGTCATCTTCCATCGGGGAACGGTGCTCACGGTCGATTCATTCATGACCGAGGCGGAAGCCGTCGCCGTCAAAGACGGCCGGATCGTCGCGGTCGGATCGGCCGCGGACGTCTTGAAATATCGGGGCGAGGCGACCCGGATGATCGACCTGGACGGAAGGACGCTGATGCCGGGGTTCGTGGAAGGTCATTCGCATCCTTTCATGAATATGCTTGTCGAAAACATGGCCGTCGACATCCGGCCCGTCCGGTACGCCCGCGGTCCGCAAGTCATGGACGTCATCACCTCCGCCGTCGCCAAGGCCGCTCCGGGCGAAGAGATCGTTTTTTTCGGTTGGGATCCGGTCATTCAGCGCGGATTGAAAAATCCGACAAGACGGGAACTCGATGCCTTGGCGCCTCATCATTCCCTCCTGATCATCGGCAACAGCGGCCACGTCGCTTTTGCCAATTCCCGGGCTTTGGAAGCGGCCGGAATCACCCGGGACACGCCTGATCCGACCGGGCCGATGGGCGGATCCTTCGGGCATTCCGAAGACGGGGAATTGAACGGCCGGCTCGACCAGGGGGACCCGATTCTCGCGGTGATGACGCCGATCCTGAAGAACCGGCTCTCGGACCCTCAAAAGGCCGTGGAGCTGGTGAGAAATGGATGGCGGCAATGCGCCGGGAACGGCATCACCACGATCGACGACAGCATGATCGACGAACGATATCTCCGCCTGTACCGGGAAACGGCCGGCTTGTTCCCTTCTCCCCGCATCCGGGGGTATGCCGTCCATTACAAGACTTGGAAACCTTTCGAAGGCGACGATCTCATTAAGGTGAACGGGGCAAAGGTTTTCGTCGACGGAACGCCGTGGACCGGGACCTTGTTTCTGACCAAGCCCTATCCCGCCAATCCCCTGACTCTCGAGGTGATGGAGCTCCCGCCCGATTACATTCAGAAGCCTTACGTCAGCCCGGCCGAGTTGAAAACCCTGGTCGACGATTGTTTGAAAGAAAAAAGGACTCTGGAGATTCATGCCCAGGGCGACGCGGCGATCGACATGGCCCTCGAAACCGTCGAGGAGGGCTTGGAGCGATATCCCTGGCCCGATCACCGCTTCCGCATCGCCCATGCCCCGATGATCCGGGACGACCAGCTCGAACGGGCCAAGAGACTGGGCGTTCAAATCACGTTCTTGATGTCGCACGTCAAGTACTGGGGGGATATCCTCCCTACCATGGTCGGAGAAGAACGCGGGCGCCGTTGGATGCCGGCCGGCTCCGCCGAGAGGATCGGGGTGAATTATGCGTTCCATTTTGACGGCCCGGTCGCTCCCAACAAGCCGTTTTCCGTTCTCGAAACGGCGGTCGCCAGAAAGACCGCGGGCGGCCGGATCCTGGGGCCGGAGGAGCGCGTCACGATCGACGAGGCCCTCCGCGCCTATACGATCAATCCCGCCTATCAACTGTTTATGGAAAAAGAGGTCGGCAGCCTCGAGGCCGGAAAATTCGCGGACATGATCATCGTGAGCGAGAACCCCCGGACCATCCCCCCTCATCAATTGTCCGACATCAAGGTGCTTGCCGCCTACGTGAACGGAGCGGAGATTTTCCGGGCGCCGGAAGCGATTCTTCCGAACCGATAATCACGGCGGCCGATCGAGGGAGGGATCGCCGTTTCCGGAAGCTTTCTCCCTTTTTCCCCCGCCCGCCGATCCCCCGCGCGATTTATTCTCCCGAGGAGGGCCGGCCGCGGTCATTCGTCGAAGAGATATTCCTTGCGGGAAAAGACCGCGACGGCCAAGGCCAGGAAGACGGCCGTGAGGAGAAGAAGGACGGCGACGGCCGTTCCCACCGGGCTGGGCTCGTGCCGGAACAGAAGGAACGCCGTTAATCCGCCTCCCTCCGGCGATCCCATCCCCGCCCCCAAGCCCGGAAGAAGCGACTTCAGCCAGTGCATGATCGTGAATTTCTGGGTCGTCCCGGGGAAGTACTGGACGACGTTTTCCCAGCCGAAGCAGAACACCAGCCCGATGAGGACGGATTTCCGGAGGAACGTGCCGGCGAAGGTAAAGAGTGCCGTGTAGCAGATCGTGCCGAAGCCCAGGGCGGCGAGGCTCCGGCCAAGGAACGTCCAGGCCGTTCCATACGACAGCCGGTCGATCATGAGGATCAGGAATGAAACGACCGTACTGGTCAGCACCAAGACGAGAAGAAAGGATACGGAAGAAGCGTATTTTCCGAGAATGAAGGCCGCCTTGGAAACGGGCCGGGTGGCCGGGTAGGTCAGGGTTTTGTTGTCGACCTCGTCGGCCGTGATCGCCGTGCCGAAAAACAAGGACAGGAGAAGGACCAGAAACTGCAGGGAGAAGCCCATGACGAAGTTGGAAAAGACCTCCAATCCGTCCAAGCCGCCGCCGGCGGCGGCCGCCCGGGTGATCTGGAGGATGACCGCCAGGATCACGGGAAGAAGGCCGAGCGCGCCCAGGAGCCGGGAGCGCCGCGAGCGCCGGACCAGCCGGGCGCTGAACTTATAGACGGAAACGAACGGCGCAATCCGCATCTTATTTCCCCACGAGATAATCGAACACCGACTGGAGGTTATCGTCGGGCGAGGTGATTTCCTCGATCTCCCATCCCTCCTCCGCCGCCAGCCCTGTCAGGCGCTCGAAGAACCGGTCCCGGTTCCGCGTCTCGAAGAGGACCGTCCCCTGCGCCTCGTCGAAACGGACGCTTCTCACGTCGTCCTCCCCGACGAACTTCGCGGCCAGGGCCCGGCCCCGGCCGGTCCGGACGGCCACGATGTGCGGGTGGGCGTCGATCAGGTCGCGGATGAAGTGGATGTCGCCCTGGGCCAGGATTTTCCCCTGGTGGATGAGAACGATGGACCGGGTCAGGGCTTCGATCTCGGGCAGGACGTGGCTCGAGACGAGGACGGTCCGCCCTTCCGTCCGGTATTCCTTGATGAGGCGGATGACTTTGCGCTTGCTCAAGGGATCGAGGCCGTTGAGCGGCTCGTCCAAGATGAGAATCTCGGGCTCATGGGCCAGCGCTTGGCTGATTTTCAGCCGCTGGCGCATCCCCCGGCTGTAGCCGCGGATGAGCCGGTCGGCGTCGGCCTGAAGCTCGACGAAGGCCAAGGCCCGGGCGGTCCGTTCCCGGATCTCAGCCGCTGAAAACCCGCCCAGGGCCAGGAGCCCGGACAGGAACTCCCGGCCGGTCGTGTCCTCGTAGAAGGCGTCCTGTTCCGGGCAGAAGCCGACGCTCTTGAAGATCCCCGGATTGTTCCAAACGGGCCGGCCGGCGATCGTCACCGTTCCGATGCTCGGCCGGAGCTGGCCGGTGATCAGCTTCATGAACGTCGATTTCCCGGCTCCATTCGGGCCGAGAAGCCCGGTGATGCCGGGTCCGATCTCGATCGAGACGTCGGACAGGCCGAGCACGTTGCCGTACCACTTGCCGAGCTTGTCCGCCCGGAGAATCAACCCGCCGGCCGTCACCGGATCACCTCCGTCGCCCGGATTTTCCTCCGGAGGACGAGAACGGCCGCGGCCATGATCGCGGCCAGGATCAAAATCGAATAAATCCCCGGGACCTCCATCGGGGGCTTGGCTCCCAGGAAGGCCGCCGAAGCCTGCCGGAGATTCCGCTGGATGGAAACGAGACAGAAGGCCGGTTCCCGGAAGATCGCGTAAAAAATCCCGAAAAAGACATCGGAGAGAAAATACGCGGCCAGGATCAGGATGGAGGCGAAGCGGCGGTTCCGGCCGAGCGAGGACAGCAGGAGGGTAAACAGGGAAAAGAAAGCGGAGACGAACACCGACCAGGCCAGGAAGGAAAACGGCAGCCAGGGGAAATCGGACAGGATCTTGGCGCTGCCGGAAAAAATCAGCTTCAGCAGAAGGAAGACGATTCCGGGGGCGAGGGTCAGCAGCAGGAGAAAAAAGGCCAGGGCGGCGCCTTTCCCGCCGATATAATCCCGCTGGCGGAGCGGCCGGGAAAAATAGAGCGGCAGGGCGTTGTGGCGGAGATCATCGGCGATCAAGCCGGCCCCGCCTCCGACCATGATCATCAGCATCATGAAGAAGAGAAAGCTCGATCCGTAATACGCCTGGAAATAATCGGGATTGATCGTGAGGAACTTATCCGCCCCCTTCAGCATCTCCTGGAAGTCCCCGAGGCGCTCGGAAATATAGATCCCGCCGGAGAAAACGACCGCCGGCAGGAGAGAGAAGAAGAAGAGCGGCTTGAAGAACCTGCGCTTCCAGGCCAGACGGACGGCCTGGCCGGCGATCACCCGCCACGGGCGCCGCCCGGTTCCCAGCGTTCCCTCCCAGTGGGTATATCCGCGTTCGGCGATGGGTTCCATCAATCCACTCCCACCGTCCGGGCGAAGAGGTCTTCCAGCGACGTCCGGCTCTTGACGAAGCGCCGGACCTGGACGCCGGCGGCCGCGGCCAGGCGGAACACGTCCCGCCGGCTCATCTCCTCCGGCAGGTACGCCTTGAGAAGCCCGTCCTCGGTTTCCTCGATCCGGCAGCCGCCGCGGCCGAGGCCTTCGAGAAACGGACCCTTCTCCCCCTTCACTTTGATTTCATACAGGCTGAACCGGACTTCGCGCAGGGAAGCCAGATCGCCCTGGGCCGCGACCCGCCCCTTGTTGAGGATGACCAGGGCGCTGCACGTCTGCTCGATGTCCGTGAGAATGTGCGAGGAAATCAGGACGTGCAAGTCTTTTTTGGAAGTGATGTCGGAAATCAGCTCCAGGATTTCACTCCGGCCCTGAGGATCGAGGTTGGCCGTCGGCTCGTCGAGAAACAGGATCTTGGGGTCGTGGACGAGAGCCTGGGCGAGCTTAAGACGCTGCTTCATCCCGGCCGAATACGTTTCCAGGAGGCGGTAGCGCGATTCCCCCAGCCCGACATAATAGAGAACGTCGTGAGCCCGTTTCATCGCCTCGGCCCGGGGCATGCCGGACAGCTCGCCGAAGTTGGCCGTGAAGGAGACGGCATCCAGGCCGGGGATGAAGCAATCGTCCTCGGGCATGTAGCCGACGACCCGGCGGAGGCCGAAGGAATCCTTGCGGATGTCATGGCCCAGGACCAGGCCTTCCCCGGCTTCGGGGCGGAGAAAACCCAACAACACTTTCAAGAGGGTGCTTTTCCCGGCTCCGTTGGGCCCGAGCAAGCCGCAGGCGCCCTCACCGATTTGGAGAGTGACGCCGTCCAGGGCCCGAATGGAGCCGTAGCTGAACCGGACGTCCCTCAGCTCGATATTCATATCTTTTCATACGAAATAAAAATCAATTCGTTCCCGCCCCAACTTCAGGGAAGCGGCGGAACGGCCCGGCCGTCGCCGAAAACCATGGCCCGGTAGGCTTTCTCGATCCGGTCCCAGTTTTCCTCGCGGTCGAGCGACCAGTAGCGCCCGAGCACCGTGACCACCCGGCCCAAGCCGAGCTCGCGGCATTTGTCCTCGACCTTTTCGACATAGAGAGCGCCGCTTTCGGGCCGCTCGCCCCGGCGGCCGAGGAAGCCGTGGACGTAGACGTCCCGCATGCCCTGGCGGCGGGCGGCTTCCAGGAGGGCGAAGAGATGCCGGATGGTCCCGTGCGAGCTGTAGTGGGAGATGATGCCCATCAAGTGAAGGCCTTTCCCCTTGGTCCGGGCTTCCGTCATCGCCTCGACGAACGCCTCGTTCCGGTAAAACGTTCCGTCGGCGATGGCCCGGTCGATCCGGACCCGGTCGAGGAACACGCGCCGGCCGGCCCCGATGTGGAGATGGCCGGCTTCCGAATTTCCGACCGTCCCGGGCGGCATTCCGACCGCCTCCCCCGAGGCCTGAAGCTCCGTCCGGGGACAAGCGTCCCACAGCTCGTCGAAATGCGGGGTGGCCGCGGCCGCGATGAGATTGCCCTCGCCGTCCGGCGCCAAGCCCCAGCCGTCGAGAATCAGGAGGATGATTTTCCGTCGCGGGGGAACGACGTCCCCCCGGGAGGCAAAGAGGCTCTCGCCGGTCATTTCGGCCGGCTTGGGCAGGCCGAGAAGATCCAAAACGGTCGGGGCCACGTCGGCCAGCTCGCCGCCGTCCCGGAGCGTCACCCCGGCGACGGCCGGCTCGGCGAAATCAAGGAACAGGAAGGGAACGGGGCTCTTGGTGTGGCCGGTGTCGATCTTGCCGTCCGGGTAGAGCCAGTTCTCCACCGTTCCGTGATCGGCCGTGACGAGAAGGGTCGCCTTGTTCGCCCGGGCGGCCCGGACAACCCGGCCGAGGGCGGCGTCGACGCTTTCCACGGCCTTGAGGATGGCCTCCCGGTTTTCGATGTGCCCGACGACGTCGACATTGGCGAAATTAGCGACGACGAGGGCGTGTTTCGGATCGGCCGCGGCGGCCTCGATCGCGGCGGCGACGGCGCCGGCCGACATTTCCGGAACGGCGTCATAGTAGGCCACGCCTTCGGGCGAAGGAATGACGATTCGGTCTTCCCCGGGAAACACGTCCTCGCTCTTGCCGTTGAGGAAGAATCCGACGTGGATCGCTTTTTCAGATTCGGAGATCTTGAGGAGGGACAGCCCCGCCCGGGTGACGGCCTCGGACAACGTGTTGCGAAGGCGGCCCTCGGGCGGGAACGCGACCCGGACCGGAAGGCCGGGGGCGTACTCGATCAGCGTCGTGTAATGGAGCTGCAGATCGCCGGCCGTGGGAAAACGGGAAAAGCCGGGCTCGACGAGGCTCCGGGTGATTTCGACTTCCCGCTCTCCGCGGATGTCGTAAAAAATCAAGGAGTCGCCGCGGCCGATCCGGCCGGCCGGCCGGCCGGACGCGTCGGTCGCGATCAACGGAAGAAGGGCTTCGTCCTCCTCGCCGGACCGGTAGGCCCGGCGGATGGCCTCGCCCAGGGCTGTTCGGGGATAGGATTCTTTTTCATTCATGATGATGGAGGACCGTTCCTGAAGAACATGGAGTGTCCTACTATAGAAACCGGGAGCCTCAAAGTCAACTTGCCGTAAAAAGGCCCCCTGAATTTCCCGGCGGAGGATTCCGGTTTGAGAAAAACGGGCCTTCTGAAAAGACCCGCGCGGATCCGCTCGTTCTCCTGTTTATCCCCGCCGGCCGACGGCGCGCCGGGCGCGGCCTCAGGCCTCGGCTCTTCCGCCTTCGCGAGGCCGGCCCGCGTCTCGATGTCTCCGCCCGGCATCCGATCATCCTTTTAACCGCGGGAACGATATTCCCGTCGATCACGCGGGAACGAATCGATCACCGGCGCCCGGCCGAAGGATTTTTTTCCTTGAGTCGAACGGAGCCGATTTGTTATTCTATATTCAGATGATGAAAGAGAGAGTTGGCGGCGTCGTCTCCGCCGGGCCGGAGAGGCCGCCGGAGGGTCGGAGCGCTCATGGATAATCCGCGGCGCGACCTGCCCGTCCTGCTTCTCCACAACCTGGATCCCGTTTGGACCGGAGAGGAACGAAGCGAAGCCGAAGAGGATGTCGCCACGCTCGGCGACGCCCTGAAAGCTCTGGGGCATCCCGTCGAAGTCGCGGCGGTCGAGGACGCGCGCCTGGCTAAGAGGCTGACGGCCTTCGATCCCCGGGAGCACATCGTCTTCAACTGGTGCGAGGAGCTTCCCGGCGTTCCCCACAGCGAGCCGGAGGTGGCCGCGGTCATGGAGCGGCTCGGCTTCGTTTTCACCGGCTCCTCCTGCAGCGTGCTGACCCTTTCCCACGACAAGCCGCGGGTCAAGCGGCTGCTCGACGCGGCCCGCCTTCCCACGCCGCCCTGGGCCGTCTTCCACACTCCCAAGGCCGGGGATTGGAATATCTTTCCGGCGATCGTCAAGGCCGCCCACGAGCATTGCAGCATCGGCATCTCCCCCGACTCGGTCGTCACTTCGCCGGCCGAGCTCGAACACCGCATCGCCTACGTCCTGGAGACGCACAAGCAGGCGGCCCTGGTCGAGGAATTCATCAACGGCCGGGAATTCCACGGGGCGGCTTGGGGCAATGGGACAGTGTCCATGCTTCCGGTCGCGGAAATGGATTACGGAAACCTGACCGACATCCGCGACCGTCTCTTCACCTACGAGGCCAAGTATGTCCCGGGATCGCGCTTATATGAAGGAATCGACTTGCGCGTTCCGGCCGACCTGGACGAGGACGCCCGGGCCGAGCTCGAGCGGATCGTCCTGGCCACCTACCGGGTTACCGGCTGCCGGGATTACGGCCGGATCGATGTCCGTTATCTCGACGGCGTATTCCAGGTCATTGATGTCAATCCTAATCCCGACATCAATCCCCAGACCTCGATGACCTGGGCCGCGGCCGAAATCGGATTCTCCTACGGAGAAATGGGCAGCCGGATCGTCAACCTGGCGGCCGACCGCCATCCCGTCTTCCGCCGGAACGGTTCCCACGTCCCGGTCGACGAATAAAAAGCGGCCTCATTCTCCGGGCGGCGGGCCGTCGTCCTCGAATTTTTCGATCTCCGCGTCTTTCTTCAGCTTGTCCAAGCGGAGTTTTAAAAAGGCGACCTGCGTTTCAAGCTCCCCCAGGGACAGCTTCCGGAGCGCATCCATAATATCCCGGATCTCCTTCAGCGAGGAAGCGGCGTTTTTCCTGATTTCCTCGAAGGCCGCGGCCGTTCCGGAGGCGGCCGCAACCGGAATCGAAGCGGCCGACTCGGACAAGCCGACGACCCGGCCCTGGGCGTTAACGGTCAGCTGCATGTTCCGGGAGGAAAAAGCTTTTCGATCGAATCCGGCGCTGAGGACGGGAGCTTGAGGATGGACGGAGAAGACGAGCTTTTCGTCCAACCGGGCGAACACCGGCCGGAACCGGCCGGCCTCGCGGTCGACCGCCTCCCTCCAGGAATACACCCGCAAAAATCCCGGAACCGGCTCCCGGTAAAAGATTCGGATTTCCTTCTTTCCGGCCGGAGCAGGATCGGCGGCCGGTCGATCCGGGATCCCGGGCAAAGCCGGGTCCGGATCAAAGGCCACGGCGATCCCCGTTTCCCGGTAGAGATCCAGCGCCCGGGGAGACGCCCCTTCGAGAGCTTCGGTGATTCCCGCCTCATCGGAGGCGCCGGTCAACGCGGCCGACGGCGGCAGGTCCGAGATGTCCAGGTGCCGGCGGACCTTCCGCTCCCGGGTCGTCCGGCCGATTCCCTCGGCCGCGGAAAATTTCGCGGCCGCCGAAGTGAAAGCCGCCCGGGCCGTCTCGCCTTGTTTTTCTAAAAACCGGATCGATCCTTCGAGAAAGGCGGCCCGCTTCTCGGCGAGGGAATAACGAGCGGGCTCCGTTGTTTCCACCGCCTCGTCCCTCACCCGGCGGAGGGCTTCTTTTCGTCCGGCCAGCTCGTTCTCGAGGCGGTCCGCCTCCTCCCAGAGCTCCCGCCCCAAAGACGATTCCTGAAGATAATACCGGTGCTCGAGGGGCAACGACTCGAGGCGCCGTCGGGCTCCGGCTCCGGAAACTTCCGTTTTCTTCGTCCCTTCGTTCAGCCCTCCCCGGAAACCGGCCGCCGCTCCGGCGGCTGCTCCGACCAGCCGGGCGACTTGAACGAGGATTTCCGCCGACTTGTCCTTGGTCGCGAACTCGGCCGAAGTCAAGAGGCCGTTGTTTCCCACGCGGACGGCCAGGGAGTGATCAGCGGTGCCGCGGGGAGCGGCGTCAAGCACATAGAAACGGGACGGATCGGCCGAAGTTTCGAGGCCGACCGAAGCTTTCACCGCAAAAATCCCCGATTCCGTCACCGGCTTCAACAATCCGTCCGCCCCGGTTTCGATTCTCGTCTCGACGAATTCGGTTATGTCGGCCTCGACGACGACAAAATCCCGGGCGAGATAATATCTCAATCCCCCCGGAGGCTTCGGCGCCGCCGACGGCCCCCGGCCCGCGGGCGCGCAGCCCGTCATCAACCCCCAAACCGCCGCCCCCAGCATCATCCACCTTGTCCGCATGATTTATGAAAATTCTTTTGATTCATATCTTTCTTTTGGAGTCAAAAAGAAATTCACCATGAGTGATTCCCTTTCGCGCCCCGCGCCCGCCGGCCGCCCGGCTCGTCTAAAACACGGATGGAGAGTTTTACGCCGCGCCCGGCTCCCCGGGCCGGCCGCCGCCGGTTCGTCCTTGATTTTCCCATTTCCGGCGAAGGCTCATTCCCTGAAAGCCGTTGTCCGCGGCGATTCCACCCCCAACTGAAACGGCTTTTCGCCGGCGAATTCCTCCGCTCCCGGGCCGTAAAGCGCCAGTTGCGGATGCGGCGGATCGAGGTTCCGCCCGATCCGGCGGACCAGGTCCCGATAATCATCCGGAAAATCCGGCGTCAACGCCTCGCAGAGGGCGAGAGTGAACGCCCCTCCCCCCCGGTAAGCAGGAGCTTGTTCCCCGTCCCGGCACGCGCCGATATGAATAAGGGAAGCTTTCATCGGAAGGAGGGCCGGCCGGAAAGCGGGACGGGAAAGAACACGCTCCCGGGCGCCGGAATTTTTATAGACCGTGCCGGAATGGCAGGCGTCGATGATCACGAGGATCCGAACGCCGCCGGCGAACTCCCGCCAGCAGGCGTCCAATTCGTCGTCGGCCACCGGACGGTCGTAAGCCAGCAGGAGCTCATCGAGGCCGTCTTCCTCTTCGCCGCCGGAATCGGGGCGCTGTCCCCCGTGGCCGGCGAAATAAAAAAACAGGAAATCCCCGGGCCGGCACAGCCGGGCGGCCCGGCGGAGATTTCCCAACAGCGCGGCCGCGGTCGCTTCGGCCGTCTTCAAGGCGAGGCACTCGAAGCCGCGGGAGGAGATAAAGCGGATGATCCGGTCGACGTCTTCTTCCGCCCCCCAACAGCCCGAAGCGGGGACGGAGCCGCCGTAAGACGACGGGTCGACGCGCCGCAGTCCGGCGGCAAACGCCAAGCCTTGAGCCATGTTGACCTCCGCTTTTTTCCCTTCTGTCGGAACGGGGCGAAAAAAATGGAATTATGGATTATAATTTCCTCTTTGCGACGACCGAAACGGAACAAGGAGGCCCTCAGGTGAAAAAACGAATTCTCGTCCTTCTATTCGCCGCCGGATTCCTGGCCGCGGCGCTCCCGGCCCGGACTTTGAAGCCGCTGTCCATCGACGACTTCTTCAAGATCAAGCGTTTGGCCGATCCTCAGTTGTCCCCCCTGTCTCTTATACACATCTCCGAGCCCACCAGACCCCTGAGCCTCTCGTATGCCGTCTTCTGCTTGAAGAAAACCCCCATCTCTCATCCACATCTCCGATCCCACGACCCTCTCAACACCTCCTATGACTGCTACTGCCTTGAACAACCCATCCAAACCAACTCACTGTACAACCATAGCTTGAACTCAGCACACCAGCCTCTGTTTAGCCT
>ERZ1026810.124-NODE-124-length-64483-cov-9.951566_pt1 | contig 64483 bp, 58 predicted proteins | sample MGYA00520872_ERZ1026810 | MGnify/ENA primary metagenome ERZ1026810 (study PRJEB33270, sample SAMEA104284477) | anaerobic digester metagenome | biome: Anaerobic digester microbiome; feature: mesophilic sludge digester; material: Anaerobic digester biomass | place... | reverse complement strand
TTGTTTTTTCAAGCAGAAGACGGCATACGAGATGCTCAGGAGTCTCGTGGGCTCGGAGATGTGTATAAGAGACAGATGTACGGATACCGACGCAGGGGAAACCTGTGCCGAGATAGTGGCAGGCCTTATCACCGAGATGAGCGGCAGTAAGGTACAGATACATAGAATAGAAGGTCTTCAGGTAGACGATCCTGTAAAGTTCAGGGTGCAGGGAATCCCAAAACTGTTCGCAAAAATGGATAGCCTGCGAGAGAGTTCACAAGGCAAGGAGATCATTCTGAACCCGACTGGCGGATACAAGTCCGTTGTGCCCTACATTATTCTTTATGGAATGCTCGAAAAACTCAGGGCTGTCTATCTGCATGAGTTCTCCACCCATCTTCTGGACTTGCCTGCTATTCCTGTCGCATACGATCTGACGCTATTTGGAAGGGCTGAGGATGCGATCCTGGAGATGGATCGGCAGTCGGCGATGGAGGAAGTCAGATTTTTCGAAATGATTCCGAACCTCGCTTATGAGGAGAGGGATACATTCCGATATCTGATCGAGCCGATCGATGTCGGACATGTGACACTGTCCGTCTTTGGGCTTCACCTGCTGTCGCTCATCAAGCGTGGTGAAGGAGGGGTATTTCTTTCGGAGAGTGCGAGGAAATCACTCGCGGAGAGTTCCGGTCCAGCGAGAGATCAACTTGTCTTCATGCTGAATAGGATGGGCTCTCCGCTCTATAGACGCTCGAAGATCGATTCCTGGATAAACCTCAAGGGTCTGTTGGTTCACAAGCCGGGGAACACTGCTGAAAGGGCAGTCTACTTCGAGCGAGGGAACAACATCTATGTGTGTGCCCTATGGACTGATCACGATGACTATCGTCGACGGACAAGCGAACTAAAATTGGAGGATTTTCCGCTCTCCAGCTTCACTCTATGGGTCGCGCCAACCATGTCCGATGAATCAAAGGAATCCGACTACAATAAAATCCTGCTGAAAAGGGCCGAGAAGGCCGAAGCGGAGCTATCCAAGCTGCAGGAAGAAATCAACCAGAGAGTCGAATCGAGGGCAGGGGGCATCAAGCTTCGTAACATGCAACTGGAGTATGAAAACCGGAAACTGCGCACGGAACAGGAGGCACATATCAGGAACAACGATATGCTCAACGCTTTCATTGAAGAAAAGGAAAGGATCACAGCAGACCAGAATGTGCTGCTTAAGAATCAGGAAGAGGAACTGATAAAACTAAGGCTGGAGGTCGATCGGCTTTCTCAGCCCGAGTAAAACCGAGATTACCCGCTTCAAGAAGAAGCGCTCCAGAAAGGTCTTCTGATGTTGTCGCTCGATGTTGCAGCGCGCGGAAGTGCGCTGCTCTATTGAGACAGAGGGATCTGCGTCTCGCTGTAGTGCGGGACGTAGAGGTTGCAGCGTGCGGAAGTGCGCTGTGGATGCTTGGTGATTCCTCGCTGCACATGTGGTTGCAGCACATGACAGAGCGTTCCATTGAGGCAAGCCTGCTCTCGGCAAGCGCGGATGGATATCCTCTGACAGCGCGTAACCGGGTGGCTCCGGCTCTTGAAAGAGGAGTTCCCCTAAGGTATTGACATCGCTGCGGGCCGTTGTAAGTCTATCACCGTTCAAAACTCTTCGGAGGGGGCTTTGGCCGGGACACAAAAAGCTCATCGTTCAGGCAGCCGCTGTCTCCGCCCATTCCCTTCATCCCCCGGCTCTCTCTTGTACAGGCTTCAACCGTCTCGATCTCAAATACAGAAATGCAGCCTCTCGCTCAGCACGATCGGAGGTGCCCGCCGATGACTGATGATCGGCTTTTGTTCGTTACCGCAGCCAAGAGCATCCAGGCATTCATCATGAGGACGAACAAGCTCAAACACATTGTCGGGGCGAGCGAACTCGTCAGCTCGCTGACGAGACCCGAAGGCTTCCTCGACGAAGTGATCGCTGCGTTGGGGATATCCCAAGACAGCGTCGAAGATCTTGTCAGAGCCGCAGGATCGGCGAAAATACTGATGCCTCCCGAAGATGCACGCAAGCTGGCCTGCATATGGCCCCTGGCCTGTTCACTGTACGCGCCGGGCCTCGAGATGACTCAGGTAGTCCTGCCTGTGGGAGAGGACCAGTCCGCCGCCCTGGAGAAGGCAGAACAGTTGCTGAGGAAGAAAAGATCCAGCCCCTTCCCGACCCTCCCAGTCCCCGGGCCTCTGGTGAAGAGAGTGCCACGGGATGGACTGGCTGCAGTCGGTATGACGCGTACACCCGAGGGGATACAGGAACTGGTGTCCGCCGAGATGAAGAGGAAGCTCAGGGCATCATCCACCAGGCAGAACGAGATGCTGGACGGAATCCTGGACGCCGGCGAACTGGAGAAACTCAAGGATAGATGGCCCGACGACTTCGAGCAGATATCCGGCACCGAGCGCGAATACCTGGCTGTAATTCACGCTGACGGCAATGGGCTGGGCGGGGTGATCATGAAGCTTCTCGGAGAGAAGGCTATTGATTACAAGGAGCTTTCCAGGAAAATAGAGAAAGCCACCCGTGAATCACTGAAGAAGGCTCTGAAACCCGTGATCGGGGAAGCCATCGGCAAGGCTTTGGAGGGCACTGACGACAAAGTGCCTTTCCGCCTTCTGGTCTGCGCCGGGGATGATGTAACGGCGGTAGTCAGGGCGGATCTGGCAATCCAGATCACGAAGGATTTCCTCGAGAGTTTTGAAAAGGAGACGAGCAGAGCGCTCGGCGACTTCGGCCGCCCCGAAGGGCTTACCGCCTGCGCCGGGATAGCCTTCACAAAGAGGAGCTACCCCTTCTCTGACGCCTACGAGCTTGCGGAATCCCTTTGCAAGAGGGCAAAAGTTTCGGTTGAACGGAAGAGGTCGGCCCTTGCCTTCTGGCGTCAGACCACATCGTCAGCCCGCACCTACGAGGAAATCGAGAAACATGAGCTGACGTCAGGAGACAGGATGCTCTCCATGGGCGCCTACTCGGTAGGCAGTACAATCCCTGGAGACGGAGTTCCCACTCTCTGCTCGCTCCTCGACCTGGTGGATGCTGTCGACCCCGGGGAACTCCCCAGGGGCTCCACCAGGGGATTGCTGTCCGAGATGACTCGAAGCCCGGCATCCGCAAGGCGGGCATTCGAGAGGATGAAGCAGGTCCAGAACAAGGCGAAGATGGAGAGGTTTGAAAAAGCTCTTGACAGAATAACAGGCTCCGCTGACGGGCCCTTGTGGGCCAAGTGTGTCGGAGAGGGCAAGGCGTTGTGGTGCACTCCAGTACTTGATGCTCTCGCACTGCAGGCAGTGGGCCAGCATTCCTGCCCGTGCTCGAAAGACAAGGGGAATGGGGGGCCGGAGTGAGAACGCATGACCTGAGAATCGAACTGCTTTCTCTGTGGCAGGCGGGATCGTCGCTCGGCAGGGGAGCCGAGGCTGATGCGACAGCTATTGTGGACGACAACGGCCTGCCCTTTCTCCCCGGAAGAACCGTCAAGGGTCTTCTCCGGGAGGCCGTGCTGACTTGTGAGGAGCTGGGCCGTCTGCCGGAAGGAACAACCTGCAGGCTTTTCGGGAAGGCTCCGGCCGAAGGTGAACCATCCGACTCCAGACCGGGCATCCTTCGCTTCGACAATGCGAGAATCTGCGGCCATGCCCGCAGCAGGCTGCTGCTCAAGGATATCGAGAAGAACGAGGCGAGGAACGATCTCCGTCCGGCTCTGTTCGAGAAGGTTTCCTCGACATCGATCGATGAACATGGTCAGGCAAGGGAACGCACTCTCAGAACGGTCGAAGTCGCTCTTCCCGTAACCCTTCACGCGAAGATACACGGTCCCGCGGATTCCGAATGGGTCGATGCCATCAGGTTCGCGTCACCCCTTGTCAAAACGCTTGGTTCATACAGGCACAGGGGTTTCGGGAGATGTCGCGTGTCTCTGAGCGACGAGATCAAACCGGTGCAGGGGCCATCCAGTTCGGGAAGAGGACAGCAGCGGTGGTACAGGATCGATCTGCTGTCCGACGTTATCGTCACGGCCGACGCTGCAACCGAGGGAGGGCACGACTGCCTCAACTATCTTCCCGGCTCCCTGCTGGCCGGGGTGTTTGCCGGGTCTCTGAAGCCCTTTCCGGCTCAGGAATACCTCTCCGGCAAGATGCTGTTCGGCGATGCACTGCCTCTTGTGGACGGTGAGATAGCTTATCCAGTTCCACTGTCACTGCACAAACCGAAGGGAGCCGGGAACGAACTCACTCCTTTCAACGGCCTGGGCAGCGATCTGGAGGAAGAAGGCAAGGCCCGCCGGCCGGTTGAGCAGTTGAGGAATGTGTTCATGAGCGCCGGCGGCAGAATCGTATCGCCCAGGACTCACTACCGGATGAAGACCGCCATCGACTGCGACAAGGGCGGGAGGGCGGCCGACAACCAGCTTTTCGGCTACCAGTCCATAGCCTCCGGGCAGTCTTTCGCCGCTCCTGTCTGGTGCGAGGACGAGTCGGCAGCCGACCGGATAGAAGGAATCCTGACCAGCGGGTATGTCAGGCTGGGAAGATCGCGTTCGGCCGAGTACGGTAGTGTAAGGATCACACGCATGACCCAGCCGCCCGGCGCTGTCCCCGAGTCCCACCGGGATGGCTCCATGACGGTGTTCCTCGTCAGCGACCTTGCACTCGAGAGAAACGGCAGGCCGGTGCTGGCTCCTCAGGGAGACGATATAGGTCTTCCGGGCGCGAGCCTCGATCTATCGAGAACCTTCCTGCGCACAAGGAGCTACACTCCCTGGAATGCCTATCACAATACCAGGATGACCGAGCGCCAGGTGATCTGCCATGGGTCGGTGCTCACCTTTACCGGGGTCACCAGCGAAAAGCTGGAGGAGTGGAAAGAAGCCTTCTCGCGAGGGCTTGGTTCGTACAGACAGGAAGGTCTCGGCTCGATCCTCGTCGATCCGGCATTCGTGCTCGATCCTCCCGCGCTGAGTGAAGGCAGTATCGACAAATGTCCCGATCCGGAATCGAGTTCCGCTTCCGAGATGGATGGTGAGAACGCCGGCCTTATACCGCTCCTCGAGCACAGGCGCGAAACCTCGCTGCTCCAGGCTGATGCGATAAGAATCGGAAGACGCTGGGCTGACGAGTGGTACAAAATGCTGAAGAAACTCGAGAAGGACGGTCAGCCCTTCCCCGGCAAGGCCCAGTGGGCCAGCCTGAGGGGAAAGGCGGGTGTTGCAGACAAGCAGGAGAACCTTAAAAAGGACATATCGGACTTCTGCTCGAAAGGCACGCGAAAACACTGGTGGAATGCCGTTGCATCCAAGAGAGAACCCAGGACGATCCTTGAGGCTGTTCTGAACAAGCTGACCTCAGGCGAGCACGACGGCAATGATCGCCTTGGATGCCTGGCGATGTACAATGCCTGTGTTGAAGTGAGCCGTGCCCTGAGCAGGGGAGATCGCGCTACCACGGGGAAGGAGGCGCACAAGTGAGCAATCCCAGATCGTGGCGCCATCTGGCTCGTGTAGTGCTCGAACTCACCACCCCGATGCACATAGGGGCCGGACGGGAGGGTGAGCGGGCAGATGCGGAAATAGCACGAGACGCCAACGGCCTTCCTACGATTCCGGGCAGCAGCCTGGCAGGCGTTCTGAGAGCCAGTCTGGCTGCCAGCTATCCAAATGGCGCAGAGCTGGCCGAAGAGATCTTCGGCTTCCAGCGGATGAGGAAGAGTGGCGCTATGGCTCCGGCTGATGCCCGGGGATCGAGCCTGACGGTGTCCTGGGCCAGCATCCATGACAGCAACAACCGTCCTGTAGATGGGATAGCAGAACGAGAACACCTGAAGAATGACCCGATCCTGCAGGCCGCGCTGTCGCCCACCATCCGCGATCACGTGAGGATAAGCCACCTCGGCGCCGCAGATGCCAGACAGTCGCCCGATAAGGGCGAGTCCACAGGAGAAGCCGGCGGCCGCGGAAAATTCGACGAAATGGCCGTCTGTACGGGCCACAGGTTCACATTCGAGATGGAGCTTGCCGGAGACTCGAAAAGCGTGCAGAACTGGAACCTGCTCCTCGACGTGCTTCGCGATCCGGCTCTCAGGATCGGAGCCAAGACAAGAAGGGGATTCGGCGCCTTCAGGATAGTCAGCATTTCCGGAGCATCGCTGTGCCTCGATAAGGAGGAGGATTTCGCGAGCTATTCGAAACATCCGGCGGCTCTCAGCGAGCAGTCTCCGGTGCTGAAGACACTGGACCCCCTGCCTGCCGGCAGGCACAGCGGTACTGATGTGGTGGCCACTCTGGAACTCGAACCCGAAGGCTACTGGATGTTCGGAGGAGGAACTGACCCGTCGGGTTTCGAGGGAGATGCAGACATGGCCCCCGTGCGGGACAAGCGCGTCGCATGGAAAGATGGAAAAGGCGAGTTGAAAGAGAACGTGATCGTCATCCCGGGCAGCTCCGTGAAGGGCGCTCTCGCTCACAGGGTTGCGTTCCACTGCAACAGGCTCTCAGGCGTATATGCCGACAAGCTCGATCAGGAGAAGCTGGCGGAAGAGACAGGTAGCAGCAACGAAGCGGTTCTGGAGATCTTCGGCAGCGTGAAGGGGAAGGATTCCGGAAGCAAGGGGCTTCTGATGATCGACGACGTGATGATGGATACCGAGCCAAACTCACAGCTTGTACACCATGTATCCCTTGACAGGTTCACCGGTGGCGCAAAGGCCGGCTTCCTGTTCTCCGAGCGCCCTTTGTGGGGGGGCAGGATCAGTCTCTCGATACGAATCGCCATATCCGGCGGGGTGGTAAGCCATACCTCTCGCAAGGCTCTCGAGTCGGCGATAAAGGATCTCGCCCAGGGAAGACTGCAGATAGGCGCCGGCTCGGGCAGAGGACTGGGATACTTCACTGCGAGGGATGGAGTGAAGTGGTCGGATGGCGGCAACTGGATAAACGGAGGTGAGAAGTGAGAGATACCGCCGGCATAGAGGGTTTCATCTCCCTTCTCCGGAAGAAGGGTCTGGGGCAGACGAGGCAAGGCTCCATCGCGGTCGAGACAAGAGCAGTATCCACGCCTGAAGAGGCGATGAAGGCGTTGAAGATTCATGGCGGTCAGGGCTGGATCTGCCTTGCCGACAGAAGAGAGATTGTAAGATTCTCCGACACGGCCGCGCTGTCTGAAGACGAGAACGACTGGATCGAGTGCTGCGAGGCCTCGCGCGGGAGTTCGAGCATCCACATCTCCGCTGACGGCAGGGGAGGCTGGAGCATAGTAACCTCGACAGAGAATCCTGCAGGAGACGGCATGATAGCCAGTCACAGGCTGCTGGCTGCCGACGGCAAGGGTACTCTCGCCTATGACGTTTCCTGGAGTTCCGTTACAGATGATCAGTGCAATATAGAAGAGCTTCGGCCTTCTTCCTGTCGTTTTACGGGTTTCGAGGATGCGGAAGAGGAGGACATGAATGGGTAAGGGCTTCCCTCCGATCGACAGAAGGCTTCCAAAAAGAAAACCTGGAGGATCCGGCAGACAGAGTAATCCGTACCCAGCCGGCAACCGGTCTGCGAATCAATCCAACACTGCCGGGGTAGATTTCCCTTCACCCTACAACTTCGTTCCTCTGTCAGAGAAAGTCTATTTCCCGGGCTGGGCAGACAGGATTTCGCACGATGTCCCCTTTTCGGACGGCATATGCGGTGTCATCGACATCGCTGTTGAAGCGGTGACGCCGATCTACGTGCGTAGTGGCGGCGTTCATCCCGAGAAGCCGGAGGAGAGGCTGAACGACCGCAATACGCAGGACTTCTTCCGTGTTCATGAAGGAGGGGGATACGCCATTCCAGGGACATCCTTCAAGGGGATGCTCAGGAATGTCGTCGAGATAGCCTCGTTTGGCAAGATGTCGCGGGTGGACGATAACCGCTACGGCATGAGAGACCTCTACAACAAGGCATACACCCAGCACATCACGAAAGTAGATTCGAGGACAAATTCCTATGTACCGCTTGCAAAGTCCGGTTGGCTCACGGAGAACGAGTCGGGGGACTGGCTGCTGACCCCCTGTGAATTCGCCCGCATCGAGCAGGAGGATATCAACAGGGCAATCCATGGAGCCAACCTGGGGTTAAATCGCGAGTCAGGCATCGACAAGCAGAAGAGACTTCATGGCAGGACTGAGGCTTTTACGTTTGAGATCGGCGAAATGAAGCCCCACAATCACTCGAGAAACAAGCTCATGTATCGAAAGGCAACATTCAAGCCGGGAGGCATAAAAGGCGTCATTGTGGTTACCGGGCAGCCCTCCAGACGCGATGGGAAACCCGGCAAGAAGCACATGGAGTTTGTCTTTTTCAACGGAAGCACCTCGGACATAACCGTGCCTGAACAGATCAGGAGGGAGTTCGAGTTCATCCATTCCGAGCATTCCAGCGCCCACAGCAAACCTCAGCCGAACGAGGAATGGGCCTATTGGGAAAAGAAACTGGAAGCCGGCGAGCGAGTGCCTGTGTTCTACCTCGAGGATAAGAACGGCAAGCTCGGCTCCATGGGGCTGGCTATGATGTTCCGGCTTCCCTACAAGAACACCATCCACGACGCTATCAAAAACACCAACCCTGATCATCTTGATCAACACAGACTTGACCTGGCCGAGGCGATTTTCGGGAGAGTGAGCGATCAGGACGGCCTCAGAGGACGCTGCACCGTCACGGCTCTCATGGCCGAAGGATCGCCTCAGGCAGGAGAAAAAGTTACGAAGGTCCTTAGTTCCCCCAAGCCCACGTTCTATCCCAGTTATATCGAGCAGCCACAGGCCAGGGCCGACGGGACGATCACGGGGGATTATGTGACACTGATGGATGAAGGCAGCAAGCTGAGAGGCTGGAAGCGATACCTGACTCGAAAGAGCGGACTCGGCATGGCAACCCCGGGCCCGGATCAGAAGAAAGTGTCCACCTCCTTCAGGCCCTTGCCTCCAGGTACGGTTTTCCGTGGTAGAATCCACATTCATAATCTACGCCCGTACGAGCTGGGTGCCATTGCCTGGGCACTGACCTTTGGCGGGAACAGGCAGTGTTGCCATTCTCTGGGCATGGCAAAGCCCTACGGCTACGGCGTAGTAAAGGTTAGCGTCAGTGGATCGCAACTGACAGGAATGGATGGTTCCACTACAGATATGGAATCCGCCATGCAGGCCTTCGTCAAGCTGATGGAGGCGGAAGTGGGCGATGGAAAAGGCTGGGCATCCAGCATCCAGATCAAGTCGCTGCTCGCCATGGCAGATCCCTCGAAAGCCGATCCGGCGTCACTTCGCTACCCGGTTCTTGATGGTTCAAAACGCATCAACGAGTTTGCAGACATCAAGAAGAAAGACAATAAGAAGGTACTCAAACCTGCCTATTGAGCGTGACTGAGAGAAATAATAGCATCAGCCCTCAATCCTACGGGAGGACAGGATGAGTACTCTTCTGGGAATTGTCGGCAGGAATCCCGCCAGCATTCTTGTCTGTGCAAGGTCTGTCAATGTTGATAAAGCTGTATTGATCTCCAGCGATGAAACATCTGAGATTGCATCGATTCTATCTTCCCAACTGCATTGCTCTGTCAAGATGATAAATATTCCAAGCAATCCATCGATAGAAGAGGTAAAAAATGCGATTTGTACCAAAGGCGTCACCTTCGGATCCGATCGGATTGTATTTGATATCACAGGCGGCCAGAAACCGATGCTTCTTGGAGTATGGGATGCTTTACAAAAATTGAACTTGAGAGCCCATATCATCCTATATCTGAATGACATGGGCAGACTGATGGACGTGACAACAGGAAAAATTCACCCAGGTCCGGAAGCGACTCTTCAACCAGAGGAGTTTATCGCATGGCGAAATGCTTCCTGCCGAAAGTGCGCATGGGAAGGCCTTCTTGAATCGATCCCGGATACATATATCGAGAACGCAAGGATTGCCGGAGAACTGCTCAAGAACAAAGCCTGGACGGATAAGAATAAATCACTTTCTATTATCCGAATATTCAATGATCAGCTGACCGGTGAGTGGTACGAGCAAAACCAGTGGCTTGAAGAATACTCCTTGGTTGCTGCGAGCAATGCTCTACGGGGAACACCAAGAATCCAGGCCCGGCTTGGCATGGAAGTGCTCACTTCAGACAAGGCATCAGGAGCACATGGTAATGATGAGAACGACATTGTTTTGGTAAATGGTGCCCGTGTTGTCGTTGTTGAAGCGAAAGCCAGGTGGACAAAGGCAGGAGCAGGAGTTGAACTACATAAGCGTATCGAGAAAGCAAGACACATATTCGGAGTACACGCAAGAATTGTTTTTGTTCATCCTGCGTGGGATGAGCCTCCAGATGCACTTAAAACACTAGTAGACAATAGAGTTACACTGATTGGAAACCAGAACTGGTCCCAGTACGCGAAGCATCTACAGGACTATCTGGGATAGGGATATGAGTTTCAGCCATTACTGGTCGGCAAATGCGAATGCCTGATCCGAAGCTCTGGACAACACGCGAACTCTGTCAGAAGCTTATGCTTCCCAGTCCCTTGGCAGACGAGGCGATCGGTGAGTTTCTCCGAAGGTATCGCGGGATTCTCGTAAACGTCTCGGCGTCTCTTCCGCGCAGATCATGGAACGAAGACTACGAAACATTCGAGCAGTGGGTTCTGGCCTGGTTCTACGCACGAAGGAAATTCGGCTACTTGGCCGACTTGGCGAGCAAACTGGATGATTCCCTCCCGGACAGCGTCGTTGCAGAAAAGGTGGGGGCTTATTTCCGTACGACCGTCATCAAGACCGCGCGAAACGACTACAAGAAGGAGGAGGGGCTCGACGGTAGAACACCGACCGGTCTGTTCAACGACGAGATCGACTATCTGAATCCTCGGTCGAGACCATCCAATCCTTTTGAAGAAGAGGATGACGATTCCTCAAGCATAGATTCAAACGACTATGACGATGATCCGATAACGGAAAACCCTGCCGGGTCGCAGGAGCCTGACGACCTGAACAGCGACACTGATAACGAAGAACATGACAGCTCGGACAAGGCTGGTCCGCGGCGGACAGTACCCGTCGAGAACATCATGGGACGCAGTACTCTCGACTTCTCTCGCGGTCCGGGGTCCGATTCACTCGAAGGTGAAGAACTGTTTCAAAGGCTCATGGAGTTCCTTCGCCAGCTTCCGCCGCGAGACCGCGTGATCTTCTCACTGAAGGAATACGCGCTCTTCGAGGAGAAGGGGCTGAATGACGAGGATTGGAATTACCTGGAAGAACTCACCGGCAGCACAAGACCGGCAATCGAGAAAGCCATAGAAGAGGAGTACAGGGCAAGGCCGGGTGCTACTAAAAGGCCGATCAGAACAGAATTCATAGCTTCACTGCTGAAGGAGTCGGAAGCGAATGTCGACAAGGTGTTCAGCAGATTGAGGGTAAAGAGCGCCGAAGTTCTCGGCAGTGGACCCGAAGAGCGATGAAGATTCGTACGATTGCATTGCGACTACCCCAGGCAGGAGTTAGTGCGCTACTGCGCGTCTATTCCTCCAGGGATAGTTTTGTCCGTCACTGTCACGACCATTTTCTCGATCCTGGCGATTGCTGGAGTGTTTTCCTTCCGCCCGATCTGCTCAAGCGGTGTAGAAAAGATCTCGAGAGCAACCTCGGCACACTCTACGACAAGGTCTATCTTGTGATAGAAGCCGCAATCGACGATGCGATCGGTCAACCGTACTATGCGATCATAAAAGGGGGGAAACACACCGGATTCAGGTTTCTCGCTCGAAACGCGATGATGGTCATCTGCAACAGGAAAACCGTGAGTACGGCATATATCCCTGCATCCATCAGCACCTATTCTAGATCGGTCTGGCCCGAGATAAGTTGGGAGAAGCTTGTCAGAGAATTGAACATTATCGAGTCATACCCTGGTGTGAGCATCCGCAGGGTGAGTGAAGAGAACTGGAAAAGGTCTCCGGGCTTTGTCAGTTCGCTGGGAAGGCTCGCCGAGGAGGCTCTCCGCAGGAAGCGGAATGCTCCAGACTCGGGGGACAGGAATTGAACCGACATTCTGATGATCTGACGGCTTTTCACGAGCAGTGCTTCTCCAAATACCTCACGCTCTGGATGGACGAAGCCGGGAGAGAAGAAACAGACCTTGCTTCGGAGGAATGTGCCTATCTTGCAATGGCACATGCCGGTTCTCTGGAGAGATACAGGGGAGAGCCCGTCTATATCGAAGACGTGATCGATCCTCATGACATCCGGAGGATGGTCGTCGAGAGTTCGTCATTTGCTTGCAAGTTCGACCTGGCAGAGAAGGCCCGTGCCCATCTCGCAGACGAGGACGACGAGGAACTCATCGCTCTCGTAATGGAGCGCGACTTCCAGGAGTGCTTCCTCTCGGTCGCCTCAAGACTGGCGAAGCCTGCGATCGACGCAGGCGATTCAGAGCTTCTTGACATCCTTGCCGAAGCTGGGCGCAGAGCGATCCAGTTCGACATCGTTTTCGACGAGGAGAACGAGGAGATCGGAATCCGCCTGTCAAAGTTTTTCGCATCTGAGTTGTCGTCCCTGCCATACCCGCCCCCATCGTCCAGGGCATGGTGGTATCACAAGGCGCTCGAGAATGCTGAAGATAGAACCCAGATAATCCATTTCCCCGCCCGTCAACCCGTCGAGGAAGGCATCCTGGCCGCTGCTGCTTCTACTGAACCCGGAGCCATAACGGAGATGCCACTGGCCAGGGGGCTCGTCCTGAAACTCGTGCGCATGAACGACGGCAAGCATAGCGCCACGCTCTCCGCCCCTGCCGGAGTACTCAAACCAGAGGCCTGCGCCCTCGCGTGGGAAGTTGGAAACTACGAACATCATGTGATACTCGAGCCTTTCGGCACCGGAGGCACCGTGTTCAGAGGGGAGCTGGACAGCACATTCGGTCCTGACCGGATCTTCCGTGTCGTTCAGCCGGTGTCTCAGGAAAGAACGGGGAGCCCTGACGTGGAATCGGACGATGATAAGTCCTGATCTCCTCCTCAGGCTGGCTGAATCCGGCAATTCCGCCGTGGTTTTGAAATGGCTGGAAAGGCAGGATCTGTCTCGACCCGGGTATGGAGCCGATCTACCTAGCCGGATCGATTCCATCAAAGCAATAAGCCAGACCGTCAGTCATTCCGTGTTCGCCCCCGTAGCGACCCCGAAGTTTGATATCGCCCCCGGGATATCTCTCCGACTCGAGGTGAAGTCCGGAGAGAACGACTGCGAAATCTTCGCCCCCGAGTCACTGGAAGCTATCTCGATGGCCCGCAGGGACGCCTGGGGTGCCTGTGGGTGCGGCGGGGAACCACCCCCTGCCGGAATACAAGTGAACCTTTCCCTCAGCGACGGCTTCAAGATTACAGGAAGTTCCATTTATCTTCCCGCTCTGATAGCTTTCGCCGGTTTCTACTCCGGACAGTCGCCTGTTGGAAACATCATGGCAACAGGGAGTTTCGACAGGGTCATCGATCACCTGGACATAAAGCTTTCCGTTCTTCGTGATGCCGATGGTCAGTTGCATCCCGTCGACGGGCTGTTGCTGGCTTCATCCTCCAGGAGCGATCATTCCGGGAAAGTCGTGAAATGCTCGAACATTGAAGATGCTCTCGTGAAGGCCTTCGGTTTTGTGCCGTGGCAGAGGGGGACGGAAGGGATAACCCGTCTTCATGTCTACTGCGACAAGGCGGGATATGAGGTCTCCCCATCCGAGGATCTGGGTGGCATCGAGAAGTACAAGCTGCCGTTTCCGCTGGAACCCGGTGATTCGTTCGAGGCTGCCGTTGCAGGAGTGATCGACACGATCAGCAACAAATGCAAGGACAGGGTGGAACTGACGCTGGCCGCACCGTTGGCGCTTGCCGCGATGCTGGGCTACGAACTCAGGAACTCACCCAAGGTGATCAACGTGGTGCACAGGGATCGTATGACCTGGTGGAACAACAGGGTCGAGATTGCATCGTCTGAAAGAGGGGACTCATCTGGCGATCATGTTCCAGTACAGGAGAAAACCGTCCGGTTGGTGCTTGGCAGGAACAATACAACCGTCCCATCGGGATGGGAATTGCTGGCGGACAGATCAAAGAACATCACTCCTGAAAGTGCACGAGATCTCATAAGAAGGCTTGTCGAGCGCACCAGGGGGGCGGAACGAATTGATGTGGCGGTTGCCGGGCCGATCCCGCTCGCATGGGCCGTCGGCCATGTCCTGCGAAACGGCGGCAAGCCGGTACGGTTCCACGAGAATGTCGGGAACTCCTACCAGCCCTTCTGGGAGAGAAACGGCCGCTACTGACGGTGCAGGTTCTGTCTTATCCGTAATCAGGATCGATCGGGTTTGAGCGCCCGGGAATCCGGGTACTCCCTGAAGCGTACGAAGCAGAAGCGGGAGATCTTGTTCCCTTCCGAGTCAATGGAAGCGGTTCGTCTTGTGGTTGCGGCGAGGCAGGTGATGCCCCTCATCTGCAGCATCGTGACCAGGATGAACGTTGTGACGAATTCGGTGGAAACCATCGCATGAGTCGCACCCTGGGGAAGCATTCGGACGAGGGTTCGACAGCGTTCGACCAGTTCTTCGGTTTCTGCATCGGGCGGGATTTCCGGGATCGGTATGTCCGTCACCCGATCGGCCATGCTGAGGGCGGCTGCGAGCTGCTCTTCGCTCCATAGGGCGGACGGATGGCTGCTGAAATTGACGAAGACAGTGTTCATGCGACCTCCATGTGCCTGCTGGTGTTAATATCTGATATGACTCATGGATCGCAATACGAGTCTTCCCTGGAGGCATTCCCGAAGGCAGGGTCCGCATCGAAACCGGGCATGCCGCCCTGTCCGTAGCAGCTCTGATTGACAGGGTTCGTATTGAGGATCGTGAGCACTGCTTTCAGGAGCATCTTGAACATGTCGGTGCAGCCGCAACCGGAAGAAGCTTCACGCTGCAGCAGTTCGAGCAGTTTCTCGAGCGCCAGCCCCTGCTTCTCGAACTCCTTCCGGAGACGGAGCCGCTCGAGCTCGCCGGCCGATTCGATCTGGGCAAGGATGACGCTGCACTGGGATTCGATCATGACGCGCTTCGTATGTTCCCTGGACATATCATGGAACAGACTGGTGACGGAAGAGACGATGGCCTCGACGGGAAGCGCCAGTCCGAAAGCGTCAGTACCTGTGTTGATCAGCGACTGTGCCCCGTTTCCCACTTGTCCGTCCCCTTTCTGGTGAATCAGAGTGTTTCCTGTTCTCATTCTCTATGTAGTACTCCGCTCGAGGAAGATTCCTGACACAGTCACCTGTCGATGAGGGTGGCTCGCTCCAGAGCGTCGACGGCAAGCTGCAGCAACTCGCGGTTCCTCTCGCGTGCCGCATGGTCCCGGGATTCCAGATATGCCTTCTGCAGCGAGAGAACCATTGCCTCGAGCCTTTCGAGATGCTTCGTCAGCTCTTCGTATCGTGCGCCCATGGCCTTCGAGGCGATGATGCTGCACTCCTCGAGCGCAACCTGGATCTCAACCCGTGCTTCGTACGCACGAGCCTGTTCCAGAGAGGTCATTCCCCGAAACAGGGGCGCCGCACCCGATATCTCCAGAATTAACGAAGAGACTTCCGCAACCGCATCCAACACGGTCGGCAGGCTGCTATACCGCTGAACGGTCGAGTCGGTGCCGGCCATGTCTAGGCTCCTGATCTCATGCTCTGCCTGCAGGCGCTTGCCGTTCGCCTGGCGGAGGCTCTCGCGCCGTCAAACTGCTGCCGGGCCCGGTTCATGGATTCCGCCGCCCTTGCGGACCTCCGCCTCTGAGCCTGCAGCCTCGCTTCCGCCTGACAGCGCTTCTCCTCGGCTTCGCTCTCCAGCGCTCCACCGACGGCATTCGCGGCAAGAACAAGCAGACCAAGAATCAGAAACGGCATTCAGTCGGCCTCACCTTCAGGAGGAACCTCGCGCTCGACATCCATGGCCCTGGCGGCGGCGGAGCCGGCGGGGCCTGAGATCTCGAGTGTGTGGGAGCGTACTGGCCGGATGTCGGATGAGGGGGTGAGGGCAAGCTCGACTATCCTGTCCAGGGCGATCCGAGTCTTTTCTATCGAACCGTTCTCGACAGCCTGTCCGACCGCCTCCGAGAGAATGTCCAGAGCCATCCTGCGGCTCCTGTAATCCTCGCGCATCCGCTCGATCTCGACGCGGGAGTCCTCCCGTATCCTGGCTACGGTCTCCGAAGTGATGCGATCGGCTTCCCTGGCCTGGCGCCGCATCCTGGAGACCGTATCGCATACCTCCTTCGCCAGCGCGGTCAAGCGAGCCAGGCCGCTGCAGTCGTCCTTGTCGGAAGGGGGGATAACCTCGACTTCGACGATCTGATCCTCGGTCATGGTCACCTCCCGACCTGCTGATTCCCGGGCCTGGTGTAGATCGGCCTGTCACCGGAAGGGTCGTTTCCGCGGCCTGTTGTTCCACGGCCGGTGAACTCGATCGTTACGTCCGCGACGAATCCGAGAGTGGTGAGAAGGTCCGTCATGTCTTCCCTGAAATGGGCCTCGGTGCTCTCGAGAAGCCCATTGTCCAGGGCCTCTTCGACGAGTGCGTTCTTTGCGGAAACCATCGCACTGTTCCAGAGGGAGATGAGGCTGTCCCGCTGCTCACTGCTGTTCATGTTGTGTACCTCGGGCCTGAAGAAGCTGACGGCGGAGTGCTCGAGTTCGCACGGCCTCTCTGGATCGATCGTGGCATGAGCCGTCCGGATGGTGACGTGGGCCGTCGGGCGCGGGGAATCCTGTCCTGTGATGCTGATGCTGGTTATCTCGATGTTGTCCAGGTCGAGATAGGCATAGACAGTGCCGGGGATGACGGCTGTGATCTCCATTCGACCATCCGCACGCAGCCAGTCCAGCCAGTCAGCTCCAAACAACGTGCGGGAGATTTCAGTCGAATCGACGAAGTGGTAGGTGCCGGAATAGGAGTTCGTGTACTGGCAGATACTTTCGACGCGCTGGAGGAGAAGGGGCCGGAGTTCCATCGCGGTGACCCTGCGCGGCACTATGACATCTGCGATCGTATCAATGACGTCGATCGCGGTTTCCAGTGCCTCCCCGGCAATCTTGGCCGGCAGATGCCGCGCGTAGGTATAGACCGCGAGAGTGACGGCGCCGATAAACAGTACCGTGAGAACAGCCCACTGGACATAGACGAAAACCTTCATCAGCTACGATCCTCCCTGCCTGTTGCCATTACCTTGCCGTCCGACCGAACAGGACTACCACCGAGTCGGCGCCGAGAGCGCTCATTATCCAGGTCATTCTCTCCCTGGCATTCGTTCGAGCACGGTCGAAGATCCCGGCTGCTTCCGCATTCTTGCGGGCGTTCTCCATCAGTTGAGCGTCGAGACCCGCGAGGAGTTCGATGAGATTCACGGCGCTGTTGGGGTAGTGCCTTTCCGTTGAAAGGGTGACTATCTCGGAGTAGTCCGGGCAGCAGCTGACGATGACGGGCGACGGCATCCTGACCGTGACAACCAGCCGTCCGTCGGGCAGGTATTCGACGATGACGTCTTCGGCGCCGAGAAGGTCTCCCTGGAAGCCGGCCTTGACTGTAGCAGGAATCGTGACGTCCGCCGTGATGCAGCACTTGTCCCTGAACCATTCCGTGAGAATCCGGAGATCGCTCTCGTAGTACCTTGTCATCGATGCACCCGCTTCGACATTCATCTCCACCGTGGCCAGAATCGCCGCGTCTGCGGCTGCGGCGAGGAAGGCGCTTTCACCCAGCCTGAGGATGGTGTCGGGTACCGCAGGGGTGCTGGGTGAGCCGGGGAAGTGTCTGGAAACGGTTCGGCTCCTGCCGTCCATTTCATTGTAGAAGACGGAAAAGGCAATTACCACAAGCACCAACACCCAGTGCCGCATGGAAGGTTCTTTGGGTGACGAATTGCCGGCGGAAGACTCGTTTTCGCGCGAGGGGCTTCCACCGTCTTTGACGGAACCGCCGAACTCCCGTCCGCCGGAATCCTGCGTCCCTTCGTTGTGGAATCCGTATCGCTTCATTGATGTCCGTCCCATCGCGTCACACCTCCTTGTCCGGTTTCTTCGTCTCTCCTGGTATTAGCCTGATGTGCCGGCTTTTCTGACAGGCCTGGCTTCATCAGTTGATGAAATCATCCTCTGTGTCGGTCGGATTCCGCCTGACCGGGAGGGCGGGCTTTCTTGAGGCGCTGCCGGCTATGAGGCCGATTGCCCCCGATCCCAGTCCGACAAGAAAAGCGACAAGATCATCCATCGTTCCGGCGGCTGGAATGCCGTCCGGGACGAGATCCAGGGGCGAGACTACGTAGACCGCCATAGCCATGGCGGCTAAAATCGAAAGGGTGGAGAGGATGCGCAGAACGACCCTCCTCAGATTCGACCGGGGCAGTGCGAGGAGGACCATGAAGACGATAAGGACGACGGCCAGCGCTGTAGCCGAGATGTACATCGCCGCCCGTACCGTTTCCCAGAATCCCGACATCATCTCACGTCCTGTCTCGCGTTGTTGTCTGGAAACCCAACGAACCTGCCGGGGCATGGTGGACGCGGCGGGAGTCGAACCCGCGTCCGGACGCTTCCCACATGGGGCCTCGGCGTCCGTCGAAACCATTCACGCGCCCACTTGTCCCGATGGCCGCCACCTTACCAGCGTCCATTCCTCTTCAGCGACCTGATGGCGTTGTTCAGGTGTCGCAGCCGGTACTCGGACCTGGTCTCTCTGCGCTCGAACTCGTGGCCGGGCTGCTGGTTGAAGACGGGCGTGAACACGGTTCCACAGCGCCGGCATGCAACAGAGGAGAGCCAGCCAAGGCCCTTGTGAGAGACACCGAACACCCTGTAGCAGCGCGGGCAGATTACCTTCATCTCATTCTCCTTTCGAGAGCATCGTTCTTTCCCACAACAGTCAATACTTCCGGCGTCACGGTTTTCTGACAGGGCCGTGGAGAAGCGTATCGATCAGGGCGTTTGTACGGCTGGAACCTGCGGGCTCTTCTCTCGTAGGAAGGTTTCGGAAGTAAGGAGGCGGAACTCAGGAGGACTTGCTCAGGAGCCAGCCCGCGAAAGAGGCGATCACCGGGACTATGAGGATTTCGTCCGGAATCGGAGTGAAGAGCACCAGCGGAACGAACAGCACGGCGAGGAGGCAACCGGCAGCCTTACCCATTTGTTTCTCCCTTCATCTTTTGCCTTTCAATGGTAGTACCTGCACCGGACAGCTTTTCTGACAGGGATCGACTACCGGTTCCTGTGAACTGGCCTGGAGCGGGATCTCCCGGCCTGACGGCATAGGAGGGCTGCGGGCATCCGCCTGGACTTCCGGAAGAGAACAGTGCCGTCATTGGTGGAGGCGAATTCGTTCAATGCCCTGTCCAGCGACGCATTCGGGCGCAGATGCAGCATCAGGAGGGAGACCAGGGAAACCCCTCCGAGAAGGAAGCCGTCGACCTGCTGGGAGGTCGAGAGGCCCGTCCTGCACCAGAACGCGAAGTGCTCACAGTTCATGGTGGCGACGTTGTACCTGGACTCTCCCATTCTCGAGAAGGCTCGTTCGAGGGTTTCCGCGGGGCTGTAGAGGTGGTAGTCTGCGGTGATTCGCTCTATCGCGGCTCTCCAGCCGACGGCCAGAGCAGCGAGAATCAGCGGCGATGCCGAAGCGCCGGAGATCAACGGCGCCAGCCGTTTCAGAACCGATTCCGCCCTTGCCTGGAGTATCCGCCTTGCTTCCTGTTCGTCGGGGAAGCTCATGGTCCAGAAGCTGTCGGATTGACGGAGGAAGTGCTGAGGCGAGGTGTGCCTGACCTGGAGATTCCCTCTGATATCCGACCTGTTCGAGGTGTAGTGGATGATCCCGCCGTCACCGGCCGCCACCCCGTAATGGTCGTATGTGCCGCGTCCGACGCCGATGACGGAACCGGCGAGAGGGCTGCACCCCTGGAGCGTGCAGATGTCCGCCGTTCCGGCGCCCTTCCCGGGACCTGCCGGAGACGGCATTTCGGTGATACGGAGTCTGCTCGACATCGTCACTGTATCACTCCGATCGGGTTCACTACCCTTGTCCTTCATTCGATGGGCCCCGCCGGCGGGATGATGAACTGCGCGTGAGGAGCCCTATCGACGATCGGTCGAGCGGGCTGCTCACCAGAAGAGCGGTGATCGCCCGGAGGAGGAGGGAGGTCTGTTCTGCATCGTCATTTTCGAGGGTAATAGTCAGCAGTTTTCTGAATGCCTCTGCCGCCTTGCTCCTCTTGTCGAACGCCCCGGAAACCAATTCATCGAACGCCCGCCCGTCCGATTCAATCCTCTCTATCTCGATGTCTGCCATAGCGGAGAGGAGCGTCCGACGAGTGCGTTCCACCTCTCTGGTTCTGAAATAGCCGATGATCTCACCGGCAATCTCGATGGGGAATCCGGAAACAGGGTTCCAGCCCGTGATGCCTGCCGGCATCGCGGAAGACAGCTTCAAGGCTCCTTCGACCCTGCGGGACATCGCGAGGAGTCGTTGTGCAAAAGTCCGACCGCTGTCAGGCTTCATTGCTTTCCGTGTTCCCATATTTGAACAGAACTCTCTCGGATTCGACGGAAACCCTGCCAAGCTCCTGATCGAAGATTGGTGCCTCGATAACATCGAGGATGGCTGCGATGAGATCGGCTGTGATGCGGGCATTCTGAGAATGCTGTCTGCGCCTGAACAGGATGTCCCACAGGGTTCTTCTGGCGGAAAGCTTGGACAGGCTGGCCTTCAGCTTGCCTTCCAGGAACGACAGGCACTCATGGATTTCTACAATCCTTGTGTCGACAGCTCTGATCAGGCGACAGGACGAGGATACCTTCGCTTGTTCCCTCCTCAATTCGGCGGACTGGGCGACCGCATTGGTATAAATCTTCTCCGCCTTGATCGAAGTGGCGATGCCCCCGACCAGAATAGCTGCAGGAGCCATCACCAGCCCACCGAGTACGGCGGTACCGCCGGCGACTCCGGCGCCTCCGGCGGCAAGAGCGCCGCCTCCGAACCAGGCCATCGTTGCACTCTGTGCCGCTGCTCCCGTCAGAGAGCCGATTGCAGTGCCTGTACTTGCCGTTCCTAAAAGTCCTACGAGGGCACAGGCGCCGGATCCAGCCGCAGAACCGGCGCCGATGGCCTTTATGCCTATTCCGGCGGCGTCCATTATCGAGAGCTGCCTGTTCAGTCTGTCGGCGAGTTCAGGGATGACGATCTCGGCCCTGATCGTACTGCCGGGTTCCTTGCAGGAGAAACAGTAGCGACCCTTCAGAAGAGCGATGGCGGGAGGGAGCACCGTATTCACCAGAAACGCCTTGTAGCTGCCCAGCTCGGCAGCCCTTTCGTTCATCGATTCAGCGGCCTTCCGCTGTCGGTTCACGGCATTGTCGTATCGTCTCCGGGCTTTTTCGAAGAGCTCCTTCGCGTCCTGCATCTTCGACGATCCTGAGATAGCGGCAGCCCCGCCACCGAAGGCGGCAAGGATTCCAACTATCGGGATGAGGATGGGTATCGGCATTCTTCACACACCCCTGCGACTGAGCCATGTTCTGCCGCAACTGTCGCACTGGAAAAGAAATCCGCGTCTGTCGATCCGTATGGGGCTACCTTTCCCGTGGCATCTGCCGCATATGCTCGAAACCTCTCTGCTGTTGTCAGCCAAGGCCTTGCCGGCAAGGGCGCCGACGAGGACCCCGAGAGGACCGGCTGCGGCTCCGACCAGCCCACCGATGATGAGACCAGCCGTACTCGAATCTCCGCCATCGGTTCTGAGCCTGGGGATCGGTTTCGAGGACCTGGACCAGGAGTTGCCGCAGTTGCAGAGGAAGACGGCCTTCACGCCGGCCGGGGTGTTGACTCTGCCGCGCGACATCACGGTGGCACCGCATCTCGAACAAGAGTTGTAGTAGGCCATTTCTTCCTCCTCCCCTTGCCGCCTGAGCAGGGCGGCGGTTCATTCCGGTTCTGTCAGGTTACTTTTCCTGCTGCCCGACTGAGCTTTCCCGGAGTTGCCCCCCTGACGCCCTGTCTACCTGTGAATCCTGTCCAGAGTGCAGATGGTCGCACCGATCACGGTTATGATTCCGGCCAGAGTCCGCAGTGCATCGCATGTCGACGGTCCATTGTCGAAAGTATCGTCCCGGCTCATCCCTCTCTTCTTCCAGCCATTTGTTTCGTGCTGTTCCTGCTGGTAGTAGCCGATGCCGGGATGATTTCTGACAATGCTCAGGGTCATCAGGATCCCAGAGGCCGGGATTCGCGTCGTTCCCTTTGCGAGATCGGTGTCAGAGGAAAAACGTCAAAAACTCAGCCTGACGGACTTACATTCCGTTATCGATCAAGATAGCGCGGCTTTCAATCGACAGGTGATTCCAGTACTCAGCGCCTGGTCGTCATCTGTCTCTATCGCGTAACCGTATTCTCAGAAGGAGAATACTCGCGATCTTTGAGTATTTGACGTTTTTCCTCTGACACCGGACTGCTGTCAGCGCATCAGAACGAACCTGGATGAGGCCGATGCCTCTCCTGAACGCACCAGCACGATATAGACGCCCGACGGGACATCACGCCCGAGATTCCATGCCCCGGTTCCGCCCGGCTCGATGCCGGCGGCATGGAGCAGCCTGCCCGCGCTGTCGTAGACAGACAGCGCCGCCTGTCCCTCGATTCCATCAACTACGAACGAAACCGCTCCCGCCGACGGGCACGGAGTGGCCGACACGGAAACGAAGCCTGGCCCGGCAGGGCCGCCCTCTACACCTAGTATGTCGCTCGAAAGCTCCTTCACCCCGAACCCTCTGACGCTGGCGAAGAGCTGTATGTCCGAGGCGCCGTAGACTATGTCCCAGACGCACCGATTCCCGATCCCGTCGTTCAGCGCCTGCCAGGAGGAGCCTCCATCGGGGCTCCATTTGACTCCGGTGGCGTTAGTGCCGGCGAACAGGTTGGCATTCCTGTTTCCGAGAACGGCCCAGGTCAGACCGCTGGATCCCGGGCACTGATTCCAGGTCGCGCCCGAATCGAGCGATTTGTAGACTCCGAGATCGGTTCCGCAATAGACGGTGTTTTCCCCCCAGCGGTACGAGATGCAGGGAACATAGTCGCCCGCCAGGCCGCTTCCCGCTACGAAGCTCGCTCCGCCGTCGTCGGAGTAGTACACCGTGCTTCCAGACTGCTGGAACGAGACGAACACGCGGAGGCCTCCGCCCGGGGCCTCCCCCAGCTCGATCGATGGATAGAGCGCTCCTCCCGGCAGGCCGGAGGACGAGAGCCAGGAGGCCCCTCCGTCCGTGGTGTACCTGATCCCGCCCATCGCGAGCCCGGCCCAGACGCGATCGGGATCGGAGGGGTCGAACGCAACGGCCGAGGTGTACTGTCCCGTGAGTCCGGCTGAAACCCAGGAGTCGCCCAGGTCGTCCGAACGATAGACTCCTTTCGCCGTGGCGACGTAGATCGTAGAACCGGAGTACTGGTCCTGGCTTTCCGGCCACATGTCGTAGACCGTCCAGTCCCCGAGTCCGTCGGAGGCCTGCTCCCAGGTGGCCCCTCCGTCGTAACTGCGCCATACGCCGTGTGCCTCGCCGCCGGCCAGCAGGACGCCGGCCTCCTGCATGAAGGATAAGGCGTGGAAGTAACCGTTGTTGATCCCGTGCTGCGACACCTCGTATGAACCGGAGGAGAGCCTGCGATAGATTCCACCGCTGTGCCCGGCGAGATATCCCTGCGATCCTGCGCATCCGGCCTGCCAGTAGGAGGCGGTGATGCCGGAGGAGTTGAGTGTCCAGACCGAACCGCCGTTGGTGCTCTCGAAGACGCCCTGCCCGATGATCGGCGCGTACAGCGTTCCCGACGACCAGACGGCCGGGGCGTAGCTCGAGCCGGACACCACCCTGGTCCAGGACTCTCCGTAGTCGGTGCTGATATGGAAGCCGCCGTCATTTGTGACTATCACAGTACCATCGGCGCCACCGGGAGAAGTGAGAATGCCCCAGCCGGAGCCCGACGGGCCCACGACAGTCCATGTCGCTCCCGCGTCGCAGCTTCTGTAGACCGAGTTGGAAAGGCCGGACATGGCTATGAACATCGTGTCGGGATGATTGATACAGAATCCGTAGCCCTTCAGATAACCCTGGTTCAGACCTACGCTCGACCAGGTCGCGCCCCCGTCGGTCGACCTGCGGATCCCCTGGTTGGAGGAGAGCCCTGCGATGAGGATGTCGGGGTCGGTCCAGTGGACTCCTGTGAGGAGGACGTAGGCGGACGACATTCCGCCCGTTACGACTGACCAGGTCTGTCCCTGATCGTCGGATCGGTAGAGACCAGTGCGCGTGGAGGCGAAGAACGTGTTCGGAAGGGCCGAGCCTCCGTTGCAGACGCTGTTGACCTGTTTGGCCTGCAGATCGGACGCCTGCCAGGTCTGCCCGCCGTCGGTGCTCCGCCATACGCCGCCCGCGTCGGATGCCATGGTGTAGCCGCAGCCTGCGATCAGCACGGAAGGACTGCCCGGGAGAGATGCTATGGCCCTCAGGTTGCCACCCCAGGGCCCTGAACCCGTCCAGGTGTCCTCACCTGCCGGGACAGGCTCCGGGATTTCGGATTGGAAGCCCGGCAGAATATCCAGCCCGGAAGGGATGGCGGAACAGGTTTCCGAGTCGAAGAGAGTTCCTTCGGCGTTCCGAAATGTGTGACCGGTGCCGGAAGCGATGATGACGGCGAAAATGAGCAGTGACATCGTGTCTCCTCCCGTCCTGGTGTATTTTGGTATGACAATCACGAGATGCGGGATCGGCGTCAATCAAGACGCGGGGAATATCTCTCGACATTAGAACACTTTGAAGAAGCTGCGCCGGAGAGACGCGGGCTGGCAGCCTCGGTTAGTGGCGAAGAAGCTTCAGAGCTATTGCATATGTCATGAGGTAGGGGAAACAGGACTCGCGATCCCTAACATATAGGAACGACAGCGTACCTTATATGGTCAATCAGGCACTACTCCACGCAGGTCGGCGGCGAAGGAATAGGGGATCGGTTTCGCGTGCGGCGTTTTCTTCCAGGCATCCTCGTCATGCGACATGGTCTTGAGCTGTGAGGCGGAGAGACACGCCAGATGCCTCTTCACCCAAATCAGGACCTCGAGTTCCGTATCCGAAAGCAGCGCGATGTCCGGCGCCAGCCTGGTCTTGAATACCTCTCCGGTCGCTCCTTCTGGGAGGATCCTCTCTTCCGAGACAAGGAGCTTCTCGGTATCCACCATCACGGCGAACAGCGAGTTGAATCTGTCAGGTACGGGACCGAAAGGCAGCCGAACGTAGACGGAGCCGGTGATCGAGCATCCATGATCGCGGAAGTGGATGAAGTCAACGTAGAAAAGGAGCTTGTTGAGCGCGGTCCGGTAAATCTCGCTGCTGCGGCAGAGAAACTCGACGGCCCCAAACAGCTTCCTCGGTTCGAAGCTCCTGTAACCGTTGAAGCCGTCAGGCGGCCGGTGGGTGAGGTTTCGGAACAGATCCTCCGGGCCGGATTGCGGATCTGATTCGGAGATCAGCTTCAGGATGGCTTCGGCCCTTCCTGGCTGGAGCGTCGGCGCGTGGGACTTCACAAGATCGGCGAGATTCGAAGACTTCATCGCCATCCGTAGGGCTTTCTCGTGCCCTGCCTCCTGAAGGGCTCCGTTCTCATACCTGCTGAGAGTGACCACGCCCCACCCGAGCAGGCCGGCGAGCTCCTTCTGGGTAAGCCGGTAGCGGTTTCGAAATGACCGGATGTCATCAGGGCTCAGATAACCATGCCTCTCTCGGTAGATGCGGTTTGCAAGGGCAACGGCGTCAGGCGAATCCAGCGTCGCGTAGGATGCTCCACAACCTTCACATTCAATAAGCTCCTCCTCTACTTCGATCGTTTCGCCACGTACGGCAACCGAAACAGTACGCCGGACCTTTCCGCCTTCGGTCATCTTTTCGCAGACCGGACAGAGCGATCGGCCCCGATTGTGCATTTCCTCCCCCTTGTCTTATCTGGGGCCCAGTCCCCATTCATGAAGCGATATGCAGAGTACCCGCCTTTCAGCCTCGGAGACGAGCTTGAGCTTGATATAGAGTCTTCCATGAACGTCGGAGTGATAGTCGAAGATCCAGATCTCCCCGGGCATGTTCCTGTCGGCCTCAGGGCCCTTGTGCAAGTGCGATGGAGCAAGACCGATGAGGATGTCTATGGCTTCAATCTTGGTGATGCCGAGACGTGACAGATCCGACAGTACCCTGCCAAGGAAAACGACTCTCCCGGAATGAAGAGATTTCCTGGCTTCCCTCAGGAAAACATCTACGGGTTCTGGCCGTTTTGCTTGCATGAAAGCCTGTTCTTCTTCGTCGCCCTCTATCGATTACCTGAGTTATGTCTATCGACATGCTATATGTCAATTGATAAGTTATCTCTTTTCAAGTCGAATGAAGCCAGATCGGTGTCAGAGGAAAAAACGTCAAAAACTCAGCCTGACAGACTTACAATCCTGTTTTTAGATCAAGATAACGCGGCATTCAATCGGCAGGCGATTCTAGTACTCAGCGCATTTACGTCATCTATCTCTACCGCGTCACCGTATTCTCAAAAGAAAAATACTCGCGATATTTGAGTATTTGACGTTTTTTCCTCTGACACCGGACGCTACAGGCGGGGTTTGGTCCAGATTGTAAAAACGATCTGATAAATGTCAGCGCCCAGGGCGCAGAAGTTCGCGCAACTGCTCCTTCGAGGGCACGCTGCCATGGTGGACTACCACGCCATCCACGACCAGTACCGGTGTCATGTAGTAGCCGACGGAATCCGCCGCACGCGTGCAGGGATCGAGCAGCTCGTCCAGCCGGGGAGTCCAGGCGTCGGCGATATCCGAGCCGGGGCCGGCGGCCTTCCTTGCACTTTCGATCGTTTCGCGTACCGCATCCCCGTCCAACTCTATGCCGGACGCCTTTGACACGTGTTTTGCCGTGCCCACTCTGCGCCCATAGCGTTCGGCGAGTTTCCCGGCCTTCTCATCCTCGAAGGCGCAATGGTCGAGTTCGACCGGTGTGCCGTCGGCGGCAGCCTGCTCGACCATCCTGCAGAGCAGGGCGCACCTCGGACACGGCGGCTCCGTCCCGATTACAAGAACCTTCACTGGAGTCTTCGAATCAGTCATTTCATGTCCTCCCCGTCTATAATCTTCTCACTGAAGCCCAAACCGCCCCCTGCCGATCGACTCGTGCCGGTTCTGCAACTCATCGGCGAGGCCGCCCATGTTCCCGCCTGAAATGCGGCGATCGATCCGGATCAGGCGGGCTCATCGTTGATACATACCTATCGCTCAATCGCATGGACAGGCGCGTTCACCGTGCAGGGGCATGGGATCGAGGCTTTTCGGGTGTTCGAGACCAGGGAATGGCGCATGGTTGCCTGAAAGGATCAACGAAGACGCCCGCGGCTTCGCCTTTGAGATCCCGGATGCGGAGCCTTCGGACATACACCGATCTGCTTGCTTGACACCCATCTTATTTACTCTGATAATCAGAGTACTCTGGAAAGGAGTGAGCGATGAATACGAGAGCTGTCGAATCCGATCTCCAGTATGTGAAGGGTCTCGTCGAGAAGGCCGGGCAATCGGGATTGCCGGTGTCGATCTGCCTGCTGTGGGCGCTGATAGTGCCCATAGGCTTCGGCCTGGCGGACTTCGCGCCCCACGCGACCGGCTGGTTCTGGATGATCGCCGGCCCCCTGGGAGGCATCCTGAGCGGCTTTCTCGGGCGCAGGGCGGGGCTGCGCATCGGACAGATGGACCGGGAAGAGGGAGTCAGGCACGTTCTGCACTGGGGAGGGATGCTAACCGTCATCCTGCTTTCGATAGCACTGGCCGTCCTCGGACATGTCGAGGGGCCCGTACTGGGCGGCATCATCCTGCTGATCGTGGCCATGGGATGGTGGACCGCAGGAGTTCACTTCGACAGGAGCTTCCTCCTTCCAGGCGGCATAATGATGATTGGATTCCTGGCTGTCATGGCCGGCGTTCGGTATGCCTGGACCGGCACCGGTGTTCTGATAGCCGTGACTCTGCTGTACACCGCCTTCCGGAAGGGCGCGAAAGATGCCTCACTCGAGGCCTGACGGCGACGAGGGGCTGAAGGCCGTGCTTGACGGCATGAACGGCCTGCTCATGCATCGCGTGAGGCTGGGAATCTGCGTGCTGCTCACCAGGCATTCGGCCCTGTCATTCTCGCGCCTCAAGGAGCTTCTCGAGGAGACGGACGGCAGCCTGGGCGCACAGCTCCGCGGGCTCGAGGAAGGAGGCTTCATCGTCTCGAAAAAGGAGTTCCGCAACCGGCGGCCGGTGACCTGGTACAGCCTCACCGCCGAAGGCAGGAAGCGCCTCGAGAAGCATCTGGAAGCCCTCGCCCGCATGATCGGGGGATGCGAACCCATCGATCGAACCCGGTAGATACGGCAGGGACATCGGGGCCTGACGGCGGCTTCAACGCAGTCAGGCCCTCCCGCCCGCCTGCCACGCGGTCGACGAATCGATTGCGGACACCTACGCTTCATGGAACCGTCCAGACGATATTATCGTCGGAGGCCTCCACGGGTTCTGCGGTGAGTTCCGTCGGATCGAAGTGCGGCGTCAGCGGGTCGAAGGATAAGCGGATTTATTTCGATCCGGTCCGGGTTCGAGAACCATTTGCCGCCGGGCGGGTTAGGATTGATGATCGAAATAGTTGAAACGGCGGAACGGCACTATACCGGACGAATTGCGAGGATCCAGGCTGAAACCCCCGGCGACGGCACCGCCTGTCCGCTGTGGCCCGGTCAGCAATAAAAGTTTCTTTCCCGTCGCAAAGGCGGTCCAAAAACGGAGGAAAAATGGGCAGGTTCCTGATTCTCTGCTTGATCTTGTCGGTATGCGCCCGCGGGGCGGAGCCCTCGGTGACCGTGCTCGACAACGGGCTGACCGTGATTCTCCAGGAGATGCACTACGCGCCCACCGTTGCCGTCGTGGTCGTCTACGACGTCGGATCGCGCAACGAGACGGAAGACATAGCGGGCATCAGTCACTTCCTCGAGCACATGATGTTCAACGGTACGCCCTCGATGCCGGGCCAGAGGTTCTGGCAGATCGTGCATAGGAACGGCGGGTATGCCAACGCCGGCACGGGCTACGACATGACTTCCTACTTTCTGTACATGCCAGCGAGTGCCCTGGAGGAGGCCCTGGCCATCGAGAGCGACAGGATGGCGAACCTCCTCCTCGACCCGTACGAGGTCGCTCAGGAGATAGGAGTGGTGACCGACGAATGGCGCCTGAGCCAGGACAGCCCCTTCACTGCACTCCTCAATGCCGCCGACTCCGTCTATTACGGGGACACTCCCTACTCGATGAAGCCCATAGGCACCAGCGAAACCATCGCCGCATTCGACAGCGTGAAGGTTTCAAACTACTACCGGACCTGGTATTCACCCTGCAACGCCGTTCTGGCCGTGGTCGGCGACTTCGACAGCGCGGAAGCTCTCGAGGCTGTGGAGAGGCTGTTCGGCCCCATCCCCGCCGGGAATACGCCGGATGTCGAGTTCGAGGAGGCGCCTCCGCTCACGGGCAGATCCGAAGTGACGGTCGAGTTCCCCGCCGAGGCCGACCGTGCGCTGATCTATTTCGACGGCTGCAGTTACTCTGATCCGGACTACCCGGCGCTCGTGGCGATCGCCGACTACTTCAGCAACGGCCGCAACGCATGGTTCCAGGAGAACCTGATCGCGACCGGTCTGGCCACGGAAGCATGGGCGTGGCCCCCCTACAACACCGGAAGGAGCCCTTTCGTCATCTATCTCCAGCCGGCCCCCGGAGTGTCCCTGGACACTCTCGAGGAGATCGTTCTGGACGAGGCCTTCCGCCTGACCCGCGAACCCCTCGATCCCGACAGGCTGGACGTGATAACCGGGTACTACGCCGGCAGTCAGGTGATGAGCGAGGACAACCCCCTTTCGGTGGCGATGCAGCTCGCCTTCAGCATGACCGAGAGCGGTGATCCGCTCGCTCACGTACGGCTTCGTGACAGCGTCATGGCGCTGACCCCGGAGCAGGTCATGGACGTCGCTTCAAGGCATTTCTCACCCGACCGCATGGTGGCAGCCGTACTGCGCGCACAGCCGGGCGGATCCGGAAGCGGGACATCCTTCGAGGGCGTCACGGATGACATCGAGGTGCCCCAGGTGACGGACTGGGAGGGGCTCGATCTGGACCCGGCGGGCCTGGTGGCGCCTGAGCGCTCCGTGTCCGAAGGTACGGTCAGATATGAACTCGACAACGGTCTCACGCTTCTCGTGAAGGAGGACCACAGCTTCCCGATCATAGAGATCATGGCCACCGTGCCGATGGGCGACTGCAGGACCGACGACGGAAACTCCGGCATCTCCGCACTTGTTGCGGAGACGATGCAGTGGGGTGCAAACGGCATGAGCCAGTCGGAATTCTCTTCGAGGCTGATGCGAACCGGTGGCGGAATCTGGTTGAGCCCCACGACCGAGTTCACCCTGGGCAACTGCTTCGGGCCCAGCGAGCACACTGCACTCTACTTCGAATCGCTCGCCGATATGCTGATCCGCCCGAACCTGCTGGAGCCGGACTTCGAGCAGGTGCGCGACCTGATGGTGGATAAGTACCGGCTCATGCGTGAGGATCCCATGAGCCTCGCCTCGTCGCGGTTCGGATCGGTTCTGTTCGAGGAGGGCTCTAGATGGCAGGCCGATACGGCGAAGGTCGCCGGGATCGATTATCAGGAGATGACGGCCTGGTACGGGCTCTGCGTCCGCCCCGGGGGTTCGGTCATCGCGGTGGTGGGCGACATCACGCCGGGCGAGGCGCTCGGTTTCGTCGAGGAGTACTTCGGGGAATGGAGCGATCCGGACGAGCCCCTGCCCCCGGCGCGGCAGCTCGTGTTCAGGTCCGGCCCCGGCGAGACTCTTGTCGAAACCCTCGAAGGGCGCATCGAGGCGGGCGTAGTGTTCGGCTGCGAGGCTCCGGCCTATGGCTCCCCGGACTACCAGGCCTTCAGGATGATGACGAGCATCCTTGGCGGCGGCATCAGCTCCCGGATGGGCATGAACCTCCGCGAGAGGCAGGGGCTGACCTACTCGGTCGGTGCATATGTGCAGAGCGCGATCAATGCATCCCCGACGGCCTTCATCGCCGTGTTCATGACCGGAGCCCCGTTCGCATCGAGGGCGCTCGAGGCCGCGCAGCAGGAATGCGCCCTGATGGCCGCCGAGGGCGTGCAGCCGGAGGAACTGATCCTCAGGCAGTACATGAATGTCGGGCAGCACTCCATGGGATTCGACACATACAAAGAGGTGGTGCGGTATCTCGCCACGAGAGAGTCGCTGGGACTACCCCTGGATTCCGACCTCTCGAATCTGCGCGAGATCCTCTCCCTCGACGCGGACGACATCAAGGACGTCGCCGCCAGGTACTTCACCGGCGAATGGTTCGTATCGGCCGCCGGCGGTATCGACGAGAATCTCCAGCCGCTGGAATAGGCTTTCCGATGATCCGGCGCCGGCCCGCCCGGGCCGGCGCCTCCTCCGGTCCTTACTCCCAGGTTAGATTGACTGGCCTGGGGTGCGGGTGTATCCTGAATGCAGGATAGTCCAATCCGGGAGTCAGGAGGCCCTGTGCGCAGAATTCTGGTTTCGTCGTTACTCATCTCTCCAGTCCTGCTGACCTTGTCCTGCGGGACGGAGGTCACGCGGATCACACCCGTGGTCGACACCGGCACGATCCGCGGCCGGCTCTCCTTCCCCGGCGAGTATCTCGAACCCCAACGCGTGGTCGCGTTCGATGCCGGCACCCTCGAGCCCGTAGCGTCCGTTAACACCGATGGAGGCCAGGCATCCTATGTGCTCCGGGTTCCGGAGGGGAACTACGTAGTGGTTTCGTATCCCCGCGACCCAGGACTGTCGGGTTTCGTCGCGGGATATTCCAGGGCGGTGCCCGCCAGCCTGATGTACGGTTTCGAAGACCACTCCCTGATCACCGTCGAGGTCGGGGCTGGCGAAGTCGTGTCGGGTATCGACCCGACCGACTGGTACGCTCCGGAGGGCTCGTTCCCATCTGCACCCTGAACAGGTCGAGGCATACAGCAGGGTCGATGCCGTTCTGAAATGGCGAGACGACCGGCGGTCAGCCCTCCGGCAGGGTCACGATCCTGTCGGCCAGGGAGTCATTGTCCACGTCAAACCGTGAAGCCCATGCGGTTCCCGCAACACCCGGGAGGACTCTTGCTCCCTTCCTGTGCAGGACTCCGCCGATGGCCGACATGCCCTGGAGTCCTCCCAGCAGCTCGAACCTGAGATCCGCCGTGGTGAACGGGAGTGCCTTCACTCCAGCCAGGTCGTCTGGTTCGGAGGCAAAGGCGGGGGTGACTGGAGACATCCCGAAGGCCCAGATCGGCCCGCCTGCCAGCAGCGCATCGTAACCCTGCAGTCGGGCGCGGGGCCCCTTCCTGATCAGGCGGCCCGTGTCAAGAATGCCTCGATGAAGACAACGACCGCTTTCCGCAGCGGGCAGAAGCACCCGTTTCGATTGACCCTGGAGGAACCGCGTCTCCATAATCCGTCCGGTTACACTCGGTGCCGCGCCGATTACCGCGGCCGTCCTCATGGAGGTCTTCATCGGAGATTCATGGGCGGGATGACGGACGCTCATTGCATCATATGGCCGTCGAGGTGAAATCCACCTGGAGATCCATGTCGGCGGTGGTTCTGATGCTGCTGCTCACCCTGTCCGGGTGCGGCGGGTATGCCAGGCCGAACATCCTCCTGGTGCTGATCGATACCGCAAGATCGGACCACCTGAGCTGCTACGGGTACGGGAGGGAGACCACCCCGCACCTGGACAGCCTCGCGGAGGCAGGAGCCAGGTTCTCGAGGGCCATGAGCGGCAGCCCGTGGACTCTCCCCTCCATGGCTACGATTTTCACCGGCCTCCCGGAGAGGGCCCACAGGGCCCGCCTCAGCGATGGAACGTTCTTCGGCGTGGATCCTGCTCTGCCCTACCTGCCGGAACTGCTCGCCAGAAGCGGCTACAGCACCGCGGCCTTCTTCAACGTCATCTACATGAGTGAACACTTCGGATTCCACAGGGGGTTCAACCACTTCGACTGCCAGGGGATCGAGGAGGTAACCCTGAGCAGGACCGCCTGCGCGACCGTAGATGCCTTCCTGTCATGGCTGGACACACGGGATGACGACGCCCCGTTCTTCGCCGCGGTCCACTTCTTCGATCCCCATGCGACCTACGATCCACCGGCCCCCTACGACACCCTTTTCGCCGATCCGGGGTACAGCGGGCGATTCGACAACACATGGAGAGTGATGGCGGACATGTTCGAGGCCAACTCCGGTGCTGTCGTCATCGATTCGGCCGGGGTCCGCAACCTCGTCGATCTTTACGACGGTGAGCTGGCCTATACGGACGCCGAGATCGGCAGGCTGCTGGCTTCCCTCCGTGCAGGCGGGTACGATGGGAACACGCTGGTGATCATCATCGGCGACCACGGGGAGGAGTTCGGCGAGCACGGCAGGTTCACCCACGGGCATTCGCTCCAAGCCGAGCTGCTGGACGTTCCGCTCATCCTGTCCGGCCCGGGTGTCCCGCAGGGCATGGTCCGGAACGGACCGGCAGGGTCCATCGATATCGCGCCCACGATACTGGCGGCCGCAGGCCTCGAACCACCGGCGGGTCTTCCCGGGAGGGATCTGCTCCTGCCCGGGGAGGACGAAGAGAGGATTCTCGCCGCGAGCGGACTCGGCGGCGGGGAGGCACGACAGGCTTGCGTGCGGCGGGGCGACAGCAAGGTGATCTGGGACTCCGACACGGACGAGGCCGTCATGTTCGACCTGGTCTCGGACCCCGGTGAGAGGGAGCCCCTCCCTCCAGACGGCGAACTGCTCGACTCCGTATTGGTCTATTGGGCGACTCCGCCGGAAGGACACCCCGGAGCCGTCCCCTGGAGCAGCGCTGTCACGGATCAGCTCAGGGATCTCGGTTACATCAGATAAATCCGAGCCTCCCGCCCGATCCCGCCCCCTGTCGGATCGAATAGACCAGGTCGGTGCCATGGCAGCGGACGTGGAGCCTGTCGCCGGCGATATACAGGAACTCCGGCGCGGTTTCGACGGGGATCCTCTCGGTGGTGTGACCTGTGTGCCGGTTGAGGATGCAGATGAAGTCGTTCTCTCCCATGAAGCCGTAGCCTGAGATGATGGCGTCGCCCTCCACAACGTAGTTCTAGGAGTTGCTCACGAGTGGTTAGCTCCTCCTCTACATCTGCCGGGCCGTGGGCATAGGTCAGGAAGTCGAGGACTGCCGTGGGTCCGGATCCGTCGGATCGAGGTACAGGGCCAGGAGCCTCGGGCACTGCACGACGCCGTTATCGGTGGGGTGGATCGCTGTAAATCGCAATGTCGGCGGCTTCTCCGGTTCGATTGACCCGACAGGTGCCTGCGCATATCATGCGCAGCAGGATCATCCGAACCAGGCATGAACAGGCTTCTTTCCGGGGATTGTCGCCGTATCACCGGCGTCCACCCCCGGCCATGCGGAGAGGAGCCCTTCCGTTTGCGGCCTGCCGTTTCCTCTTCGGCGGCGGGAGCCGGGTTTCCACACCATCGGAGGCATTGATGGAAAACGCGGTCGGGAGAGAGCATCACGGTTTCAGGCTGACAGAGATCCATGACATGAAGGAGATCGGCTCCAGGGGCCTCAGGTTCGAGCACGTGAAGAGCGGCGCGCGTCTGGTGAAATTCGAGAACCGTGACGACGACAAGGTCTTCATGATCGGCTTCCGCACCCCGCCTCCCGACAATACCGGCCTTCCCCATATCATGGAGCACTCGGTGCTCTGCGGCTCGCGGAAGTTCCCCTCGAAGGAGCCCTTCGTCGAGCTGCTGAAGGGCTCACTCAAGACTTTTCTCAACGCCTTCACCTCCCCCGACTGTACGGTCTATCCGGTCGCCAGCAGGAACGCGAAGGACTTCCGGAACCTCATGGACGTCTATCTCGATGCGGTTCTGTACCCCAGGCTGCTCGACGATCCAAGGATTCTGATGCAGGAGGGCTGGCATCACGAGATCGACGAACCCGGGGGCGAGATTAGCTACAAGGGCGTCGTTTACAACGAGATGCGCGGTGCGTACTCGACGCCCGAAGCCCTGCTGTACCGGAGGATCAGGCAGTCCCTGTTCCCGGACACCGCCTACGGAACGGACTCGGGCGGAGACCCCGACGCGATCCCGGAGCTGACTCAGGAGCGGTTCACCGCCTTCCACAGGCGCTTCTACCATCCCTCGAACAGCGTCATCGTCCTGTACGGGGACGGCGATACGATGTCCGAGCTGGAGTTCATCGACCGGGAGTACCTCTCGGCATTCGACCGCAGGGACGTGGATTCCGCCCTCGGAATGCAGGAGACCTTCGCGCAGCCCAAGGATGTCGAGTACGAATATCCCCTCTCCCCCGGGGAGTCCGAGGACGGCAAGACCTACCTGAGCCTCAACTGGGCCGTCTCATCGGTTCTCGATCCCGTCGAGTCGATGGCCTTCGAGATACTGGGGCACATGCTGACGGACACCCCGGCCGCTCCGCTGCGGAAAGCGATAGTGGAGTCGGGCATCGGCAAGGACGTGTTCTCTTATTACAACGGCAGTCTTCTACAGGCCCCGTTCGGCGTGGTGGCGAAGAACGCGGAGACAGGGAACAAGGCCGCCTTCGAGAAGCTGATGCTCGACACCCTCTCGGACCTCGCGCAAAAGGGCATCGCCCCGAAGCTCCTCGAGGCCTCGGTCAACGCGATCGAGTTCAGCAAGCGGGAGGCGGATTCAGGAGGCTATCCGGACGGGCTGGAGCCCGTTTCCATCGCCCTGCAGAGCATGATCCACGGGGGTTTGCCCTTCGCTCCGCTCGAGTACGGAAGGATTTTCGACAGCCTCCGGAAGAGCATGGCCGAGGGGTATTTCGAGCGACTCATCGAGGATCGGCTGGTCGGCAACACCCACAGGGCAACCGTAGTCGTCCGGCCCAGGCCGGGTTTGTCCGAGGCCAGGAATGCGGAACTCCGCCGCAGGCTCGACGAGTTCAAGGCGGGCCTCTCCGATACCGAGATCCTCGATCTGGTGGAGCAGACCACAGAGCTGAAGAGGAGACAGGCGGAGCCGGATTCCCCCGAGGATCTCGCGAAGATCCCGTCGCTCACACGGGAGGACATAGGCAGGAAGGCGGAGGAGTTGCCTCTGAGGGAGATCCGCGTGGGCGAGGTTACGATGCTCGCGCACGACCTGTTCACCAAGGGGATCGCCTACATCGACCTGTACTTCGACAGCGGCTCGGTTCCGGAGGAGGATCTGCCCTACCTCGCCCTGCTGACGGACGTCGTCTCCAGAATCGACACCGAACGCTTCAGCTACGGCGATCTCTCCCGGGAGCTGAACCTGCATACCGGCGGAATCGAGCTGGAGGTCCAGGCGCGCCGTAATCTCCGCACCGGGGCGCTCGTGCCCACCCTGACGGTCAAATCCAAGGCCCTGGTGCGGAAGCTGCCCGAACTCGTGGACCTGCTGGGCGAGGTTCTCGTCCGGACCGTCTACGGCAACAGGGCACGCCTGGGCGAGATCGTTCAGGAGACGAAGTCCAGGATGGAGATGGAGCTGAACCTGAGTCCGCACGTAATGGCGAACCGCAGGCTCTTCTCCCACATCTCCGACGCAGGCAGATACATGGAGCTGACCCGCGGGATATCCCAGTACCGGGCGATCGCGGAAATGGCCGACAACTTCGACTCGAAGGCCGGGGAGATCATGGACGGGCTGGCGCGGACGGCCGCGGCCGTCTTCCGCCGGAACCGGCTCACGCTAAGCGTGACCGCCCCTGGAGAGGACTTGCATGAGGCGGAGAAACTGCTGCCCGGCCTGCTCGAAGGTCTCCCGGTATCCGTGGCCGACAGGGCGGCGATGCGGCCCCTTTCTACCGAACACGCCCCCAACGAGGGATTCACGAATTCCGGGAGCGTTCAGTATGTGGCGAAGGGATACGATCTCAGCATGCTGGGGCATGAATACTGCGGCGCCATGGAGGTCGTCGCAACGATAGCCCGTCTCGACTATCTCTGGAACAGGATCCGCGTGCAGGGCGGGGCATACGGCGCGTTCATAGGCTTCGAGCGCGACGGCAGGTTCTACATGGGCTCCTTCAGGGATCCCAATCTGGAAAGCACTCTCGAGGCCTACGACGGGCTGCCCGATTTCCTGCGTTCACTCGATCCCGGCGAAGACGAACTCACCAAGGCCATCCTCGGAACCATAGCCAAACTGGACAGGCCGCTGACTCAGGCCATGAAGGGCGCCGTCGCAACTGAGCACTGGCTGATGGGAGTGACTTTCGCAGACGTTCAGAGGGTGAGGGACGAGGTGCTGGCGACGGGGGTGGATGATGTGAGGCGGATTGCGGATGTGATCCGCGACGCTCTCGACAGGAACCTCTACTGCGTGATAGGAAACGAGGAGAGGCTCACCCGGAGCCGGAGCCTCTTCAGCGGACTGGAAAAGCTGTTCAGGTAAAACCAGACCAGGGGGTCCGTCTTTCTTCGGAGGGCGGGCCCCGTCTCGATCACCGATCTCATCCGGCCCGCATCGCCTGCCCGAGGGTCAGACCGGGGTTCTCTCCACCTGCTTTTCCTGCTGGTCGCAGCAGTAGAGCTGCCTGAGCACGCACGCGACCTGTTCGTAGATGTCGTGCCTTGCCCATCCCTGCCGTGTATCGACAGCGGACTTGAAGTCGCTGTAGTCGATCTCATCCACGATCCTTGACAGGGCTTCGCCGAAGTCCCTGTCTGGAACCCTCATCCTGTATCTGCAGTCCGCCCGCTCCATGTCGATGACCGGGCCGGCGTTCTTAAGGTAGGTTTTCCTGAGAGCCTCGAGGTCGGCCCGCACTCGACCGCAGACGGTCAGCATGCCTTCCTCGACATCTCCAGGCTTCCGCACTACGCTGAAGCAACCGAAACAGGTCATCAGCCACATGACGATCCTCCCTCAACCCGCCTTGTACGCGGATGTCAACCAAAACCAAGCATTGACATTGCCATGTCTTAATACTCACTGTTTCTTCGTTATCGCGTCTCGACAGCCAGGCTGCTCTCATTCAATAGACACTGAACTCCTCAGTGCTCAATACTTTCTATGTTTTCGTCAGAAGCGCGTGAACGGGAGGTCAGGCGGGATAGACATCGAGGGGATGGACATGGACGATGAAGGACTGTCGATCCTGTTTATTCTGTTGGAGATATCATATGCCGACAGGCGAAATGCCAGCCGCGTTCACGAACCGGAGGCCGGCTTCCGGGTCGACCGGTTTCACGGATGCCTTCCTGGTTTCCACGGCTGATGGCGGAGCCGCCCGCTTCCGGTGCGATCCACTCTGCGGGGCGCCGCCAGTCTGAGAAGCCGTGCAATGCCGTGGGAGGAGCGGAGACGGCGCCGGTACACGCAGCAGAAGGAGACGGGTATGATATTGGACCCGCCATTGACGAACCGGAGATCGGAGGAGATTCGATGAAAAAGGACAGATACGGGATCTTCAAGGTGATAGCGACATGCACGAGCTGTGGTAAACCGGTCGTTGTGAACGGCCCGCTTGCAGGCCCGATCTGCCCTTCCTGCCGGAAGACGCTGGACATACCGCCCGATATATGGAAGTCGATATTGGGAAGCTACATAGGGAATTACGGCAGGACCAGCCCGGGCGAGGGCGACGAGGGCACAATCATCAGCGGAGGGCTGACCATCAAATACTCAACCGTCAGACTCCCTCCTCCCGATCCAGCCTGCCCGACCTGCGAGGAGAACTGGGATCTGCTCTCGGTCGAGGACGGTGCGGATCGCAGGATGGTCTGCAGAAAATGCGGCAGGAAGGCGGAGACCTATCCGGCTCCGTCCTGGCTGGGCGAAGTCGTTCCCCAGGCGAAGCAGACCTTCTTCGCCGAGCGCGAGGTGCGCCGGGATGAAAACGACGTGGATGCCGGCATCAAGCCCGTGGCGCTCTCATGCCCGCAGTGCGGGGCGGGGCTGCTCATTACGGCGGAATCCGAGAGGCTCATCCCCTGCAAGTACTGCAATGTCGACGTCTATCTGCCCGACGACGTGTGGCTCAGGCTGCACCCCTCGAAGCAGGCAAAGTTCTGGATGGTGCGCTTCAGCGGCTGAAGCCGGCTCGAAGAGTTTCCCGTGCAGAGAGGAGATGCGCAGGAAGGGCTGCCTGCACCGCTCACGGGAACGATCTCCCGGACATCCGCGCCCGTGAAGAGCTGAGGAAGCCGTTCAGGAATCTTCATCACTCCCTAACAGGATCCTGCCTTATTCCCGCCAGATCGGACGATCTATCCAGGCCGACGGAACGCCGGCAGAAACGGTGGGAAATGGCAAGAGCAGATCTACATGTCCATTCAGTGTACTCGGAACATCCCTCGGACTGGTTTCTCCAGAAGCTGGGAGCCCGCGAGTCCTATACCGATCCTGAAACGATCTACAGGCTTGCCAGGGAACGCGGAATGGACTTCGTTACGATCACCGATCACAACCGCATCGACGGAATACTGTCGCTCTGCAGGAACCATCCTCTGGACACGTTCACAGGCGTCGAGTTCACGACCTACTTCCCCGAGGACGGCTGCAAGGTGCATGTTCTCGTTTACGGTCTGACCGCCGAACAGTTCGAGGAACTGAACGTACTCCGGCAGGACATATTCAAATTCTCCGACAGGATCAGAGAACTCGGCCTGCCCCACTCGGTGGCCCACGCGACCTATTCGGTGAACGGGATACTCGGGATCAGACACCTCGAAAGGCTCCTCCTGCTCTTCGACGTGTTCGAGGGGATCAACGGCGGTCGCAACGCGGCGGGCAACAACGCCTGGAGAACCGTTCTCTCGGGCCTTTCGGAGAAATGGATAGAGGAACTCGAGCGGAGGCACGGGCTGGAGGCCGCAGGTACCAACCGATGGTTCAAGGGCCAGACCGGAGGTTCGGACGATCACGCGGGATTGTACGTAGGGAGGACTTTCACCGTCGCCGAGGCCTCCTCTCCCGCCGAGTTCCTGGAGGCGATACGCTGCAGGAGGACTGCCCCGGGCGGCAGGAGCAACGATTACAAGTCGCTCGTCTTCTCCGTCTACAGGATAGCCTGCGACTACGCCAGGCAGAAGAGGGGCGAATCCAGGGGATTCCTGTCCGCTCTGTCCGACCTGGTCTTCGAGAGGAAGAACCTCAGGATCAGAGACAAGCTCTTCCTGAAGAAGCAATCCGCGACCAAGGGGGGGAAGGCCAGGATATACAGCCTGTTGAACGGTCTTATCGACGATCTGAACAGCAGAGAGGAGATCGGGATAGACGGCAGGCTGGATCTGGTCTACAAGTCGCTCACGGATCTGTCCGACGAGTTCCTCGGCATCCTGGTGAACTCGTTCAAGAGAGACATCGCGGAAGGCGATCTCGCGGGTTTCGCCTCGAGCGTCTCGGCCGCGTTCCCGGGGGTATTCCTGTATCTGCCCTTCTTCACCGCCATACGGGAGATGTTCTCCAACCGCGGGCTCCTGGAGTCGATGAGAGTCGAACTTCCCTCCGAGCCTGGAGCGCCCTCCCGGCGAAAGAGGATTCTCTGGTTCACCGACACGTTCTCCGATCTGAACGGGGTCTCCGTGACCCTCGGGAGGATCGCCTCGCTTGCCGGCCGCCCCGGTGGGGAAGGGCCGGACATCCTCTTCGTCGTATCGCTGGACGGGCAGATTCCGGAAGGAGTCCCCGCGGACAGGGTTATCGATCTCCCTGCGGTGGCGTCCTTCGAACTGCCGGGATACGACAGGTACACGCTGAAAGTCCCGTCCGTACTGAGATCCCTCGACAGAGTGGCCGCCCTCGAGCCCGACGAAATCTACGTCTCCACCCACGGTCCCGTCGGCCTCGTCGGCATCCTGATCGCGAAGCTCATGAGTCTCAGATGTACCGGGTTCTTCCATACCGACTATTCCATGCAGGCGAGCAGGATCATGTCGGACAAGACGGTTACGGCCCTCATCGAGGAGTACACAAAGTGGTTCTACGGGTGCTGCGACGAGGTCAGGGTTCCCACCGACCGGTACATCTCCCTGCTGACCGCCCGTGGATATCAGCTCCGCAAGGTGTCGAGATTCGACCGGGGGATAGACACGCGGGTGTTCGCGCCAGTCATGGAGCCGAGGAGCAGCCTTGCCGGCCGTTTCGGCGTGACCAACGGTCCCGTCCTTCTTTACACAGGCAGGATATCCAGGGAGAAGAACCTCGACCTGGTTCTGTCGGCATACAGGATGATCGTCGGGCGTTTCCCGGACGCGAACCTGCTTCTTGCCGGCGACGGCCCGTATCTCCCCGATCTCGAGGCGGCGGCGAAAGGGCTGGACAGGGTCAGATTCCTCGGCAGGATGAAGAACGAGACGCTGCCCGCCCTCTATACTTTTGCCGATCTTCTGGTCTTTCCCAGCGAGACGGACACGTTCGGAATGACCGTTCTGGAAGCGCAGGCCTGCGGGCTGCCCTGTCTCGTGTCCCGAACCGGAGGACCGGCCGAGATCATCGACGACGCCGTGACGGGATTCGTCATCCCGGATTCGGAACCGACCTCCTGGGCGGAGGCTGTCGTCCGCGTTCTCGACATGAAGAGGCTCAACTATCCGGAGTACAGCGAGATGCGTCACAGGGCGCGCCTGCGGGTGCTCGAAAAGTACGACTGGGACAAGAACTACATCGCCATGTTCGATACACGGGTTCAGACCGGGAGCGCATCCCGCGCAAAGGACGCCTCGTCGCGGCCCATGGAAGAGGCGCTGCTGGCAGGAGCCGGCCGGTAATCCCGGACTCGCCCCGACGGTAATCTGAAGAGCGCTGCCCGGACGACGATCCTGAGCAGGTGAAGCGGATTCGGCCGTTGACAACATGACAGTATGATGTCATGATACTGTCATGATAAATGAAGCAGATCACGAAAGATACAGCATAGCAGAGCTTTCAGAGCTTGCAGGCGTCAGTCGGCGCACTGTCAGATTCTATGTCCAGACCAGGCTCATCCCGCCTCCCCTGGGCGCCGGCAGGGGAAGCTACTACACGCGTGCGCACCTCGATGCGATCCTCCAGGCAAGGCGAAGACAGTCGAAGGCGGCTTACGCCCCGCCGGTTCCAACCGCTTCATCCGACGCCGTTCATTTCCAGACCGGAGTTCTGAGGGTGGTGAGATTGTCGGAGGGATACTCCCTGCTGGTGGAGGAGGACCATGCCGTTCCGCCCGGCGGTGTTCTCTCGATGATCTCCGGCATTCTCGGGCAGTCAGAGGATTCCATCCCCGATGAAGAGGGAGAATGCAGCGATGAGCAGGAAGAGTAGGAATAATCCGAAGGGAAGCGGATACGGGTTGGTGTCCTCCGGGGGGGAGCCCGTCCCGCTCAAGGGAGTTTCCATCGACATCGGAATCCGCGGAGCGGCGGTTCTAACCACCGTTTCCCAGAGGTTCAGGAACGACGAGCAATCGCCGATCGAGGCCCTCTACAGCTTCCCTCTCGAGGAGAACAGCTCCGTCTGCGGCTTCGAGGTCGAGATCGGAGCCCGCAGAATAAAAGGGCGTGTCGAGGAGCGGGAGAAGGCGTTCGAAATCTACGACGAGGCCATGAAGAAGGGCGATTCGGCATTTCTCCTCGATCAGAACCGCCCCGACATCTTCTCCGTCTCCGTCGGCCGTCTGCTTCCCGGCGAGGAGGCCGTCGTCCGAATCACTTACACGGGCCGTACCGAGCGCTTCGACAAGGGGTTCCGGCTCCGTGTCCCCACCACGATCTCACCGCGCTACATCCCGCCCGAGAAGGCGGCCGGGATGGATCCGGCCGAGCTGGATGCGATTCTTCCACCCGTTGCGGTGGGCGGTGTGCCATACGGGCTTTCGCTGGCGGTCGACATCGTTGCCGGTTCCGCCATCCGGACGGTCTCCTGTCCGTCGTTCCCGATCAGAGTGTCGATCCAGGGCGAAAAAGCGCAGGTCGGTCTGGCGGTGCGCGAACCCCAGCTCGATCAGGACTTCGTCCTCGAGGTAGAGCTCGCCGAGCCCGGGAAGGCCGGGGCGGCGGTCTGCCGCGACGGCTCGGCCCTCGCGATGATGCTGAGGTTCAGGCCCGTCCTGCCTGCAGCCGCGAAGGAGCCGAGGGACGTCGTCTTCATCGTGGACAGGTCCGGATCGATGTCGGGCGAGAGCTTCGAGGAGGCCAGGTCCGCCCTCCTGCTCTGCCTGAAGTCGCTCGAGGAAGGCGACAGGTTCAATGTCGTCGGGTTCGGCTCCGGGATGGAGGAGATGTTCCCGTCCCCCGTTCCGTACAACCAGGAGAATCTCGACAGGGCCGTCGCCGTTGCCGCCGGATGGAATGCCGACCTCGGCGGAACCGAGATTCTCACGCCGTTGAAGGCGGTTCTGGATAAGGCTGCGGAGGAGAGGATGCTCGAAGTCCTTCTCCTGACCGACGGGGAGGTGGGGAACGAGGCAGACGTGATCGAACTCGCTCGCAGGAATGGAAGTAAGGCGAGAGTGTTCACCTTCGGCATAGGCCGTGGAGCCAGCGGCACTCTCGTGAGAGGGGTCGCGAAGGCGACGGGCGGCACGGCGGAGTTCATCCTCCCCGGCGAGCGGATCGAGCCCAAGGTGATGCGCCAGATGGCCAGGCTCTCGGCTCCCTTCTCCACGGACGCCAGGCTCGACTGGGGCGGGCTCGAACCGACCCTGGCGGTGCCCGAAGAGCTGCCCGCCTTCTGCACCGGAGACGAGATCGACGTCCTCTGCCGGATTCCGCGGCTGGAGAGTACCGTTGTAAAAATCGTCGGGGCCGACGGATCGACGATCGCCGAGTGCCCCGTCGACGCTGCGTTGGAGGTCGCCGATGACCGCACCATCGCCCTGCTGCTCGCCCGTGAGTACATCTCCTCGATAGAGATGAACGGCCTGTCCGGCGGCTCCGCCCAGACGGCCAGGAAGAGGAAGACCGTGGAATCGCTCATCCTCTCCACCGCCCTCGAGTACGGCCTGGTCTCCTCCATGACCAGCTACGTGGCGGTTGAGGAGCGCGAGGGGGAGGACGGAAAGGGCGAAGTCGGCCTGCGAAGAGTTCCCGTCGCCCTGACCAGGGGCTGGGGCGGTACCTCTTCCGGCTTCAGAATCCCCGGTATCGTTCCTCTGTTTGCAATGAGTCGCGGAGTACTCCTGAAGCCCGTCGGGAAGAAGTCCGCAGAATGCCGCAGTGCAATGCCTGCGATGAGTACAGTCGCCTTCGACGACGGAGGATACGACCAGGTTCCGGAGTCGAAGCCTTCGGCCGGCCCCGACCACTTCATGGAACTGGTAGGCCTGCAGCTCGCGGATGGATCATGGAAGCTCGGCGGGGATCTGGCGGCCCTCGCCGGGGTGGACGACCTCGAGGCATTGAAGGCGGGGATTCCGGAATGCCTGCGGGAGGACGAGGTTCTGGCGACGCTGCTGGCTCTGTTCCTGCTCCACAGGGACTTCGCCGGAAGAGCCGACGAGTGGGCGCTCATCGCCGGGAAGGCGTTGAAGTGGCTGGCCGGCCGGGGTGTCCCGAAACCGCCCGATCCTTCCGCCGACATCGAACTCGCCGACTGGCTGAAGTCCGTTTAGCGCCTGCGCGGGCCGGGCGTCGTCGGAACGCCGGCCCGCGTGATCGCTCCCACCATTACCCTGTCCGCAGACGGGTTCGGGGTGTATAGATCGAAAAGGCCGTCGTGGAACGGCCTGAGCGGTCGCAGGATTCCGGCGCTCCGGCCGTAACCGGTATGAACCGCACGGATGCCCGAACCTCGGAGGAGCAGTTGTCAATGAACTTCAGGAAACCGATGGCTGCGGCGTTCGCCGCGATAATCGCCTCCGCGTATGCGGGAGCGGGAGACATCCAACTCATGGAGCCGATGATGGAAAACCCCGGTACTCTCATGGAGGCCCTGCAGGGCCGTTCCTCCTGCCGATCCTTCCTTCCGGATACGCTGTCCACCCGGGAGATGTCGGACCTTCTGTGGGCGGCCTTCGGCATAAACCGGCCGGAGACCGGCGGCCGTACCGCACCCTCTGCGCTGAACCATCAGGAGATGGACATCTACGTCGCGACGGCCGAGGGAACCTACCTCTACGATCCTGCCGCGAACACACTCAGGATGACGGGCTCGACCGACATCCGGGCGCTGACCGGGATGCAGCCGTTCGTCGCGGAGGCGCCGGTGAACCTGGTGCTGGTCGCCGACTTCTCCAGGATGGGATTCAGAGGGCGGGAAGTCGGCGACGACGAAAAACTGTTCTTCGCCGCCTGCGATGCGGGTTTCATCTGCCAGAACGTCTACCTGTACTGCGCGGTGAACGGGCTTGCGGCCGTCGTGCGGGCCGGCATGGACAAGGCGGCTCTCAGGGAGGCGCTCGGACTCCGTCCGGAGCAGCATCTGATCCTCGCACAGACCATAGGCAGGCCGGCGCCGCTCTGAGGCAGCCGGGCCTTCCTGACGGGATCGCCCGTGATGCGTTTCTGATTCCGCCGCCGGACGCGCTCCATGCTCCATCCTGCGTGCGGCATCAATCCACTCCGGGGAGGGCGCATGGATCGCAATGCAATAAGGCCCCCGATGCACATCCCCGGGAGCATCAGGTCATTATCCCAGCAGGCCGAGCTTCCAGTCGTAGTAGCGGTTGACCTCGTCGTAGAGAGGATGACTGCCGAGCGAGACCAGGTACTGCCAGGACATGTGCCTGAGTTCCACGCCGTCGTATTTCCCCGGGCGCAATGGTGAGTCTCCGTGCAGACGGAGCTGCACCAGAACGAGCCGGTCCTCCTCTTTCGACATGCGCCCTCCGGAGAGGCTGGACAGGAATCTCAGCTTAGCCCTGACATCCCCGCCTGAAGCTCCGGAATTGTCCGGGTCGAACCAGGAAGCCTCGAAGAAGACCGCAGCATCTCTCGTGATGACGGAGGCATCGGTTTCGAGAGTGCCTTCCACGTCTCCCACACGCCCCAGGGTCTTCCACAGGGACACTTCCACAGGTTCGGAAGGGTTGTAGGAGAGGCCGATCCTCCCAAGCAGCTCCTGAACCCAGAAGGCTCTCTCCCTCGCCCCGGAAGCCGCGACGGTGCCGAACACCGACCACGTGGCGGGATCGACGCATCGGAGCGACTGCATGTCGCTGTAGAAGCCCAGTCCTGCGGATAGCCTGGCCATCTCGTCAGAATCGAAGCCGTCGTCTCGGTCAGACATTGCGATGCGGTTCCGAACCTCGTTCGGCAGGTCGCCACTCCCGGAGGGAACTGCAATGAGGTTGTCCGACACGTCCAGCAGCGCCGTAACTCCGGATCTACTGCGCTCCGCCGCTACTGTCCTGCCGTTCCAGTCGATCAGCTCCATCGGAATCTCCGGGTTTCAGAACCAGTCACTGTCTTTCTAAGCAAGATGCGTACCATTGCAGCAATGATTCCCGGTACATCCAAGCCTGACGGCATGCCCGTCGAAACGGATCAGAGCCAATCGACTGCGCCGTAGGCCTGCCTGGAAGACCGGCTAGCAGAATGCAAGCCGGGTGACGGACCGAGGCTTCCTTCCTTTCTCTTTTATCGGGATTGGTTCTCAACCGGCCTCTGCAGGGGATGACGGACTCGAGCCGGCCTCCTCCGCCGGAGTGACATCCATATCATCGGTCTGTGTGGAACCGGTTCAGGAGGGAGAGACGTGTTTTGCAGGAGGCGGGAGCCTGCAGCGCAGTCCTGCTCGGGGCGGGCCGGGGTGATCGGATCGAAGGGGGCGACTCCGGCTCTCGTGGAGTTGTCGGATGGGCCGCTATTGCGTATTCCTTCGGCAGACAAGGATATTCCCGCTCATTCCGCGGAGATCGCGGATGATCGGAGGGAGGCTGCGTTTGAGCCGGACGCTTGCGATACTGGGCGGAAAACCCCTCTTCGACGAGCCGATGCACGTCGGCCGGCCGAACCTGCCCGACCGCAGGCACTTCGACAAGCTGGTCGATACGATGTTCTCGAACCGGTGGTTCACGAACTACGGCCCGCTCGTGAAGATTCTTCAGGCACGCCTCGAGGAGAGGCTGAGGGTGAAGCACTGCATCCCGATATGCAACGGCACCGTAGCCCTCGAACTCGCCTACAGGGCCGCAGGTTTCCACGGAGAGGTGATAGTGCCCGCCTTCACTTTCGTGGCGACGGCCCACGCCCTCGAGTGGCAGCGCATCAAACCCGTGTTCTGCGACATCCGCGAATCGGACTTCACCCTCGATCCATCCTGCGTCGAGGAGCTGATAACGGACAGAACGACCGGCATAGTGGGGGTCCATGTGTTCGGGAACCCCTGCGATCACCGCTCGATAGCGGAAACAGCCGGGCGTCACGGGCTCGGCGTGGTATATGACGCCGCCCATGCCTTCATGAACGAGACGGACGGCATGTCCGTATGCAGCCTGGGTTCGATGTCGATCCTCAGCTTCCACGCCACCAAGTTCTTCAGCACGTTCGAGGGCGGGGCGATTGTCACGGACGACGACGACCTCGCGGAGAAGATCAGGCTGATGATGAACTTCGGGTTCGCAGGCCGCGAGAAGGACAGGGTGGACTACATCGGCATCAACGGCAAGATGACGGAGATATGCGCTGCCATGGGCCTCGCCATGCTCGAGCAGGTGGACCGTCTCGCGGAAATCAACAGGATCAACTTCGAGGCCTACCTGGAGGCGCTGGAGGGAATCCCGGGAATCGCCTGCCGCACTCCCTCCCCCGCGCTCTCCGCCCGGAACTGGCAGTATGTCGTTGCGACCGTGGACGAGGAGTCGTTCGGTCTCTCCAGAGACAGTCTCGTGGAGGTGCTGGAAGCGGAGAACGTCCTGGCGAGGAAATACTTCTATCCGGGCTGCCACAGGCACGAACCATACTGCAGGACATTCCCCGGATCGGGTCGTGAACTGCCCGTGACGGACAGGCTCTCTGAGATGGTGATGTGCCTCCCTACCGGGGAGGCGGTCACCCCTGCCATGGCGCGGATGATCGGGGACTCGATCCGGCTTGCGGGGGTCCGTGCCGGTGAAGTCCGTGCCGCATTGAAGGAGGGTGGACATGCCTGAGGTTCCAGGATCCGGCAAGACCTACGGCGGTTTCTTCCCGATAGATCTCCCCCGGGCCGAGCCGCCGGCCGGGGGCGCCGTGGCGCACCTCGCCGACGGCCGGAGGTTCTACGACGGCCGCAGCGCGATAGCGGAGCTGATAAGAGCCAACGGGATAGCGGACGTGCTGATGCCGGGCTACATCTGCCCGGTGGTGTACAAGGCGGTGGAGAATGCGGGAGCCGCATGGCGGACCTACAAGGTGAACCCGGGCTTCAGGACGGACTGGCTCAACCTCTCCTACACGGCGAAGCAGGGTACGCTGCTGATCGTTCCTGCGTACTTCGGCGTCTATATGCCGGACCTCGACGCACTCGAGGAGATGATGGACATATCGGGCTGCAGGGTGCTTCTGGACTATGCGCAGGCCCTCTACGCCCCGTGCCCCCCGAGGTTCGCCGCCGTCTATTCGCCCAGGAAGTTTCTCGGGGTTCCCGACGGTGGGATACTGGTCGTAGGCGGCGGAAGCCGCCTGAAGGAGCCGCCCGTCCCCCTGCTGAAGGTCGATCAGACCGTATTCGGCGACAGGATGTCCTGCCACGGGATCAGGCTGGAGTATCCCCACGGCGACGCTCTCGACTCGTTCCGGCGTCTCGAGCGCGAAATGCCCCTGGGCCCCTATCGGATGTCCGACCTGGCATCCACGCTGTTCGACGCCTTCGATCACGATTCCGCCTGTGCGGCTCGGCGCGCGAACTACGAAGCCCTGTCGGCGGCTCTTCCCGACGGCCCGCCGCCATGTCCGGGCGTGCCCCTCTGCTTCCCGTTCCCCGTGGAGCCCGACAGCTTCAACTTCTTCAGGCGCAACCTGATTTCCAAGGGAGTCTTCGTCCCGCACTACTGGCCGGACCTGCCCGAGGGGGTCGAGGACCTGGGCAGGACGCTGCTAGCCCTCCCCGTCGATCAGAGGTACACGACGGAAGACATGGCCGCCGTGGCCGCGCTGCTGATGGCTCCTCCCGGCGACCAAGGCATGATGATGTGATCCAGGAGATTCCGGACGCATATGCCATGTCCGCGGATTCCGGCAGGCGGGCCGTTTTCGAGGGAGCAGCCGCATGAATTCCTTCTACTCCGAAGAGGAACTGGGCGGACTGGGGCTGAAGTCCTTCGGCCACGACGTGAAGATCAGCCGGAAGACCTCCATCTACAATCCCGAACGCATCGAGATCGGCAGCCACGTGAGAATCGACGACTTCTGCGTGATCTCCGCCTGCCGGGACGGCTGGGTGAGGATCGGCTCGCACTGCTACATCGGAGCCATGGGATTTATCGAGGCAACATCGGGTTTCGAGATGGAGGACTTCACGACACTCGCCGCCAGGGTGACAGTCTACGGCGGGTCGGATGACTACTCGGGCGACTACCTGACCAATCCATGCGTGCCCGAGAGATTCCGGAACGTAGTGTCGGGCAGGGTGACCCTGGGCGCTCACTCGATAGTCGGTACCTGTTCCGTCGTCCTCCCCGGGGTCACCATAGGAAAAGGTTCCGCCGTAGGAGCATTCAGCCTGGTCACTGCCAGCCTTCCACCCGGCGGCATCTATGTCGGTTCTCCCGCCAGATTCCTGAAGAAGCGTACCGACGAACTGTTCACGCTCGGAGAGGCAGCCCGGCTGGAGATGGATTGACTCTGTAGGTCCGGGACAGAATCAGCCGCCGTATCTCCATCTCAGGAAGTATCGCTCCGCCCCGGGCACTGCGGTCCGGGGGCGCTCCATGCACCTTTCGACGAGCGTGCCGTAGAGGGATTCATCGTGCACTCTGCAGGCCAGGTGGAAGTCCAGGATGCCCTCAGGAGCGAAGGACTTCTTGTAATCGAAGATTCCGTCCTCCCCTCCCGGGCCTCCGCCCAGCAGGAAGCTCTCGTAGCCGGCGTCCCTGGCCCAGAGAACTATCCGGTGCTTGAGCAGGTTGTTGGGCCTGAGCTCGAAGAACTCCTCGCGGGTACCGCCGAGGAACGAGTAGACGGCGGTCGCCGAGGCCAGCACCATCTCGGCGGACACCGTCGTTCCGCCGGCCAGGGCGTAGAACACCCTGCAGCCGTCTCCGAGTCCGCCGGCGAGAGTACGGTAGAATTCGTCCGGAAAGTGGAAGCCCCTGTCCGCGCCCCTGCGGTCCATGGTCGAGGCGTAGATCGACAGGAAATCCCCGAAGTGCGGCCCCAGCGGTTCCTCCTGGATGACCTCGACACCCGAGCGAAGCGCCTTGTTCACGTTCTTCCTGTTGTTGTGCCTGTAGCCCCGCCAGATCTCGTCGTCCGACCTCCGCAGGTCGACGACCACCTGCCTGTTGCCGGTCCGCAGCTCGTAGTGGCGCGAAAGGGCGCTCTCCGATCCCAGAAGGGGATTCAGTCGGATCAGTTCGGCCACGACGCCGGTCCTTGCACAGTGTTCGCCGAAGAGGACAATGAAGTCGTCGAGCAGGTCGTCCCTGCCGGTGTCTCCGTAGATCCCGCCGTAGCCGTAGGCGGTCATGATGTCGCATGAGCCCTCCGGGGCGTGGAGCCAGTCGATCTCCGACAGCATCCTTCTGAAATAGGGATATAGCAGGATGCCTCTGCCGTCGCGGAGAACGGCGCATTCCGGCAGGGCGCCCTGCTCCGTGGCTGCGAATGCGCGGTAGTATGCCGGGTCGGCAAAGGGATCCCTCGAGCGGGGAGGAAGAGCCGCCCAGGCCTTCTCCCATCCCGCTCCGGTATCGTCGAAGACCTCGAATTTCATGTGCACCTCCGCTCCGGGAAGATCGCGAACAGCCGTCTGAATCGCCAGTTTGCCCCGTTCCGGCCTCATGCGTTAGCTTTGAACGGGCTTCGGCACGGTGAATGCGGGATGGAGGACATGAACCGACGCGCCAGAATGCTTGGTGTCCTGCTGCCGGTCGCCGTGTCGGCCGGGCTGCTGCTGATCGTCTACAGACGGGTGGATCCCGGCGCCCTCGTCACCGGTCTCGGCCAGGCCGATCCCGCTTGGACGGTCCTGTATGTCCTCCTCTCATTCGTCGAGCCGGTGCTCAGGGGGCTTCGCTGGTCGCTGCTGATCGGGACCCGCTCTCCCGGGACGGCGATCAGAGGTCTGTTCATATCCAAGGCCGGCAACAATCTCCTGCCTCTTCGCATGGGGGACGCCGTGCGTGCGCAGTTCGTCCGGGACAGGGCCGGGATACCGTACTCCAGGTCGGCCGCCTCGATACTCGCCGAGTCCATCCTCGACCTGGTCCTCCTTGGAGCCATCGTCCTCGTCTTCGGCGTCTTTCTGGCCTCGCGCCGGGGGATGGTCCTGGCAGCCGTGCTGCTCGCCGCGATTCCGGCGCTCGCCCTTCTCGCCATGAAGCTGCCCGGAAGGCTCCCGGCACGCATCCGTCACTCTGCGCCGCTCGTACTGTTCGAAAGGATCTCCGGACACCTGAAGACCATGTACGGAGAAAACGGCAGGAACGCCCTGCTGGCCTCGACCCTGGCCCTCTGGGCGCTCACCCTGTCCACCTCCTACTGCGGCCTGAGGATGTTCCTGCCCTCCGTGCCATTCCTCGGAGTGATCGCCACGACCGTCTTCGTGTACTTCTCCGTCCTGATCCCGTCCGCTCCGGGCTTCATCGGTACGTACCACGCCGCGGTGGCGGGCAGCCTGGCTCTGATGGGCCATGATCTGCGCGACTATGCCGCGGCGCCCATCGCCATCCACCTTCTGCAGTTCATCCCGCAGACCCTTGCAGGGCTCGCCCTTGGGGCGGGATACCTCTTCTCCAACGACTGGGGGAGGGCCTGGGAGGGATTGAAGGCCGCAAGAGCGGGGCTTCTCGGTGGAGGCAGATCGACGTGAGGGTGGCGGTCGCGGGGGGAGGCATCTCGGGTGTCTCGGCCGCCTATTTCCTGCTGCACGAGTGCGTCGACCCGGACCTGGAGGTGCACCTGTTCGAGCGGCGGCACGCCCCCGGGGGGCTCTGTCGGACCGTCGAGATGGACGGGGGGTTCAGGTTCGACTTCGGACCTCACAACATCCATTCCGTCGATCCGTGGTTCGATTCCCTGATGATCGAACTGCTGGGCGACCAGTACAGGGAAAGGCTGTTCAGGGCCAAGGTCCAGTTCGGCGATGGCTTCATCCCCTACCCGATGAAGGGACTGGACATCCTCGGCGGAGTTCCGCCGTGGACCTCTGCGGCATGCGCCGCGAGCTTCGTCTGGAGCAGGATCGAGTCGCTCTTCAGGGAGTGGCGGGACGACAGTTTCGAGGACTTCATACGCAACAGGTTCGGCAGGAAGCTGTACGACATCTACTTCGGCCCCTTCACGGAGAAGACCTGGGGCGTGCCGGGCTCGATGATCTCGGCGGATTTCGGCAGGCAGAGGATCGGTGTCTTCACCCTCTGGGACCTGTTCAAGCGCACCTTCCTGGGCATGAAGCCGAAGTCTATGGAGGCCGGGGAGGACCCGTTCCTCAACTCGAGATGCGTCTATCCCGACCACGGCAGCGGAACCGTCATCGACGCCCTGCTGTCGCCATGCCTCTCGGACCCGAGGTTCACGCTGCATGCGGGCGAACCCGTGACCGGGCTGTCCCGGGACGGCGGCGGAATGAGGGTCTCCACCCCATCCTCGGAATACCGCTTCGACTTAGTGTTTTCCAGCATCTCCCTGACGGAACTCTGCAGAATGCTGGATCTGCCCGACCCCGGCCTGGTTTACATCTCCACACGGTTTCTCCTCGTGACGCTCGACCAGGAAAGTGTCTTCGGCACCACGCCATGGGTCTACTTCGCCGACGACAGGACCGCATTCAATAGAATCAGCGAGCCGAGGAACATGAGCCCGCTCATGTCCCCCGAGGGCAGAACCTCTCTCTGCGTGGAGTTCACCACGACCGGGAAAGACAGGATCGCGTCGGCCGCCGGGGAAGAACTCCTGGAAATGGCCGTCGCGGGCCTGTCCGGGTTCGGCCTGATCCGGCCGGAAGCCGTTCGGGACTGGCGCGTGTTAGACCGGGAGAACACCTATCCGCTGAGGACCATCGACTACAAGGAGGCGACCGCGAAGGCGCTGGCCTCCCTCGAATCCTTCCCGGCGCTCGTAACGCACGGCAGACTCGGCCGCTTCGAGTACTTCAACATGGATCACTGCGTCGCGGACGCGCATAAGGCAGTCGCCTCGATCCTGAAGGAATCCGGGGCCGTGAAACCGGACGACGAATCCGCGCGGGAGCAAAGCCCTGATGCACAGTAAAACTATTAATTCAGAAGTCGATCAGGGGAAGGTCCCCGGTCGCTCTACTGAATCCGGAGGGCCGTTTCCACCAACTGGTAACATTCCCAAGTCAGGTAAATCGTGGCTGACTGGTCCCGCCTTGTGGGTCTTCCTGCTGATCCTGGCTCTGCGCATGGCCTTCGTGATAGTCGTGCCGGGCGGATCGGACGAGGAGACCTGGCTGGGCTGGGTCATGTCTCCCGACTCTAGGGACTATGTGTATCTTGCCGACGACTTCTCCGATGGCCGTCAGGATTCGATCTCGTTCAGGATGCCTCTGTATCCGGCATTCATAGCCCTTACGCAATACCTCCTGGGAAGAAGATGGCTTACAACCCTGCTTCTTCAGCAGATCGCTGTCGCTCTCACTGCAATCGCATGCGGGATCGTGGCTGCCTCCGCCTGCGGAAGACGTGCCGGCCAGGCGGCTTCAATCACTTATCTGATATGTCCCCTCGCACTCATTGAATCGGTCGTCCTTCTGCCGGACATAATGCTGGCGATGGTCGTTTCATGGGCCGGAGTGCTCTGGCTCCGGGCGCTCCGGGCAGCTACCGATAGAGGGCGTATCCTCGATGCGGCTCTGAGCGGTTTTCTCCTGGGAGCCGGCACTCTCGTCAAACCGTCGGTATCCCTGCTTCTGCTGGTCCCACTCGTCCAGCTCGCATTCTCCAAGAAAATCCCGGCTGGGAAGAGACTGCTGACCGGAACCATCCTCGCCATCGCCGCCCTGTGCCCTCCAGGGGCCTGGAGGCTGAACAATCTGATCAGGTTCAACAGCCCGGTCCTTACCACCCAGGACAGCTTCGAGCTGGCCGGGAGGTTCCTCATCCTGTCCGGACAGGAGACGCAGGAAAGCTTCTGGCTGGAGTGCGCGGACAGCCTCGAGTCGTATGTCGTCCAGGAACCCATCGTGTATGAGAACCCTGCCTGTACTGTTGTTCCAGACGGCTGGGCGGGCCTCGGCGGCGGGAGGTTCTGCCCTTCGGTAGACATTGATTCGCGGGACAGCCTGTTCAGGAGTGTCGCGATATCAGCATTGAGGCGGGCTCCGTTGAGGATCGTTATCGGCCACTTCAACAGGTGGCCGTGGTTGTTATCGAATCCGATCGGCGATCTCAGCCGGGCCGGAGGTCATCCGGTCATCCGTGGCGTGGTCCGGGCTGGCAGCATGGCGTTCCAGGTTCTGCTAGCCGTTGGAGCGCTTCTGGCTCTGGTCCAGCGCAGGCTGCGGGGCGAAGCATCCGAACTCCTCTTCTTCTCCATCGCGCTATTCCTGATCGTAGCCGTAGTAACCGGCCCACTTGCAGGCACCAGATACTCACTGCCCTTCTACTGGGCGCTGATATCGGCAGCATCATGCGGCTGGGTCTCGATCCTCTCGAAGACAGCCACCGTACTCGGCAGGCCGGGAGTCTCATTAACAAGGAATTCATGATATACGGAAGGAGATCTTGATGTCAGGAGGCCGGTCCGTCCGAACCCTGGTTCCTCTCTGGATGAAGACCTGCTACAGGTATGCATCCTCCCTGATCAATCCATATCAAAAGAGGATTGACAGAGGAGAGTACAGGAGGACGACTGCGCTTCTCGCGAAGACCAGCAGCTTCGATCCGGAGCAGCTCACCGGCTACCAGGCGGCGGAGCTCCGCAGGTTGGTCAACCACTGCTTCGAGAGCGTCCCGTACTACCGAAGGCTGTTCCGGGAGATTGGCATCGACCCCGGAGACGTGTCCAGTCCCGCCGATCTGGTCCGCATCCCTCTCCTTGACAAGGAGAGAGTGAGGGAAATCCTCCCGGAACTCCTGTCTGAGAGGTTCACTCCGAAGCAGCGCCACTTCGAATCCACCGGAGGTACGAGCGGAACCCCTCTTCTGTTCTACAGCCGGAAAGGCTACTCGAGTCAGCGGGAGGTTGCGTTCTGGCACGACCTGGCCGGCCGCACCGGCTACAGGCCGGGCAACAGGCTGGCCGTTCTCCGTAACGATGCGCTGCCGGGAAAGCATCTCTTCGTCTATAATCCGCGCATTTGCCAGCTCATCCTCGATCCGTTCAAGCTCAATCCGGGCAATGTCGGCCGCTACATCGAAGCGATGAGATCATACGGCACAAGGTTCCTGCATACCTACCCATCGGGAGCCACGGTACTCCTGAAGTTCGCAGCGGAAGCGGGGATTGATGCATGGGGCATACTGAAGGCCGTTCTCTGCGCATCCGAGAACGTCTATGAAGGTCAGCGCGAATTTATCGAGGAGAGAACCGGCGCAAGGTTCTTCAGTTTTTATGGTCACAGCGAGAAGCTGGTGCTCGCCGGCGAATGCGAGTATTCGACCGGCTATCACTCGTATCCGGAATATGGGATACTCGAACTGGTCGACGGGGCGGGCAGGCCTGTGACCTCGCCCGGGATACGGGGCGAGATCGTGGGGACCGGCTTCAACAATCCGGTTATGCCACTGCTGCGGTACCGGACCGGTGACTTCGCGGAATGGGCGGCCGATCAGGATTGCCCTTGCGGCAGACACCACCCGATCATGATCGATGTCGCGGGAAGATGGCTCCAGGAGATGGTTCTCGGGCGCAGCGGTGCACGCATTTCAATAACAAGCATCAATATGCATACCGACGCCTTCAATAGGGTGCGGAAGTTCCAGTTCGTGCAGAAGGAGCGGGGGAAGCTGATTCTCAACATAATGAAGAACGACGATTTCACGGAGAGCGATGCCGCCGCGATCAGGTCGGCGATCCTCGGCAAGGTGAAGGGAGAACTCGATCTCGAACTCGATTTCGTGGACGGGATTCCGACCACCGGCCGGGGTAAGCACAGATTCCTGATACAGGAGCTGCCCATGGAAGAGACGGGCTCCAGATGAATGGTCGAAACTCGTACACACCCGGCGCAACTGGAGATGGTTCAGCCGTAGTAATTACCGGTGGCCCTGGAGTGGCCTATCCCGAAACCCCGCCGTACTCCCCGTCCGAATGCTACCCGGAGTACCCTTTCCATGCTCATCCTCTGTCAGGCGCGAACACGGTCTATGCCGCCTTGCGCGAGAGTCTGCGCCTGCTGGGCCTTGATCCGGATAACTACGGAAAACCTAACTGGAATCCTCTCGGATGCCTGATCCATCCCGGCGACAGGGTGCTTGTGAAACCCAACGCCGTATTGCACAGGAACCTTTCTGGTGCCGATCCGTTTTCCGTAGTCACTCATCCCTCCGTGATCCGCGCAGTACTCGACTACGCCTGGATCGCTCTCCGGGGGGAGGGTTCTCTCACGATAGCGGATTCACCCCAGTTCGACTCCGATTTCGACCGATACTACGAGCTGATGCAGTTCGAGTCTCTGAAGAATTTCTACAAGGATACCGCGGGAATTGATGTAGGAGTTTACGACCTCAGGCGGATGACTGCGGTTTTCGATTCCGACAAGGGCTTCTTTCCTGCATCTGCTGTTTCGAGGGAGGACGGTGATCCCAAGGGCTACTCCATCATCGACCTGGCGGAAGCGAGCCTCCTGTACGAGCTGCCTCACCTGGACAGGCTGTATGGGGCTGACTACGACTGCAACTTCACTCGTGCGCATCATTCCGGCCGCAGGCATGAGTACTGCGTAGCCAGAACCTTTCTCGATTCGGAAGTCGTCTTAAGCATCCCGAAGCTAAAGATTCACCGCAAGGTTGGTGTCACTCTCAACATCAAGGGTCTCGTCGGAATCAACGGCGACAAGAACTATCTGGCCCACTACCGAGTCGGGTGTCCCAGAAACGGTGGCGACGAGTACCCGGATTCGGTAACCCGGCTCAGGAAGGTTTCCAGATCGGTCCGGAGGAGGATGAGCGATACGCTGCTGGCGCCCCGAAGATCCGCCCTGGAATGGGTCTACCTCGTCTTCTCGAGGCTCAGATCGACCGCCGGCCGCCTCGCCAGGGCGCTCGGGATCATGAAGCCTCCCGCATCCTCCGATGGCATAGATACCGGAGACTGGATCGGCAACGACACCGCATGGAGGATGGCGGCAGATCTTCTCAGGATAGCGATGTACGCTGCACCGGACGGATCCATCAGACCCGATCCACAGAGGCGTTTCTTCTCAGTCGTCGACGGGATCGTCGCCGGGGAGGGAGAGGGACCGCTGTTGCCGACTCCGCGCCAGGAAGGCATTCTCATAGCTGGTTTCGATCCGGTGGCTGTGGACATCACGGCCGCGGAATACATGGGTCTGCCGCATCTGGAGATACCTCTGCTGCGTCATTTCTCAACGGGCGGAGCCAGGTGGTCGGGATACCCCGGAGACGATGCCCTGAGAATCCTGTCACCCGGCCGGACGGAATGGACTGGGCTATCGGATCTGGAACGCGCGGCTCCACGGTTCGAGCTGCCGCTTGGCTGGCGATCAGTCTGGCTGGGAGAGGAGTTTCGAAGCGAGGATCGAGAAGGTCCCGTTCATCAGCAGGAATGATCCCACCAGCACCCATGCCGCTACAGTCGCGCCGTACCTCGGCGTGAGAAGAATCTGCCCTGCAGTATTAACGAGGGCCATGGATGCACCCGCGATCGCTATCGTCCGATACCGGCCCTCCGCGAACAGGACATTCACCGGAGGGGACAGCAGCGTGCTAATCGCCGTGCCCACGAGCAGTATCCGCAGGATCGGCGTGGCTTCGATATAGCGGTTCCCGGCGATCACTCCCAGGATGATCCCGGCAAGGGGGATGAATGCGGCGATTACGGCAGCGCCTAGTGCGGTGAATTTGAAGATCCTTCCATATCGGGATCGCATCTCAGCCCGTGACCTGCACGCGGAGAACTCCGGCAGCAGGACGACGTTGATGGCGTTGGTGAGCATCAGGGACACCAGGTAGATCTTCATCGCGAGGGCGTACGCCCCCAGCTCCTCGAGCGACCTGGTGCGGGTCATCACCAGGAGATGAACCTGCGATGCCAGCCAGAGGGAGATGGAATAGAGGAGCAGCCAGGAATAACCTCTGTCAGGCAGAGTTTCAGCATGAATGTCGTCCTCCTCATGCGTTTTCAGCCTCGAGGCGAAAGCGGGCATGAGAAGAGCGATTCCGGATACTACTACGGGGATGACGACATAGAGGGTTCCGAGCAGCAGCACTCCCCTGCGCAGGACGAGAATTACCACCAGGGCGGCGATAAAGAAGAGCCCCGAGTTGACGACGTTGAAGACAGCGTCCTTGAAGAAAAGCTTGAAAGCGTGGTAGAGGGAAGATCTGTACGCCACCAGGATATATGAGATGACGCCTACTGCCGAGAGCCTGACAAAAGGCACCAGCTCGGGCTTGGAGAAGAACCAGCCTGCAACGAAGGGCGCACCGATGAGCAGAGCCGCTCCGACAGCGAGACCGTAGATCATCTCGATCACAAAGATGGTACGGGCAGCTTTTTTAGCAGCGCTGGAACCGCTTCCCCTCGCCACGCTCCTGACAAGCCACCAGTTGAGACCGTTGGCCACCGCTCCGGAACAGAATCCGTTGACAGTATCGATTACAGAGAAGCAGCCGAACTCTTCCGGAGCGAAGTACTGGACCATGAGCCACATCGTAGCGAATGAAAGCGCCTTCGATATCACCGACCCGGCGAGTACCGTTCCGGTCCGCCTGGAGATGCTGCCCGGTCTGATCAGCCGGGAGATGAATCCGGGTGTTCTCAGATAGGTTCCACCCTTCGAGTAATGCTGCACGAACAGACCCATGGCCCGAGATAGTACGCGCAGACGCTGATGTTCGGCAGGACTATATTCGACGAATGCTCTGCCTGTCACTCAAAACAGCAGGAGATACCGTCGGCGTCAGCAGCCCGGAGGATTTCGAGGCGGCTACCGGCGACGGTTCATGCACTCCCACCCGAATCCGCAGGGTCATGAAATGAACGGCAGGCTGGTGATCGCCATCCTGATGTTCACTCTGGCCTTCTCGCTCATCTTCGGTCCCGTCGGGCTGTCCCTCGGGGCGATAGCCGTGTTACTGGTCGTACCCTTCAGTTACAGGATCAACGCCCTGATCCTATTCGCCCTGCTTCCCCTCGGTCCCGGCTTTCCCGTGGCCGGACTCCGTGTGACGCTGTTTGAACTGTTCTCCCCCGTGGTGTTTCTAGAGAGTCTCCTCACATCGAAAATGGGTATCGAAGGCCCCAGGTGGACCCGAACCTCCAGAAACACGATATGGGGGCTCATCATCATGATCTTCTGCCTCCTGCTGAGCTTCGTGCGGAATCCTGCCGGGACGGCCAATCTGTTCGGGGGGGTCGGTGAAGGGTACGGTGCCAGAGCATATTATCAGGCATTTGTCTGCATCCTCGCATTCCTGGTCATCTTCCGGGCCGTCTCATTAGGCCTCATCGACGGCCGGAGAATGGTTTCCTCCATCGCATGGCTCTGCGTGGCGGTAGGGCTGCTTCGGATAGCCAACTACCTGGGCATCGTGCCTTACGTGCCTTTCTTCGAGGGGAACCTCCGATACATGTCGTTCGAGGGCGGTTTCAAGGCAGCCCTCTCGGTCACGAAGCGAGTCGGCGGACTCGACCAGGCCGGAGGCTACGGATTCATCGCAGCCTATACGGGCTGGGTAATGCACAGGAAGAGGGTCATGCTGATAATGGCTCTCGTCAGCGTCATGATAGCCATCTATGGAGGTGGGCGTAGCATATTTGTGGGGTGCTCCCTTGCGATACTCCTCGATATGGCGGGCGGGGGATTGAAAAGGGTGATCCGCATCGTCCCGGTCATAGGAATCATCTATTTTCTGCTCACCGGCCTTCAGGTCCAGGGTCAGACCGTGGCGAACCCCCAGTTCAGGCGCCTAGAGAAGATACTCACTGGAACCAGGCAGCTCGAAGAGGACACTTACCGCCTGGAAGGCTTCAGCGCACTGGTGGAACAATGGAGGGAGAATCCGTTCATAGGCAGCGGTATAGCTTCTCCGACCCGGGGGAATGTTGCCACGATCTCCAGCTTCGGGGGACACGGCGCCTTCATATCGGTGATCGGGCTCTTCGGCCTGCCGGGCATCGCGTTTCTCGCCCTGTTCGTCTTCACCCCCCTGATCAGGGGGGTTAGGCAGCTCTTGCAGAGTCGCCCATGCTCCGACTCATCAGCCGCTCTGATCATGAGATTCGCCTCGCTCCTTATGGTAGTGGAGGCCGTAGGAATGATAGCCGGAGGAAACGGATACGCAGATGCGCATCTCTATGCCTCGGTCGCACTTCTCGCGGGGTCGGAGCTGTTCGTTATTCCGTCGAAGTCCTCCTCGATGCGGGAGGGATCGTTGCAAAGCCCGGTGTCGGCCGTCTGATGATCATGCGCAAGATCAGGGGCGGCATCCGTTATGCACGCGAGACGCTCCGGTGGCTTTCCTTCAGGCGTTTCTGCAGAGTCCTCCGGAACTCCGGAGTTCGTCTCACCAGGCTCGACTATCTTCCTGAGGGCTATCTCGCCTTGCTCGGCGAGGCATCCGGACCCGCAGATTCCGATACCTTACGATTCGGCCCTTCGTCATGGGGAAAGGACGCCGTCTCCGGCCATTGCTTCCCGCGCATCCCCTCGCCGTTCATCAGGCTCGAGTACGGCAGGGGTTTCGATCCTAAAAGCCCCTGGGCGGCCTCGTCGTTCCAGTGGGCTGTACGACAGTCCGCCTCAGCCCCTGAAGATCGTGTCGAGTTCGAAAGATGGGCCGTGCTGGCATCCGGCTGGATCGCGAGGAATCCTGCCGGGATCGGGATCGACTGGATCTCGCCTATGGAATGTTCGCGCAGGGTGGTAAACCTGTCCCTGGCGGCCTCCTCCTGGTGGCCTCTGCTGCAGTCCGACGACTCGCTGAACGCAATCCTCGCCCGATCCATCGTCGAACACGCCGAATTCATCTCCCGGAATCCCGAAGTGAAGCCCGGCGGTCTCACCACGAACCACACTACGGCGAACTACTGCGGTCTGCTCGCCTGCGCGCTCTCCGTCCCGGGGTTCCACAGATCGTCCCCGTGGGTGCATCAGGCCGCCGAAGGGCTCGAGTCCTGCATCGCCAGGCAGGTGGGGCGCGAGGGTATGTCCTTCGAAGGATCGATTCCTTACTCGTTCCTAGTGCTCGACATCTTCGCCCACGGCGCGCTGCTCATGCGCAGGGCCGGCATTCCTCCCTCTTCGGAGTACCTTGGGCTTCTTCGCGGGCTGTTCGACTTCATTCTCGACGTCGCCGACTCGAAGGGGAACCTTCCTCAGGTGGGCGACGACGACTCAGGAGAATGGGTGACTCCGCGGTCGTCCGGCATGGTTCCGATGCTGGCATGCCTGTACGAAGCGATCTACGGCGTCCGGCCCGGACCCGTGCCGGCGTTCCGCATAAGGGGCGAGTCCGGGATCGTGACCATCCGGAGAGGAGGATTCGAGGCTCTAGTCGCGGCATGTCCCGTCGGCCAGGAGGGGCTGGGGGGGCATAATCACGAGGATCTCCTCCAGCTATGCCTTGCTTATCGCGGGATACCCGTGGTGGTCGATCCCGGAACGGGTTCCTACAACAGGGATCTGGAACAGCGGAGTCTTTTCCGGTCGATGCATGTCCACAACGGTCCCGTTCCGGACGGCGCCACCCATTACTACGAGTTCCCGGTCGGAGCCCCCTTCGATCTTCTCTCGGCGAAACCCGTCTCGACCTCACTGGAGGCCTCGGATGCCCCCGGTCGGACCGGGGCCGTGATACGGGCCACGGTCGATGGCAGGACTCTTGCCAGGATCGTGCGTCTCGATGGAGACTCGATAGAGGTCAGGGATTCCGTGGAGTCCAGGAGTGCCGGAACGTGCGGCTTCGACGTGAAGCTGACCATCGATCCCAGGTGGACTCTGCGGCCCTCCGGTGCCGGCCGTCTGACTCTGGTCTCCAGTGGGGCGGAGCTGGAGTTCCAGGCCGGCGTTCCAGTCCATATCGTGAAAGGACTATACTCTCCGCGCTACGACGTGATCGTCGAAGCCGACATGATCATCATGCACGCAGAACCCGGCGGGGGACTGCTCTTCAGGATCGTGGAACGCGGTCCGACGAGGACGGGATGACGGGTTCAAAGCAGGCGGTCGTATGCATAGGCGGATTCTGGGACGGGTTCTCCTCCAGGAGACAGCACTTCATGCAACGCTTCGCGGAGATGGGAGTGAGAATCCTGTTCGTCGAGCCTTCGCAGTCCTGGAGGGCGGCCTTCTCAAGCGCGAGGCGGAGTCCGCTCCTCTTCCCGCGCTTCCGGAGGGTGCTTCCCAACCTGGACGTGCTCTCACCCACGATAGCGCTCCCGCTTCGGCACAACAGGCTGATAAGTCTGTTGAATCATGCCGCGTGGTCGAACCAGATACGGAGGGCTCTGTCCCGTGACGGACTGGAGCCCGGAGTGATGTGGATCTACGATCCCAGGTACGCCGACGCCGTTCGTACGATCCGACCGCGCAGCATCGTCTTCGACATGGTAGACGACTACATGCCCGACGAGTACGGCGGCTGGAGGGTCCGCCGCGGCACCCGGTGGCTGCTCGAACACTCGGATGTCTGCGTCTTCACGACACCCGTGCTGGCGGGCAAGTATGCTTCCATGACGAGATCCCACCTCGTCATCCCCAATGGTTTCGATCCTGAAAGGTTCAACCGCGCGGATACGGACAGGCCCGATGACTGGCCGGATGTGTCCGGCCCGGTCCTCGGCTTCGTAGGAACCCTCTTTCGCCATATCGACTTCGACTGCCTGTCCGACGCGGCGGCTCTCGCCCGGGCTCGAGGCGGAGTTCTGCTGGTGATCGGGGGAGCCGAACCGAGCGGCAGGGAGGGAGCGCGGAAGGTGGCGGACGCCGGTGGAATCATGCTCGGCCCAAGGCCGCACATGGAACTTCGCCGGTACATTCAACGGTTCTCCCTCTGCCTGGCGCCCTTCGTCCGTAACGACGTTGCCGCCAGCGTCAGCCCGCTCAAGGTCTACGAGTACATGGCCTGCGGCAGACCGGTGTTCGCAACCGGTCTTCGCAGCCTCGATAGCGACCCGATCGGAGCATTCGTATACCGTGGAGAGGAGATGCGGCTCGAAGAGGCTCTCGACATGGCTCTGGCCCTCGGGGCCGACGATTTCGCCGCTCTGGCCTCCTCGGCCTCCCAGGCGACCTGGGACAGGCGCTTCGAGAGCCTGCAGGAGGGGCTGAGGAGGCTTGGAGCGACTCCAGGCACATGGAACAGCGAATGAGAATCCTCCTTGTCGATGACACCCTCAATGTCGGAGGCAAGGAGCGGCTTGTCCTGACCGCCCTGAAATGCCTCCCCAGAGACAGGATGAGTGTCCACCTCTGTCTTACGGGTGGCCCGGGTGAGCTGGGCGAGGAGGCTCTGAGCCTTGCCGACGGCAGCCTCGTGTGCAACCGCAGGAGCCCGTTCTCGCTCTCGACGGTCCTGGCTGTCAGACGATACATCCTGTCCGAGAGGATCGATCTCCTGCACTGCAACGGCACCGTAGACCTGCTGCACGCCCTGGCCGCTTCCGCAGGAACGGGCGCGAAGCTCGTGTGCTCAGTTCATGGATATGCCTCGGGAGTGCACCTCCATCTGGGAAGACTCCTGCTGAAGAAGTGCGATGCAGTCCTCCCGGTCAGCGACTCGCTGCTCACGGATCTGAAGAGGGACGGTTACAGGGCACGCCTATTCGCTGTGATCCCGAACTGCTACGACTGTCTCTTATACACATCTCCGAGCCCACGAGACTCCTGAGCATCTCGTATGCCGTCTTCTGCTTGAAAAAAAAAAAAAAAAACAAAAAAAATAAACATAAAAAATAAAAGCTATGAAATCAGTTATAAAGACACATAAAACCGGACATTACAACGACAAACACACGAAGATAGAAGAAAAGACGACACTCACAACCAATAA
>ERZ1026810.115-NODE-115-length-67226-cov-7.658415_pt1 | contig 67226 bp, 57 predicted proteins | sample MGYA00520872_ERZ1026810 | MGnify/ENA primary metagenome ERZ1026810 (study PRJEB33270, sample SAMEA104284477) | anaerobic digester metagenome | biome: Anaerobic digester microbiome; feature: mesophilic sludge digester; material: Anaerobic digester biomass | place... | reverse complement strand
TAGTGGGGCGTGGTGCGGCTGGCTGTAGTGTTTGTTGTTGTTAAGTGAGAGGGCGACCACCGAGAGCTACACAGTGGAGATGGTCGGAAGGGGCGGGTGTGTAGAAGAGACAGCCCCCCGCCATACGAGTGCGCCGCTGACGGCGCCCGCTGCGGCCAGCACCGCTGCCATCCAGAAAAGCTTCCGACGTCCGGACCGCAAGCGGAGGGCGGCGCTCGGATCGCCCTCCAGGGCCGGCACGATCGCCTCGACCGGCGGGCGGTCCCGCCCGTCGCGGGCCAGGCAGCGGAGGATGACCGCCTCCCACCTGGGGTCGAGGTCGGGCGCCAGGCTGCGGGGCGGTGGAGGCGGCTCGCGCAGGCGGCGCAGAGCGCACTCGAACGGGGTATCCCCGCCGAACGGCCGCGAGCCGGTGAGCATCTCGAACAGCACGACACCGAGGGCGTAGACGTCGGTGGCGGTGGTGATCTCCCCGCCCTCGACCTGCTCGGGCGCCATGTACGCCGGTGTGCCCACCAGCTCTCCGGCCTGGATGCTGACCGAGGCGTCGCTGCCGTGGCTGCGGGCGAGCCCGAAGTCGGTGATCACCGCCCGCTCCTCGCCGGAGCCAGGCTGCAGCATGACGTTCGAGGTCTTGAAGTCGCGGTGGATGACGCCGGCATCGTGGGCTGCCGCGAGGCCGGCGGTCAGTTGGCGGACGATCGGCAGCGCCTCGGCCGTGGTGAGCCGGCCGAGCCGAGCGAGCCGCTGGGCCAGCGTCTCGCCGGACAGCAACTGCATCGACAGGAACATCGCGTGCCGGCCGTCGATCTCGGCGTGCCCGACGTCGAAGACCCGGCAGACGTTGGGGTGGGTGACCTTGCGTGCGAGCTTGATCTCGCGCCGGAACCGCTCGCCGGCGACGGGATCGGCGTGCAGCTCGGGGCGCAGGAACTTGAGCGCGACGTGCTCGCCGAGCTCCTGGTCGAGCGCCTCGACGACCTCGCCCATTCCGCCGTGCCCGAGGGGTCGAACGACGCGATAGCGGCCGGCGAGCGCGGTACCGGGCGCGCCGAACCCGGGCGATGAGACGACCTGAGTGGCGAGCGGCGTGAGGTCGCTGCGCTGGCAGGACGGGCAGAGCGCGACCCCGGCCGGAAGGAGCTGGCCACAGCGCGGGCACGAGACGCTCTCGTCGCTCATGTTGGCGCCGTCATCCTCCTCACAGCGCGGCCGTGGGCCGCAGGCGGGGCGGTCGGCGGTGGCGGGTTGCCTGCTCGAACGCGAACGCGAGCTTGATGAGCAGCGGCTCCGACCAGGCCCGGCCGACGAACGAGAGCCCGACCGGAAGCCCGAAGGCAAACCCTGCGGGCACCGTGACGTGCGGGTAGCCGGCTACGGCGGCCGGCTGCGAGAAGCTGCCGAGGTAGTGGTCCCCGTTCACCAGGTCGATCGTCCACGCCGGGCCGCCGGTCGGGGCGACGAGGGCGTCCAGCCTGTGCTTGTCGAGCACCTCGTCGAGCCCCTTGCGGCGCGAGAGCTTGATGCACTTCTCCCGGGCCTTGCGATAGGCGTCATCGCTGAGCGGACCCTTCTTCTGCGCCAGAAGGAAGATCTCCTGGCCGAAGTACTTCATCTCGGTGTCGGCGTGCTGCTGGTTGAAGGCGATGAGGTCGCGCAGCGTGCGCGGCCCCTGACCGGGAGGGAGCGCCGCGAGGTACGCATTCAACCCGGCTTTGAACTCGTACAGCAGCACCTCGTACTCCTCGTCGCCGTAGTCGTCGGCGTTGGGGATGTCCGCCGGGTCCACGAGCACGGCTCCCGAGCGAGCGAGGGCTCCGAGCGCCTCCTCGATCACCGTGTCGGCCTCCGGCGAGTAGCCGAAGAAGTGCTTGCGGGCGACTCCCAGCCGCGCCCCTGCGAGCCCGGCGGGATCGAGCGAGCCGGTGAAGTCGAGCGGTGGGCGCCGCAGCAGGGCCGCTGTGGCCGGGTCGCGGGGGTCCTCGCCGGCCAAAACGGCCAACAGTGTCGCCGCGTCGGCCACCGTGCGGCACATCGGACCGGCCGTGTCCTGGCTCCAGGAGATGGGGATGATCCCGGTGCGCGAGACCAGCCCCACGGTGGGCTTGATACCGACCAACCCGCAGACGTGCGAGGGGCAGGTGATCGACCCGTCGGTCTCGGTGCCGACGCCGAGGGTGGCAAGGCTAGCCGAGATGGCGGCGCCGGTGCCGGAGCTCGATCCGCACGGTGAGCGATCGAGGGCGTAGGGGTTGCGGCACTGGCCGCCGCGCCCGCTCCAGCCGCTCGACGACTGGCTCGAGCGGAAGTTCGCCCACTCCGAAAGATTCGTCTTCCCGAGGATCACCGCGCCGGCCTCGCGCAGGCGGGTGACGACGAACGCGTCGTGGGTCGGCCGCTGGCCGACCAGCGCCAGCGAGCCGGCAGTCGTCTCCATGCGATCCGCGGTGGCGATGTTGTCCTTGATCAGCACCGGGATGCCGTGGAGAGGGCCGCGCACCCGCCCGGCCCTGCGCTCGCCGTCGCTCTGCTCGGCGAGCTCACGAGCCTGGGGGTTGACCTCGATGAGCGAGCGGAGCTGCCCATCGAGCTGCTCGATCCGCCCCAGGTACGCCTCGGCCAGCCCGACGGCGGTGAAGCGGCCGGAGCCGAGCCCAGCAGAGAGCTCGGCAACCCCCATCTCTTCGAGCTCGAACGCGGGCAGCTCCGGAGCGGGCGCGGGCGCGGCGGAGGCAGGCGCAGCGGGGTGGGGGGCGAGGCCGGCGGCAGCAGTTGCAGCGCCGGCAGCCAGCAGCTCGCGACGCGAGAGGCCGGTGGTACGGGGCCAGGCGGGCATGGTGTGTCCTCCACCGGCAGTGTAGCGCGGGTGGCTCAGTGTGACCCCGCCGGTCGCCCAGCCCGGCCGGTCGCCGAGCTGGTGCTACCCTACGCCCAGCCCGGGCAGCGGCAATAGCTCACGGCTCGGGAGGAGGTCGGGATGGGCCGCAACACCGTGCTGCTGGTCTTCCTGCTCGCGGCGCATTCCGTCGTCGCGGCGCCAGCGGATCCCGCGGCTGGGCTGGCGACCGCGATCGCGCGGGAGGTGGAGCAACGTCTCGTCGCCATCGTGGCGGTGGCACAAACGGCAGCCCGGGAGGCCCCGACCGAGAGCGAACGGCCGGAGGTGATGCGAAAGTTCCTCGCCGAGCGTGCCCGCTATGTACCGCACGTGCTGCACGTCGCGTTGATCTCCGACCGGGGAGTGGTGCAGGCGATCGGGCCCGGCTACCGGTTTCTGGAGGGTATGGACCTCTCCTCCAGGGAGTGGGTGAAAGCCGCGCTCGCACGCCGCAAGACCATGGTCAGCCGAGCGTTTCTCTCGCTCGAGGGGTTGTACGCGGTAGCGGTTCTCGCGCCCATCGTACGGGATGGGCGCTTGGTCGGCCTCCTCAGCGTGACGATCCGCCCGACGGCCCTGCTCGCCACCTGGGTGGAGCGCACGCGAGGCAGCCAGCCGTTCGATGTCTGGGTCATGGAGACCGGCGGCCGGCTGCTTTTCGACCCGGACCTCGAGGAGGTCGGAAAGAACCTCCTCGAGGACACGCTGTATGCCCCGCATCGGGGGCTGATCAAGGCCGGGCGGGCGATCGCCAAGGCCCGACAAGGGAGCGTGCGCTTTGTCGTGACACCGGTGGCCGGCGACACCCTGGAGGTGCAGGCCACGTGGCGGTCGGTGACCGCCGCCGATACCTCCTGGAGGGTGGTGGTGGTGGGCGCGATCGGTGAGGGACGTTCGCCGCTGCGGACGCTCGCGACCTTGGGGTTGCCGAGCGCGACCGAGGCGCTGCGAGAAGTTGCCGCCGATTCCAGCTTCGTACAGGCGCTGGAGCGAGACGAGAGGCGTACCTTGCAGGTGCTCCTGAGCCGCTACTACGAGCGCTACCCGTGCTACGCCGTCCAGTGGATGACTCCGAAGGGGTTCGTGGTCGGCGGGTACCCACCGGGTAACGCCCTGGTCTCGTACCAGCTCGACCCGTTCGGAAACCGCTCCGACACCTTCCTGCTCGAGCGGGCACAGACCGGCCAGGAGGGGATCTTCAAGACGCCACTGGCGGAGGGCCTCATGGGCGTCGTGCACGTGGTGCCGGTGCGGGCGGGTGAGGAGCTGGTCGGGTTCGTCTATGCGGTCCGGGTGGATTGAGCCCGGCTCGCTGTTTCGACCCGGTTCTTGCCGTTGTGCTTGCCTCGATACATCGCCTGGTCGGCCTTCCGAAGGGTGCTCTCCGGGGTCTCGTCCTCGCTGACGCACACTCCCACCGTGATGGTCACCCGTATCCGGTGCTCCCGCCAGTCGATCGCCGTCGCCTCGACACTCGCCCGCGCCCTCTCGGCCGCGAGACGGGCGCCGTCGAGGTCGGTATCGGGGAGCACCAGCAGGAACTCCTCGCCGCCCAGGCGGCCGACCTCGTCGATCGCGCGGACGGTACGGCGCAAGGTGCTCGCCACCGCCCGCAACACCGCGTCCCCGCAATCGTGCCCCAGCGTATCGTTGAAGCGCTTGAAGTCGTCGACGTCAGCGAGCGCCACCGCCAGCGGTTTGCCGGTCCGCTGGCTGCGAGTGTGCTCGAGGGCGAGCCGTTCGAGGATCGCGCGGCGGTTGGGCAGCGCCGTCAGATCGTCGGTGCGCGACAGCTCCTCGACACGGGCATAGGCGAGCTCGATCTGAGCGCTCTTGGCTGCAATCTCGCGCGCGCTGCGCACGCGCAGACGGTAGCGGCTCGCCAGCGTCAGCAACGTCGCACGAGACGGACGAGGCATAGCCACCATCAAGCGTACACCGGCAGGCAAGGCGAGGATTGGCGGGAGATGGTGGAGCGTCGCTGAAGGGGAGACACACGACAGCCGACGGGGACCGGACCCGGTGCCTGGAAAGACCTGTTGACCCCGCGACGTTGGCTTGGGCGAGCAGGAGCCCCGTAGCTGGCCGGCGAGCGGCTGGCGGGTCCTGCGGGAGGGACGTGATGACGAGCATGGTGATGTGGATCGGGCTGGCGGTCGCCGGTCTGGTGGCAAGCGTGGTAGCCGCTGCGGGCGATGAGAGGCCGAAGCAGCCGGCGAAAACCGAGGTAGCGACGCTGGCGGCCGGGTGCTTCTGGGGGGTCGAGCACCTGTTCAAACAGCTGCCGGGGGTGGTCTCCACCGAGGTGGGGTACACCGGCGGCTCTACTCCCAACCCCACCTACGAGGCGGTGTGCACCGGCAAGACCGGCCACGCGGAGGCGGTGCAGGTGGTCTTCGACCCTGCGAGAACCAGCTTCGAGCAAGTGCTGCGCTTCTTTTTCCGGCTCCACGACCCGACCACCCTCAACCGCCAGCATGCCGACGTCGGCCCCCAGTACCGCTCGGCGATCTTCTTTCACGGAGAGGAGCAGCGGCGGGTCGCCGAGCAGGTCAGGGCCGAACTGGACCGCTCGGGGAAGTGGCGGGACTCGATCGTGACCGAGATCGTTCCCGCCGGGCCGTTCTGGAGCGCCGAGGAGTACCACCAGGATTATCTGAAGAAGCACCCGGGTGGGTACTTCTGCCACGTCCTGCAGCCGGAGTAGCGGCTCGGCGGAGAGCGGCCGCGCCCGCGTCCGGCCGGTCACGCCAGCGGGCAGGGCGGTGGTTGCCGCCCGGCTATGAGGGCCGTAGATTCTTCCAGGGGCTGGAGGTGACCATGTTGCCGATCCAGAGGATCCTCTGTCCAACGGACTTCTCCGAACCCTCGTTCGCAGCCCTGGAGGTGGCGGCCGAGCTCGCCCGGGTGTTCGGCGCCGAGATCGTGGTAGTGCACGTCCTGACGCCGATTCCCGTGGCCGAGATACCGGCGCTCCACGCCGGCTTCAACGTCGACCGGTACCAAGAGGTGCTCGGGGAAAGCCTGCGCCGGGCGCTCGACGAGGTGATCGCCACCCGCCTCGGCGGCACCGCCACGGTGCGCGGCGTCCTCGTTGTCGGCCACCCTGCCGCTGAGATCGTCCGGGTGGGCCACGAGGAAGGAGCAGATCTCATCGTGCTCTCGACCCACGGTCGCTCGGGGGTCGGGCACCTGTTGTTCGGCTCGGTGGCCGAGCGTGTCGTGCGGTCGGCTCGCTGCCCTGTGCTGACGATCCGGGCGCGGTAGCGCAGCGCATCGAGCATCCCGTGGTGCGCGCCCTGCCGACCGCCGAAAAAATCCCCTGCTCCGGCTGTACTCCGTTGCCACCAGAAAGCTCAGCGCCGTGACCAGGTCGGGCCCGACCGCGCCGTGGTCGGGGACGCCGCCGCCGAGATCGAGCAGGAGCTCACCGCTCAGCCGCTGGTCGAGGGTCGAAGGTGGTCAGCGTTCCTTGAGGATCGCCAGCATCTCGGTCAGCACCCGCTGCGCCGAGGCGGTGGGAATCTGACAGGTGCCGGCGCCGCGGTGGCCGCCGCCGCCGTAGCGGGCCATGAGCGCGCCCACGTCGCCGCGCGCGGTGCGGTTGAAGATGTTGTGAGCGACCTGGAACGACACCTTGTCGGCGTCTTTCACCCGGGAGAGGCGGATCGACACGTTGGTGACCTCGGCACCGGGCAAGGTGTAGACGAGAAAGCGGTTCGCGGGCGGGATCTCGTCCACCCCCAGCAGGTCGGTGATCAGGACGTTGCCTTCGATGCGGGTGTGCTCTGCAAGGATCACGCGCGCCTTTGCCTCGGTTTGCCGGTAGTAGACAACCCGTTCCTGGATGTCCGGCATGGCGAGGATCGTCTCGGGCGGGTGCTTCAGCAGCAGGTCCGGCATCATCTGGGTCATCTCTTTGTTCGAGATGCGGAAGTCGTGGTGGTAGCCGAGCCCCGTGCGGGGGTCGAGCAGGTACACGAGCAGCATGGCCGGCGACGGGTTCGTCACGTCGTCCCGTGTGAGCTGAGCGCTGTCGAAGCGATCCACGACCTGCAGGAGCGGCTCGAAGCTCTCGATTTCCGGGTGCTCGTCCACGAAGTGCTCGTACACCAGCCGCGCGGCGCTCGGAGCAAAGCCGAAGCGGCCCACGAACGACTCGGGCAGCCGTCCGGGAACGCTCTCGCTCGAGTGGTGGTCGAACCACATGCCACACCCTGAGACGTAGGGAAGGTTGCACACAATGTCGTCGGGTGTGACCGCCACCGTACCGTCCTGCATCTCTTTGGGGTGGGCTTGGATGTAGGAGTCCACGAGGCCGGCGGCCTTGAGCAACACCGCACACATCAGCCCGTCCACGTCTCCCCGTGTGATCAACCGCATGGCGCCCTCCCTCGCCGTACCCGCGACCGCAATGGATGGCTGAGCACAAGCATAGCATCCGCGCGCGGCGCGGTAGACTCACGCATCCGCGGGGTGCGCGGTGGAGGTTCGATGCGCGACATCCGTTGGCTTGTGGCGCTGGTGCGGGAGGCCGGGCGGCGGGCCGCCGGTCGCCAGCGCCAGCTCGTGTTTGCCGAGCGGGGGTACAAGAAGGATGGGTCCGTCGTGACCGAGGTGGATCGCGACACCGAGGACTTCCTGTGCGAAAAGATCCTCGCCCGCATCCCCGAGGCCAACCTGGTGACCGAAGAGCGGGTCCGTCACTTCGCCGAGGGGCGACCCTGGACGTTCGTCATCGACCCCATCGATGGTACCGACTCGTTCAGTCAGGGGCTGCCTACGTGGGCGGTGTCGGTGGGCGTGCTCGACGCGGCGCTCGAGCCCGTGGCCGGGATCGTGCACGCTCCGCGGCTGGGTTTGATGCTCACCGGTGACGGGCGTGGCCGCGTGCGCAACGGCGCCCGGGAGGTGCCCGCACCGGCGCCGGTGAAGACGCTCTCGCGTTTGGCGGGTCTCGCCATCTCGTCGCGCGCGCACCACTCGTTCGACCTCCACCGCTTCCCCGGCAAGGTGCGCGGGCACGGCAGCGCGGCACTGCATCTCGTGTACCCGGCGATCTTCGGCGGCATCGTCGCAGCGCTCCAGGACGGTGGCGCCAATGCCTGGGACATCGCTGGTGCCCACGCGATCTGCCGCGCGGCCGGCTGCTCCTTCTCCTACCTCGATGGGCACCCGGTCGACTACCGGGCCCTGCGCGCACGCGAGTGGAAGGTGGAGGGCGCCCTGCTGGCCGCCAAGCCCGGCGCCGCCCCGCTCGTGCTCGCCTGCCTCACGCCCTTGTGAGTTGGGCTGAGAGCGGCTACCGCTTCTTCTTGGCGACCTTTGCGATCTGGCCGCGGGCGTCATCGGCGCGGCGGCCTTCCGGCACCAGCTCGAGGAAGCGCTCGAGTGCGGCCTGGGCTTCAGCCCATGCCTCCTTGCGCTGGTAGCATTGCGCAAGCCCCAGGAACGACGAAGAGAACGTCGGGTCGATCTCGAGCGCCGTGCGGTACTCGGCGATCGACTCGTCCACTTTGCCCTGGGCCAGCAACGCCTCGGCCAGGCTGTCGTGGGGGTTGGCCTGACCGGGCGACACCTCGATGTAGGTGCGGAACGTCGCCACCGCCTCATCTCGCCGCTTGGTGCGCAGCAGGAGGTAGCCGAGCTGGTTGTACGCCTCGCCCTGGTCGGGATCGACGGCGATGGCCGAGCGGTACAAGCGCTCGGCTCCCTGGTCGTCTTTCTCGTGCTCGGCGATGCGGGCCTGCGCGAGCAGCCCCTCAGAGCGATCGAGCTCGGTCATGGCGAGCGCCTGCTCGCGCGCCTTGGCGACGCTGCCACCGGCGATACCAGGGGCGGAGAGGTAGTACTGCAGCAGCGAGCGACGAGCCGCGAGGTCCTTGGGGTCGAGCTCGACCGCCTTCTCGAGCTCGGCGCGGGCTTTTTTGGCGAGACCGAAAGCGGACAGAGCTCCCGCCTCCATGGCCTGTTGGGAGTACACCGCGCCCAGCCATCGGTGGTACCGGGAGCAGGCCGGCTCGAGCCGTACCGCCTCTGCGACGTGCTTTGCGGCCTCGTCGGCGTCCCGGTCGTGGTTGAGCAGCACCAGACCGAGATACGCGTGCGCCGCGGCGTCGGCTGGATTGGCCGCCAGTGCCCGTGCCAGCGCCTTCTTGGCCTCGGGGTACTTCTCCTGCTTGAACAGCTCGATGCCCTGCTCGGCGAGTGTCGGGACCGGTGTTGCCTGCTCGTGCTGCGCCCCGACACCCGCTCCCAGCGTCGCTCCGATGATCACCGCCGTGACCTGCACCAGACGCCGCATCGCCACCTCCGGGCGAATTCTCCAAGCAATCCCCGTGCCTGGGGGTAGGAGGGCCTAGTATGAAACCAATGTGATATCATAGTCGTATCAGTGGGCGGAGGTGGAGCGATGAGCAACGAGAGAGTCTTCAAACCGATGTCCGGCTGGGGAATGCTGGCCCTCAACCAACTCCTCTACCCAGGGCTGGCAGCGGGATTGATCGGAACCGCGGTGCTGCTCGACCAGTACGACCTGAGCCCGCTGGTGGGCGTGCCGCTGCTGGTCGGGATCGTGCTCGCACTGGCCGGCAACATCATCGTGTCGACCGGTTTCATGATCCTGGCCCCCAACCAGGCCGGCGTGCTGGTGCTGTTCGGGCGCTACATCGGCACCGTCAAGACCAACGGTTTCTGGTGGGTCAACCCGTTCGCGAGCAAGCGCAAGGTCTCGCTGCGGGCGCACAACCTCAACAGCGACAAGCTCAAGGTCAACGACCGCGCCGGCAACCCGATCGAGATCGCGGCGGTCGTCGTGTGGCGCGTCCGGGATACCTTCGCCGCCTGCTTCGACGTCGAGAGCTACGTCGACTACGTCAACATCCAGAGCGAGTCGGCGCTCCGCCACCTCGCCTCCGCGTACCCCTACGACTCGTGGGAGGAGGGGACCGATAACGTGGTGTCGCTGCGCGGCAACATCGACGAGGTCTCCGAAGCACTCGAGCGCGAGCTCGAGGAGCGGCTCGACAAGGCCGGCGTAGAGGTCATGGAGGCGCGGCTGTCACACCTCGCGTATGCCCCCGAGATTGCCGGTGCCATGCTCCAGCGCCAGCAGGCCGCGGCCATCATCGCGGCGCGCCAGAAGATCGTCGAGGGCGCCGTGGGCATGGTGCAGATGGCGCTCGACAAGCTCTCCCACGACCAGATCGTCGACCTCGACCCGGAGCGCCGCGCCGCCATGGTCTCGAACCTCCTGGTCGTGCTGTGCGGCGAGCGCGAGCCGCGTCCCGTCATCAACGCCGGCACGCTGTACTGAGGCAGGTGCGTGGCGGAGAGGAAGCCCTTCTTGCTCCGCATCAGCCCCGAGCTGTGGGACGAGCTGCAGCGCTGGGCCGCCGATGAGCTGCGCTCGGTCAACGGCCAGATCGAGTACCTCCTGCGCCAGGCCGTCACCGAGCGCCGGCGGGCCCGGCCCCGACCGCCCTCCCCCCCGTCACCCGAGGAGGAGGGCGGACCCTCTCGCTCGACGTAGCGCCTCCGAGGTGGGCGCGGTTGTCCCAACCGCGCCGGGTGGGTGGAGGTCAGCTCTCCCCGCGCTTGGCCTGCTGCATCGCGATCTCGGACACGCGCGCCAGCGCCGACGCGCCCGACGCGCCCTCAATCGCCTTGAGCGCGATGTCGCGCACGCGGTCAGTGGCCTCGCGCTGCTCGCGCAGCAGCTCCTCCAGCCGCCCCGCCTGCTCCTTGACCGTGGCCTCGAGCGTCTGGATGCGCTGCTTGAGCAGCCGGTCGGAGGCGTCGGCGTCCTTGGCGCGCAGCTCTGCCGCGACTCGCGCGCGATCCTCTGCAACGGCGGCGGCCTCCTGGCGCGCCTTCTCGACCGTCGCGGCGAGCTCGCCCGGGAACGCCTGTACCCGACCGCGCAGCTCGGCAACCTCGGCCTCGCGCGCGGCGAGCGCCTGATCGCGCTCCGCAAGCTGCTGCTCCTGACGAGCCCGCTCCTCCGCCAGCGCAACCTGCTGCGCCTGGCGCTTGGCCTTGAAGTCCTCGTCGTCGCGCGAGCGCCGCAGCTTCCAGGCGTACTCGTACTCCTCCTTCTCACGCTCCCAGGCCTTGCGGGCGCCCGCCTTCTCCTCCTCGAACGCCTCCTTGAACCGGCGCTTGTCGAGCTCCCACGCAGCACGCTGCTCGGCCTGCGCGCGGTCGCCGTCGGCCTGCCGCGCAGCCAGCTCCGCCTCGAGCGCCTGGCGCTGCGCCGCGGCCTGCGCCTCGAAGTCGCGCGTCTCCTGCGCGTGGCGGGCCACCAGCGCCGCCACCGTGTCGGCGGCGATCTCGATGTCGTACAGCTCGGCGAGCCGGCGCGTGCGGAGCGCGATCGCCTCCTCGATCTGTCCGAGCTTCTTGGCCTGCTCGGTGAGCACCGCCGAGACGCGGTCGAGACCGGCGTTGATCTCGAGTCGAAGGTTGCCGATGCCGCGCACCACCGACTCGACGGTGAGAGCGGCCGCGGCCTCCTGCACCTCGCGCTCCTGCTTCTCGCGGGCAGCCCGGCGCGGCGGCGGCTCCTCCTCGCGTGCCTTCACGCGAGCTGCGACCTCGGCGAACTCGGGACGCGACTCCTCTGCCTCACCTTCCTCGACGACAAGCGGCAGGCTCGGCTCCTCGGCGACGGCCTTCGTGCTGCGGCTGGCTGGTTTGCGTGGTGGCATGACGACCTCCTCGAGCGTGGGCTCAGATCCCCGAGGATAGCACCGCGCCGCGCAGGCGGCAGCTCAGCGCTGGAGCTGCTTGCCGATCGACCAGGCCTTGCCGACGTACTCGCCCATCGCCCAGTACGCCGGGTCGGGGAAGGTGAACAGCAGCGGGCGCAGCTTGTGCCAGTCCACCTTGCCGCCGGTCAGCACCGACTCCTCGGCGTGCACGGCGACGATTTCGCCGAGGTACAGCGTGTCGACGCCGAACGGCACGCTCTGGACGAGCGTGCCAGGTTGGTGGGCCGGGAGCCGCTACTCGCTGGCGCGGCGGGCCCCGGGGTCAGCGAGCACGCAGCGCTGCCAACAGCGCCTGCACGCGCTCAAACGCATCGCGTGCGAGGAACGCTCGCTCGTCGGCGTTCGGGGAGTCGATGAACGCAGCCACGGCGTGTGGTCCGAAATCGTCGACCGAACGGAACTTCCCCTCCAGCAACTCAGCGGCGCGGCTGACCTCAGCGCGGGCGACCGCGGGCTGCAGAAGCGCGGCGATGGCCCGTGGCCCGCCCGGCCAGTGCCGAAGGCAGAACCAGATGTCGTAGGCGTCCTACTCCTTGAGCCGTCCATGCAGCGCAAACGCCTTCATCACGAGGAACCCGGCCACCCCGGTGACGGTCACCTCGACTCGGTTGAGAGCCCCGCCGGGCATCGTGCCGTCCACGATGACGGGGGCGCTGTCGGCCAGCGCCAGCTCCACGCGGTCGGCGCCGATGGCCCGAAACGACTTCAGCACGCCCCTCCCGCGCTTTGCGGTCCGCTTCGGGATCAGGAAGTCGACATCCACGACAACCGAACGGCCCGTCCCAATCACGACCTTTCGCCGGTACTTGAACGGCTGCTCCGTTCTCTCGTAGCCCCGAGCCTCGAGCAAGCGCAGCCGCTCCGCATACCGTTTCTGGCCCAGCGGCCCGGGGTTGAGCAAGACGTCGACGTCGAGGCTGCCGGTATGCGGCGGCCGGGCGTGTGGGTGCAGCAGCTCCGGGACCCAACCCCCCACGAGCACAACGGCATCCCGGAACGCCCCCAGAACCTGCCACAGCTCGAGGATCACGCTCCGTGCCGCCGCCACTGCGTCGGGCCGGAAGGAGCGAGCAGTCACGGGAGCATCGAGCCTCATCGCTCGTAGGCGCCCTTGAGGCAGCGGTCAAAGATCGCGGCGGCCGCTTCCTCGCCGCGCGCAGGCGACGCACGGAGGTCGAGATACGTCTGCACGGGGCAGGTCAGCGCGACCCCTTCGACGTCCCCGGGATAGAGCACGCCCTCGTCGTACGGCTCATAGAGAACGACGTTGTCACCACTTTCCACCGGCTTGAGCTCGAGCGTCTCGCGGAGCGGGCCGAGGTCGCCCGTCCAGTATGCAAAGAACCGGTGCTGTCGGACCACCGGCGCCCGCACCTCCGCCGCAGAGAACGAAGCCAGCGCGCCTCCTCCTCGCGGGCCGGCCCGCCCGTTCGCCCGCTGAAGTCGCACGCCGAACTCCGGTGGCTCGAGTGGGCTGTAAGGGATAGGAGTTTCCTTTTTCACTGCAGGCATGGGAGGGCTCGGTAGAGGTGGAATCGAGGTCTCGGTGAGCTGCCGATGGCGGGGATGTGAGGCCCGATCGTCGCGGTAAGGGGTGATTTGAGCAGGTGCCGGTGCGGCTTAACAGGCACGAGCCCGGCGGCACCCCGGGTGATGGGGTGACGGGTAGACCTTCGCCGGGCTCGTGTTTCGCGTCGTGCGCGGCATGGGCGGTCGGGGCGTGGCGGTCACGCGGCGGTGACCGTGCGTAGGGGTGGGGAGGGATCGGCGCCGGGTGGGCTGCGCGCCTCCACCCCCGGTGCGGCGAGGTGTCGGAGGATCCTCCCGATCACCCTCGGCTGGGTGCGATACGCCATCCCGGGGAGGTTCGACATGAGGGTCGCGAGCTGGCGCTGGCTTTCGCCCACCGCCTGCTCGGCACGCTTGCGCTCGATTGCCTGCGCGACTTGGTTGGAGACGAAGACCAGCAGATCGCGCTCGGTCTCGCCGTAGCGGACCTCGTGGGTGTAGGTTTGGATCGCCAGCACACCGAAGGTCCGGTCGCGGGTCCGGAGCGGTACGCCGAGCCAGTCGACGCTGGGGGCGCCGATCGAGTCGACCTCCCCAGCCGCCAGCATGCGGTCGAACACCTCGGCGGTGGCGAGCAGCGGCTGACCGGTGCGTAGGACGTAGGCGGTGAGTCCGCGGCCCACCGGCATGGTGCTGGTCGGAGGCTCATCGACCTCGTCGACGAAGTACGGGAAGGAGATGAGCCCCGTCGCCTCGTCCTGGAGGGCGATGTAGAGGTTCTTGGCGGGCGCCAGCCGCATGAGGATGCCGTGGATCCGCGGGTAGAGCGCCTCCAGGTCCTGGGCGGCGTGGGCCGCCTCGTCGATCTCGAACAACGCCGCCTGAAGCTCCTGAGCCTGATGCCTCGCGGTCATGTCGGTGAGGGCGACGACGAACGCCGCAGTGCCTCCGAGTGAGGTCCGGATCGCCGCCAAATCGCACCAGCGAACGCGTCCCTCGCGCGTCACCAAGCGCACGTCGTGGTGGATCGGTCCGCCCGTCTCACCCACGCTCGCGTGGGGCGCCCGCTCGAGCAACGCGGGCGCATCTTCGGTATGGAACAGCGCCGCCAGATCCAGGTCGGCGAGATGAGCCCGCGGGTAGCCGGTGAGCGCCTCCGCCGTGGCGTTGGCGTAGGTGAGTCGCCCGTCTTGGAGGATGAGGATACCCAACGGTGCGGTCTCCGCCACGGCGTGGAAGCGCTGCTCGTTCTCGCGCAGCGCCCGCTCGGTTTGCCGGAGCTCCTCGAGCTCCGCGGCGAGGCGCCGGCGCGAGCGCTGCAGCCGGACGACAACGGCAACGAGGAGAGCTACGGCCAGGGCAAGGACGAGAGCATCCCAGTGCCGGGCGAGCAGGTCCGGGCTCATCGACGGGTGCTCCCAGCGCAAACCGCGCCTTCGGGCGCGACGCGCTCGCGCCCACCGCCGAGCGGTTGGCCTCGTGACGGCCCGGCTCTTGCCAGACACACGACCATGCGCAGCCTCGCTGTCAACTGGTCACGACTGTACCGCGCTTTGGCCCCGGACGCGAGAGTCGGCCCCCGCCGGTTGCATCGTCGAGCGGATCTCGTACGACCCCGACGGCACCCCGCACGCAGAGGCTCTCACCGTGACCCGCAGCGGCCTACCGGTAGGCGGCACGACCACGCCCCTTTCCGAGACCACGCTCGCGTGGACCGCGAGCGAGCCCGCGAGCTGGCAGGCGGGCGGGGAGTACCACCTCGCCGTCCCCTCCCTGCTGGACCTGCGCCGTCCGCCGAGTCCCGCCCAGACCGCGCCGCGCAGGAAGGAGAGGACCAGGACAACGACGCCCCCAGGCAACGGACACCCCTGGGAGACATGGTGCGGGTATCTGGGTGTCCCTTGACCCCTGTCGACCGCGGATGTGGCCCTGGGGTACACGCAGCTCGCCGAGGTGGAGCGGGCCTGGCGGGCGCTGAAGACCGACCTCGACCTGCGGCCGATGTACCACCGCAAGGCGGACCGCATCACGGCGCATGTGCTGCTGTGCTGGCTGGCGTTGCTGCTGGTGCGCGTCTGTGAGGTCCGCTGCGGCCGGACCTGGCGGCAGATTCATCAGGAGATGGACCGCTTGCAGCGCGGCGAGTTCGAGGGGCCGGCCGGCCGCTTCGCGCAGCGCACGGAGCTGACGCCGTTGCAGGCGAACATCCTGAAGGTGCTCGAGATCGCGCCGCCACCGCGTTTCCAGATGATCGCGCCGGTGGCCCCTGAGGCCGCCCGCGTCGCGTCGTAGCGACCGGCCGGGCACTGCTCAGAACCCGAAATCCGTAGTCACACGCGCGAGTCACGCCCAATGGGTCGATTCGTCAATGACCACCGTACTCTTCGCCCGTCCGCGTCGGGCTACCCGTGTGGAAGCCGGGATGGGCAGGGATCAGGATGCAGCGGGGGGTTGACTTGTGCGGGCTGCGGGCGACGGACGGAAGGGGTGGGCTATCCCAGAGCCGAGCGTACCGTTCGGGCGAGCTCGAGCAGGCCGAGAGGCTTCTGGGCGGCGAGGGTGACGTCGAGCTCCTGCAGAGTGCTGATCTGCCCGGGTGCATAGCCGGTGAGAACGACGATGGGCAGCGCAGGAAGGGTGTTCCTGACATGACGCACGAGCTCCTCGCCGCCCATCACCGGCATGGTGAGGTCGGTGAGAAGAAGGTCCACGCGCATGCCGGACCGCAATCGCTCCAGCGCCTCGCGCCCGTTACCGACGGCCTCGACGTGGTAGCCGAGCATGACGAGCGCCTGTTCGATCGCGGTGCGCACCTGCTCCTCGTCCTCGGCCAGGAGGATGTGCTCACCGTGGCCGGTCGGCAGCTCCGCCTCGGGCTGCAAGGGCGTGGGCGGCGGGCCGAGGTGCTCGGGAAGGTAGACGTGGATCGTCGTGCCCTCGCCCCAGCGGCTGTGTGCGCACACGAACCCGTCGTTCTGGGTGACGAGGCCGTACACCTGCGAGAGGCCGAGACCGGTGCCGAAGCCGTGGGCCTTGGTCGTGAAGAACGGCTCGAAGATATGTGACAGGTGCTCGGGCCGGATACCCGAGCCGGTGTCGGTGAGAGCCAAATGAACGTATCGCCCGGGTGCCATACCGGCCACCGGTGGGGCATCTGACGCCCCGAGCGCCAGCGGCCGGACACGCAGGCGGAATACGCCCTCCCCGGGCATTGCGTCGCGGGCGTTGACCGCGATGTTCATGATCACTTGCTGGAGCTGAGTGGCGTCGGCACACACGTGACAGAGCTGGGTAAGGTCACGATCGACCTCGATACGGATGCGCTCTGGGATGGTGTGGGCGAGGATCTGGGCCACCTCGGTCACGAAGGCGCCGAGCTCGAGAGGGTCACGCTCACTGCCGGAGCCGCGCGAGAAGTCGAGGATGGAGCGGATGAGCTTCGCGGAGCGCTCGGTTTGCTCTTTGATGACGCGCAGCGCCTCACGGGCGGCGGGCCGCTGCTCGGGGTCCCGAAGGAGCAGCTCCGCGTGCGTGAGGATCGCCGTGAGGAGGTTGTTGAAGTCGTGTGCGAGCCCCCCTGCGAGCTGACCGATCACCGCCAAGCGGTCCTGTTGCTCGAGGCTACGGGTGAGGTGGTGCTCGCGGGTGGCATCGTGGATGACCAGAATCCATGCCTGGTCCGGGCCCCGCATGGTTGGTCGGGCGCGCAGCTCGAACAGGCGAGGCTCGTCACCCGGTGTCCGGAGCCTATACGGGAGCCCGCCAGTGCGCGGCGTCAGGATGGTCGCGAGGGGCACGCCCCCGAGGTCGGTCACCGGCTGCTTCGGGCTGTCGTGACCCAACAGGGCGAGATAGTCGATGGCCATGGGGTTGGCAAGGGCCACGCGATGGTCCTCTCCGAGCATCGCCACCCCGTCCGGGAGCTGTGAGATCAGCAAGGCAAGCGTCTGCTGGTGCTCATCCAACCGGGTCCGCAGCCGCGCCTGGTGGAGCACCACACCCAGCATCCCCGCGACCTCGCCAGCGACCTCCTGGTCGTCGGCGGAGAAGGCGTCGATGCGGCGACTCGAGAGGGCGAGTTGGGCGATGAGGTTCTCCTCGACGGAGAAGCTGCAGACGAGCAGCGTGCGCACCCCGGCGGCGAGCAGGCCATCGAGAGCTGGGGAGCGGTCGGGGTAGGAGGCGAGGTCCGAAAGGTAGATGGTGCGGTTGGGCACGAGCTCGCCGGACAGGAAGTGTCGGAGCTGGAACGTGCCAGCCTGGGGCTCGGCGAGCTCCGGCACGCTATCCAGCGCGACGTACTCGCCGTCGCTCGCCGCCGGGTGGAAGACGATGATGGCTGCACGCTCGGCCGGGATGATCTGGCGCAAACGGGCGAGCGCGGCTTTGGCGATCTCCGTGGTGGAGCGGGCCGCGAGGATGGCGAGATCGATCTCGTGCATCGCTTCGACGCGGTGGGCGTAGCGGCGCAGCGCTGCCTCGGCCTCGCGCCGCTCGGTGATGTCGATGAGCGCGCCGCGCAGACCCACCGTACGGCCGCCGTCGACGATCGGCTGGGAGCTCGAGCGCACCCACCGGTAGCCACCATCCCGCCCGCGCAGCCGGTACTCGCTGGGGTGGAGCTCCGCCGCCAGCGTGCGTCGAAAGCTCTCGCCGAGCTCGGGGAGGTCCTCCGGGTGGACGAGCTCCGAGAAGTGGCGTCCCACGACATCGGCTGGCCGCAGGCCGAGAACCTGCTCGATCACCGGGCTCACGTAGGTGATCACGCCCGCCGCGCTGAGGGAGAAGATCACTTCGGTGATCTTCTCGACCAGGTCGCGGTACTTCTCCTCGGACTCGCGCAGGGCCTGCTCGGCCGTACGCCGCTCCGTGATATCGGCGATCACGCCGATCACATGACCGAGCGAGCCTATCTGGGCGACACGGACGGCGTGGTCCGAGAACCACCGGTAGCTCCCGTCGGCGACCTGCCAGCGGTACTCGACTCGGGCTTCCCCTCGGGCAATGGCGTCCCGATACAGCCCAACCGCCACGTCGCGGTCGTCGGGGTGAATACGGTTGATCCAGAAGCCCGGCTCCGTCATGAAGCGCTCGGCCGAGAAACCGGTGAAGCGCTCGACGCTCGAGCTCATCCACTGGGCGTCCAACGCAGCCGGGATATCGGCGGTGTAGACCGCCACCGGCACGGCGTCGAGAATCGCCGCCTGGCGGGCCTGACTCTGTTCGAGCTCGGCCATCATCCGCCTGCGCTCGGTGATCTCGCGGAACACCACTTGGATCGCCGGCTGCCCGAGGTAGGTGAACGGCCCAGCGGCCACCTCGACGTCGACGGGGCTTCCGTCGAGCCGTAGAAAACGCTCCTCCAAAAGCGGCTGCGAGCACCCGGTCTCGAGCATGCGCTGCACGCGCTGGCGCACGATGGCGCGGGAGTCCGGGTGGACGAAGTCCAGCAGCGGCTGCCCGATCAATAGATCGGGGTTGTCGGCCCCCAGCATTCTCGCAGCCACCGGGTTGACGAAGACGAGCTGGCCCTGACAGTGGACCGCGATGGCTTCGGGCGACAGCTCGACGAGCTGGCGGTAACGATAGGCGCTCTCCTCGATCGCCTGCTGCGCCTGACGAATCGAGCGCAGATCGTGGAAGATGCCCTGAACGACCAGCCTGCCGCCCAGCTCGATGACGGAGGTGGTGATCTCCACCGGGATACGGTTGCCGTCCCGATCGACGACCTCGGCATCGAAACGGCCGGCGGTCTCGGCGGCGGCGTGGTGGCGAAACACACCCACGAACCGGGCCCGTTCTTCCGGGGGATGGAGGTCGCCTTGGTGCATGAGCCGGACCTCTTCGAGCGAGCGCCCGATCAGCTCCTGTGCCCGCTGGTTGGCGTGCAGCAGCGCCCCGGTCGTGGCGTCGGCAAGGAAGATGGCGACGTTGGCCTGCTCGAGCAGCGCGCGGTATCGTCGTGCCGAGGCCTCCACGTCCTGAACAGCAGCGATGCGGGCGCTGGCGTCGACAACGAGGCCGTCGAAAACCACCCGCCCATCGGCAAGGGGTTGGGCGATCTCAGCCAGCGACACCCAGACGGGTGAGCCGTCGCGGCGACGAAGCTGCAGCACCTGGTCGCGGACCTTGCCCAGGGCCAAGGTCTTGCTGATCGTGTCCTCGCGCTCGCTCGCCACCGCGTAGAGTTCGCGCGTGTTGACGGCGCGGGCCTGTTCGAGAGAGGAGAAGCCGAGGAGCTGAAGAAAGGCGGGATTGGCGTGGAGGAGCTCGCCGTCCGGGGTGCTGCGGAAGGTTCCCACACCGAGGCGATCGAGGAGCTCGGACGAGAGGAATGTGCCGCTGGCGGCGCTGCGAGTTTTCGGATCAGGCATTCCTCCGGAAATGGTAGCAGAAGCAGGCTGGAAGCTTGGTTTCCCGAGGGGGTGTGGGCTGAGCACGCAGCCGCCGGAACCCGGGCATGAGCTCGGGCGTGCCGCAATCGCTTCGCGGAGCAAGGCCTCGAACACGCCTCGCAGACACTCGGGCTCACCCTGATCGGCTGACTGGTGGTGAGGACAAGAAAGGGATCCGGTTCGTCTCGTGGTCCCATTGGGTCGCCGTCAGAGCCGGCGATAGCGAGCCTCACGAGGTCGAAGATCGCGACGACGGGCCAGTCGTGTCGGGTCAGCTCGCGGCTTTTGGCACCGCAGTCGGCGCGGGAAAGCTCGTTGTCGTGGCCGGACGGTACCCTCGCGGTTGGAGAGCCCGCCGTAACCGGCACCGACCAGACGCAGCGCCCGACTAATGGTCGGTCTGAATCCCCTCGGGCCACTGCACGAAGCCGCCGAACGAGAAGACGATATCGGCGTCGTAAGCGGTGGTCGGTCCGTGGCGCCATCCCGACTTGAGGACCGTGAGGTCCTTCCCTCCCGAGTAGACCGTGTAGCTGCTCCCGTTCGCGTTGAGGTCGATCCAAAAAGGCTGCCGCCACGGGTCGCTGCCAGGGATCCGGTGGATGTACGTCGGCACCAGCTCGTGCTCGAGGCTAGCGGCTTCGGTGGTCGTGCCGCGCGGAAAAAAGAGGTTGTCCACCGCATAGGCCTCGACTGCGGCGCCGATGGTGCGCAAGTCGGCCATCGCGCGCCGCTGCCGGCCGCGATCGACGGCGTTGAGAACACGGTGAATGAGGATGGCGGAGAGGATCCCGATGATCGTCACCACGACCATGAGCTCGATCAGGGTGAAGCCACGCTGTGACCGCATCGGCACCTTCCGAGCATCGGCGAGCAAAACTCGCGCCAGCCTTGGCGACGCCAGCAGGAAGGCCGATACCGTAATGGGTCACCGCCACCCTCCTCGGTGCCGCGCCACGGCGCTGGCGCCAGGGTCAGCGACGCCCTGAGCCCTTGCGCCGCACCCTCTCGAAGCCGTATGCTGAACGTGATGCGGTGGGTCTCCTTCGCGGCTGTGATCCTGGCGGCTACGCTCGTGGGCGGGGAAGAGTTGTTCATCCCCATGGTGGGGCAGAAGCAGGGCCAGGACGGGACCTGGTGGAGCACCGAGGTGTGGTTCGTGAATACCGCTTCGACCACCGGCGGTTACGCCGTGGTCTTTCTGCCCAGCGGCCAGGCCAACGTCGAGGGGCTGCAGGCCGAGCCGCCGCTCGACGACCTACCCCCGGGCACCACGGTGTACCGCAACGATCTGGTCCCCCAGGGCGCGACTGGGGTGCTGCGGGTGCTCAACACCGACGGCGTGCTGGTTTTCGCCCGGATCTTCTCGGCCGCTGGTCGCGGGTCGTTTGGCCAAGGCATCCCGGCGCTGTCGCGAGGTGCCGCCATCCGGCCGGGGGAGGTCGGGTACCTCGTTGGTCTGCGGCGAACTCCGCAGTACCGGACCAACCTGGTGGCCTTCAACCCCAGCCCGGAGCCCGGTTCGGTGCGGGTGCGACTCGTCCTGGCCAGGGGTGAGGTGGCGGGCGAGGAAGCCTTCCGTCTGGCCGGCGGTGGCTACCTACAGCTTGACGATGTGCTCCACGCTTTCGGTATTGCGCGCGGGGAGCACGTGCGGGCGGAGGTGAGCGGCACCGTGCCGCTCCTGGCCCTGGCGTCGGTGATCGACACCCGCTCGGGTGCACCCACTCTCGTGCCCTGCCAGCGCTGAACCATCTTCGTGGAGTAGAATCGCGGCCTTCCCCGTGGGGCTCGTTCGCCCGTGGGGTGGGGAGAGCTCATGCGATATGCGGTCACAGTCGGCGTGCTCGTGGCACTTTTCGGGACGGCAGTACTGGCCCAGGAGTCGACACCGACGTTCGCCAGCCAGCAGGACAAGGTCAGCTATGCGATCGGGGTCGACATCGGCAACTCGTTCAAGCACCAGGGCGTAGAGGTGAACGTGGAGGCTCTGGTCAAGGGCCTGCGGGAGGCACTGGCCGGAGAGCAGACACTGCTCTCCGAGAAGGAGGTTCGCGAGGTCATTCAGGGTTATCAGATCGAGCTGCGGGCCAAGCAGGAGGAGAAGAGCAAGCAGGAGGGGGCTGCCTTCCTGCTCGAGAACGGCAAGAAGCCCGGGGTCACGACCCTGCCCTCCGGCCTCCAGTACAAGGTGATCACTGCCGGCACCGGTCCCAAGCCGACCGCTAACGACTCCGTCAAGTGCCACTACCGTGGGACGTTGATCAACGGGAAGGAGTTCGACAGCTCCTACAGCCGCAACCAGCCGGCGGTGTTCCCGGTGCGTGGCGTCATCGCCGGGTGGACCGAGGCGTTGCAGCTCATGCCCGTGGGCTCCAAGTGGCAACTCGTCGTGCCCTATGAGCTCGGGTACGGAGCCGGCGGCAACCGGGGCATCCCGCCCTACAGCACCCTCGTCTTCGAGGTCGAGCTGCTGGGCATCGAGACTCCCGCTGCTGCAAAGCCGCCCAAGGCCGAGACCCCACACCAGCAGTAGACTCCCTGGCGGGAGTGGCGGCCAAAGCCCGGCGTGTCACGAGCAGAAAAGCTCCTCGATCGCTGCGTCTTCGTGGCCACGGCCCTGGCGATTACGGTGCTCCCCGAGCGCCTCGAGGCGCCCCCGAGGCTGCAGCCCAGGTACCTGGTGTACCTCACGCGGCCGACGACCTAGCTGCTGCTCTACGGCTTCGCCGAGGGCGCGGGCTCCGAGTAGCGGTCCTTCTCGGGTCAGTCCTCGGTGCGTCCGCCGGTCTCACGGTCGATCAGCAGCAGCCCCATCATGTGATCGCCGATCTTCTCCAGACGGCGGGCGATCGGCTCGACGCTTGCCTCCTCCTCGACCTGCTCCTTGACGAACCACTGGAGGAAGTTGACGGTGCCGTGATCGCGTTCGGCTGCCGCCTGCTCGACCAGCCTGTGAATGCAGGCAGTGATGTGGCGCTCATGGGCCAACGCCGCGGCGAACGCTGCCGCCGGTGAGGCCCACGTTGCCTGAGGCTCGGCCAGAGCCTTCAACGTTACCGCTCCTCCGCGCTCGAAGATGTAATCGAACAGCTTCATGGCGTGGCCGAATTCCTCCTGAGCCTGCAGGCGCATCCACTTGGCCATGCCCCGGAGGTCCAGACCCTCGAAAAAGGCCGACATGGCCAAATAGAGATAGGACGAGTACATCTCCTCGCGAATCTGCTCGTTGAGTGCCGCTTCCATGGTGTCGGTCAGCATCGGCGTCTCCTTTTCTCTCTCTCGGGGGCGCAGGAGCTCGCCCTCACCCTGAGGGTAACACCGCCGGCCGTCGTCGTAATCCTCACCAAGCCAGCACCACGAGCTGCACGAGCCCGGCTGCCAACCCGGCGCCGAGATCGTCGGCGACGATCCCCCACCCTCCGGGTAGGCGTTCGAGACGCCGGATCGGCCACGGTTTCAGGATGTCGAAAAAGCGGAAGAGCAGGAAGCTGACGACCAGGTGGTGTGGCCGCAGGGCACGGGACCCGGCGGTGGCCAACAGCGACAGCGCCAGCCACTGGCCCGCGACCTCGTCCAGCACCACCGGTCCGGGGTCAGGGATGCCGCGGCGCGCCGCTTCCGCCCCGCAGGCCCATACGGCGAGCGGTACGAGCGCGGCAAGTCCGGCCGCGGCCACCGGGCGTGCCGGGAGCCGGCCGAGCAACACCAGGGCGGCGAACAACGCCGCTGCGGCCAACGAGCCGACCGTGGTTCCCGGGGCCGGGAACCGGTCGCCGAGCCCGCCGACTGTGGCCAGTAGCCGCGCCGCGGTCTGGCTCATCGCTCGTCCCTCAAAAGCTCGAGGAGATGGCGCGGCAGGCCACCGAAGTCGCCGGACGACATGCAGATCACCACGTCGTTCGGACGCAGGCAGGCGCGCACGGTGGTGAGGATGTCGGTCTCCTCGGGGATCGCGACGGCCTGCCCACCGCGCCGCCTCACGTTCCGGACCACGGCGTCACGGTCGAGGACATCGGCGGCGCCCAGCCGGTGGCGGTGAAAGACGGGTGCGACGAGGGCGAGATCCGCCGCCAGCAGCGCCTCCTCGTAGGCCTGCGCGAAGACGGGTCGGCCGGCAGTGAGAGAGCGCGGTTCGAAGACGGCGACGATGCGCCGGTTCCCGAAGCGGCAACGGGCGCCCTCGAGCGTCAGGCGTACGGCGGTGGGGTGGTGAGCGAAATCATCCACCACCGTCACGCCCCCGATCTCGCCGACCACCTCGAGCCGCCTCCGCACACCACCGAAGCTTCGCAGCGCCGCATCGACCGCCTGCGGATCGAGCCCCGCCAGGAGCGCACAGGTGCACGCAGCCATGACGTTGTCGAGGTTGTGCAGCCCCACCAGCGGTGCCGCGATCGAAAACGTCGTGCCACGCCAGGCGAGCGACGCCACCAGCCGACCATCCGCGTGCCCCCAGCCGAGGCAGCGCAGGTCGGCGCCCCGCTCGTGGCCATACCACACGACCCGAGGGTGATCGGCAGCGACCGTACGGGCGCCCGCGTCGCCGAAGTTGGCCACGACGGCGCCGTGCTCGCCGACCAGTGCCGTTCCGGCGTGGAACGCTGCCACGATGGCATCGAGATTCGGGAAGATGTCGCCGTGGTCGAACTCGACGTTCCCCACCACGAAGAAGTGGGGGTAGTAGTGGAGGAACTTTGGTTCCTTGTCGAAAAACGCGGTGTTGTACTCGTCGCCCTCGACGACCGTCCAACCGCCGCGCCCCAGCCTCCATGGCCGGCCGCCGCACGGAACCCCGCCGATGAGCACGGTAGGGTCAAGGCCGCAACCCGTGAAGATATGCGCGCACAGCGCCGTGGTCGTCGTCTTGCCGTGCGTGCCTGCCACCACGACCGTCCGCGCCGGCCGACAAAAGCGCTCTCCCAACGCCGCCGCCTGGGAGGTGAAAGGCAGTCCCCGGGCCAGCACGGCTTGCACCTCGGGGTTGCTCCGTGGCAAGGCGTTGCCGATCACGACCTGGTCGATTCCTTCGGGAATGGCGGCGGGATCGAAGCCGAGCCGCACCGGAATGCCGAGCTCTGCAAGAAGCTCCGACATCGGCGGGTAGAGGATCGAATCGACGCCGCACACCGCCAGCCCCGACTCGTGCATGAGCCCGGCCAGGGGTGCCATGGCGGTCCCGCCAATCGGGAGGAAATAGAGTTGGCAAGGTTTCTGCATTGCCAATAGCGCGCTCCGTCGCGCCGGTGTACTCTAGCACCTCCGGCGGAGCCGGAAAGGCCCTGTAGGAGAGGAGGCTTGGAAATGAGGTTTGGTTCCCTGATAGCTGCGACGGCAATTATGGTGCCGTTGTCCGTGTTCGCTCAGCCAGCCGTTCCGAAGGGCGAGGCGCCGCAGCCGGCCGGGCCGCAGCCCGTCATCGACATCGCGGAGAAGATCAAGGACTTCGGCATGGTCGCCAAAGGCGAACGTATCGTCGCGGTGTTCGAAGTCCGCAACACCGGCCAGGCGCCGCTCCAGATCACCCAGGTGCGGCCGACGTGCGGTTGTACGGTGGCTGATTTCGACCGGGAGATCCCCCCGGGAGGTATCGGCAAGGTGCGGGCGGAGTTGGATACGGCCGCCTTTTCGGGCCCGATCTCCAAGGCTGTCCTCGTCTTTTCCAACGATCCCGTCAACTCCCAGATCAACCTCGTGATCAAAGCCGATGTGCGGTCTTTCGTCGAGGTGTTGCCGCGAGCGCTCATCCTGTTCAACAACCTGATGGCGGGTCAGTCAGCGAGCGAGAAGGTCACCCTGGTGGCGGCCGACGGCTCCGATTTCCAGATCACGGGCGTCGACGCTGGCGGTGGACCGTACCAGATCAGCTATCGGCAGCTACCGAAAGGCGAGCAGAACCCGGCTTTCAAGAGCGTGCAGTGGGAGGTCGTGATCACGGTCCCGGCGGCGACCCCGGAGGGGATGCTCAACCACAAGGTGCTGGTGAAGACCACCCACCCGAAGGCGCCCGAGGTGCCGATCAACGTGACCGGTGCCGTCCGGCCGGTGGTCCAGGTCATCCCGGCCCAGGCCAACCTGGGACGGGTTCGGTCGGATGCTCCTGTCGGCAGCAACGTGCTGCTGGTCAACAACCGCCAGGGCAGCACGCTCGAGATCACCGAGGCGAAGGTCGACAACCAGTACTTCAAGACCGAGATCATCCCTCTCCAGCCCGGCCAGCGCTTCCAGATCGCCGTGTCGCTGCAGGTGGGCGCACCCAAGGGGCTGCAGAAGGGCACGCTCAGCATCGCCACCAACGATCCGCTTCGCAAGCTCATCGAGGTGCCGGTCAGCGCCCAGGTCGAGTAGTGAGACGTTTTCCTCTTTGGTTCACGGCCCGGGCATCGCGCCCGGGCGTTTTGTCCACCGGCAGCACGTACCCGTGCCATCGGTCTCGTCGGGCTATCGTTCCGAGTGCGCAGCCCCAGCCGTCGGCAAGCCCGGGAATCCGGGACGCGGTGTTATAGTTCTGAAGCGAAGGGAGGTTTGAAATGCGACGGTTTTTCATCGTATCCGCTCTGCTGGCCGCGGTGGTGGCGGGAGCGGAGGAGATCACGGTCAACTCGATTCTCTCGGCCCACAAGATGGGCGCACCGGTGGACGGTATCCTCGCCACAGTCCAGAACCCCTTGAACACCATCAACATGGGTCTCGGTGACCTGGCTACCTTGCGCAATGCAGGGGTGCCCGAAGCGGTCGTCGCTGCTCTTCAGGCGCGCATTCCCGCCCCGACGCCGACACCGGTTCCTCTGCACCCCGATGACCCACGGCTCGTCGACCTCGTGAAGCTCATCAAGTCGGGTCTATCCGAGTCGATCGTGGCCGAGCAGCTCAAGCAGTCCGGCCAGTCGTACAACCTGTCGGTCAACGACCTCCTGTACCTCAAACAGAATGGCGTCCAGGAGTCGATCATCGGCGCACTCATGGCCTCGGCGCGGCCGGGGGTCCAGACGGGTCCCGCCACGGTCACGGCTCCCGTCGCCGGCGCGCCGGCGACGCCGCCGGAGGAGCTGGCGTATGACGGCCTGGTGCTGCAGAAAGCCACCTTCTTGAGGAAGAACCGGCCTGGGAAGCTGATCCTCAGGGGCGAGTCGTTGTCGTGGGTCGATGGCACCGATCCACGGGAGAACTTCGAGTTCCAGATCGGCGGGCTCGAGAAGGTGTGGATGACCTGCCAGGCTCGTACTCCCGAGAACTTCTGCTATCAGATCAGTTTCCAGATCGTCAAGGGGGCGCGTTACAAGTTCCAGGACATGGGGCGAGAGACCGGCTCCAATGCCGCGGTGCTCAAGCTCCAGGAAGGTCTGCGGACATACTTCCCGCAGCTGCCGTTTGGAGCGCCCGATATCGAGAAATAGGAGCTGACCGCGCGAACCGCGACAGCGAGGGTGGCGATGACGCCGGCTGGCAAGGCGGCCGAGCGAAAGCTTGGCCGGCGTAGCTGAGGCTAACGTCGAGGACGGTTCGCGGCGCCCAAGGCCATCCGCCGGACACCAGTACCTAGTGTTGCCAGAGCGTTCGGGCATCAAACCCATCCCGGGCAGCAGGTTCGCGGCGCGAGCACCCCACCGCACGGTGGGGTGTCGTGCCTCCAGGGAGAGGGAAGAGAAGCAGGATCGGCGTGGTTAGCTGCGGCGGGCTCGGGCCCTCGGTTGACCCAGGCGGCCGTCGCTTGGTACCGTGAGCGCCCGCAACCGGGCGCTGCTAGGCGCACCGCTTGTACCCCGTTTGGGGGAGGTCAGAGTGATCACACCGCCAGATCTGTCGTTGGTCCTCGTCATGCTCTGCTTCTGGGCGGTGTTCTTTGTCGTCTCGACGCAGCTCGTGCGGCCGCTCCTCCGCATTCTCGACCAGCGGGCGCAGCAGGCGCAGGGCGCGCGGCACGACCTCGAGACGACGCGGACCAGGCTCAGGGAGGCTTTGGCGGCGAGCGAGCGCGAGCTGGCGGCAGCCAGTGTCGAGGCCGCCCGCGAGCGGGCCGCGCTCCGTGCCGAAGGCGAGGCCAGCCGTCGTGCTCGCCTCGATGGCGCCCGGGAGCTCGCGCAGCAACGTCTGGCCGGGTTGACGCGAGAGCTTGACGAGGTGGCTACCTCGCTGCGGAGCGGGCTGAGGACCGAGGTCGGTCGGCTCGCCCAGGAGCTGGCTGCACACGTGCTCGGTCGGGGGATCGTCGCATGATCGCCGGGCGCCGTGGGCGGCTGTCGACGCTGCTTGTCGGGCTGGTTCTCGCCGCTCCGGCCTGGGCCTCCGGCGCTGACAGCGGGCCAGAGACGGTCTGGGGCCTCCCGCCGATCTTCTGGAAGATCCTCAACTTCACCATCTTCTTCGGCGGGCTCGGCTACCTTCTGAGCAAACCCCTCAGGAGCTTTTTCGCCAGCCGCCGCGAGGGTATCGCCCGTCAGCTCGCCGAGGCGACCCGCCAGCGTGCTGAAGCGGAGGAGCTCCGGCGAGAGATGGAGGCACGTGTCGCCGGGCTGCAGGAGGAGATTGCGAACCTGCGCGAACGGCTCCGCGGTGATGGCGAGCGGGAGCGCGAGGCGCTGATGCAGCAAGGCGAGACCGAGGCGGCGAAGCTCGTTGCTCAGGTCGAGGAGGAGGCGGTGCGGCGCATCGAGGCGGTGCGCACGCAGCTCGCCCGAGAGGCCTCGGAGGCCGCCGTGCAGGTCGCTCGTGAGCTGTTGTCGCGCGAGCTCGGACCGGCTGACCGGGATCGCATCTTCCGCGCCACGCTCGCGCGGCTGCACCAGGGAGGTTCGAGTTGAGCCGCCGCATCGCCCGTCCGTACGCCGCCGCGCTGTACGCAGTCATCGAGAGGGAAGGCGGCTCCGCATTGCGCCGAGCCGAAGCGGAGCTCGAAGCCATGGCGGAGGTTTTCCGCCGCGAGCCATCGCTGCTCAAGGCGTTCGAAGTCCCGTCGATACCCCTCGCCCAGAAAAAGGAGCTCATCGCCACGGTCACGGGCGCTCTCGACCTACGGGCGGAGACCGCCCGCCTGGTGCTGCTCATGACCGAGCACCTGCGGCTGCGCCTGCTTCCGGATGTGCTCTCGGTGCTCGGAGAGATGGTCGACCGCAGGGAAGGGCTGCAGCGCGGCACGGTACAGGTGCCGGCGCCGCTCGATCCGGCGCAGGTGACAGCACTGGCCGCCGCCATGGGCGGCTTCGTCGGAGCGCGGGTCGAGCTCGCCGCTGAGGTCAGGCCCGAGCTGCTGGCGGGCTTCGTTGTCCGCATCGGTAGCCGGGTCTGGGACGGCTCTTTGGACGCCCAACTGCGCCGCTTCGCAGCCGGCGCCGATCACACCTAGGAGCACGAACGCATGCACATCAAGGTTGACGAGATCACCGACATTTTGCGGCGCCAGATCCAGGGGCTCGAGACCTCGGTCGACATGGCCGAGGTGGGGACCGTGGTGAGCGTCGGCGACGGCATCGCGCGCGTCTTCGGCCTCGACCGCGCGATGGCCGGCGAGATGGTCGCTTTCCCCCACGACGTCTACGGCCTGGCCCTCAACCTCGAGGAGGACAGCGTCGGCTGCGTGTTGCTGGGAGAAAGCCAGGCGATCAAGGAGGGCGACGAGGTGCGCCGCACCGGGAAGATCCTCTCCGTGCCGGTGGGCAAGGCGCTGGTCGGCCGCGTGGTCGACCCTCTCGGCCGGCCCCTTGACGGGAAGGGTCCCATCGCCCCCGACGATCACTACCCGATCGAGCGTATCGCCCCTGGCGTCGTGCACCGTCAGCCGGTGAAGGAGCCGATGCAGACCGGCATCAAGTCGATCGACGCCATGATCCCGATCGGCCGCGGCCAACGCGAGCTCATCATCGGCGACCGCCAGACCGGCAAGACGGCGATCATCCTCGACACCATCATCAACCAGATAGGTAAGGGCACGGTTTGCATTTACGTGGCGATCGGCCAGAAGCGGTCGACCGTCGCGCAAGTGGTGAAGGCGCTCGAGGACCACGGGGCGATGGAGCATACGATCGTCGTCATCGCCTCCGCCTCCGAACCAGCGCCGCTCCAGTACCTCGCTCCCTACGCCGGGTGTGCCATGGGGGAGTACTTTCTCTACAGCGGCGGGCATGCCGTGTGCTTCTACGACGACCTCTCCAAGCACGCCGCGGCCTACCGTGAAATCTCCCTGCTGCTGCGCCGCCCACCAGGCCGGGAGGCGTACCCTGGCGACGTCTTCTACCTGCACTCTCGGCTGCTCGAGCGCGCCGCCAAGCTGCGGGACGACTTGGGAGGCGGCTCGCTGACCGCGTTGCCGGTCATCGAGACGCAGGCAGGCGACGTGTCAGCGTACATCCCGACCAACGTCATCTCCATCACCGACGGGCAGATCTTTCTCGAAGGCGATCTTTTCTATTCGGGCGTGCGCCCGGCGGTGAACGTCGGCATCTCGGTCTCCCGCGTCGGTGGCAACGCCCAGGTCAAGGCAATGAAGAAGGTTGCGGGTTCCCTCCGTCTCGACCTCGCCCAGTACCGTGAGCTGGCAGCGTTCGCGCAGTTCGGCTCCGACCTCGACAAGGCGACGCAGCGCCAGCTCGCGCGCGGCGAGCGGCTGGTCGAGGTGCTCAAGCAGGGGCAGTACGCGCCGATACCCGTCGAGCTGCAGATCGTTTCCGTGTTCGCGGGCACCCGCGGGGTCCTGGATACGCTCAAGGTCGAGGCGGTGCGCCCGTTCGAAGCGTTTCTCCACGAAACTCTCCGCACCCACCACCGGGCGCTCCTCGCGGCCATCGCCTCGAGCGGCAAGCTGGAGGGCGATGCCGACGAGGAGTTGCTCGAAGCGTGTCGGAGCGCCCAGGCCGCCTACTGCCGGGAACATCCGGAGGCGAGTCTTGGCCAGTAAGGCCGACCTCCGGCGGCGGATCCGCTCGGTCAAGTCGACCCAGCAGATCACCAAGGCCATGAAAATGGTGGCGGCGGCCAAGCTCCGTCGCGCCCAGCAGCGCATCGTCGAAGCTCGGCCGTACGCGGCCACGCTCCAGGGGATGCTCGCCTCGCTGGTGTCCCGCCTGCCTGCCGCCCATCCTTTGCTCGAGCAGCGGCCCGAGCGGCACGTTACCCTCGTCGCCATCACCGGCGACAAGGGCCTGTGCGGCGCATTCAACGCCAACGTCTTGCGCGAAACCTATCTGCTGCTGCGGCGGGGCTGGGAGCAGGTCGACCTCATCCTGGTCGGCCGCAAAGGTGCCGATTTCTTCCGAGCTCGGGGGGTCGGCGTGCAGGCCCACCACGCCGACGCCATGCGCCACCCGTCGGCCGCAGCCGCGACCGCGTTCGCTCGCGACCTTGCGGATCGCTTCGCGGACCGCCGGACCGACGCGGTCTACTTCGTGTACAACCAGTTTCGTTCGGTCATACTGCAGCGGGTGACGGTGGAGCGCTGGTTGCCGGTGGATACCAGCGACCTCGTCGGCGGTGGAGTGGCTCCCCGGTGTCTGTTGGAGCCGTCCGCCCCCTCCCTGCTCCACCGGTTGCTCCCGCGCCACCTGCAGTTCGGCGTGCTGCGCATCCAGCTCGACTCGGCGGCCGCCGAGCACGCGGCGCGGATGACGGCCATGGATGCGGCGTCGAAGAACGCCGTCGAGATGATCGACCGCCTGACGCTCACCTACAACCGCCTACGGCAGGCGTCCATCACCAAGGAGCTCATCGAGATCGTGTCCGGCGCCCAGGCGCTGGCCGAGAGGTAGGAGTTGGCAATGGCAGCGAGCACGCACGTGGAGGGGCGGGTCATCCAAGTCATCGGACCGGCGGTCGACGTCGAGTTCCCGGAGGGCCACCTACCGCAGATCTACAACGCCATCGAGGTTCGTGACCGGTCCGAGGCGCGAGAACTCTACGTCGTTCTCGAGGTCGCCCAGCATCTCGGAGAGGGCCGCGTGCGCTGCGTCGCCATGGAGCCGACCGACGGCATGGTCCGCGGCATGAAGGCGCTCGACACCGGGCAGCCGATCACGGTTCCGGTGGGCCGGGAGACGCTCGGTCGGGTGATCTCGGTCATCGGCCGGCCAGTCGACGAGCACGGGCCGGTGGAGACCAAGGAGCGCTGGCCGATCCATCGGCAGGCGCCGACGTTCGAGGAGCAGTCCACGGCGGTCGAGATGTTCGAGACCGGGATCAAGGTCATCGACCTGCTGGAGCCGTACACCAAAGGCGGCAAGACCGGCCTTTTCGGCGGCGCCGGGGTAGGCAAGACCGTCATCATCATGGAGCTCATCAACAACGTCGCGATGCAGCATGGCGGCTTTTCGGTCTTCGCCGGCGTCGGTGAGCGTACCCGCGAGGGCAACGACCTCTGGCTCGAGATGCAGGAGTCGGGTGTCATCGATCCCGTCGACTGGAAGAAGTCCAAAGCGGCCCTCATCTACGGCCAGATGACCGAGCCGCCGGGCGCGCGGTTGCGCGTCGCGCTGTCCGGCCTCACGGTGGCGGAGTACTTCCGCGACGTCGAGGAGCAGGATGTGCTCCTGTTCATCGATAACATCTTCCGCTTCACGCAGGCTGGCTCGGAGGTCTCGGCGCTGCTCGGGCGCATGCCATCCGCCGTCGGATACCAGCCCAACCTCGCGACCGAGATGGGCGAGTTGCAGGAGCGCATCACCTCCACCCGGCGGGGCTCGATCACCTCCGTGCAAGCTATCTACGTGCCGGCCGACGACCTTACCGATCCGGCGCCGGCGACGACCTTCGCCCACCTCGACGCAACGACGGTGTTGTCGCGTCAGATCGTCGAGCTCGGCATCTACCCGGCGGTCGATCCTCTGGCCTCGACGAGCCGCATCCTGGACCCGGCAGTGGTCGGCGAGAACCACTACCGCACAGCTCGTGAGGTGCAGCGTATCCTCCAGCGTTACAAGGATCTCCAGGACATCATCGCGATCCTGGGCATCGATGAGCTGTCCGAGGAGGACAAGCTGACGGTGGCGCGGGCACGCAAGATCCAGCGCTTCCTCTCGCAGCCATTTCACGTCGCCGAGCAGTTCACGGGCTTTTCCGGCAAGTACGTAGCGATCGCCGAGACGATCCGCGGATTCAATATGATCGCCGCCGGCGAGCTGGATCACGTTCCCGAGCAGGCGTTCTACATGAAGGGTGCGATTGACGAGGTCCTCGAGCACGCCGAGCGCCTTCAGCAGGAGGGCATGGCGTGAGCGGGGCGCGGCTGCACCTGAGGGTCGTGAGCCCGGAGCGGTTGGTACTGGAGACCGACGCCGACCGGGTCGCGTTGCCCGGAGCGCTCGGCCAGCTCGGCATCCTGCCCGGCCACGCCGCCCTCATCACCGCGTTGCGGACCGGCGTGCTCGAGATTCGCTCCGGTGGCTCGGTGCAGCGGGTCGCCGTTTTCGGCGGCTTTGCCGAGGTGAGGGAGGACGCGGTCACGGTGCTGGCTGATGGCGCTGTGCTCGCCGAAGAGATCGATCGGGCCGCCGTGCTCGCCGAGCTGGCGGCCGCCGAGGCGGCGCTGGCAACCACCACGCCGGAGACCCTCTCGGCGGTACGGGCGAGGCTCGAGACCGCCGAGGCGCGCCTCGCCGTGATCCGCTCCTGACCGTCCCGAGTCCCTGCGCCGCGCGGCTTTGCTGCCTCGCGTATCGCCGCCTCTTTCCCGCCAGCACCGCCCCGGCAGGCTCCTTGATGGGGCCTTCTCCGGTGCGTCGATCCTGTCGATCAGGTCGGCTCGAGGAGGGTGAGGCGGAAGCTGCGAAGCCAGCCGTCGATCTCGTCCTCGTTGGGGGGCTCGTCAGGTAACACCGAGGTGGCCGCCGCGACCTCGAGGCCGGCCAGCAGATCGGCGAGGGGCACTTTCCAGCGCGCAAGCTCCCCGCTTCCGAGCTCGACCCGCTCGCCGGCCAGCTTGCGCTCGACCAGCTCGTTGGCCCGCCCGAGGCCGTACTCGCCGAGCAGCGCGGTGACGTCGGCCACCACCTCGCCGGTGCGCAGCAGGTGCGTGCCGGTCAAAGCGGTTCGCAGGACGTCGAGCAGCCGTTTGACGGTGGGCTCTTGCTCCAGCTCGCGCAGGCGCCGCTGGGCGAGGCTGCGGTAGTGGCGGTGGAAGCGACGGCTCAGCGAGTGCTTGAGCAACGGCCACAGCGCCAGCAGCTCCGGCCGCGCGAACAGCAGGCTCTCGCCCATCAGCCGCTCGAGGAAGCTGCCGTTGCCCTTGAGCACACCCTCGAGCACCTGGCCGATCTCGTTGGAGGTGTAGTCGATCTCGACACCCTCGAGGGTGCTGTCCCGGTCGTAGCGGGGCGGAGGCAGCCGCAGTCCGAGCCACGACACCGTGGGGGCGATGTGGACCGCCTCGAGGTCGAGACCGCTGTCGGGCGAAGGGAAGCCGTAGGCGTGCGCGCCGGAGAGGCAGACGACGAAGTGCTCGCGCGCCCCACCCTCCTCCGTGACCACTCGCTTCGCCACCTCGGCCATCCGCGGTGTGAGCCGGGTCCATCCGCCGCTGGATCCCGCCATGCGACCTCCGCCGCCGCCACCGTCTAGGGTACCGCGTTCCACCCACAATTGCAGTTGATCGGGGACCAAGCATTGACAGTCGGCAGCTCCTGCCGTACGTTCGGGCCGATCATCAAACCGCGGTTGGAACGCCGCGAGGGAGGTACGCACATGAACGCACGCCGCATCGGTACGACACTTATCGTCTTGACTGGGTCGCTGCTGCTCGCCGAAGCCGCCTGGGCCGGGTTTGCCGGCACCGACGTCTTCCTTCCGTCGGTCGGGCGGAGGCCGGGGGCCGCCGGCTCGCAGTGGTACACCAAGATGTGGGTGCACAACCCCAACGCCACCGCCACCAACGTCCAGATCTACCTGCTCGAGCGCGACAAGGACAACTCGGCCGCGGTGCCGTACAACACCACGATCGCGGCCAGCGACACCCAGGTGTTCGAGAACGCGGTCTGGACGCTGTTCGCCAAGGAAGTTTTCGGCGCCCTGCGCGTCTGCTCGAACCAGCGGCTGTTGGTCAGCTCGCGCATCTACTCGCAGACGGGCGAGGAGAAAGACTCCGTGGGGCAGTTCTTCGCCGGCGTGCCCGCCTCCTTCGCCATCGGGCGTGGTCAGCGCACCGAGCTGCTCGGCACCTACCAGACGCTACCCACCACTGACTCCGACTACCGCTACAACTTCGGGTGGGTCGAGGCTGGCGGGGGCAACGCCACGGTGCGGCTACACGTCAAGGACGCCACCGGAGCCGAGATCACAACCCGGGACTACGTGGTCCGGCCGTTCGAGCAGAAGCAGTACCAGCTCATGGTCGAGTTTCCTGGGCTGAGCACCGACAACGCCCGCCTGCAGATCGAGGTGCTCTCGGGAACCGGCAAGATCGTGGCGTTCGGCTCGGGCGTCGCCAACCGCTCCAACGACCCGTCGACGTTCGAGATGCAGTTCCGCGACGAGCTTCTCGCCGAGAACAGCGCCGGCGGCGGCGACATCACCGCCGTGCACGCCGGCGCCGGGCTTGTCGGTGGCGGGACCAGCGGCGACGTGACGCTCTCGGTTGCCACCGGTGGGATCGCCACCGCGATGATGGGGGACGGTGCTGTGACGGCGGCGAAGATCGCCTCCGGACAGGTCGTCAAGTCCGTCAACGGCCTCCAGGACGCGGTGACGCTTGCGGCCGGCCCCAATGTCACGATCACAAAGGCGGGGCAGACACTGACCATTGCCGCCAGCGGTGGCGGGGGCTCGGGCACCATCACGGGGGTCACTGCGGGGACCGGCCTCGAAGGCGGCGGCACGTCGGGGAACGTCACGCTGGGGGTCAAGGTGCCGTTAGGGCTCACCGGCAACACCGGGTGGCCGGTGATCAACGCCGGCAACACCTTGCCTACTCCTAGTGCTCATGGGATCAGGGGGGAAACGTTAGCCGGGTACGGCGTGTTCGGACAAGCCACGAGTGGCACTGGCGTGAGGGGCACGTCCATCAGCGGCAGAGGCGTGCATGGCGAGACATCGTCGACTCACGGCGCCGTCGAGGGTTGGAATACCGGAACCGGCCCCGGTGTCTGGGGCGGCAACGTCAACGGCAAGCTGGGCTATCTGGGCGGTAAATATGGGGTGTACGGCGAGTCGTCGGGGTACAAAGGGTACCTCGGGTTTTCCGACGGCAGCGTGGTGGGCCAACACAGCTCAGGCAACTACGGCTACCTCGGCGCTGCAGACGCGGGTATCACGGCGAGGGGCTACTCGGGAAGCAAGGCGGGGATCTTCACCGGCGACGTGCAGGTCACGGGCGCGCTTTCCAAGGGCAGCGGCTCGTTCAAGATCGACCATCCGCTCGATCCCGAGCACAAGTACCTGTATCACTCGTTCGTCGAGTCGCCGGACATGATGAACGTCTACAACGGCAACGTCGTCACCGACGAGGAGGGGCGGGCCGTGGTGGAGCTGCCGGCCTACTTCGAGGCGCTCAACCGGGATTTCCGCTACCAGCTCACGGTCGTTGGCCGCTTCGCCCAGGCCATCGTCGAGGAGGAGGTCGCCGACAACCGCTTCGTCATCCGGACCAACCTCGCGAACGTGAAGGTCTCGTGGCAGGTCACCGGCATCCGCAAGGACCGTTACGCCAACGCGTATCGCGTCCCGGTGGAGGAGGTCAAAAGCTCGGAGGAGCAGGGGCTGTACCTTCACCCGGAGGTGTGGGACAAGCCCGAGGAGCTCGGTGTGAGCTGGGCCACCGCGCCGGCCGCCGCGCGGGAGCTTGGGGGGAGGAAGCTGGAACAGACACCGTAGCTGTCGCCGCGCTCCCGGCTCACAGCCACCAGGCTCCGCCGAGCGAGAGGCCATCACCGTGAGCTGGCAGCCTCGCGCTCGGTGTGGTATGAGCGTCGGCGCCGCGCGAGGACTCCGCGTGCGGCGAGTGTCTGCTGCCCTTTGACCCCGTCCACGCGACGGCCAACACGAGGCTCGGGAGCCGGCGGCGACCTCGACCGCGACCCGTCGGCCGCTGCCTCCCACCCCGGGCTTGCTCATCGCCGGGAGGCTGCCTACGCTGCGGGCAGTATGAGCGGCGGCGATCCCCTGCGGCTGTTCCACCCGGTGATGCGGGGGTGGTTCGCCGAGCGGCTCGGCGAGCCGACCGAGGCGCAGGCGCTGGCGTGGCCGGCGATCGCGGCGGGGGAGCACGTGCTGCTCGCGGCCCCGACCGGATCGGGGAAGACGCTGGCGGCGTTCCTTTTCGCGCTCGACCGCCTGCTCACCGGCGCCTGGCCGGGGGAGGCGATACGGGTGCTGTACGTCTCGCCACTGCGGGCGCTCGGTACCGACGTGCGGCGCAACCTCCTGCGCCCGCTCGCCGAACTCGGCGAGCGGTTCGAGGCGGCCGGGATCGCCACGCCGGCGGTGCGGGTGCTCACGCGCAGCGGCGACACCCCCACCGAGGAGCGGCGGCGCATGACGCGGCGGCCGCCGGAGATCCTCATCACCACGCCGGAGAGCCTCAACATCTTGCTCACGTCGGAAGGCGGCCGGGCGGGGCTTTCCGGGGTCCGGTGCGTGATCCTCGACGAGGTGCACGCGGTGGTCGAGTCCAAGCGCGGGGTGCACCTCATCACCGCGGTGGAGCGGCTGGTGAGGCTGGCGGGCGAGGGGCAGCGCGTGGCGCTCTCGGCGACGGTGCGCCCGCTCGCCGAGGTGGCGCGCTGGGTGGGCGGCGCCGCGCCGGCCGGAGACGACCCGCTGGCCCCGCCGGCGCCCCGCCCGGTGCGGGTGCTCGCGAGCGGCGAGCGCAAGCGCTACGACCTCAAGGTCGGCTTCCCGGCGGCAGCGGTCGAAGAGGCCGACGAGGCGAGCCCCGAGTACTGGCCGGCGCTGGTCGGCGAGGTGGCCGACCACGTGCGGGCGAACCGCTCGACGCTGGTGTTCGGTAACTCGCGGCGGCTGGTGGAGAAGCTGACGCGCTCGCTCAACGACGCGGCCGGCGGCGAGCTGGTGTACTCGCACCACGGCTCGCTCGCCCGCGAGATCCGCCAGGTCGTCGAGGAGCGGCTCAAGGCCGGGGCGCTGCGCGGCATCGTCGCCACCAGCTCACTCGAGCTGGGTATCGACGTCGGCGCCCTCGACGAGGTGGTGTTGGTGCAGACGCCGCACTCGCTCGCTTCGGCGGCACAGCGCATCGGCCGCGCCGGCCACACCGTGGGCGGGGTGGCGCGGGCGCGGTTCGTGCCGCTGTTCGCGCGCGATCTCCTCGACGCGGCGGTGGTCGCCGAGGCCGTGGCGGCGGGTGAGATCGAGCCGCTGCGGCCGATTGCCGGGGCGCTCGACGTGCTGGCGCAGGTCGTGGTCTCGGCCACCGCCTCCGAGACGTGGGGCGTGGACGAGCTGTTCGCCCTGCTCCGCCAGGCCTACCCGTATCGCAACCTGCCGCGCCGGCACTTCGACCTCGTGCTGGAGATGCTCGCCGGCCGCTACTCGAGCGGGCGCGTCCGCGAGCTCGACCCAGTGGTGAGCATCGACCGCGTGGCCGGCACGGTGCGCGGCCGGCCCGGCGCGGCCCGCCGCGTGTACGCCTCGGGAGGCACGATTCCCGACCGCGGCTACTTCCGGCTGCGCCTGACCGACACGCGGGCGCTCATCGGCGAGCTCGACGAGGAGTTCGTGTGGGAGCGCGCGGTGGGGGACTCGTTCTGCTTCGGCGTGCGCACGTATCGCATCGTCCAGGTCACCGACTCGGACGTCCTGGTGCGCCCGGCCAACGGGCCGGCCGGCCTCGCCCCGTTCTGGCGCGCCGACGAGCGCGACCGGCCGTTCGAGCGCGCCGAGAAGGTCGCGCGCTTCCTCGAGGAGGTCGAGCCGCACCTGGGTGACCCCGACTTTCCCGAACGGCTGGCGGCAGATGGCCGTCTCACGCCGGGCGCGGCCAAGGCGCTGCAGCGGGTGCTGATCGGGCAGCGCGACGCCACCGGCACGCTCCCGCACCGCCACCGGGTGGTGGTGGAGCACGTGGCCGACCCCCAGCAGCCCGGTCCGGCCGGGCAGGTGGTGATCCACACCTTCTGGGGCGGCAAGGTGAACCGCCCGTTCGCGCTGGCGCTGCAGGCGGCGTGGGGCGAGCGGCACGGCGGCGAGCTGTCGGTGGTCCACGACGACGACTGCCTCATCCTCTCCCTGCCGGGCGAGGTGGCCGCCGGGGAGCTGCTCGGGCTCGTGCGGCCGGAGTCGCTCGAAGAGCTGCTGCGCGCACGGCTTGCGGCCACCGGCTTCTGGGGGGCGCGCTTCCGCGCCGCGGCTGGGACGGCGCTGCTGCTGCCGCGCGCCGGCTTCGGGCGGCGCACCCCGCTCTGGCTCACCCGCCAGCGCGCCAAGGAGCTGCTGGCGGCGGTGCGTGGCCACGCCGATTTCCCGATCGTGCTCGAGGCGTGGCGGAGCTGCCTCGAGGACGATTTCGATCTCGACGCGCTCCGCCGGCTGCTCGGGGAGCTTTCGAGCGGCGAGATCGAGGTGCGGGAGGCGCGCACCGACCACCCCTCGCCGTTCGCCTCACAGGTGCTGTGGCGGCGCACCAACCAGCTCATGTACGAGGACGACGCCTCGGCGGCCGCGGGCGGCTCGCGCACCCGCCGCGACCTCCTGGCGGAGCTGCTGCAGTCCTCGCGGCTACGGCCGCGCCTTGGGCCGGGGCTCGTCGAGACGTTCCGCCGCAAGCTGCAGCGCGTCTTCCCCGGCTACGCGCCCCGCAACGCTGGGGAGCTCGTGGACGTGGTCGAGGAGCGGGTGCTGCTCGCGCCCGCCGCCTGGCACGAGCTCGGCGAGGCGGTGGCGCGCGATACCGGCAAGCCGGTGGCCGAGCTGGTCGCGCAGCTGGCGGGGCGCGTCGTCGGGGTGCGCGTTCCCGGCTCGCCCGAAGGCGCCGTCTGCGCGCTCCAGGCGCTGCCGCGCGTGCTGCGCGCGCTCGGGCTTGAGCCGGCCGACGCGGAGCTGCTCGCGCCCGACCTCGCCACGCCCGCGTCCGACGTGGCGGCGCTCGCACGGCTGTGGGACGGGGAGCCCGACGCAAGCGAGACGCTCGAGGGGCTGGTGGGCGACCTGCTGCGCACGCACGGCCCGGTGCCGCTCGCCGCGCTGCCGGCGGCGCTCGGTCTCGACGACCCGCGCCTGGGGGAGGCGGTCGAGGCCCTGCGCGACGGCGGCCAGGTCATCGTCGACGAGCTGGTGGCCGGCTCGGTCGGCGCCGAGGTGTGCGATGCCGGCAACCTCGAGCGGCTGTTGCGGCTGCAGCGTGCCGCGGCCCGGCCGCACCTCGAGCCGCTGCCGCTGGCGGCGCTCCCGGCGTTTCTCGCCGACTGGCAGGGGTTCGGCACGCTCGGATCCGGGGTCGACGGCCTGCGCGAGGGGCTCGAGCGGCTGTGGGGGTACCCGGCGCCAGCGCCCGTCTGGGAGGAGGAGATCCTGCCAGCGCGCGTGGACGGCTACCAGCCGGCCTGGCTCGACGCGCTGTTCGCCGAGACCGAGCTCGCCTGGGCGGGGTGCGGCGCGCAACGGCTCACCTTCCTCCTGCCTTTCGACCGCGAGCTGGTGGTCGAGCCAAGCGACGACCCCGAGCTCGAGACGGCGCTGGCCGAGGTACGGGCGCTGTTCCCGGCCGGCGCCGGCCGCTTCACGCTGGCCGAGCTGGCTGCCCACAGCGGGCTCGCCTCGGCCGAGCTGACCCGCCGGCTGTGGCGGCTCGCCTGGCTCGGGGTGGTGACCAACGACGGCTTTGCCGCGGTGCGGCGGGGTATCGAGTCCGGCTTCGAGCCGGCCACGCAGCCGCCGCCGGCCCACGGTCACGGCACCCGCCGTCGGCTGCGTTTCGCACAGTGGCAGGGAACGCGACCCCTCGTCGGGAGCTGGCTTCCCACGCTGCCCGGCCCGGCGGAGGACGACCCGTTGGCGGTGGAGGAGCTGGTGCGTGACCGCGTGCGGCTGCTCCTCCAGCGCTACGGCGTGGTGTTCCGCGAGCTGCTGGCGCGGGAGCTGCCGGCGCTGCAGTGGGGGCGGATCGCCCGCACGTTGCGGCTGCTGGAGCTCGGCGGCGAGGCCGTGGGCGGGCCGTTCTTCGAGGGTATCGGCGGCCTGCAGCTCGCCTCGCCGGCGGCGGTGCGGCGGCTCGAGCGCGGGGTGGTCGACGACCGCGTGGTGGCGATCCCCGCCCTCGACCCCGCCTCGCCGTGCGGGCTCGGCCTGCCGGACCTGCCGGCGCTGCCGCGCCGCGTGGCTGGCAACTGGACCGTGTGGCACGGGGCTCGACTGGTCGTGGTGGTCGAAAGGCGTGGCGCCGCCCTGACGCTCCACGTCCCGCCGGACCACCCCACGCTGCCTGCGTTTCTCGGTGTCCTGAAGCAGCTACTCGGCCGGGCGGTGCGTCCGGTACCGGCGATCACCGTCGAGACGGTCAACGGCGAGCCCGCCGCAACGAGCCCGTACCGCCCCGCCCTCGCCGCCCTCGCCCAGACCGTGACCGACGGCCAGGGGCTGCGCCTGCTCCGCCGCTGGTAGCGAGCCCCTACCCGCCCGGTGACCGGTGGACGGCGCTCGGTGGGCGGAGGGTTAGCTCCACCCTCCGTTCACCGGACACCGACCACCGATCACCGGGCCTGTTGTGCTAGCCTGGGTGAGCGACTCAGCGGGAGGCACGCCATGAACGTGGAGCGATTTTGCATCAAGCCGGGCAGCCGGCTCGACTGGAAGGACCACGACCCCGACGCGACGCCCGGGTGCAAGTCGAAGGCGGCGGCCGCCAAGCCGCTCCTCGCCAACCTTGAGCGGCTGCTGGAGCTGCAGGAGCAGCTTTTCGCCCAAAGCGAGCGGGCGCTGCTCATCGTGCTGCAGGGGATGGACACCTCCGGTAAGGATGGCGTGATCGAGCACGTCATGGGGGCGTTCAACCCGCAGGGGGTGAAGATCACATCGTTCAAGGTCCCGACGCCCGAGGAGCTGACCCACGACTTTCTCTGGCGCGTTCACAAGGCAACACCCGGCCGCGGCATGGTGGGAATCTTCAACCGCTCCCACTACGAGGACGTGCTGGTCGTGCGCGTCGCCGGGCTCGCTCCCAAGGCGGTGTGGAGCACGCGCTACGCACACATCAACGCGTTCGAGAAGCTGCTCGCTGACTCCGGCGTGGCGATCGTCAAGATCTTCCTGCACATCTCGCCTGAAGAGCAGGCGGAGCGGCTGACCGCGCGGCGCGACACCCCCGAGAAGCAGTGGAAGTTCAGCCCCGGCGACCTCAAGGTCCGCACCCAGTGGAGCGCCTACATGAAGGCGTACCAAGACGCACTCGAGCGCTGCTCCACCGGCTGGGCGCCATGGTACGTCGTGCCGTCCAACAAGAAGTGGTATCGCAACCTGGCAATCTCGGAAATCCTCGTCGATACCATGTCACGCCTCGGCCTTGCGTACCCGCCACCGGTGGAGGGTATTGCGAGCTACGAGATTCCGCCCGCCGGGTGACGGTGGCCCGGGTCGATACCGGGGCGCCGCTGTATCATGGCCCGCGTGATGGAAGGGGAGCTCCAGCCTGCCGTTGCACCGAGCTTCGACCGGGTCATCCAGCCGTCGCGTTCATGGGTTGCGCTCAATCTCGCGGAGCTGTGGGAGTACCGCGAGCTGCTGTTCTTCCTGGTGTGGCGCGACGTCAAGGTCCGCTACAAGCAAACCGTGCTCGGCGCCGCGTGGGCGATCCTCCAGCCGTTCTTCACGATGGTCGTGTTCAGTCTGTTCTTCGGCCGCCTGGCGGGGCTCGGGGCCCAGATCGAGGGCGGCATCCCATACCCGGTCTATACGTTCGCTGCGCTGGTGCCGTGGACGTTCTTCGCGCAGGGGCTCAATCAGGCGGCCGACAGCCTGGTGGGTAGCGCCAACCTGATCAAGAAGGTCTACTTCCCGCGGCTCGTCGTGCCGCTGGCTGGGGTCATCACCGGCGGGGTCGATCTTGCGCTCGCCTTCGTCGTGCTGCTCGGCATGATGGCGTTCTACGGGATCGTCCCGAGCGCGGCAGTGGTCCTCCTGCCGGTGTTCCTGCTCCTCGCCCTAGTCACCGCGCTGGGCGTCGGGCTGTGGCTGTCGGCGGCCAACGTGATGTTCCGCGACGTCCGCTACACACTCAGTTTCCTCGTCCAGCTCTGGCTGTTCGCCACGCCCGTTGCCTACCCCTCGAGCCTGCTCCCCGAGCCGTGGCGCACCGTCTACGGCCTCAACCCGATGGCCGGCGTCGTCGAGGGGTTCCGCTGGGCGCTGCTCGCAGCGCCACCCCCCGGGGCGATCATCTGGGTCTCGGCCGCGGCCGCGGCCGCGATCCTGGTCTCCGGCGCGTACTACTTCAGGCGCATGGAGCGGATGTTCGCCGACACGGTGTAGACGATGAGCGACGTGGTCATCTCGGCTGAAGGGCTCTCGAAGCGCTACCGTATCGGCGGTCCTGAGGGACAGGCGACCTACCGCACCCTGCGCGAGACGCTCGTCGGCCTGGCGACGGCCCCGGTACGCCGTTTCCGCGCCGCGCTCCACGGCCACCCGGAAGCTCAGTCCGAGCAGGATGTCTGGGCACTCAGGGACGTGTCGTTCGAGGTCAAGCGGGGCGAGGTGGTCGGTGTCATCGGCCGCAACGGCGCCGGCAAGAGCACGCTCCTCAAGATCCTGTCGGGGATCACCGAGCCAACCCAGGGTCGGGCGCGGGTGAAGGGCCGGGTCGGCTCGCTGCTCGAGGTCGGCACCGGCTTTCACAACGAGCTCACGGGGCGCGAGAACATCTACCTGAACGGGGCGATCCTCGGCATGAAGAAGGCGGAGATCGCCCGCAAGTTCGACGAGATCGTCGCATTCTCCGAGGTCGAGCGGTTCCTCGACACGCCGGTCAAGCACTACTCGTCCGGGATGTACATGCGCCTTGCGTTCGCCGTCGCGGCCCACCTCGACCCCGAGATCCTCCTGGTCGACGAGGTCCTGGCGGTCGGCGACGCCGCCTTCCAGAAAAAGTGCCTGGGAAAGATGGGGGAGGTAGCGACAGCGGGCCGCACCATCATCTTCGTCAGCCACAACATGGCCGCCGTGTCGGCACTCTGCTCGAGAGGCCTCCTGCTGGAGAGAGGGATCCTCCAGCAGAATGGGCGGTGCGAGGAGGTCCTCGCGGCCTACACGGTGCCACAGACAGTTCTTGCCTGGAGGCCCGCCCCTGGGACGGACGCGGTTGCCGAGAACGGGCCCCGAATCACGGGCGTCCGCGTGCGCGATGTCGCCGACGCAGCGACGATTTCAAGCGACAGCCCGGTCGAGTTCTGCATCGAATACCGCTCTTCCAAGCCCCTCACGCACACCACCTTCGCCATCGGTCTGTTCGATGAGCTCGGCACCGAGGTGTACTTTCTCGAGAGTGACAACCAGCCCGGCTTCCCCGAGGTACTGCCTCCGGTGGGGGAAGTCCGCTGTACCACGGCCCCCCTGAACCTCTCCCCGGGACCTTGTCGGGTCAACGTTGCGCTCGTCCAGGGCGGAGTCCACGGCGCGGGCGTCGTTGTCGACAAGGTCGAGGGGGCCATCGTGTTCGGGATCGAGCCTGTCGACTTCTTCGGGACCGGCAAGCTCCCTCCCCGACGCTGGTCTCTCTGCCTGCTGAGGCAGACCTGGTCGCTCGCTGGGAGGCCAGGATGACGCGCGTGGTTTCGCTTCGCGAGGTCGAGGAGCACCCGTCTTCCGGCGCGGACTCGAATGGGTTCCTTTTCGAGCTCGAGGGGGAGCTGTTTCGCGCCGTCAGCGGCCACGGGCTCGGCGTCGTGGAGAAGCTTCTGGACGACGGGACGATAGGCTCGCTGTGTGATCGCTTGCTCCTGGTGCCGACACGCCGCGCCGATCTCTCGATCGAGGGCTATCCGCTCGTTGTTTGGCACGAGAAGCTGCCGATTGTGAGCTACCCCAGCGAATGGTCCTTCGGCATGCTCAAGAAAGCCGCTCTCCTCCTCGTGGACCTCGAGGAAGCGCTCGTTCCTCTCGACCTCAGTGTCCATGACGCGCACCCCTGGAACGTGCTCTATCGCTGGACTCGACCCCTCATGGTCGACTTGGGCGCCATCATGCCGGTCGCCGACACCTCGCTGTGGAACGAGGCGGACCGGCACCCTCTGTGGCCCGCCTACAACCAGTTTCGCACCACGTTCTTCAACCCCCTCCGCATGATGTCATGGGGGCAGACTCGAATCGCACGCGCTCTGCTGAGGGACTATCTCGGTGCCTCCGACGCCGAGACAGACAGGATGTCCCCGGCGTGGCAGGCTCGGCTCAGGCTCGCTGCGGGCGACCTCAAGCGCCAGGCCACACGTCACCTCCGCGCAGGAGCGCGGAAGACGTTTCCACCGCGTGTGCTGCGCCTGGGACAGCGGTTTTTCCAGGCTCTGCGCAGCGAGGTTCCCCAGGCGGCCCAGCCGCTGCTCCCTGAGAGAAGGCAGCGCCTGAGGTTCCTCGCTGCCGTGAAGGCGCACCTAAGCGACCTCGACTACGGCCCGGTGTTGGGCGGCGGGACGTCCTACATCGGTGGCCAGCAGGACCGGACGAAATACTACGAGGAGCTCCACGGCGGTGCGGTCCCGGACCTCACGTCGACAGCCGGATGGACCGCGAAGAACCATACTGTTGCCTCGCTCCTTGACCGCTGCCAGCCACGCATCGTACTCGATATCGGGTGCAGTACGGGGTGGTACTCCAGGCTGGCCGCCAGGAAGGGCGCGGGAGTCGTCGCCTGCGACTCTGACGAAGGGTGCGTCGAGGAGCTCTTCCTGACGTGCACGCGCGAGGGCTCTCCCATCCTGCCCCTACTCATCGACTTCCGTAGCCCGACTCCAGGGGTTGGCCCGACCAATCGTTGGCTGCGGCCAGCGACCGAGCGGCTACGTGCGGACCTTGTGTTGATGCTCGCGCTGGTCCACCACCTCGTCTTCAAGCAGAGCATGACGTTCCAGCAGATTGTCGAGACGCTGAGGTTGACGTCACGGCGCTGGGCGATCTGCGAGTTCATTCCGCCAACCGACACGTGGGTGCGGGACCTTTTCGGACCTCGCTTCTCCTGGTACACGCTGGACAGTTTCCTCGATTGCCTGCGTGGGGCATTCGACAAGCTCGAGTGCTTTCCCTCCTTCCCGGAGGGACGCACCCTGATATTCTGCGAGCGGTCGTAGATGACTGCGTGCCGTGACGCCGACCGAGGGCACGAGGTACATGCGCCTGCGGTGTCTGCCCCGGACGGGCGGCCGTTGCTCCTCGTCAACCTCGGGTGCGGGCACCGGTTTCACCCCCGGTGGCTCAACATCGATATCCAGAAGAGCGGGGATGAGGTCGTCGTTCACGACGTGCGCCGGGGGATTCCGCTCCCCGATGCCAGCGCCGACGCCGTGTATCAGTCACACCTCCTCGAGCACCTCTCGCGGTGTGAGAGCGAGTTCGTCTTGCGCGAGTGTCTTCGCGTGCTACGGCCGGGAGGTGTCGTCAGGGTTGTGGTTCCCGACCTCGAAGGTATTTGTCGAGCCTACCTTGAGACCGTCTCCGCCTGCGCCGTCGCAGGTGACGGCGCACCTGTCCTGGCCCATGAGTGGATGGTCACCGAGCTGGTCGACCAGCTTTGCCGGCATGTGTCCGGGGGGGAGATGCTCGCCTACTTTCGCGGCCACAACCACGACCAGCTCGCCTTTGCACTCGGGCGCGCCGGGCTGGAAGGCAGGAGGCTTCTCGAAGCGATCGCCGGCGCTCATGCTGTTACGCCGAAGCAGGCCCTGAGTCCTCGCCAGATACTCGGGAAGGCCCGAAGGCTCGCGCGCGCGATCCGGGAGTCGATGCTGCGGCTCGTCCTGGGTCCCGAAGACGCCCAGGCCCTGGCGATCGGCCGCTTCCGACTCTCCGGCGAGGTTCACCGTTGGATGTACGACCGCATCTCGGTTTCCGCGCTCCTGTGCGCCGTGGGCTTCGTGTCACCGACGATCCTCGCAGCAGGACTCAGCGGAATCCCCGACTTTGCGTCCTACGATCTGGACACTGAGCCTGACGGCTCGACCTGTAAGCCCGACTCGCTCTTCGTTGAAGCCACGCGGCCCCCCGTGCCGTGCGCGGGAGCCAGCACCCGATGAGCCCGACACTGCTCTCGAGGATCCTGCGGAGGCTCAGGCGAAGGGCGGGGACCGACGAGGTCTCGACTGCATACCGGCCGCTTGACCGGAGCGAGCGTCTGGACGGCTGGCTGGCGACTGAGGTTGCGGCTCGACAGCATCTGGCCTTCGCTCCGCTGGTGCGTCAGGCGTTTGATGGGCAACCCAGGGAGGACTTCCAAGCTGCGGCTTGGGCCGTCGGCTCGGCGCGAGCGGCCTTTCCTTTCGTCGTCGAGGTTGGCTGTGGAAGCGGGTACTACTCCGAGGTGCTGCCGCATCTTGTGGGTCGGGAGCTGCGCTACGTTGGTCTTGACTACTCCCTGGCGATGGTCGCCCTCGGGTCCCGATCATACCCAGGGGTGTCCTTCCTGGCCGGTGACGCTCGGCGGCTTCCCCTCGGGGATGGCTGCTGTGACGTGGTTCTCTCGGGTGGCGTCCTCATGCATATCCCGGACTACGTCGAAGCGATCAGGGAGTGCAGGAGGATCACGCGTGACATTTGCGTTTTCCATACCGTCCCGGTGCGCGAGAAGGGCCCAACCACCTTCTTGCAGAAGCTGGCCTACTCTGGGCCAGTCGCGGAGGTCATCTTCAACCTAGTCGAGATCGAAGAGCAGATCCGATCAGCCGGGCTCAGCATCGTCGGGCGCAGGCCCAGCGTCCCCTACGACCTCTTCTCCGTGCTGGGAGAGACCACGTGGACCGCGACCTTCCTCTGCCGACGAGTCTGATCCTCGTCCCGGCGGGGATGTCAGCGGGCGTAACCACTGCCGGGTACTCCCCTCCTGCGCCGCAAGGCCTTTGCGCCGGCTGATGCTCCACTTCTGTACCTACTTCGACTGCAGGTATCTGGATCGGGGGCTCGCCCTCCACGCCTCCCTCACCCGCACCTGTCCCGAGTTCCATCTGTCCATTCTGTGCCTCGACGCGGAGACGGATGGGAGGCTCCGTGAGCTCGGCCTCGGCAGCGTCGAGCTGATTCGTCTGTGCGATCTCGAAGGTCACTATCCACAGCTGGCTGCCGCCAAGGCTTCGCGCTCGCGAATCGAGCACTACTTCACCTGCACGCCGTTCCTCATCTCGCTGGTGTTGGAATCCCAAAAACACGGCGAGGTCGCCACGTATCTTGATGCCGACCTCTTCTTCTTCTCAGACCCCTCGACACTTCTGGAGGAGCTGGGAACCGGGAGCGCGGCAATCATCGCCCATCGTTTCCCGGAAAGACTGAGGAGGCTCGAGGCGTTCGGACGCTTCAACGTCGGCTGGGTCTCGATCCGAAACGACTCGCAAGGGTGGGATTGCGCGACCTGGTGGCGGGATCGATGTGCCGAGTGGTGCTACGACCGCGTCGAAGGCAACAGGTTTGCTGACCAGAGGTACCTTGATGAGTGGCCTTCGCGATTCCCTGGCACCGTGGTGATCTCGCATCCAGGAGCCAACCTGGCTCCCTGGAACCTGGCCTCACACCGCGTTCGAGTCCGCCCAACGGCCGTAACGGTCGATTCGAGACCGCTGATCTTCTTCCATTTTCACGGCTTGCGACGAATCCTCGGCGACGTCTGGGACATGAATCTTGCCGCGTACGACGTCCGCCCCGGGTGGTCCTTCATCTGGAGGGTCTACGGCACCTACCTGCGCGAGCTCCGCAGGGCTTCAGCGTTGGTCTCGCCCCTTCTGCCGAGCCAGGCCGGCGAGCTGCGGACGGCGGTCGGGGCACACCGGCACCTCCCTCTCGGAGGTGACGGCAACGCTGACCAGGTCGGACTTGTGGCGCGCATCCGAAAAGCCGCCCTGCTCACGAGAGCCATCGCCGGACGTCGGGTTGCAGTGCGGCTGCTCGGCGGGGCGATTTGAGGTCAGCAACCTTGCTCATCAGCAGCCAGGGCACCTCGGTTTCCCGCCGGCGGGGGTTCTACTACGATTGCTGCTGCGTTCGAGGTGAGGGCTTGAGTCTGGATTCCGGCAGAGAAGGACCCGGGAGCCGGGACCGGGAAGGTCCCCTTCCGAGCACGTTCGGCGACCCTCGGAGCGTCCAGGTCACGACGCTACCACGAACGCCGCGCATCTCCGTCGTGATCCCCAATTACAACTATGGAAGGTACATCGCAAGTGCGATCAGATCGGTGCTCGACCAGGGATATCCCGACCTCGAGCTGATCGTGGTGGACGGGGCCAGCACCGACGGGTCGGTCGACATCATCGAGCGCTTTCGCCCCGTGCTGGCCGCGGTGATCGTCGAGAAGGACACGGGACAGGCCAACGCCATCAACAAGGGGCTCGCCATCGCCAGCGGCGAGATCTTCAACTGGCTCAACTCGGACGACGTGCTGCTGCCCGGGGCGCTGGCGGCGGTCGCCGAGGGCATGCAGGGGCGGGACTGCCTCGCCGGCGCCTGCGTCCACACCGACGAGCACCTGGCGCCGATCCGTCGCCTCGTCCAACAGGGCTTGACGGCGCGGCGACTCATCCGACGCTCGATCGGCACGATCTTCCAGCAGCCCGCCTTCTGGGTTCGGAGAGCGTCGCTCCTTGCCATCGGCGGGCTTGACGAGGACCTTCACTTCGCCTTCGACCTCGAGATGGCCATCCGCTACCTCGCGCGGTTCCCACGCGTCCGCTACTCCGCACGGGACCTGGCGCTGTTTCGGCACCACGGGAGCTCCAAGACCGAGGCCTCGCCCGGCGACTTCGGTCGGGAAGAGGAAGCACTGCTCGCTCGGCTCGCCAGCGCCGAGGACTTTCCGCTCCGCACCACAGCGGCGCACTGGCTAGAACGCCGGAGGTGGTGGGCTCGCCTCGCGGCGCTGACCGACGACCCGACGCTCTCCCGCGCGGCCACGCTGCGTCGAATCGCCCGCGAGGCGATCGCCGACCCGGGGGCGAGGCTGGGCCGGGCCACGTTCCGGGCCATGCTCAGGTGCGCGCTGCCAAGGCCGAAGAGGACGGTCTGATCAGATGGTCGGCAAAGGCTCCGCCTGCCGTCGCCGCAGTGCTTCGCGCACCACCTGCTCCACCGCCCAGGCGTGCGCCGCCGACGAGAACGTCGCAGTGGCCCACCGGCGGCCTTCCTGCGCGACTCGCCGGGCGAGCTCGCGGTCTCGCACCAGCAGCTCGACGGCATCGGCCAGCGCGGTCACGTCGGCGGCTGGGTAGAGCAAGCCCGTCGCGCCGTGGCGGATGAGCTCGGCGGTCCCTCCGCTGTCCGCACCCACCACCGGCTTCCCCGCCTTCATGGCCTCGACGACGGTCCTGCCGAAGCCCTCGTGCTGCGAGCAGGTCACGACCACGTCCGCACTCGCGAGCACGGGCCAGGCCGACGGCAGCTCGCCGAGGAGCTGCACGCGGTCGGTGAGCCTCTCGTGTTCGACAAGACGGACGAGCTGCACCAGGTACGCGGGATCGCCCTCTCCGACCAGCAGCAGCTCGGCGTCCACGCCCCGCTCGACCAGCCGGGCCAGGGCCTGGACCGCATCGCCCTGGCGCTTGAACCGGCTCAGTGAGCCGACACAGACCAGGCGGACACGCGGGCCCTTCGGGATGGCCCCGACGAGGTCCGTCCCCGCCGGCACGGACTGGTACACCACGCGGATCTTCTCGGGCGGGACCGACGCGGCGAGCCACGCCTCGACGGCTCGCGAGCAGGCGACGAGAGTGTCGGACCATCGGTCGAGAAGGCGCAGCGCCCTCTGCTCGCCGACATCGAAGAGGGCGCCCGTATGGCGGAGGCCCAGCTCATGGACGTGCCAGACATGCGGACGTCGTGCCATCCGCGCCGCCAGGGCTCCCACGAAGACGGAGAGCGTGTTGGAGTACACGAGGTCGCAGCCCCAGGCCCGGAGCCTGCCGGCGAGCCACGCTGCAAGCACCACGTTCCAGCCCGTGCGCATGGCCCTCCGCCATCTGCCCGTGTGTGGCAGCGCCGTCCACCACTTGAAGGGAAGGACCACGACCGGGACCCGTCTCTCTTCCAGGGCCTCACGCAGCGGCCCCGCGCGCGGGAGCAGCGCCCGGCAGCCGAACCCCCCGGATAGGAGCGCGTCGACGGTCTCGAGCAGCGCCCGCTCGGCGCCTCCGAGGCGAGCACTGTGCGAAACCAGCACCACCCGCGGGCGATCAGTCACTGGCTCCCGCCCTTCCGGAGAACCACACACCCCCGCCGACGGACCGTCGCCCGCCGAGACTCGCACGGCGCGACGGCTTTACGGCACCTCGTGCCGGTCTTCCCCGAGACGAGAGGCCGCTCGCCACGCCCGCGCGGGGCGGCACCGAAGAGCACGATGTCCTCGCACGGAGCTGCGTGAGCGCGTTCACCCTGACACCCATCATGCAGCATACGTCCTTCGCGCTGGCGCAGCCAACGGTGTGGAGAACGGTAGACTGTCGGCGCGATGTGCGGGTTCTGCGGCATCCTGGGGCCGGGCGGCGGGCTGGAGGCCAGGCGGCGGCGCCTGGCGGCGATGACGGCTAGCTTCGCCCATCGGGGGCCCGACGACTCGGGAACCTTCGAGGACGAGCACATCGCCCTCGGCTTCCGTCGGCTCGCCGTCATCGACCTCGAGACCGGACACCAGCCGATCCGCCTCGAAGGCGACCGGGCCGTGATCGTTCTCAACGGCGAGATCTACAACTTCCGCGAGCTGCGTGCCGAGCTGGGCGGCGCCGCCGTGTTCCGCACGCGCGGCGACGTCGAGGTGGCCCTGAGGCTGCTGGACCGTGACGGCAGCGGTGCGGTCACCCGCCTCAACGGCATGTTCGCGTTCGCGCTGTGGGAGCCTGGCCGCCGTCGGCTCACCCTCGCGCGCGACCGCTTCGGGATCAAGCCGCTGTTCGTGTGCGAGGAGGGTGACGACCTGGCGTTTGCCTCGGAGCTGGGTGCGCTGCTGGCTGGCGGCTATCCCACGACTCGCCGGCTCGACCGGCGGGAGCTCCGTCACTACCTGGCGCAGCGCTACCTCTCCCCGCGCGGATGTGCGCTCGAGGGTGTGCGCTCGCTCGCTCCGGCGACCAGGCTCGAGGTGGAGCCCGGCCGCCGGCAGGAGACCATCTACTGGCAGCCGCCGGTGGCGCCGTGCCGCGCGACGCTCGCCGAGGCCGAGGAGAGGCTCGCTTGCCTCTTGCCCGGGGCGGTCGAAGGCCAGCTCGTCGCCGACGTGCCGGTCGGTGTGTTCCTCTCGGGGGGGCTCGACTCCAGCACCCTCGCGCTGCTCGCCGCCCGCGCCGTGTGCGGGCCGCTCCGGACTTTCTCGGTTGGGTTCGGCGGGCCCGGCGCCGTGAGCGAGCTGCCCGCGGCGCGCCAGGTCGCGCGGCTTCTGGGCTCCGACCACCACGAGATCCTCATGGAACCGGCTGAGGTGCGTACCGACCTCGAGTGCATCCTGGCCTCGCTCGACGGCCCGTTGGGGGATGCTACCGCCGTCCCCACGTGGTACATGAGCCGGCTCGCCCGCCGCCACGCCGTGGTGGCGCTTTCCGGAGAGGGCGCGGACGAGATCTTCGGGGGCTATCCCCGACAGCGGTACGACACGCTGCTGGACCGCCTGGGCAGAGTCGGGCGCTCGGCGGTGCCGTGGGGGCTCCGGCTCGCCGGGCGCCCGGTGACGACGAGGCTGCAGTCTCGGCTGCGCATGGCCCCAGGGCTCGGCCGCCAGCTCCACTGGTCGCGCGTCTTCCTCGCCGAGGAGCTCGACGCCTTGTGCCGGGAGCCGCTCGCTGACGAGCGCTGTCTGGATGCGCTCCACGCGCCTCTGGCCGAGCGCTGGCGCAGTCGGGCGGCGGCCGACCCGGTCAACGCGCGGCTGCTCACCGACCTCGAGCTCTTCCTGCCGGGCGACCTGCTGGTCAAGGTGGACCGGATGAGCATGGCCCACTCGCTCGAGGTCCGCGTTCCCTACCTCGACAACGCCGTCGCCGACCTCCTGCTGGCCCTTCCGGGCGGGCTCAAGGTCGGTACGCGCGTCGGCAAACGCATCCTGAGGCGGTACGCGAAGAGCGTGCTTCCTCCGCAGGTGGCGGCCCGGCGAAAACAGGGCTTCGACGTGCCGGTCGCCGCCTGGCTGCGAGGACCGTTGCGGGAGCCGCTGTGCGACCTCCTCGGCGAGGCCAGCGTGCGGCGGCGCGGGCTCTGGCGACCGGACGCCGTCCAGTCGCTCGTCCGCGAGCACCTCGAGTCGACTCGCGACCACAGCGAGAAGCTCTGGTGCCTGCTCGCCCTCGAGGGGTGGATGCGAGCCGCCCTCGACACGCCACGCGGGGTGGCGCCGTGAAGGCGCCGCTCCGAATCGCCATGCTGTCCCACCTCGCGTCGCCGTGCGCCCCCACGGGTGCCGAGCACAGCCTCGCGGCGCTCGCGACGGGGCTGGTCGGTCGAGGTCACACCGTGGCGGTCGTGGCGCCGGGTCGCTGGTCGCTCGAGGCGCCGCTGCGCGCCGCTGGCGTCGAGGTTCGGACCGTTCCGAGCCGCGCCTGCTGGCTCACCTACTGGGAACCCCGGCCGTGGCCCGTGGTCGCCGCCAAGTGGCTTCGTTACGCCTGGCCCCAGCCTGCGGCCGACCGGCTCGTCCGGGAGCTCGCGGCCTGGCGGGCCGACGTGGTGCACGTCAACTGCCTGCCTCACCTGCGCGGCGTGACGGCGGCGCGGCGTGTCCTCGCCCCGCGCGTGTGGCACCTGCGGGAGATCCTGCCGCCCGGCCCACGCCGCCGCTGGTGGGCACGGAAGCTCCGGGGCTCGGGGGCCGGCCTCGTTGCAGTGAGCGAGGCGGCGGCGAGCTGGATCAGAGCCGAAGGCCTGGGTGCCCGGGTGTCGGTGGTACCCAACGGCATCGTCGTGCCGGAGCCGGCTCCCGACACGGTGGCAGCGCGCGTTGCGCTCGGGCTGCCTGCCGACGTCGTTCTCGCCGGCTTTGTCGGCCAGCTCGCCGCACACAAGGGCGCCCGGCTGTTCGTCGAAGCGGCGGCACAGGCAATGCGGAACGGCCCCGGCCTCCACGCCGTGCTGGCCGGCGGGGGCCCGCCCGACCTTCGGGCGGGGCTCGAGCGGGTCGTGGCCGAAACCGGCCTGGCCGCGCGCTTCCACCTGTTGGCAGCGCAGCCGTCGGGCCTGGAGGTGGTCGCCGCCTGCGACGTGGTATGCGTCCCCACGCTCACGCCCGACCCTCTCCCCCGCGTGGTCATGGAGGCGATGGCAGCGGGCCGGCCGGTTGTCGGCTCGGCTTCGGGCGGGATCCCCGAGATGCTCGAGGACGGGCTGACGGGGCTCCTCGTGCCGCCAGGCGACAGGGAGGCTTTGACAGCCGCCGTGGTGTGTCTGGCCCGCGATGCCCAAAGGCGCGCCGCGATGGGGGCACAGGCCCGGCGACGGTGCCAGGAGCGGTTTTCGCTCGATCGTCACCTCGCGCGGATGGAGGCGCTCCTGCTCGCCTGCTCAGCGGCGGCGAAGCCGTAGCACGCTCAGGAAGAAGCTGGCCAGCACGAGCTCGACCCCCAGGGTCACGGCCAGCACCGAGGGGATCACCGTGCGCAGCATGCGGAACGGGTCGAGGTCGCCGAAGCCGCGCGCCTCCCACAGCCAGACGGCCCACACCGAGCCGCCGAGGCCGGCCAGCAGCAGCGCGGCGCCGAGCCCGAGCCCGACCTCGAGCGGGAACCAGCGCAGGGTGCGGTCGAGGCGAGGGCTCGGTGGCAGCAGGCCCTCGCTCGCGGCGAAGACCCGGGTGAGGACCCCGAAAAGTGCGGCTTGGAAACCGACCGTGACCGCCGCGGCGGCATACAGCAGGGTGTGCACGTCGAGCGAAACGCTGCCCACTCGCCGCGGTCCCGGCAGCAGCCACCCGCCCACCAGCACTCCGACGGTGATGAGGGTCGCACCCGGCAACAGGAACAGCCAGCGTGGGCTCAGGAGGAGGAAGAACCGCAGGCTGCGCCAGCCGTCCCTCCAGGTGCGCAGCTTGGGTGAGGTGGTGCGCCCGTCGGGAGAGAGCGTCGTCGGCACCTCGGCGACCCGCAGCCCGGAGAGGGTCGCCTTCACCACCATCTCGAGCGCGAACTCCATGCCCGTGGTGCGCAGGTCGAGCCCGAGCACGGCGTCGCGGTCGAACCCTCGCAGGCCGCAATAGAAGTCACCGCAGCGACTACCGAAAAACGACCGCCCGATGAACGACAGCAGAGGGTTGCCGAGATAGCGGTGGAGCGGCGGCATGGCGCCTCTCCGGATGCCACCCGCGAAGCGGTTGCCCATCACGAGCTGGTCGCCGGCGCGCAGCCGCTCGACGAAAGGATCGAGACCGAGGAAGTCATACGAGTCGTCGGCGTCACCCATGATCACGAAGCGGCCGCGCGCGGCGAGGATCCCTCCCAGGAGGGCGTTGCCGTAGCCTCGGTCGCGCACCGGCACGACCCGCGCGCCGGCCTGCTCGGCGAGGGCCGGCGATCCGTCGGTGGAGCCGTTGTCCGCCACCAGCACCTCACCGGTGATACCGCGCCCATCGAGGTAGCTCCTCGCTTTTCTGACACAGGTCTCGATCGTCTCCGCCTCGTTGAGGCAAGGCATCAGGATGGTGAGCTCCACCTCGGGCCCGGTGCCGTGCCCGGACATACCCTCTTCGCTCACCGCCGCACCTCCTCGCCGGGCGACCGCCAGCGCATGATTGCCACGGGGCCGTCGCGGAATACCGTCTCGAGGCTGTCCCGGCGCAGCTCCATCATACGCTGGCGCCCGCCGGCCGTCAGTGAAGCGAAGTACTCGGCCCTCCCGGTCATCGCAGCGATCCGGGCCGCCTCGTGCTGGTTGTAGAGGAGGTGCGTGATACCTCGCCGCCGGAGCTCGCCCTCGAGCGCCGCCGTATCGGCCGCCGAGTTGGCCAGCTCGGCGAGCAACGGCGTCCGGAAAGGATCCTCGATCACGAGGTCGCGGTCCAGGTACATCGACCGCGCCTCCGCCACCATGAGGATACGTGCGGAAGCGGGCAGCGACTGATTGACGAAGCCGACCGCCGGCCAGTACGAGACGTGGCGACGCAAGAAGTCCTCGGCGCTGCCCACACCCACCGAGCAGGCGAGGCGCTCGAGCTGCACCGGTGTGACCGAGCCCAGAAGCCCCCAGACGAGGAGCACGGACAGCAACCCATCGGCAGCCGGCCGCCATCCCTTCGCCAACCCCCGGCGCAGCCGCCCCCAGCCGCCAGCGGCCAGCGGCGCCAGCAGCGCCAGCGTCGGGATCGCGTACCGCCCCCACAGCGGACCGATGCCCCACCCCAGAAGCCCCAGTGCGCCAGCGACGAGAAGCGCCCTGGCCAGCCTGCTCCGCCCGCGCCCAGCCGACCACACAGCCGGCAGGAGGAGGACGAGGTACACCGGTCCGATCGGTCCCGCGTCTCCCTGGGGCGCGAACGTCGTCAGGGTGAGAACCTGCCCGAGCTGCCCGAGCGGCGACGTCAGCGCGCCGATCTGCTGGCCGGCGGCAAGCTGGGTCGGCTCCTGAGTCGCAAACCAAGCCGTCGGCCCGAACGGGTAGAGCGGACGGCCCGTCGTCATGAGGTTGCGCCCAAGCCACGGCACGAGCGTCAGCGCCACCCCTGCGCTCCAGACAAGCAGCGCCCTCGCGCGGCGGCCCCACCCTCCATCCGCGAGCCAGAGCACCAGCAGCGCCATCGGCGCACCGATCGTGGCCGCCGCCAGGATCTTGGCCCCGGCCGCTGCGCCCGCCAGCGCCCCGGCCGCGAGGTACGCGCGCCAGCGGCGCGGCTCCGGCAGCGAGCGTGCGAGGACCACGGCGAGCACACCAGACATTCCCCACAGTGCGGCGCCGAGGTCGACGCCGGCCCACGTGGCGCTCATGACGACCGGGGCGGTCGTTCCGAGGATCGCCGCGCTCCATGCCGCGGCGCGCGGTCCCGCAAGCCGCCGGGCCAGCGCGGAGACCGCGCTGAGGGTACACAGCCCCGCCCACCAGTGCACGGCCTGGGCGGCCCAGGTTCCCGGCAGGAGCAGCGGGTAGCAGTAAAGCAGGGACATCGTGCCGGCGATGAACGAGTACTGATGGCGCAGCAGGACGAACACGGTGCCCTGGCGCAACCAGTGGAACGGGAACCCCAGGTGGTAGTGGAGCTGGTCGAAAAACGGCGCGTCGGTGAGCAGTAGCACGAAGGCGAGGAAGAACGCTGCCCCCACGAGCAGGACCGGGAGGCGCGCGCCGGCCGGGACGCGCAGCTCGGGGACGGGGTACCGCTTGGCGAGCGACACGGTGCCCCACACCGCGCTGGCGACGAGCACGGCACCCACCGGCCCAGGGCGCAGCCAACGCAAAAGCGCCAGCGCGCCGGCCAGCCCAGCGAGGACGGTCGAGCCGAGCCCCAGCACGAGCGGTGCGGACTCCCAGCGCGTCGGGCGGTGCCCCGTCACCCAGCGCCACACCGCAAGGCCCGGGCCGGCCGCCGCCGCCGTCAGCAGCGCGAGCCAGACGGCAGCGGTAGCGGCCATCACGAGCGGCGTCGGGTTTTCTACCCGTTCGAAGCGGAGCAGCACCCAGGCGGCAAAGCCGAGGAACACGAGGCTGGCTGCGAGGCGGCGGGAGTACGGCGAGAGCACGGCGGGATCGTACCGCGGTTGCGGCTGCGGCGGGAATGCGTGCGCTCAGGTCGTCCGGACCGTCCCCTCGATCAGCTCGCGCGTGTGCTCCACCACCATGCGAAGGAGCGGGATGCAGACCCGCTGCTTGACCGGTGGGAAGGCGTCGGGGCGCGCCGGGTCGCGGGAGTCCAGGCCGGTGAGGACGCGGCACTGGATGCTGCCGAAGCGCGCCTCGACCGCGGCGAGGAGTGCCTCACCGGCCGCGTAGGCGCGCGCCTTGGCCTCGTCGTCGCCCGGCACGCTCCGCCCGAGGTGCAGCCCGAGCGCCATGAGGGCGCCGGAGAGCGCTCCGCACAGCATGCCCCGGCGCGCCACGCCGCCGCCGAACGGTGTGGCCAAACGCTGCAGCTCGCCCTGCACCGTGGTCTGGTCGCCGGACAGCGCCAGCAGCGCCGACTCGGCGCAGTTGTACCCGCCCTCGAAGTACGCGACGGCGGCATCCATCGGTGACGTGATCGCACCAGCCGACATCTTCCCTCCTCCCCCCGTCGTGAGCCTACGCCCCACGTTTCCCGCGTGCCACGGTGACGGTCCGCTCGGCGCTCGACACGCGCTCGTCTCGTATCCGGCCCGGGAGGGCGGCAAACAGCCCGGACTCGGCGTGACGCTCCTCGACCGCGCCACCTGCCGGTCGGCTCGGGACCGTCGCCGACATGCCTAGTGCTCGGCGAGCTCGAAGGCGAAGCGCTCGGGATCGAAGAACCCCTGTTCTCGGACCTCGTTGCCGCGGGCGATCGCCCAGCTCGGTAGCATCGGCTGGTACGCCACGGTCATGCGCCAAAGCTGCAGCGCGCTGTTGGCGGTCACCACGTACAGCGTCCGTTTCGGGTTGAACGGGCTCGGCAGAACCAGGAAGAGCCCATCGTCCGGATGGGCGTACAGGCGACCTCGGAAGCGGAAGAAGCCGTCACCGAGCTCCGTTGGCAGCTTCCCGGCCAGGCGTCCGAGCACCGCGTTGTCGCGCCCCTCGCCGAGCACCACGAGGTCGTGCGCCGCCGCGAGCTCGCCGTCGAGCTCGGCGTCTTTGACGAGTGGCGGCAGGATCTCCGAGAAGGCATCCGCCAACGCCGTCTGGAACCGCAGGCCGATCGTGTGGTTGGCTTCCACTTGCCGGGCGGTGCCGTACACCACGAGCGTGTGGTCGAAGTCGTCAGCGAACGAGGACCAGGCGAAGTACTGCGGGTTGGGAACCGGGAAGTCGCGGCCGGCGTTGAACAGCACGCGGGTGGGGCGGGCTTGGAGACGCCACTCGGCCGTGGTGGCCGGACCCTCGAGCTCGATCGTCTTGAGCAGCCGCTGCCCACCAGCCTCGATCGCGAGTGAGCCCCACAATCGCCATGGGGTGTCGACCTGCCGCACCTCGAGCGTGACGACCCACTCGGCACCGGCCGGCTCGATCCGCACCGTGGGCCGTGGGTCCGGCACCCCCTCGCGCTCGATCCACGGCCGCACGATCCCGGACACGTCGCGTCCGGCGCCGGCCGACAGCGCATCGAGAAACGCTTTGGTGCCCACGGTACGGTTGCCGAACCGCTCGTGCGCCGCCCGCATCGCGGCGAGGAATGTCTCGGTCCCGAGGGCGAGGCGGAGCTGGTGGAGGGCGAACGTGCCCTTGATGCGGGGGATCTGGTACGGGCCGTACCGTTCGTACGAGCGCTCGGCTTTCACCGCCGCGAGGTCCGGCTCGTGGGCGACCACGTACTGGTACCGGTTGCCGAGCTCAGCGAGCTGGTCCGAGAGCTTTTCGAACGCTTTCTCGGGTCTGTCCGGCAGGTCGCGCAGCATCCGCCAGTACGCGGCGGACGCCGAGGCCAGCCAGTTGTCGCCGTCCGAAGCCGGGAACACGCTTTGCCGCCAGAGCTTGGTGGCATTCACGCGGTACCGGTCGGTGACCTCGTCGAGCACGAGGTCGGGCTCTTTCGGCTTCTCCGGCGGGGCGGTGCGCGCCGCCTTGAGCATCTGCGACACGACGACCGGGCTCTGCGGCGCCCACCCCAGCGTGAGGTGCGGGATGGCACCGGGCAGGTCGGGCATGCGCCGGCCGGTACCGGGAACCTTCTCGCGCAGCGTCGTCTTGCCCTGGTGGGCGAGAAATACCATGCGGCGACCCATCTCGGTGGTGGTGAGCTTGCCGTCGCAGGCGTGGGGACGGTTGACCGGCGAGCTGGCCAGGAGCTCGAGGGTGTTCTCGACATCGATCCGACCGTGGTGCCGGTGGTAGAACTCCCGGAAGGCGAGATCGCGGTTCCACGCCCCGAACGCCATGTCAAACGGCGCGTCGTCCGGCTGCCTCGCGTACTCTTGACGGACGCCGTTGTCGCGGGCGTTGTTGTTGGCCCACAGGAACCCAGGGGTGCCGAACGGTGCCGGCGTGTCCGAGGTGCGCCACAGCTTCGAGCGTTTCGTCCCGAGCAGGAAGACGGCGGTTTCGCCGGTCTTCAGGTCGGCCATCGGCCAGTCGTTGGTGTACAGCCCGTTGTTGCGCTCCGAGAGGATGCGGACGACGTCGTCGATCGAGCGCGCGTACTGCGCAGCCCGGCGGGCGCGTGAGGACTGCGGCGTGCCGCTGATCTCGAACGGGGTCTGCGCCACCGTGGTCTCGCCGAAGACGATGCCCGCGTCATTGAGGTAGAAATCGGTGCCGGAGTGGATCCCGCCCGGGAACGTCTGGTACACCAGGCGTTGCCCTTTGGCCGGCAGCAGGTCGCACAGGACGTTGAAGTGCACGCCGGTGTAGCCGCCCCACATGAATAGCTGACCAAAAACGACGCCGCCGTCGGCGGTCGCGGGCCCGGTGGCGGCGATTGCCGAGCACTTGTGGCGGGTGTCGGGGATAGCGAGCTCCTCGGCCGCCGAGAGAAAGCTCCTGCCGGAGAGCGCGTGCGATGTCACCTGTATGCCGCTCGCCGCGTAGCTCAGGTCGACGATCGAGTTGAGCGTCGCCACGTCGAGCAGGTCGAGCGCCCGGCCCTCGTACCTCGCCCCGGCGCCTGCCGCGCCGTCGGCGATCCCCTTCATCTCCTCGAGCTGCTCGGCATCGAAACCGCGCAGGAACAGCAGGTCGGCGCGCAAGCGCAGGCTCGCCCACCCGGCCGCAGGTTCCTTGCTGTTCTCTTGGATCGCGAGCTTCGAGAGGTAGGCGACGATCTCGTCGGCGAGCAGCGACCCGTGCTGAAACCCGCGGGCGTACGGCGTGCCCTCGACGTGGAGCACGATCCAGCCGCGGTCATCGTAGCGGAACCCCTCGCCCCGCCAGCGCACCGTCTCTGGCGCCACCAGCGCCGCGACGTCGGTCACCTCCTCCACCGTCACGTCGTCGAACCAGGCGGTGCCGGTGGCGGTGCCGTTGCGCCCCAGGTGGAGCTGCACACGATCCTCGCCACGGGTGGCGATGAACACCGTCTCGACCGCTGTCCAGTCACTGTCGGCGCCGACCGCTGGGGCGTGGTTGGTGAACGGAAACGAGGCCATCGACAGCGTTGCCGGCACCGCGGTGGGGTAGCGCGAGAGCGGGTCGGACACGGCGCCCTGGGTACGGATGACCCCACGCAGCCGATACGGATGCCCGACCGTGAGTCGCACCGGCGTCGACGCCACCGTGGCCTCACAGGCGGTGGCGCACTCGAGGCGCAGCGACCCGGTGCCGCCGTGTGCAACCGCAGGGTCGGCTGACACCCTCGCGGCCGTCGGCCTCCCCTTGGCGAGCAGCTCCCACCCCGCGAGACCGTGCTCGAACCCGGCGTTGCTCGGTCCGAGCGTGCCCGCCTCGGCCGTTCCCATCGTCACACCCAGGATCACCAACCCAATCACGAGCCTCATGACACCCCCCACTTCTGCAGCACCTCTGGCAATCGCCCCATGTCGTGCAGCACCTGCACGTCCGGGTGGTGGCGTTCGCCGCGTCGGGACGGGTCGTACCACACGGTCCGCAACCCGGCTGCGAGTGCCCCGGCGACGTCGGCCTGCCACTCATCCCCTACCATCACGACCCGTTCCGGCGCCAGCCCGAGATCGGCGAGCACCGCTGCGAAGTACTCGCGTGACGGCTTGCGCACCCCGAGCGAGCGGTAGCAATAGAGCTTCTCGAAATACGACGACAGCCGCGCCCGCCGCAGCGCCGCCCAAATCTCGCCGGCGTCGGAGTCGGCGGCGTTGGTGGCGAGCCCGAGCACCGCCTGCCGCCGTAAGGCAACCAGTGCCCGCCGCACCCCCGGCACGGCCTCGACCCGTGGCCAGCTCACCATCGGCCCGACCGCATCCGGAAACACCCGCATCACCGTGTCGCCCCAGTCGAAAAGCACTGCCCAGCGCCGGTGGCCGGTGCCGGGTGGTCCGTGCTCCGCGGAGGGAGAGGGAGCGCCCACCATGTCGCGGTACTGTAGCCGATCGCACCACCGCGTCGATCCTGTGCCCGGGCGTGGTCACCCCCCTCCGGCGTGGGCGCCGTGTTTGGCCGCCGGTTATCGTCCCGAAAGTGCCGAGGCAGCGGTCGAGACCCGTGACCGGTCGGGCGGCGCCGGCTCAGTACGACGCGGGGCTGTGGATCACCTGGTCGGAGGGGAGCTCGAGCTCCTCCGGACGGGCGCGGATGACCTCGCGCAGCCAGCGCTCGGGGTAACCCAGCTCCTGGGGCATGCCCTTCTCGTCCTTGACGTAGCCGTCGTTGTACTTGGTGAACAGCGCCTCGGCGAGCTGTCGCCAGCGGCGAGTCACCTGCTCGCCGGCGGACACCGAGTAGTCGGTGAGGAAGCGGCGCGCCCGCTCGGCGTCGGTGGCGAGCATCTTCTGTGCCGTGGCTTCGATCGCTGGCTGCAGGGCGAGGAAGTTGCCCTCGAGCTCCGCCTGCACCTGCTGGATGTCCTTCACCATGTCGGCAAAGCGGAGCTGTGCGTAGTTGGCCACGAGGTTGAACACCCACCACGCCGAGTCCCAGGAGAACTTCCTGAGCTCACCGGTGGTGGTCGAGGGCGGCACCGCGGTGATCCCGGCGTAGAGCGGGAAGTAGCAGCTCGTGTAGGTGTCGTCGAGGCCGTACCAGAGCACGCCGCCGATCGGGTCGGGCAAGGACGCGCGCGACTGGGCCACGTACGAGCAGCCGGTCTGCTGGGTCGAGATCGGGCGCTCCCACGAGTACGTCGCCCCATCGAGCTTGAACGTCATCGGTCGGGCGCGCAGCGGCGAACCGAACGGGCCGGCATCTACCCCGGTGGTCATGTCGTACGGGGTGCCCTCGTAGTGGTCGCGCATGAGCGCCATGACGTCCGCGAGGGCGAGCTTGCGCTCCGGCTTGATCCACAGCGGGTAGGCCGGTGCCCCCGGTACCCCACGGTGGAGGTCGGGAGAGAAGCTCTGGGACGGTGCGACGCGGCGGAAGATCGACCACACCCGGGTCTCGGTGTAGCGCAGCGTCTGCGCAGTGGCGGGGCAGTAGGCCTCGCAGAAGCGGAACGGGCCGTCTTTGGCCGGGTCGTAGTAGCCGTGCTCGATCGCGAAGTCGATGACGTTCGGCGAGTACAGGCACCGCTGCGGCTCATTGAGCGGGAAGCTGCCGATGCGGGCTTTGTTGGCGTGGGCAGCGACCATCCCGTCCGGCACCCGTAGGGCGACCCAGATGGCGCCTTTGCCGCCTTTGCCCGGGCCGATCATCTCGAGGATCCACGCCTCTTTCGGGTCGCCGATCGAGAACGACTCGCCCGTCGAGGCGTAGCCGAACTCGGTCACGAGCCCGGTCATCACCTCGATCGCCTCGCGCGCTGTGCGGGCCCGCTGCAGGGTGACCCACATGAGCGTCCAGTAGTGCAGCCCACCGTCGGGGTTTTCGAGCTCCGGCCGGCCGTCGAACGTGGTCTCACCGATCGTCACCTGGTGTTCGTTCATGATCCCGGTCACGGCGTAGGTGTGGGCCGGGTAGGGGATGCGCAGCCGCACATTGCCCGACCAGTCTCTGATGTCCTGCAGCTCCCCCGGCGCGTGGTCGGCCGCCGGTATGTGGCGCAGCAACGGGTGGAACTCGCCGTCCACCGCGTAGGTGATGATCGTCGAGCCATCCGCTGAGGCGCCGGGCGTGACGAGGATGTTGGTACAACCGGGCGCAGTCCGGGCCGCGAGAAGCGCTGCCACGACGGTGACGAGCAGAGCATACGGTCGCATGCGAGACCCTCCGCTTCTGGCCGCGGGGTGGCCGGGCCGGCGCGAATTATACAAACCCGACCGATCGAGGCCGCAACCGGATCTGCAGCGCCACCGCTTCGCACCGAGCTCGATCTCGGCCGGTGCCGGCCCGCAAGACGTGTCGCAGCGGGCAGCTCGAGGGCGCTACCTTTGCCATCGGCTCGTCAGCATCGGCCCCCGCGTCGGCTTGCTCGCCCTGGCCCTCGTCGTCGCCGCCGGCTGCTCGCTCCGCAGTCGGCTGTGGGCCCGCCGACGACAACCCGGCACCGTCAGAGCGGGGCCGCGCCACACCGGACGGGTGACCGGTCAAACCAGCCGGCGTAGCAGCAGCAGCGCGGCGAAGCCGAGCAATAGCACCAGACCTGCCAGGGCCGCCGGTCCGAGCGAGGGGATCGGTTCCGGCGCGGAAACCACGAACGTGGTCGGGTTCTCGGTTCCTGGCACCGCCGGGTCGTCGGTGAGTCGGGTCGAGCCGTTGCTCCCGGTGCCGGCGCCGTCGTAGTTGATCGTCCCCTGGTTGGACACGGAGCGGCCATTGGGGACGTCGTTGATCGTGGCCGAGACCATAATCGTCACCGAGCCTCCGGCGGCGATCGCGCCGTTCCACGTGATGAGGTTGCCGGTCCGCGCCACCGTTCCCGAGCTGGCGGAAGCACCGGTCGCGGTGAGCTGTGAGGGCAGCGTGTCGACGAACTCGTCACCGGGATTGTCGGGTTGCGGGCCGGGGCCGGCGTTGCTCAGCACGATGGTGTACGTGATGGTCCCACCCGGCCGGTAGGGGCCGCCGCTCACGGTCTTGGTACCGCTGACGTTGGCCGGCTGCGCCACGGTCACCGTCGCGCTGGCCTGCGCTGAGGCGTACTCCTGCTCGCTCGCGTAGGCGGTCCAGGTGCCGGTGTTGGTCGTCGTCGTGTCGATCACGGCCGGAATCAGGAGCCCGGCTGCGACCGTGTCGAAGCTGCTGCCTGGCGTGAGCGCGTGGCTCAGCCCGGTGACGACGGGACCGAGCTGGTCGTCCACGAGGTCGTGCAGGTTGAGGGTCACGGTGCCGGTGTTGGTGACCGTGAAGCAGTAGTACACGGTCGTTCCGGGCGCGACGGTGATGGCGGAGGTGGTCGCACAGACACCTGATGTGGTGCCCACGGTCTTGACCAATGAGATTGCCGGACCAGCGGTGGCGTTGACGGCGAAGTTGTCCATGCGCGCGTACCCGGCGTAGCCGGCGATGCCGACCCCGGTCCCTTCGGCAGCCGGGGCACCAGTGCAGACGTAGGTCTGGTTCGGCTGCGCGCCGCCGTCGATGTTGGTGAGCTCGATCGTCACCGTGGTGCCGGACCGTGTGGCCTTCATGTGCGCGGTGGAGAACGGCGAGCTCAACTGGAAGAACCCCAGACCGAAGCCGCTTCCGTTGTTTCCCGTGTAGCAGCCTGCATGGCCGAATTGGGTGCCGCCACTCTGGTTCTGCACCTTCAGGAACGGGTTGGAGGTCCCGGCCCCGTAGTTGAGCAGCAGCGCCGCGTACTGTAGCTCCGTGCCGTTGTTCGCCACGTCCATCTCGGCCGTGTCGCCGGTGCCGGGGGCGCCGTTGAACGTCGCCCGTCCGACGTTGGCGCACACCGCGGCGTTGTTGGAGACGTTGCACGTCCCGTCGTGGACGGTCCAGTTGGCGCCGATCGGCCCGTCGGGGCGGTCGAAGGTGTCGAGGATCGCCTGGATGCTGTTGCCGCCGTGGGGCACCGGACCGCCGGTAGGCACCGCGGCTGGTGGAGAGTACGGCTGCACCTTGGTCATGTCGACCGGGGGAGGCTCAGCCCCGACGCTCGCTGTCACGACACCCACGAGAGCAACGACTACCGCGACTGACAACCGCTGTGTCCGATCCATGGTCCCAACCCCCCCTTCGGATGACCGCTGATTGTCGCATCGGGTCGAGGCCGGAGTCAACCGCTCGGATCCGTGGGGCCCCCACCGCCGAACCAGGTACGGCACCGGTAGCACGTGTCCGGGAGCTTCGCTGCCGGGACGGCGAGCTTCACCTGCCGTCCCGGCTCGAAGCCGTCGACGTTTTCGAGCCGCGGCTTCTGCCTCCATCCCGTGGTCTCGTCTCCGGCGCGTCCGGCCAGACCCCTCGCTCCCCAAGGCCCGCAGATGGCCTATCATAGCCGGGATGGCCTCAGCCCAGGACTTGCGGCCGTTGCCTGCCAGCGGCATCGCCTCGTTCGCGGCAGAGAAGCAACGGGTTGCGCTCACGTCGGTCGTCAGTGCCGTCTTCCTCACCACGATGAAGCTCGGCGTGGGTCTGTGGACGGGCAGCCTCGGGATCCTCGCCGAGGCGGCCCACTCGCTGCTCGATTTGGTCGCGGCGGCGATGACCGTCTGGGCGGTGCGCGCCGCGGCGCAGCCGGCCGACGGTCGCCACACGTACGGCCACGGGAAGTTCGAGAACCTCTCGGCGCTCGGCGAGACGGTGCTGCTGCTGGCGACCTGCGTGTGGATCCTCACCGAGGCGGGGCAGCGTTTGCTCGGCAAACCCGTCGAGGTCGAGGTCACGGTCTGGGGGTTCGTGGTCATGGCGGTGTCGATCGCCGTCGACGTGTCGCGCTCCCGGGCGCTGCGGCGCGTCGCCCTGCAGACCGGCAGCCAGGCGCTCGAAGCCGACGCGTTGCACTTTTCCACCGACGTGTGGTCGTCGAGCGTGGTCATCCTCGGCCTCGCTGCCGTGTGGCTGGGGCCGCGCGTGCGGCTGCCGTGGCTCGCCGGCGCCGACACCGTCGCTGCCATCCTCGTCGCGCTCATCGTCGTCTGGGTGAGCCTTCAGCTCGGGCGCAGGTCGGTTGCCGACTTGTTGGACGAGGCGCCAGCCGGTGCCCGGGAGGCGGTGGCCGCGGCCGTCGCCGTGCCCGGGGTCCGTGGCGTGTCGCGTGTGCGGGTGCGCCAGTCGGGCCCCGAGGTGTTCGTGGACGTCACGCTCACGGTCGAGCCGGGGACCTCGATCGAGCGCGGCCACACCATCGCCGACGCTGCCGAGCGTGCCATCCAGAACCTGCTGCCGGGCGCCGACGTTGTCGTGCACGTCGAGCCGGCTTCAGGCGGCGTCCCAGAAAGCGACAACCCGGCCGAGGTGGTGCGACGGCTGGCAGCCGAGCACGGCGTGCCGGTCCACGGTTTGCAGTTTCGGAACGTCCTCGGGCGGCTGTCACTGGAGCTGCACGCCGAGGTCGCCCCGGTGTTGTCCGTCGCCCAAGCTCACGACCAGGTGACGGCGCTCGAGGCCGCGGTCCGGCACGCGATTCCGCGCCTGGCTGCGGTGGTGACGCACATCGAGCCCGCAGCCCGGTCGGCAAGCCCCGTGGTGTCCGTGCCGCACGGTCAGTTCACGACCCTCGAGGCGGTCCACGAGGTACTGGCCGAGCACCAGCATCCGTTCTCTCTGGTCACCAAGTCGGCTGGCGTCGAGCGTGACATCGACCTGATTGCGCCGATGGCGGCGCGCCGGCTGGCCGCGGTGTATGTCTAGATCACCACGCTCGACCCCGGGCTGGCCCAGGTGCGCGAACCTCGCGCGGCGGCCCCCGAACGGCGATTGCAGACCATCGGCACATTGGCCCGTGCCGGCATCCCGGTGGGCGTCAGTGTGTCACCGGTGATCCCCTTCCTGAACGAGCCCGAGCTCGAGCGCATCCTCGAAGCGGCGGCCGTGGCCGGCGCCACATCGGCC
>ERZ1026810.105-NODE-105-length-69858-cov-11.523799_pt1 | contig 69858 bp, 65 predicted proteins | sample MGYA00520872_ERZ1026810 | MGnify/ENA primary metagenome ERZ1026810 (study PRJEB33270, sample SAMEA104284477) | anaerobic digester metagenome | biome: Anaerobic digester microbiome; feature: mesophilic sludge digester; material: Anaerobic digester biomass | place... | reverse complement strand
TTGTTTTTTTTTTTTTCAAGCAGAAGACGGCATACGAGTTGCTCAGGAGTCTCGTGGGCTCGGAGATGTGTATAAGAGACAGCCTTTGAATATTACAGCCAGGAGCCACATCTGAGGCCCACAATAGAACGATACAGCAAGCGGTATCAGATGGATCATCTTCTGCACACCCTCCGGGATAGGGAGTTTATAATGATGCTATCACCAAAGAGGAGGCGATCATTTTATATCAGCAAGTACATGGCCCCGGAGGACCTGGCCAAGCTCATCAAACAATCTCAGAACAGATACGGTATGAGGGAACGCATCAAACAGGCAGCAGCAACACTATAAACCAAAGGACATGAAAACCAATGAAGAGATTTTAACCGAGAGAGTTGAGCTGTTTGATCAGCAGATTGGGCCGAGAGTTGGGGATTACATACGGCTGAAATCCGGCAAGCTAACCAGGATAACCTCCTCCGGCATGAGTACCGGTGGAGAGGATGGAGGGAGTTATTACTTAAATGAGCTTGGAAATTTCAGCTACTCTGGAGGATTGCATAACATCAACATTAGTAAGCATGACCTGGTAGATACCGGTGAAACCATAGATGGACCCATCTGGTTTTTTAATAATGGTATAATGAGGCCAAGAAATAAGGCAGAGTTTAATATTCAATGCCGGATATATGAATTACGACAACTATATAATGAAACAACTATATAACATGGCAGAACTAAGTGAAGCAGCCAAACAAGCACGAAACGATTACCAGAGGGAATACCGGAGAAAGCATCCGGAGAAGCTGAAGCAGTACATGAACAGATATTGGGAGAAGAAGGCCGAGCAGTATACACCCGAGGCCAAGGCCAGGGAACTGAGCAGCCAGGGATACACCCAGAGGCAGATTGCTGATCTGTTAAATATCTCTCTGGGAGCCGTGAACAAGTATGTGAACAAGCATGAACAATGATTGAGATGAGATTACGACAACTATATAATACGACAAGTGAGCAGCAAGAGGCACGACAAGAGAACGACAACTATATACGATACTTGTTATTAATACTATTAATTAATACTTACTATAAAAACACATTGCAACAAGTTGCAACGGACTGCCTCTCTTTTTTTTTATTGAAAGAGTTGAAAAAGAAAGCAACGATACAAGTAATTCACTCCGTGCCGGAGGTGAATGCTTGCAGCTCCATGGGGAGGGTGCATATACTCTCCCTGGGAGCTTTGCAAATTTTGGCCGGGGCCGGGCAGTTTTGCGTACACGGCAAGAGGCTCAGAAATGTAACAGATAGTAAATAAATTAGTTAAAAGGGATAGATAACCATGATTAACATACGATATGCATAAAAGAGTACATTTTAACAGGTATGAGGGCCAACGGATGCCAGAGAACTCTGCACTCGTAACGAGGCAAACGAGATACGGCAATCCATACACCGTTGAAGAGTTTGGCAGGCAGGAGGCTCTCCGGCTTTATAAGGTCTATTTGGATTGGGCCATCAAATGGAAAATGATAGATCTTGCCCCTCTTGCCGGAAAAGATCTTGCCTGTAATTGCCAACTCAATGAGGCTTGCCATGCCGACATTCTATTAGCCAAGATTAATGAACTTAAAACAAGTTGAAATGAATGAAATGGATGAGTTATCCGGAGATGTTTACACCGTGTGCGAGGCCGTTGTGCTTCGCAACGCAATGAGTATGTATCTCAGCCATACAGCCAGGACATATAAGGACCACGAGGCCGAGGAGTACAAGCTGACGATGCAATTTCTGACAGGAATCTATAAAAAATACAACCGCCTGGCATCAACACGGATTGAGTTGGATGCCTCTGGCCGGTACGTTGTGAAGAGAGATATCAGAATGAGAACGGATCTGAATTAAGATTTGAAAAATTCAAAATAGCAAAAAAATGGGATTGAAGCGAGGAATGACAAATAATCCGAGAGGAAAGCCTCCCGGCACTCTTAATAAACTGAGCCGTGACATGAAGCAGACCATCCATGAATTTCTTACAGAGAATTGGGATGAGGTAGTGATTGAATTTCACAAGCTGAAAGGAAAGGACAAGCTGAATTTCTATAAAGATATGATGCAGTATGATCTGCCGAAGATGCAAGCGATGGCAGTAAGTGGAGAATTGAATTTTAAGGAGATGCCGGAGGAGGCAATTGATAGAATAGCTGACAAATTAATCAACAGGAAAAGATGAAAAAAGAAACTTGGCAATCAATGTTCGGACACGAGCCGAATAAAGAGATGAAAACAATGGTAATGGAGGAGGTAGCAGCAACCGGAGCAGACATCCGAGAGGTAATTGCTAAATACACCTTGCCAACAATGGCAATCATGGGCCCGGATGGCAAATTTGATGATATGGTATCTGGCCGGAGGCTCACTACCGAGGAATGGAGAGAGATCAATCCCTTGGGAGAATATGGGAAATTGGTAATTGTATCACTATAAAACAAAAAAAATGGACAAGATCTTAATTTACACGGACCGCCACAAGCGAGCCACGTTTGAACAATCAGTAAATGAGGCAATTGCTGATTGTAACACTCTGATTAACATCTTTGAGGAGTTTCAGCCATTCATGCGTATCTTTTCATTGGAGGATGCAGAGATATTAATTAATGAACCCGGGGCCCTCTTTGATCACTTACTCATTCAGAACATAGAAATAAAAGCTGCACCAGGTATGGCAGCAGATCCCGGGCAACTTGCCAAGCTCTTCAACTTGGAGAGGGATGCATTTCTCAATGTGACCTCCGGAAAGCCGGTCCAGATAGAGAACTGCTCTCCATGTAAAAAGATGAAGCTCAAATCTGGCAAGGCAGTAATCAGTCCGGAACGATACGCAGCCTACAAGGCATTTATGACCTTTGCCGAGGGCGAATTTACCATAAACGAGGAAGCGGTGCGGAAGCATGAAGAGGCATTTGATACCTATGCATCAACACCCCAACAATTGCAGACCGTCAGCCATTACCATGACCTGGTGCGGATACTCAATCTGCATGATGCCAAGTATCCTATCCAATCAACACATAAGGAGATGCTAACTAAGATATTCAGCCTGGATATTGAGCATCCTCCATTTAACGGAGCCTTTCTCATTAATTCTGAACATCTTAAAAACTTAATCAGTAGATAATTATGAAAACAATTGAATTGAAAAAATTTGCCCATGGGCCAGGATGGCAATACAGAATCCGAACCGGATACTCAGCCTTTGCCGGACAAGCTTGGCACAATGCTAATACCATTGATGAGATCCGCAAGAGTTATCCGGATCTGCTTTTTGAATACTTTGCCCCAGATGACAGGACCCGGATAACACATCTTAATGTTAAGATGAATCAACACGGCATCATCTCAGCAATGGAGAACTTTAATACAAACAAGGTACGTGCATGGGAATTATCCGAACTATGGCCGGAGGAGGAGAGATATCAGTTTATCCGTAAATCAATGAATGATCTGCCGGAGGAGATTGATACAGCAGATAAGGCTCTGACATATGCCAAAGCATGGAATAGTAGTGCAACCATTGATGAATACAATGAGGAGGCTAAAAACAGAGTTAAGACCGAGCTAACCATGAGAATGGGGCCAAACATTGAAATTGAAATTACAGAGTGATTGAAGCCGGGAATGATCCCGGCATTTATTACCTTTGAATCAGAGGCAGCTCTTTCCCAATTGCAGCAGAGGCAAATTTCTAATCAGACATAGAAACGGGAGCTGCCTCTTCTCTTTTCCCTGGAATATCTCAGTAACCTTTTCGGCAGTCTTGCCCTTGTCACTTGGGGCAATTATTTGCCCAATGTGCAGTTCATTGCCTTGTTTTAATGGAGCAACTTGCCGTTCCAATGCTGCCGATTTAATATTATTTCTCGTGCCCATTATACCAAGTTATCAACAGGAGTTGGAGTTACATAACGGCAAGAGTTTTATGCAAAATCTATGCAAATAAAAAAATCACTTACTCGGAAAAACCTCTGTAAGTGATTGATTCTCAGCTGTCGGGATGCCGGGATTTGAACCCGGGGCCCCTTGCCCCCCAGACAAGTACTCTAACCGGGCTGAGCTACATCCCGTGCTTTTAAAGCGGTGCAAAATTAATTAACAATTCTGATTATGCAAAAAAAGCTGAGGCCTGCTATCCGGCATAAAAAATGAAATATGACTCACCGGTACAAACATTTATATTTGTTTGTCCTTTAAATACGTTATCATCTCACAAAGAAGAATCATGAATCAGGTCAATCGCCGTAACTTCCTGCGCCTGGCGGGTGCAGGAGCCGCAGCCGCTGCAGCAGCACCGGTAGCTCAGGCAATGGGAGCAGCAACGGCCACCGCTGCCAGTGTTGTGAACCCGGAGAATGCTGACCGGGAGACTCAGCAGGACAAACCTGACACCAACATAGCTGATGCTGCAAAGATTGCCAGGGGTCCGAATTCGATGCCCGGTCTCTATCCCGGACGCGTGGTTATGGTGAAAAACAGCCGTTCAGTCAGGGATAACCTCATAGTGGAGCAGGAGGTATATGACATGATAGCACGCTCGATGCTCGAACTGACAGGAGAGAAAAAACTGAAAAAGGCCTGGAGGAAATTTGTCAAACCGGGCGAAAGAATCGGCCTCAAGGTAAACCCGGTGGCAGGAAAGAGCCTCAGCACCAGCCATGAGGTGGTGAGGGCGGTGATAGCCCAGCTTGAGGAGAGCGGCATAAAGAGATCGCAGCTTACAATATGGGATCGTCGTGAGTTTGAATTGACAGACGTGGGATTCACACAGGAAAACTACCCGGGAATACGCATCACAGGTACCGAACAGATGGATAAGGAGGGTCTCTACTACGGCAAGGACGGCAAGCTCTACGGTGAGCATATGATTGACCGCGACTGGTACTACTGGGCTGACGTTGAGGGTGAGTATGACGAGTACACCATGCCTTACATGGTCAACGGAGGCAAGTATTCATACTTTACCAAAATTGTAACGCAGGAGCTTGACAGGATCATCAATATCCCCATACTTAAAAATGCCGGCATGACGGTGACACTGGCGCTTAAAAACCTTGCCTTTGGGTCTGTCTCTAATACGGGCAGGCTTCATGCGAAGCTGTGGAACGAGACATGCGCCCAGGTATGTGCCTTTGCGCCTCTGCGCGACAAGGTTGTTCTGAACATCGTTGACGGCATCAAGGGATGTTTCAACGGTGGTCCTGGTGCCAACCCGCAGTTCTTCTGTGACTATCACACCATTATTACCGGATCCGATCCTGTTGCAGTTGACCGTATCGGGTTTGATGTTGTTATCGCCAGGAGGATTGCCGAAGGGCTTCAGAAAGCACCCACACCGCAGGGACTGGAATTCATGCTGCAGGCGGAGAAGCTGTCATTGGGTGTTGCCGACAGGGAGAAGATCGAGCTGAGGGAGGTAATATTGGGATAAAAGGTAATACCGGTATAAATGGTGAGACCGGGATGGAAGGTGAGACCGGAAAAATAGTGATACCGGGATAAAACTATTGGATATATATGTCTGAGATGCTTTCAGGAAAAGTGCTTGCAGTTGCGGCAGCCGTCATCATCACGGTCTCTGCCGGGGCACAGTCTGTTGTCGTACCCCGCGCACTTGCCGGGATGAATGGGATTGAATCGGCCCGGAGCAGGGTTTTTACCGAGACATCATTGTATGGTTACATAAACGGTGGAGCAGAGCTGTACCTGGAGTATGGTTTTGATACGCTGCTTGTTACTGAGCTTGTGATTGAAGGCAGTGACATCAGGGCCGAAGTGTACCGGATGAAGGACCATGAAGCTGCTTTTGGCATATTCTCCGTCTCGCGTTTCCGCTGCAACGGAGGTGCCAGGCTGACGGAGCACCTGTGCCGTTCGGCTTACCAGTTGCAATTCTGCAAGGGGCCATATTACGTCAGCATAATCAATGATACCGGCAGCGACGATGATCAGAAACGCACCGCTGATCTGGCCAGGCTGATGATTGAAAATATTGCGGAACCATCATTTGACCCTCGCAGTTTCTATAAGGATGTCCTCGATGATGATACAATGAGGGGTGCGGTACTGGTCAGAGGCCCTCTTGGAGTCTATAACGGCATTCCCGGACTGTCTGAAAAGCTTGGCAGGGTTTCCGGGTACAGCGCCCTGCTGATAAGGCATGGCACGGATACCATTGCATCGATGAAGTTTGACAGCGAACTGGCTGCAGGGCAGTTCATCCGTGAGGAGATGAACGGAACAGGTTCCGGAAAGAGCGCAGGTGGCAGTGATTCAACCATTTTAGTAGTGTCTCCCGGACACATAATTATCACTTTTTGATATCGGTTACATTTATTTGCTATTTTTGTCGTCTTAACAGAGAAAATAGCAATATGCAGTTTTTCAAACCGCTTGAGACAGGCAGTGATGAGAAGAAGCCTGCCACTGCGACCGAAAAGGCAAGATGCCTTATCATTGGCTCCGGGCCGGCAGGATACACTGCAGGCATATATGCTGCCCGTGCAAACCTGAAACCGGTGCTCTACACCGGGTTGCAGCAGGGCGGTCAGCTTACCACCACCACAGAGGTTGACAACTTCCCGGGGTACCCTGATGGTGTCACCGGCCCCGTGATGATGGAAGATCTCCGCAAACAGTGTGAAAGATTCGGAACGGAGATACGGTTTGGAATAGCAACATCATCAGATTTCTCGGGGAAGCCGCTAAAGGTTACTTTTGACGACAGCGTGGAGATAGAGGCAGATACCGTGATTATTGCAACCGGCGCCACGGCGAAGTATCTAGGCATACCTGGTGAAAAGAAATATGCCGGTATGGGTGTTTCAGCCTGCGCCACCTGTGACGGATTCTTCTATCGCGGAAAGGATGTGGCAGTGGTCGGAGGCGGTGACACGGCATGTGAGGAGGCAACATACCTGGCAGGCCTCTGCCGGAAGGTTTACATGATTGTAAGACGTGATGTGCTGAGGGCCAGCAAGGCCATGCAGCAAAGGGTGATGAATACACCAAATATAGAGGTCCTGTGGAAATGCCAGGTTGAGGACCTTTTCGGAACAGGAGGAGTTGAGGGCGCTGTTGTTGTCAGAGGCAGGGGAACGCCTGAAGAGGAGAAGTTCAGCATAAACATTGACGGATTCTTCCTGGCCATAGGGCATACGCCAAACTCGGATGTGTTCAGGCCATGGGTGGAAACCGATGAGACAGGATACATAATCACCGATCCGGGATCAACACGTACGCGTGTGCCGGGGGTGTTCGCCGCAGGCGATGTGGCTGACCGTGTCTACAGACAGGCTGTCACTGCTGCCGGAAGCGGCTGTAAAGCGGCAATTGACGCTGAGAGATATCTCGCGGAACAGGGACATTAAAAAATGAATTGATAAAAAGGGGAAACAAACGCCTGCCATGCGAAATTTCAAGAAAACATTTCATATAAATGCTGAGCCATCTGACATTTATGCCGCACTGACAAATCCGTACACAATTGAACTCTGGTCGGGCTACCCGGCCATAATGCCTTCGAAGGCAGGAGAGGAGTTCAATATGTGGGACGGCGATATATGCGGACGTATAATTGACCTTGTGCCGAACAGGAAGGTTGTGCAGGAGTGGTATTTTGGTGACCGTGAAGTTGAATCACATGTTACAATCACCATAAATGGCAACGGAGGAAAAACGGCAGTAACCGTTGTGCATACAAATATACCGGTGGAAGACTACCAGAATATTGCACAAGGATGGATTGAGTATTACATGGGTGCCATAAGCCGGTTTTACAATCCCAATTTCTGACACTTTAGAACATCAACCATATCCTCCGGTCTGCCTGTCATCAGAAAACCAGCCCGCATACCCCAATAGCGTGAGGCGGATCAGTTCCTGAAGTCTGCTATCTTATCACTCGGGTAGACGTTGGCATCAAGCTTTTTCTTCACCTCCTTGAAGGCCTGGATAGTATAATTGACATCCTCCATCGTGTGAACTGCAGTAGGTATTATCCTGAGCATTATGACTCCCCTGGGCACCACCGGATAGACTACAACGGAGCAGAAGATGCCGTAGTTCCTGCGAAGGTCCCTGATAAGGTATGTTGTCTGTTCCAGTTCACCATTGAAAAAGACCGGGGTTACGGGCGACTGTGTGCGGCCGAGGTCAAAGCCGGCCTCCCGGAAGCCCTTTTGAAGAGCGTTGGTAATCTCCCACAGTCTCTCACGAAGCTCAGGATTGTTCTTCATCATCTCGAGGCGCTTGATGGCTCCGATAGTCATGGCCATTGGAAGTGACTTGGCATAGATCTGCGAACGAAGGTTGAATCTCAGGTAGCTGATCACTTCCTTGTCGCCGGCGACGAATCCGCCTATTCCTGCGAAGCTCTTCGCGAAGGTCGCGAAATAGACATCTATCTGGTCCTGAACGCCGAAGTGTTCGCCGGTGCCGGCTCCGGTTCTGCCCATGGTGCCGATGCCGTGGGCATCATCAACGAGGAGGCGGAACTTGTATTTCTTTTTGAAGGGGACAATCTTGTCAAGTGCTCCGAGGTCACCAGCCATGCCGAAGACACCCTCAGTGATGACCAGGATTCCTCCTCCGGTTTCTGCAACGATTTTCTGTGCACGCTGGAGCTGCTTTTCGAAGCTTTCCATGTCATTGTGAGCGTACACAAACCTTTTGGCGAGAACCATTCTCAGTCCGTCCATGATGCAGGCATGTGATTCGGAATCATACACTATGACATCATGCCTGCCGACAAGGCTGTCTATTATGGAGACCATCCCCTGGTAACCGAAGTTGAGCAGGTATGCGGATTCCTTTCCGACAAATTCGGCAGCCATTGCCTCAAATTTTTCGTGCATGGTTGTCTGGCCTGACATCATCCTGGCACCCATCGGGTATGCCAGTCCGTACTGTGCTGCAGCCTCGGCGTCAACCTTTCGTATCTCAGGATGATTGGCGAGCCCCAGATAGTTGTTGAGACTCCAGTTAAGCACCTCCTTGCCCATGAATTTCATGCGGGGCCCTATCTCCCCTTCAAGCCTGGGGAACATAAAATATCCGTCTGCCTGTTCCTGGTACTGTCCGAGCGCACCACGGTTCTTTCTGATCTTGTCGAAAATATCCACGTCAGTATAGTTTTGATTATTGCACGCAAAATTATCAAAAACATTGCACCGTCAAAGTACCTATTTATACCTATTTGTTTCGCGGAATTAACACTCTCTTAACTACTCTGTTTCAATTATTGGTGCACTTTTGTGGCAGATTGGGTCAATCAATGAAAAAAAAGAGTAATTTTGCGCAACATTTCCGGGTATGAGGATCAGACCGATAATATTCTTTATGCTTGCTCTCGTCATCACTTCATGCGGTGAGTATGAGAAGCTCCTCAAGAGTACTGACTACGAGCTCAAAAGACAAAAGATATTTGACTATTATGATGATGGCAAATACATCAGGTCTATTGAGCTTCTCTCACAGATTCTGCCCAGATACAGGGCTACCGATCATGCTGAGCAGCTCAACTGGATCAATGCCCAGGCACATTTCAGGATTCGCGACTATATGATGGCAGGGAGGTTTTACCAGGAGTTTGCCGACACCTATCCTGGCAGCAACAATGCCGAGGAAGCTTCCTACCTGTCAGCCCTGTGCGATTATTACCAGAGTCCCAGGCCTGAGCTTGATCAGGCAAACACCAGGAAGGCAATTGAGAGCTTTACGATATTCATGCAGCGATATCCGACAAGCACCCATAATGATGAATGCAAGGCAAAAATTCTTGAGCTTCAGGAAAAGCTGGTCGAGAAATCATACCTGAGCGCCAGGCTCTACTATGACCTTAAGGAATACCGCGCAGCAACAGTATCACTGGCAAACAGCCTGAAGGAGTATCCTGAGACAAAATACCGGGAGGAGCTTATGTTTCTCAAGCTTGATGCCCTCTACCTCCTTGCCGTGAACAGTGTTCCCGAGAAAAAGGTTGAGCGCTACCAGACAACACTTGACGAGTATTATTCGTTTATAGAAGAGTACCCTCAGAGCAAATTCACGAAGGATGTGAACAGGATATTTGAAAGCACGACAAAGTACCTGAAGGCGGACCCAGCCGTGAAACAGACTGAAAACAACTGAAATCATCAATATAAAAATGGATTACAAAAAGATAAATGCGCCCCTGACAACCATTACGAGGGATATTGACAAATTCGATGCCCAGACGGGGAATATTTACGAAAGCGTCATTATCTGCAGCAGAAGGGCAAATCAGATATCGGTTGAGATGAAGCAGGAACTGAACTCAAAGCTGGAAGAGTTTGCTTCATTCAATGACAATCTGGAAGAGGTTTTCGAGAACAGGGAACAGATAGAGATATCAAAGTTTTACGAGAGGCTGCCGAAGCCTACACTTATCGCTCTTTCCGAGTTTGAGGAAGATAAGATATATTACCGCAATCCTGACAAGGAGCAGAAGCAGAGGAAATAACTGGCAACATGCTGGAAGGCAGGAAAATACTGCTTGGAGTCACCGGAGGTATAGCAGCCTACAAAGCTGCTGTCATCATCCGGTTGCTTGTTAAGGAAGGTGCTGAGGTAAAGGTTGTGATGACCCCGCTGGCAAAGGAGTTTATCACACCGTTGACCCTGGCCACCCTTTCAAGGAATCCGGTTATATCGGATTTCTTCGATCCGGAAGACGGACGATGGAACAGTCATATCAGCCTGGGTCTCTGGGCAGATCTTTATCTTATTGCTCCGGCAACTGCCAACAGCATTGGAAAGATGGCCGCAGGCATTGCAGACAATCTGCTCCTGACCACATATCTCTCGGCACGGTGTCCGGTCTTCCTTGCCCCGGCAATGGACATGGATATGCTGGCACACCCGGCAACAATAAGTAATATTGAGAGGCTGAAGTCATTTGGCAATCACATCATTGAGCCTGATACCGGCGAGCTTGCCAGCGGACTTGATGGCAAGGGCCGTATGGCCGAGCCGGAGGTAATAGTAAGAGAACTCAGGGAGTTCCTCTCAAAAAAAAAAACAGGTGAACAGCCGCTGAAGGGCAGGAGGGTTCTCATCAATGCGGGGCCTACCGTTGAACCGATTGATCCGGTCAGGTATATCAGCAATTATTCTTCAGGCCGCATGGGTATTGCGCTTGCCGAGGCAGCTGCCGCGATGGGTGCAGATGTAACGCTGGTCCTGGGACCTGTCAGTATTAAGCCCCGCTCCGGAGCCATCACCATTGTTCCCGTAACCACTGCGGCAGAGATGAAGGAAGCAACTGTGGCAGCATTCAGCACCTGCGATATTGCCATCCTTGCTGCCGCCGTAGCCGATTTCACCCCGGAGCACCGCCATGAAACAAAGGTAAAAAGAGGTGATGATGATATGGTCATCAGGCTGAAACCCACCGATGACATCGCCGCATGCCTCGGGAAGATGAAGAGAAAGGGCCAGTTGCTGGCCGGATTTGCGCTGGAGACGGACAATGAACTGGAGAACGCAAAGGGTAAGCTCCGCAGGAAAAACCTTGACCTGATAATCCTCAACTCACTGAAGGATCAGGGAGCCGGATTTGGCCACCATACCAACAGGGTAACCATCATTGACAGTAACGATAATATTGATAAATTTGAACTGAAAACGAAGGACGAAGTAGCTTTGGACATACTGAAGAAAATCATTTCACTGATTCGCTGAAGGCTTATGATCAAACCGGTAAAAACAAAACTTCTCGTGGCGGCACTGCTGATGGCACTGGCTGCCGGAACGGCAGTGTCGCAGGAGCTGTACTGCAACGTGCAGGTGTCGGCTCAGAAAATCCAGGGTTCGAACCGTGAGGTTTTTCAGAACATGCAGCGTGATATTTACGAATTTATGAACAGCATGGTCTGGACTGACAATATCTTCAGCTTTTCAGAGAGGATCGAATGCAACCTGCTGATCAACCTTGATGAGCAGCTTTCGGCAGATGAGTTCCGCGGCACTGTACAGATACAGCTCAGCAGGCCGGTTTACAACACCACTTATAAGTCTACCGTGCTCAACTTCGTGGATAACAATTTTCAATTCAGGTATGTGGAGTTCCAGCCCCTGGAGTTCAATCCGAACAGCCACACGAGCAACCTTGTGTCGGTGCTGGCATACTACGCCTATCTTCTGATCGGGATGGATTTTGATACCTATTCACAGGGAGGCGGAACCCCCTATTTCCAGGTTGCCGAAAAGATTGTCATCAATGCCCAGAATGCCCCTGAACAGGGCTGGAAACCATATGACGGTTCGAGAAACAGAAACCGGTATTGGCTGGTAAAAAATATTCTCGACAGTGAATATTCGGGTGTCAGGCAGTTCATTTATCTCTATCATCTGAGAGGACTTGACCGGATGGAGTCAGATATGACCCGGGCGCGGACAGAGATTTATGAGAGTCTCAGAAGGCTACAGGAAGTATACAGGCAACGGCCTGACCCGTTCATGTACTATATGACCGTGGTGCTTGATGCGAAGGCAGACGAGATTGTCAATATTTTTTCACAGGCTTTCCCCGAGGAAAAGAACAGGGTGGTGCAGGTGCTGACCGAGATTGACCCTGCAAACGAGACCAAATATAAAAAGATACTGACTTCCAACAGTTAATTCCCTCCTGATGCTGCGCAGACTCACGGTAAGGAACTATGCCATCATTAAGGATCTGAACATGGAGTTCGGTGAAGGTTTTACCATTATAACGGGTGAAACCGGAGCCGGAAAATCAATTCTTCTGGGCGCCCTTGGTCTTGTCCTTGGAGAGAGGGCTGATTCTTCGGCGCTGCTCAGTCAGGATGAGAAGTGTATCGTTGAGGCATGTTTCAACATTGGCGGATATGACCTCAATGAACTGTTTGAGGCGAATGAGATCGATTATGATGAGGAGGCTATATTCAGGCGTGAAATAACACCTGCAGGAAAATCGAGGGCCTTCCTCAATGACACACCTGTCAATCTTGCAGTTTTAAAGGAGATTGGCAGCAGGCTTGTTGATGTTCACTCGCAGCATGAAACCCTGCTCCTCGGAGCCGGTTCCTTCCAGATGCGTGTGGTTGATGCATATGCGGGGATATCAAACCTTTCAGGAGATTATTCCCGGGCGTGGAAAGGGTATCTTTCAGCCAGAAAGGATTATGATACTGCTATGGCAGGCCTTGAGAAGGCGAAGGCTGATTTTGAATACTATTCACACCAGTTGGAAGAGTTCCGGACCGTGAAACCTGTTGCCGGCGAGCAGGAATTGCTTGAAAAGGAACAGGAGATGCTCTCAAACGCCTCGGAGATCAAGGAGGCACTGGCTGCAGTAACCGAAGCTCTCGGAGGGGAAGAAATATCTGCCCTTTCACTGCTCCGGACAGTAAGGACAAACCTTGCACGTATCTCCGGATGGCTTCCCGGGGCAGCAGAGCTGGAAAAGAGGGTGGATGTACAGCTGATAGACCTGAATGACATCTTATATGAGGCTGACAAGCTCAACGACAGGGCGACTGCCGATCCGGGCAGGCTTGAATATGTGACTCAGAGGCTTGACAGCCTCTATTCACTTATGCATAAGCACCGTTGCAGGGATATTGATGAGTTGCTGGCTGTTCAGAAGAGGATTGAGGCAGATGTTGCCGCCTCATCCGATACTGACGAGAAGGCTGAAGAGCTCAGGAAGAGGCGGGATGCTGCCATGGCTCAGGTGAATTCACTTGCCGGAAAAATATCAGAAGGGAGGCGCAAGGCAGTGGCACCCCTCTCACGCGAGATAACCGGAATGCTTCACAGGCTGGGAATGCCCCATGCGAGGTTTGAAGCTTCCGTAACGCCTTTGCCGGCGCCGGGGCCCTCGGGAATTGATGACATCAGGTTCCTCTTCAGCGCAAACAGGCAGGTTGAACCTGAGGAGCTGTCAAAGTGCGCCTCCGGCGGCGAGCTGTCAAGGGTGATGCTCTGCCTGAAATCGGTGCTGGCAAACAGCTCCGGACTGCCGGCAATAATCTTTGACGAGATCGATTCAGGTGTATCCGGTGAGGTGGCCTCAATGGTTGGTTCTATTCTGGCAGAGATGGGCAGGAGCATGCAGGTGATAAACATTACTCATCTTCCGCAGGTGGCTGCCAGGGGAAGCGTACACTACCACGTATATAAGGAGGATGGCGACCACTCGACAATTACGAGGGTAAGACTGTTAAATGACGATGAAAGGGTAATGGAGGTTGCCAGGCTCCTCAGCGGCAGCACTGTCACTGACGCTGCAATGCGCAACGCCCGTGAACTGATGAAGGACAACTGAGTCAGGCGGCTGATGTCTTATAGCTGGCGTCTGATGGCTGAGTAAAGCCGAAACAGCATAATCATGGTCACAAACCTGCCCGGAGTCAAAAAAAATCACAATACAGAACATACTCAATGATGGCAGTCTCAGGCATGGGAATGAGTGTGCGGGTTATTGAACAGTGCAACAATAGTTTCCGGGAGTGTTCCGATCAGTAGAAATACCTATATTGCAGAAGTATTAATACCTCTTTTGCCGGCGCATTGACCTAAGGGCAGTGTGCTTTGTTTAATTTTGGTTACCTAAAATTAACCGCCATGCTTTTAGCTCTTGCCCTGATCATATTCTATTTCACATTTCCCCTGCTATTTATCTGGATGTGCAGGAAATGGAGTTTTTTTCGAAAACTGGGAGCGATAGTTCTTGCCTACGGTTTTGGACTTATTCTCGGTACTGCAGGAATCTTCCCGAAAGGAAGTGATGGGTACCGGACAGCGCTCCAGGGAGAGGCTGTAATGAATACTGAACGTCTTGAACAGCTGATTGAAGAAGGGAAGGCTCTCCCTTCAGACATTGCAGCAAACAAGATTGCGGGTATCCAGGATAAGGTTTATACTGTTTCGTTGCTTGTGGCTTTCCCTTTACTTCTCTTTTCACTTAATCTGAAAAGATGGCTCAAATATGCAAAGAAGGGTTTCGTATCAATAGTTCTCGCCCTGGTAGCGGGGCTTGTAATGGTAACTGCTGGTTTCTTTATATGGAAAGATGCCTTCCCTGACACCTGGAAACTCGCAGGCATGTTTGAAGGCATATATACCGGCGGTACCCCGAACTTTGCAGCCCTGAAGCTGATCCTGGATGTTGATGCTGAACGTTTTGTTGTACTGAACACTTATGATATGATTGTGGGTGCATTCCTGGTACTGTTCTTCGTGACTGTGGCACCTTCAATTTTCAGGGCTTTCCTTCCAAAATTCAAGGAAGACAACGGGGTTGTTGTGGATGATGAACTGGTCAGGCAGGAGACTGAGGGTCTGGATGATTTTTCAGGAATGATGAACAGACAGCGGATAGTTCCGCTCCTGAAAGCATTGCTGATGAGCATTCTGATAGCGGGGGTTGGCGCTGCTGTCTATTTTCTCATACCGGCTCATCTGCAACAGTACAGAATGGCCGGAATGGTGCTTACAATCACAACGCTTGGCATTATTGCTTCACTCTACAGACCAATAAATAAGATAGAGAAGACATTTCAGCTGGGAATGTACCTCATACTTGTCTTCTCTCTTACGGTAGCCTCCATGTCTGATCTGAGGACCATGTTCACAAAGGGTATGCTGGATCTGATATTGTTTATAACATGGTGTTACTTCGGATCTTTGGTTCTTCATATAATCCTGGCCAAGATATTCAGGATAGATGCCGACAATTTTCTCATCACGGCCACGGCTTTCATCTTCTCCCCTCCGTTTGTTCCGTTGGTAGCCAATGCGCTGAAAAACAAGGATGTGATTGTCACCGGTATAGCCGGCGGAGTGATCGGATACACTCTTGGCAACTACTTTGGAACCACACTCGCCTTCTTTTTGCAGCGGTTCTGACAGGTGGTCATAAACATTACGCTCAGCCCATCAGATTGAGGTCCGGAGGGCCGAACCAGCCGCCGTGAAAAGGGAGTTCAGCAAAGCCCAAACCCCGCACACAAAGCTTCGGGGCCTTCGGACTCCTAAAACAGGTAGTTAAGTCCTATATAGAACTCCATGTTCCCGTCCTGCTCCTTCAATGCCTTGCCGATGTCGGCTGACATGACGAAGTTCTCGTTCATTACAAGCTTAAGGCCAATGCCAGCCGTAACATGCGGTGTATCCTTATCCCCGGTCAGGTAGTCGTCGATCTGTTCACCCGGGTGGTGTGTCAGCAGGTAACTTGAAAAGGCTGTCCGGTTAACTTCTATCTCGTCAGTGACCATACCTGCATCAACAAAGTAGTTTGTTCCAATGTAGAAGTTCTGGTTGATGAACCTGAAGCGTACCATCTTCCAGCGGAGTTCCGCGTTGGCATAAGCGATGCCGTCACCCACAACCCTGTTGCGGAGTATGCCCCTGATATTCTTGCCTCCGCCCAGTCCTTCGGAGGATGATCCCCTGAGCTCTGAAACTATTATCTGACCCTGGTAGTAGAATGGCACATCACCAAACAGAGTCTGCTGATAGCCGAGACGGTAGGCAAAACTCAGGTCGTTTTCCCTGAGGGTGAAATACTGCCTCCAGGTGAGATAGAATTTGCCGAATGTAGATTCGGAACCGAGGAATTCAGGGACCACTTCGATACCTGTTTCGGCCCATATTCCTTTCATGGGGCATGCACGCTGGTCACGCGAATCAAAAGATATGCCTCCCTTGACGCCGGTAATCCATCCGCCGTCGGCTTCCTCCTCTGAGATAATCCCTGCGCCAGTGTAATACTCGAAGAGTGTGGGCACCTCCTTAAGGTACTTCGAGTCGTCCGGATCCTTGCCCTTGTTGAATTTTGCAACGTCGAGTTTGCCAGGCTTGAACTGCTGGATGCTCAGACCGGCATTCCAGTGCCAGTTGCTTTCACCAATGTTGCCGATGAAGTCATTCTTGAACCTGAAGAGATGGCGTTTCATGGCATAGAAGAGGCGGCTGCGGTAAAGGGGCGAGTCCTGTTTGTCATTTGTCCAGTCACTGTTGTATACTGATCCGAAGCCATTGAAACCGTAGAAGTCAAAGGCGAAGTCAGGCATATAGCTCAGGTCAACAGCATACCTGATGCCCTTGAGGAGATAATCGGAATCATACATGACCCTGAGGATTGAGCTTCCCTTGGTGAAAGTGGATGCTTCCACATATATCCTGTGATAGTATTCAGGATAGATTGATCCGTCGCCGTAGTCGAACAGGTTCAAAAGTGCCCCGTACTGGAACCCCTGGTCAGTGCTGAAGGTGATGGCAGGAAGGGCACCGAAGTTCCATCCTGTCTTGGTCTCCTGGGCTGTCACCGAGGTGGCAAAGAGCCCGGCAAGCATAACAAAAATGAGTTTCTTCATAGGTTTAATCATATTGTAGTTTATGTTTTAAGGGTATGATGGAACCCACATGACTGAGAATCATATCAACATGTTTGTTTGTTTGATACATGTGGTTTTCATCTTTATAGGGATACCAAAGTTAATTAAAAATGATGCTCATATCCTAATTATTTTAATATTGCTACATTAGCAGACATTAATAACGGTGCCATGAGCCTGATAATTCACAACACGGGGATGCTGGTGCAGACCAGGGAAGATGGTGCGCTCTTCACGGCCGGAAAGGAGATGGCGGTACTGCCCGTAATTGAGAACGGCTGGTTGCTGATAGAAGACGGTATCATAGCCGGCTACGGTCCGGCAGAGACAATGCCCGGTTTCAGCAGCGCTGTCGCGAAGCTTGATGCCGGGGGAGGTTATCTGTTTCCGGCCTTCTGCGATCCTCATACCCACCTGGTTTACGCGGGAAGCAGGGAGAAGGAATATACTGACAAGATACGCGGATTGTCATACGAGGAGATTGCCAAAAGGGGAGGTGGCATCCTTAATTCGGCGAAACTGTTGCATGAGACTTCAGAGGATGAGCTCTTCCGGCAGTCGATGGAGAGGGTGAACGAGATCATATCCTTTGGCACCGGAGCTGTAGAGATAAAGAGCGGCTATGGCCTGACCACGGAAGATGAGCTCAAGATGCTCAGGGTTATAAGGAGGATAAAGGAGTCATCGCCCCTGACCGTCAGGTCAACTTTTCTCGGGGCGCATGCCGTGCCGGCCGAGTACCGCCATGACAGGAACGGATATGTTGACCTGATTGTGAATGAGATGATACCGGCTGTTGCTGCCGAACGGCTGGCTGATTACATAGATGTGTTCTGTGACCGGGGTTTCTTCACCGTGGAAGAGACTGCCCGCATACTCGAGGCCGGCGTGCGGCACGGTATGCGCCCCAAGATACATGCAAACGAGCTTGATTACTCAGGGGGAATACAGACCGGGGTCAGGTATGGCGCACTTTCCGTCGATCACCTGGAGTTTACAGGTGATGATGAGATTGCAGCATTGCTGGGAAGCGGTACCATGCCAACGCTGCTGCCCGGCGCAGCCTTCTTTCTCGGGATGACTGATCCTCCTGCACGGAAGATGATTAATGCGGGGCTGCCTCTGGCGATGGCAAGCGACTACAACCCGGGCTCATCGCCTTCGGGCAACATGAAGCTGGTGGTCTCCCTGGGATGCATACGGCTGCGCCTGCTCCCGGAAGAGGCAATAAATGCGGTGACAATCAATGCTGCTTATGCCATGGGCCTTGCGGAGACGCACGGATCAATCACCGTAGGCAAGAAGGCAAATCTCTTCATTACGAATAAGATGCCATCTTATGAGTTTCTGCCCTATGCATATGGCAGTAACCTGGTGGATACTGTTTTGCTGAATGGAGAAGTTGTCTTCAGCCGGCAATCCGCAGGCGGCGGTCCGCAGCAATGTTGGCAATAACAACCGGCAATATTTATAGAATTGCACAAGTAATATATTCCCCGGAGGGGATCGAGAATTAAAAATCCAATATTATGATAGCGAACCGTCTTATAGAATGCGTGCCCAATTTCAGCGAGGGGCGCGATATGGAAAAAATCAAACAGATCACTGATGAGATCGAATCAGTTGAGGGTGTCATGCTGCTTGACGTTGATCCGGGCAGTGATACCAACCGTACGGTTGTGACCTTTGTGGGCGAGCCTGAGGCGGTTTGTGAGGCTGCATTCAGGGCAGTCAGGAAGGCGGCACGGGTAATAGACATGTCAAAGCACAGTGGTGCCCACCCGCGCATGGGAGCTACCGATGTGTGCCCGCTCGTTCCCGTCTCCGGAATTACCATGGAGGAGACGGTAGAATTTGCACGCCATCTTGCGCGCAGAATCGGGGAGGAATTGTCGCTTCCTGTGTACTGCTATGAGGCCGCGGCCTTGGAGGAGAAGAGGAGGAACCTTGCAAACGTGAGGTCCGGTGAGTATGAGGGATTGAAGAAGAAGCTTGAAGATCCGGCATGGAAGCCTGATTTCGGGCCTGCACGGTTTGATGCCGGCGCCGGGTCTGTGATTGTGGGCGCCCGTGATTTTCTGGTAGCCTTTAACATAAACCTGAACACAACCTCCGTCCGCCGTGCAAATGCCATAGCATTCGACGTCAGGGAACGAGGCCGGGAAAAGCGCACAGGCAATCCTGTTACCGGAAAGGTTGAAAGGGATGCTGATGGCAGACCGATCATGATACCCGGCACACTGAAGGCTGTTAAGGCCATTGGATGGTATATTCCGGAGTATGGTTTTGCGCAGATATCTATGAACCTGACCAATATCGGCATTACCCCGGTACATGTTGCCTTTGATGAGGTTTGCAACAAGGCTGACGCCCGTGGCGTGAGGGTCACCGGGTCAGAGCTGGTTGGACTAATCCCGCTGAAGGCCATGCTTGATGCAGGGCGTTACTTCCTGCATCGCCAGCAGAGATCTGCCGGAGTGTCAGATGAAGAGCTGATCAGAACTGCTGTCAGGTCAATGGGGCTTTCTGAGCTGAAGCCTTTCAGGCCTGAAGAGAAGATCATAGAGTATATACTGAGGGACAGGAGCAGGAAGAAGCTGGTTGACCTGTCACTCTCAGCATTTACATGGGAGACTTCTTCCGAATCACCTGCACCGGGAGGCGGCTCTGTCTCTGCAGCCATGGGTGCCCTTGGCGCTGCGCTGGGAACGATGGTTGCCAACCTCTCCTCACACAAAAGAGGGTGGGATGACCGCTGGAATGAGTTTGCCTCCTGGGCTGAAAAGGGGGTGGAGATGCAGAAGCGGCTGCTTGCCCTGGTGGATGAGGATACTGAAGCTTATAACGGGATTGTGAAGGCCTTCGGGATGCCGAAGAAGAGTGAGGAGGAGAAAGCTGCCAGGGATGCGGCGGTAGAGGCAGCAACACTCCATGCTTCAGTTGTTCCACTGACGGTCATGAAGGAAGCATTCAAGGTCTTTGAACTGTTACGGGAGATGATCGTAAATGGCAATCCGAACTCAGTCACTGACGGAGCTGTGGGGGTGCTTGCCGTCAGGGCATGTATAAGAGGCGCCTTCCTGAATGTCAGGATCAATGTAAAGGAATTAAAGGACAGGGCTAAAGCGGCTGAGCTGGTTTCTGAAGCCAGTGAAATAGATAGGGCTGCAGCCTCAATGGAAGAAGAGGTAATACCCCGGGTAATAAAAGAGCTTGCCATTGAAGGGGAAATCCTGGAATAACTCCGGGAATCTAAATTAACATTGAGTTTTGGGCAGGCTTTCCTGAAAGAGTCTGCTGCCTGTCAAGGATAAAAGATGAGATCATTGCATCTGCTTCTTTACATCTGGCAATATGTAGTGTCTTGATTTGATCCATGGATTTCTCTCTTGCCAGAGTAAAAAGACCTGCAGATTTTGAAAATCAGGAAATGTTCTTATTTTTGTACTAGAGACCTTTTAAAACTAAACCTATTATTAACCTTAACTGATTAATGTATGAAAAAGATTCTAATGATTTTTGTACTGGTTCTGACTACAACAATTATTGTGTTTGGGCAGGCTGTACAGATTTCGGGTATTGTTACAAGCCAGGAAGATGGCTTGGGTATTCCCGGAGTATCAGTCACAGTCAAGGGCACCACTATTGGTGTTTTGACTGCAGCTGATGGGGCATACAGCCTGTCAGTGCCCCCGGGGTCCAATACTCTTGTTTTCAGCTTTATTGGAATGAAGAAGACAGAGGTTGAGATTCAGGGGAGAACCAGAATTGATGTCGTGCTTCAACCTGACCTGATTGCTATGGATGAAGTGGTTGTGATTGGATATGGGACCGCGAGGAGAGGCTCATATACGGGATCAGCGGCCCAGATCGAAAGCAAAAAGATTGAAACCAGGCCCATTACGGACGTTTCACAGGCTATCGAGGGTACCAATCCAGGTATCCAGGTTACATCAGCCAGCGGTCAGCCAGGATCGGGACAGTCTATCCGTATCCGCGGGTTCGGATCAGTATCAGCATCCAATGACCCGTTGTATATAGTTGATGGAGTTCCCTATGCGTTGTCAATAAGCAACCTTAATCCCAATGACATTGAGAGCATATCAATTCTGAAGGATGCTGCTTCATCTGCTATTTATGGTAACAGGGCTGCCAACGGAGTGGTACTTATCACCACAAAACGCGGTAGCAGGGACAGGACATCCATCCAGTTCACTGTTTCGCAGGGTTTGAGCACGCGCTCCATACCTGAATATGAGAGGGTCAGCCCCCTTGATTACTACCAGCTGATGTGGGAGTCGCACTATTTCAGCCAGGTATATGCGTCAACTCCTGTTGATCCGGCTATCGCTGCACAGAATGCGACCAACGGACTGATCAAAAATATTGGTTACAACATCACCACTGTCGCGGACAATGCAATAGTAGGGACTGACGGTAAGCTGAATACATCTGCGAAGATACTCGGTGATTATGCCAAGGACCTTAACTGGCAGGATCCTATTATGAGAACAGGGCACCGTGGTGACTATGGCATTACTTTCAACGGAGGCACTGATAAGAGTGACTATTATGTATCCATAGGCTACCTGAATGACAAGGGTTATGTCCTGAAATCAGATTATGAACGTTATACCGGAAGAGTGAATATCAACACCCAGCCCAGGAAGTGGATAAGAACCGGATTGAATATCTCGGGGACAATGACAGAGTCAAATGTTGCGTCTCAGGGAGGAACAGCCTATGTGAACCCGTTCTTCTTCACAAGGAATATGGGTCCTATATATCCGGTCTATCAACATAATCCGTCCACTGGTGAATATCTTATTGACCCGGTAACAAATGATTGGCTCTTTGACCTTGGCAACGTTCCCGGACTGCCAGTAAGGCCAGGTGGTGCCAGTGTAGGAAGGCATGTTGTTGCAGAGACACTGTGGAATGATGACCTGTATAAGAGAAATGTGCTCGGCGCCAGGACTTATGTAGATATATTTTTCCTGAAGGATTTTAAATTCACCATCAACCTCAGTTCTGATGTCAATGCATATAATGGCGGATCATTTGAAAACAAAACCGTTGGTGACGGAGCACCGGCCGGTCGTGGTGACAGGGTTAATACACTAACAACAATATATAACATAAACCAGCTGCTTAATTACAGCAAGACATTCGGGGTGCAATCAGTCGAGTTGCTCCTGGGTCATGAGAGTTATGACTATACATACAATTATCTGAGAGGTTTCCGCCAGGGACTTATTGTTGACGGCAACACTGAACTGATCAACTTTACCACGACTAACTCGCTGACCTCCTACACTGACAAATACCGGAGCGAAGGTTATTTCAGCCGTCTGAATTACAATTTCGGTGAAAAGTACTTCTTCTCGGCTTCTTTCCGTCGTGACGGTTCATCGAGTTTCTACAAGGATAACCGCTGGGGTAACTTCTGGTCTGTTAGTGCAGCCTGGCGTCTTGATGCTGAGGATTTCATAAAAGCAATGCCCTGGATTGATATGGCCAAACTGAGGGCTTCGTATGGTGAGACAGGAAATGATTCAGGTATAGGTTATTATGCCTGGCAGGCTCTTTATAACCTCGGGAGGAATAATGCTGATGAGCCCGGATTTCAGCAGGCATCGTTGTCTAATATTGATCTGACATGGGAATCAAATAATTCGGTTGACGTTGCACTTGAGTTTGGGCTGTTTAAGAGAATAACCGGATCGCTGGAGTTCTACCACAGGATTTCTTCAAATCTTCTCTTTTCTGTACCTCTCCCTTCCTCAAGCGGTTTGACAAGTATATCCAGGAATGTCGGCACCATGTATAATCAGGGTATTGAGTTCCGTTTGGGAGTTGATGCCGTCAAGAGGGGTGATTTTAACTGGAATATTGATGTCAACATGTCAACTGTGAAGAACGAGATAACCAAGCTGCCGCAGGAAGAGATCATACAGGGAACCAAGAAACTGATGGTCGGTCATTCAATATATGATTTCTGGCTTCGTGACTGGTATGGCGTTGATCCGTCAGATGGCTCGGCTCTTTATGATGCAGATGTCAAGGACTTTGCAACACAGGAATCAAACCTGAGGATCGTCAATGGGACTGACACTGTGACTATAAGTCATAATAATGCAAAGTATCATTACGCAGGAACCTCAATTCCTGATCTGATGGGAGGTATTACAAATACTTTCACATATAAGGGAATTTCATTGTCTGTACTTTCAACGTTCCAGCTCGGCGGACAGATCTATGATGGCTCCTATGCATCACTGATGCATTCAGGCACATATGGCACAGCACAGCATGTCGACATTCTCAAACGCTGGCAGAAGCCGGGTGATATAACCGATGTGCCGAGGCTTGATAACAAGCAAACATCAGTATTTGGTGCGCAGTCTGACCGTTTCCTGGTTAGCGCATCATATTTCAGCATCAGATCGGTAACTCTCAGTTATAACCTTCCCGTGAATCTGACACAGAGCATTGGCGTGAATAATGCAAGGGTATGGCTTAGTGGCGAAAACCTTCTTCTTCTGAACGCCAGAAAAGGCCTTGATCCGCAGTATTCGTTCGCCGGTACCACTAACCACGTTTACACACCATCAAGGATCATTACAGCAGGAATTAGTGTAACACTCTAAATAAATAGGAGAATATGAAACGCGCAAAATACAATATTCTTATAATGGCTGCACTTGCCATTTTACTGGGCTCGTGCGAGAAGTCTTATCTTGACACCGTTCCTACTGACCAGGTGTCATCAGAATCGGCATTTACCACCACTACCAATGCCATGCAGGCCCTTAACGGAATACACCGTATGATGTTCCAGCAGCATAACAGCAGGCAGGATCAGTCAGGTGAAGGCGGAATCAATATTTACCGCGACATGATGGGTGAAGACCTGGTCTGTACTGCAGCAGGTAACGGATGGCATAACAACGTCTACAAGTGGCTTGATCACAGAAATATACAATCAACTGCAGATTATGCGCCATGGTATCTCTATTACAGGTTTACTGCCAATGCCAATATGATAATAAACAATATTGACAATGCTGTCGGGCCTGAAGCAGAAAAGAACATAATAAAAGGACAGGCGCTGGTTTACAGGGCATGGAGCCACTTTAACCTGGTACAGCTTTATGCGAAGAGATACGTCAAAGGTGCACAGAATACCCAGCTTGGTGTACCGCTTATGCTTACGAATAACATTGATGGTCAGCCGCGCAATACTGTTGAAGAAGTTTATGCACAGGTGCTCACTGACCTTGATGAGGCCATTGTCCTGCTTCAGGACTATAACAGGGCCAACAAGTCTCATATGAATGCCGCTGTGGCCAAGGGCATCAAAGCACGCGTTGCGCTTGCAAAACAGGATTATGTTAACGCTGCTGCATGGGCAGCAGACGCCAGGGCAGGACTGCCACTTATGTCAACTGCACAGTATACGACTGGTTTTAATGATTATACCAATCCGGAATGGATGTGGGGCAGTCATGTCATTCCTGATCAGACGACATATTTCTACTCATTCTTTGCCTATATGTCAAGAAACTTCAGCTCAACAAACATCAGAGGCAATCCAAAGGCCATCAATAGCTTGCTTTATGATAACCCGATCTTTACAGACACTGATGTCAGAAAGGCTAATTTCGATCCCACAGGGCAGCATGCTACTCTGAATCCTCCCCTTCCTTCTAACTTTACGAGATTTCCTTATACCAACCAGAAGTTTCTTGCAGCTGGTGGAGCTGACAGCCGTGGTGATGTGGTTTATATGAGAGTGGCTGAGATGTATCTGATTGAGGCAGAGGCTTACGCACGAATGGGCGGACATGATGACGAAGCCTTGGCTGCTCTTAATACCTTGAGAGAGGCACGTGAGACTGTACCGGGAAATTACGTTCCATCAATCAACACGGGCCAGGATCTCATAGACGAGATCATGCTGAACAGAAGACTTGAGTTGTGGGGCGAGGGATTCCGCTTTACCGATCTCAAGCGTCTGGACCAGGCTCTTGACAGAACTGGTGCAAACCATCAGATCAATCTTTGCGTTGAAATGACCATACCAGCCGGTGATACCAGATGGCAATGGCTGATACCAAAGCAGGAGATGGATGCCAACCCGGAAATGGTTCAGAATGAACTATAGACATTTCAGGTAATATTGCTTTTTACAAAAAGAGTTCTGTTTTGCAGGACTCTTTTTTATTTCCACCAGCCGAAGCGTCGCCTGACGTCCATACTCTTCTACAGCCTCAGCATCCTGATCCTCCTTTGCATCAAATGCTTCTCTAATAGGAATATGTCTTTACAGAAGGGGCAGAGGCAGACTTTTCGCCGGACTCCAGGAGGAGACCTTCTGAGTCAGGGTCCCTCCGTGCCATTTAGTATGTCTTGATTTGATCCATGGATTTCTCTCCTGTCAGGGTAAAAAAATCCTACAAATGTTGGAAATTAAGAAATATTGTTATTTTTGCCCTCGTGAGCCATTTCACGAAAACCCTATTAACCTAAACAATCAAAGTATGAAAAAGATCTTTTTGTTTTTTTCATTGCTGCTGATGACATGCTCTCTTGTCATGGGGCAGACTACGCTTGTCACTGGAAAGGTCACCAGTTCTGATGACGGAACAGAACTGCCTGGCGTCTTTGTGACAGTAAAGGGAACTACCCTTGGGACTATTACAGGATCTGACGGATCTTACGCCATTCAGGTACCTGCTTCGGCCCGGGCTCTGGTGTTCAGCTTTGTCGGTTATGTGACCCAGGAGCAACCATTTTCCGGCCAGAACAGAATAGATGTTGTTTTGCAGCAGGACGTTTTCAACGTTGACGAGGTCATAGTTGTGGCATACGGTACTGCTCAGAAGCGTGACGTAGCAGGAGCCATTTCAACAGTTAGCGGAGGTGACATCGCCAAGATGAACCTGCAGAGCTTTGACCAGGCTCTCGCCGGTAAGGCTGCAGGTGTATCGATCACGCTCCCCAACGGTGTACTCAACAACCCGCCTGTTATCCGTATCAGGGGGTTCAACTCAATCACCTCAAGCTCCAACCCTCTGGTAGTTGTTGACGGAGTTCCCGTCTTCACCGGAAACATCGGGGGTACTGCTATCCAGAACTCACTGGCTGACATCAACCCGGCAGATATCCAGTCGATGGAGATCCTCAAGGATGCTTCTGCGACAGCTCTTTACGGCTCAAGGGCTGCCAACGGTGTGATCCTCATAACAACCAAGCGTGGCGGCGGCGCCAAAACAAAGGTTACCTATGACGGATTTGCAGGCTGGACAGAGCCTTACAGGTTGTTTGACATGATGAATGCCGAGCAGTATCTGGCACATAAAAACCTTGCATATACCAATGCCGGTTCAGGTGCTCCACTGCACTCGGTCAACGGTCCTGACGGCAAACCCATTGACACCAACTGGGCTGATTATATTTACCGGAAGGGTGCGCAGCACAGCCATGCCATAACTGTTTCAGGGTCGTCTCCTACAACTTCCTATTACCTTTCAGTTGGTTACACTGATCAGGATGGTATGGTAAAGAAAAACTTCTATAACAGGAAGAATGCCAGGATGAACATTGACCACAAGATTTTCAAGAACCTGTCAATAGGTGCCAACGTTGCATATACGAACGGTTACACTGAGTCACCCAATACCGGTTCAAGCTTTGCCACGGCAGGTGCAGCACGTCTTGCATTCGTGCTTCCCCCGATCATTGCACCCTTCCTGAATGACGGCTCATATAACCTCTATGCGTCAGGTATAGGCGGAATGGGTACAGGTCTGGCAGCAGGTCTTGGTTACCACAACCCCGGACAGATATTCGAGACCAACAAACACACTACAGAGTCTGACCGGTTACTTGCAACACTCACTGCCACCTTTCAGCCTGTCAAGGGTTTAATTCTGAAGACTGTTTACGGTATGGACAACCTGGCCAGGGAAACAACCACATTCTGGCATCCGATCGGAGGTGACGGATACAACTATAATGGATACGCCTATAACTGGACCGGTAAGGACAAGAGGTGGACCTGGACCAACACTGCCAATTACAACTTAACATTGATGGAGAGACTCAATTTCAGCATTCTTGCAGGTCTTGAGCAGCAGCGTACAGTGGGACGCAGCTGGAACGCTACCAAGACAGGTGTCTCCGACCCGTTCTTTACCACCTTTGCAGGCTCTTGGACCACAGCCTATGGTATTCCCGGCGGTGGTTACGGGGAAAACTTCTACGAATCATATTTTGGCCGTGTTACAGCCAACTGGGATAAGAAATATTACCTTGAAGGCAGCTTCCGCAGAGACGGTTACAGCGGTCTCGCGAAGGATAACAAGTGGGGTAACTTCGGCGGGGTTTCATTCATGTGGAACATTTCAAACGAAGGCTTCATAGCCAATTCGGGCCTGAATGATATTTTCTCTGATATGAGGCTTAAGCTGAGCTACGGTCGTGTGGGGAATATGTTCGGTATCGGGAACTACAGTTCACTCTTCCTCTACAGTGCCAGCCTTTATGGTGCTGAGCCAACCCTTTATTTCTCACAGGCAGGTAATGCTGACCTGAAGTGGGAGACCAGTGACAAGTATGATGTCGGTCTCAGCTTTGGCCTGCTGAATGACAGGTTGCAGGCTGATCTTAACTACTTCTATAATGATATAAACAATCTTATCCTGAATGTTCCCCAGGCACCTTCAAAGGGTATACCTGGCAACTCGATACCTGCAAACGTCGGATCAATGTTCAACAAGGGATTTGAGTTTTCTCTTACCAGTTACAATATAACCAGAACTAATTTCAACTGGACTACCAGTTTCAACTTTACGGCTTTAAAGAATGAAGTAACTGAGCTTGCTCCCGGAGTTGATGAGATAAGAACCTCGACAGCTGATCTCGAAACAACCAACATCACTGTTGTAGGTCTTCCTGTAGGTAACCTTCTCGCAGTTGAAACCCGTGGTGTTGACCCGCAGACAGGAAGAAGAGTCTATGTTAATGCCGATGGCAAGGAGGTTCTTTATGATCACTCAGCCCCGGCCGGAGAAAGATGGACCTTCCGTTCAGACGGTCAGATAGCTCCAGCAGTGAACACTGCATCTGACGCTGTTCCTTTTGCTTCACCACTGCCGAAGTTCTATGGTGGTATTGACAATAATCTCGAGTTCAAAGGCTTTGATGTTTCTCTCAACCTTACCTATGCTTTGGGTTTCTATATCTATTCAGGATCAAAGGCAGGCATGAGAGACCAGAGGTGGTGGAACAACTCGGTGGAGGTATATGAAACAGCATGGAAAAAGCCTGGTGACATCACAAATATTCCGAAGCCTGTCATGGGTGACAATATCTCCAACGGATCATCATTTCCTATCTCTGAGAATATAGAGAAGGGTGACTATATGAAAGTCAGGAGCATTTCAGCGGGATACACATTCAAGAATGTTCTTCCTGGCGTGATTAATATTGAAAGTATCAGAGTTTACGGTCAGGTATTCAATGCATTAGTGTTTACAAAGTACTCCGGTTCTGACCCAGAGGTTTCAACAAACACTGATTCCAACCTTGCACCGGGTGTTGACAGGAACACTGCTCCCCAGGCAAGGACATATACCTTTGGAGTGAACGTGTCATTTTAACCAATTAATTTAGAATCAGATATGAAAAAAATAATCAAGGGCTCAATAATATTGGCATTAGTATTGTTGATTTCCGGTTGTGTCAAGGATGAATGGATGAATCCGGCACCGATAACCTCACTTTCTGATCTTACCGTGTTTGAATCCAAGGATAGAATTGCGAATCAGGTTAACGGTATGTATGCCTCTCTCAAGAATGGCTGGCACCTTGGTGGTCGTTTCCTTGCTTACAATGACCTCAGATGTGACAACTTTCTGCCCAACAGTTCCAACCTTGTAACACTGTACGCTACATGGAACCATTCAGTCATTAGTTCCACGAACGAGGTTCAGAACTTCTGGAACAACACCTATCAGACGGTAAACGTAGTCAACGTCTTCCTTGAAGGCCTGACAAACGCATGGGATGAAGGCAAGCTTTCCGGAGTTATCAGTCAGGCAGAATATGATCAGTACAGGAGTGAAGCACTCACCATCAGGGCTTTCTGTTACTTTGACCTGTTGCAGATGTATTCCAAGCCTTATCACATGGGCAATGGTGCAAACCGCGGTATTCCCCTGAGGCTTAAAGCCAACAAATCAGCAGCAGACAATGATTTGGCACCCAGCCAGGTATCAGAAGTCTACACGCAGATTCTGAAGGACCTCAATGACGCTGAAGGAATGGCAATCTCAGATTATGGCAACGGACATCTGAACATAACTAGGATCCACAAGAACACAATAATTGCGTTCAAGACAAGGGTTTATCTGCACATGCACAACTGGGGCGCAGTTGTAAGTGAGTCAGCCAAGATTGTTCCTGCCGCTGCTCCTTTCGATGCCACCTCAGGTGTCAGCAATGCACTTGTTGCTGACTACGCAAGCATCTTTGCATCACCTCATTCAACCAAGGAGTCTGTTTTCTCATTGCCTCATACGACGGCTAACAACGCCGGAACACAGAACCACCTGGCTCACTATTTTGATCCGGAATCCGGAGAGTCTTACTACCTTGTGACAGGCGATGGCTCACTCTATAATGCTATGGATGATACCGATGCAAGGAAGATCATGATCAGGGTTAATGCAAGTGATGGACAACCATATATTTCCAAATATACTGATACGGGTACAAGGTCTGACTATGTGCCGGTGATCAGATGGGCTGAGGTGTTGCTTAATCGTGCTGAAGGAATCGTTCGCGACGGGGGCAGCGTCACACAGGCAGCAATTGACCTGCTCAATGCTGTAAGAGTACGCTCCTTTGAGACCGGCGCATACGATATTGCTGATTTTGCCTCTGCTGATGAATTCTATACCGCTATTTTGCAGGAGAGAAATATTGAGTTTCTTGGAGAAGGTCTCCGCAACATGGACCTTTTGAGACTGGGGTTGACAATACCGGGTAAAGGAAGTGCAGGATTCGGTACGGTTGGAGCTGTTCCTTCCACATCACAGGCATATATCTGGCCTGTTCCTGACAGTGAAAGAAGCTATAACAAGCTGATGACACCATAATAACAGATTACGTGAATAAACGGGAGTGCCTTCCCTTCAAGGGGCACTCACCCGTTTATCAGATTATAATTTGCCGCTCCCGGAAGGGAGCGGCTTTTATTATGTGTGCCCGGCATGGACAATAGCTGCAGGGTGGAAGGCACAACTGCGCACTTCTCATTCTATTGTCATTGGTTCCGCCTGAACCTGATCCGGTTATTGCGGGTTGACCTGATCTTGTCAGTACGGTGCCTCATGATCATGTAAACAATGATCAGCACCATGATCATGGCACCTATTATTATGAAATCACGCTGCATCATATAGCTGTCTTTACCGCATGTCAATCACCTCAACCCCTTTGTGATCAGCAGGATTGAAGGCAAAATACCCGGCCGGAGGCCGGAACGTAAGGTCATACCTGGCAACCTTCAGGGTAAGGGTAATACCGTCTTTGGTCTTGTACTCGGCTGACCGGAGGTCATGAAGATTCCTGCCAATGGCCAGCCTTATACGCACCAGGTTCAGCCTGACATCTTCAGGGTAGAGATCGATGATCCATTCAGTGGGATTCTGTTCCAGCAGCCTGACCTTATACCCTGTCTCGTACATCGAGAAGAGCATCGAAGGCTTCGACATGAACGAGTCATCAGCCGGATCAGGTTCCGTTACTGTTACCTCTTTAACATCGGGCATGTAATTCCATACTGTCCTGCCGTCGGCCATTATCAGGTTGTCAGGCAGCGTCAGCCTGTAGTTGTCGCCGCTGATCACCACAGTGCCTTCAGTCTCAGTCTCCTGATCCTCCTTTGCATCATATACCAGTATGTTGAAATCTATCTTTACCGAAGGGGCAGAGGCTGCCTTTTTGCTGAATTCCGAAAGGACAGCTACTGCGTCAGGGTCTCTCTGTGCCATGATAGTCAGAGGCAGAAGCGCCAGAAGAAATATTGAGCTTGTCAGTTTCATTTTAAAGGTTTTCCTGCTCAAGTCTCTTCAAAATCTGTTCCAATGTTTGCGGATCCTGAACAATCACCTCGCGTGCCTTGCTTCCTTCGAAGGGCCCGACTATGCCGGCAGCCTCAAGTTGGTCAATAATTCTGCCCGCACGGTTGTATCCCAGTTGCATTCTTCTCTGGATCAGAGAGGTAGATCCCTGCTGATGCTGTACCACCAGCCTGGCTGCCTCCTCAAACAGCGGGTCACGCTTTTTCAGGTCAACCTCGCTGTTGCTGTTTCCAATATCATCATCGCCCACGTATTCAGGCAGATGGAACGCATCAGGATATCCTTGCTGAGAGCCGATAAACTCTGTGACATTTTCAATTTCAGGTGTATCAATAAAGGCACACTGCACCCTTATGGGTTCTCCTCCCTGTGATATGAGAGCATCACCACGGCCTACCAGCCGGTCAGCTCCGGTGGTGTCAAGGATGGTACGGGAGTCGACCCCGGAAAATACCCTGAAGGCTATTCGCGAAGGGAAGTTGGCTTTGATAAAACCGGTAATAATGCTTACTGAAGGCCTCTGGGTTGAGATGATAAGATGGATACCCACTGCCCTTGAGAGCTGTGCAAGCCTCCCGATAGGAGCCTCCACTTCGCGTCCTGAAGTCATTATCAGGTCAGCAAACTCGTCAATAATAAGCACGATGTATGGCATGAAGTCATGTCCTTTTTCAGGATTGAGCCGGCGTTCAATGAACTTGTCATTGTATTCCTTTATATTCCTTGTCTGTGACAGTTTCAGCAGCTCCAGGCGGTGATCCATCAGTATGCAAAGTGAATTGAGAGTATTGATCACCTTCCTGGTGTCAGTGACAATGGCATCTTCCTCATCGGGAAGCTTTGCAAGGAAGTGCCGTTCGATCTTCGCGTAGAGCGGGAGTTCGACCCGTTTGGGGTCGATGAGCACCAGTTTCAGTTCAGCCGGGTGCTTCTTGTATAGCAGCGAGGTGATGATTGCATTCAGTCCCACTGATTTGCCCTGTCCTGTGGCGCCTGCCACGAGGAGGTGAGGCATCTTCGTGAGATCAATGATATAGGGGTCATTTGTGATAGTTCGTCCCATGGCAAGCGGCAGTTCGAACTTAGTGTCAATGAATTCACGCGATGCAATCAGCCCTTTCATCGATACCGTTTCAGGTTTCTTGTTGGGTACTTCTATGCCCACGGTGCCGCGTCCGGGGATAGGGGCAATGATCCTGATTCCCAGAGCCGAGAGGCTCAGGGCTATGTCATTATCAAGCGACTTGATGCGGTGTATCTTGACACCCCTGTCGGGAACCACCTCGTACAGTGTCACGGTAGGCCCCACTGTTGCCGATATCTGCCTGATGGTGATCTTGTGGTCAGCGAGTGTTTTGAGGATTATCTCCTTGTTGGCATTCACCTCGTCATTGGTGGTGGCTCCCGGGCTCCGGTAATCACGAAGCAGCGCCAGGGTTGGAAATTTGTAGTTCGACAGCGAGAGCCTCGGGTCAAAGGGTGGAAGATCATTCACTGAATCCTCCCCGAACGGTTCAAGGGTGACGGGCTTCTTATTCCGGTCAATTACATTCACAATAGGTTTGTTTTCAACAGCAACCACCGGCGGTTTGTAGAAGTCATCAATCTCCTCAGTCTCCTCCTCATCTGCCCTGAGGGGTTCCTGTTCAACAGACGGGTAATTCTCTTCGGGGGCAATCGTGACTTTATCCGTTACCACATCCTTCTTCCGTCCCTCGGCGTTGAGCACTGAAGCGCCTGCCTTTGCCACCGTGGCGATAGGCTGCCTGAAAGTCTGGGGGCTGACATGCAGGGCAAAGATGAGGTAGGCAATTGCAACAACCAGCAAAAGCGCACCTGTCCCTACTTTCCCCAGTCCGTCATTCAGGTAGTTGGCGATCATATAGCCAAATTTTCCGCCGGGTCCGGCGCCGAGGAAGGTTGATTGTCCTGCAAAGTAGCCAAGGATTACTGAAACGAGAACTGCTGCCAGAAGGAAACGGAGTACATTCTTCCAGAGCCTGAAGTATTTTACTCTCAGAAGTGCCAGTCCGAATGCGCCGATGACAAGCGGAAAGAAGAAGGAACCAAGTCCGAAACCGTTGAACATAAAGTAATATCCCAGCCTGAAGCCGACCTTCCCTCCCCAGTTCCTGTAGGCAAAGGATTTGTCGTCAGGCTGCATGCTGAGTGAATCCTGGTCTGCATTGCCCGTAAGTACATACGAAATAAATACCACCAGGAGGTAGAGTGCAAAAACCAGGAGCACCAGTCCTACTATGAACCTCAGATTTTCCCCTGACTGATTGCCGGCAGAAGTTCTTTTCTGTGATGATGAACTGTTTCCTCTTTTCTTCTTGCCCATCGTACGATGAAATTATTGCGTCCTTGAGACGGCGGTCTGTTCAACGAATAGCAAAGGTAAGAAAATTGACTGACGCAAAGAGTCTCTTTAAAATGAAATCATTTTCATAATAAGTGTATCGAGGTACTTTGCAGAGACCTTGCGATAGTTGTTTTTCCTCTGGAATTCCTTGTCATGGATCTGCTTTGCCAGCACCTCATCAGCCGTAAACTGCAGTTCGGCGTCGCCAATAATATAGAAGAAATCCATAAGCACACCGTCAACCTCTCTGTATGGGGTCATCCTGTTAGGATTCTCCGCTTTTATTTCGGTTGTGTACCAGATATATCTCGATGCTTTTTTATCAGGCATCTCCACCCTGGCCTGTCTGCAGTTAAAGCCACAGATCAATGTTTTCCTCCCGGTATCATGGACAGTTATACCCTCCATTGAACCGAAACCGGGTTGCATATCCCTGTAGTTTCCCGGAAAGTAGTACTTGAATGACAGGATGTTAAGGTATGTGTCGTAAATGTTTTCTTTCGGGTTGACCACCGTTGTTACTCCGATGTTGCCAATCGGAGCTTTGAGTCTGGTACTGATCAGGTCATTCCTGAAGGCTATCACCAGTTCCTTCGGGAGGAGATCTGAAGAGATAGAGGATGGGTTTTTGACATACCTGACATTATAGTATATCTCCCCCTCTCTCATGTTCCTGTACTTATTGTCGCCCTTGCATGAGGCAAGCAATAAGGAGGACAAGATAACCGTGATCAGGAAGAGGGGGTTGTACTTCACGCTATACTATTTGGCTGTAAAAGTAGTAAAAATGAAAAACTCAACCTCCACGACCGGCCTCGTGGTATTATAATAACTGAGATATGGCCGGAATAATATTTGGCATGTTTAAATTTCATTTAAAATTTTAGCTTTGCTACCTCAATGTCGATTAAAATATATGAGCAAAAAACTTGCGGTTATAGCCCTGGGAGGGAATGCGCTACTCAGAGGCAATCAGGTGGGAACCATTGAAGAACAGGAGCAGAACACCACTGATACACTGGAGAACCTGATATTTCTCCTGAGGGAGGGATATGACCTGGTAATAACACACGGGAATGGCCCGCAGGTGGGAAACATACTGATGCAGAACGATGCTGGTGAGCAGATGTACGGTATCCCCCAGATGCCCCTCGATATATGTGTTGCTGATACCGAGGGCGGGGTAGGATATATGATCGAGCGGATGTTCAGGAACGTGCTGAACAGGCACGGCATAAACAAGAATGTGGTTTGTCTTATCACCACGGTGGTGGTTGACAAGGATGACCCTGCCTTCAATGATCCGCAGAAGAGGGTAGGCGAGATTTACACCAGGGAGCATGCAGAGGAACTTGCAAAAGCGAAGGGCTGGATTTTCAAGGAAGAGGTCAAGGCCCATGGCGGGTTCCGCAGGGTGGTTCCCTCACCCAGGCCGATGTGCATAATGAACCATGATCTGATCGGAGAGCTTGCACGGAAGGGAAACATAGTCATAGCTTCTGGCGGAGGCGGAGTGCCGGTATATATTGATGAAAACAACGATATCAGGCGGGCTGAGGTAGTGATTGACAAGGACCTTGCATCATCACTGCTTGCATCTAGGATTGGTGCGGACGAGTTTTACATTCTGACAGATATTCCATATGTATACATCAACTACAAGAAGCCTGACCAGGAGATCAGGAAGCTCCTTGATTACAAGGATGCAATGAAGTACCTCAATGAGGGGCAATTTGCCAAGGGCAGCATGGCACCGAAGGTTGAAGCCTGTCTGAATTTTGTGAAGTCGGGTGGCAGCCAATGCGTCATCACGGAGGCCTTCAAACTGGAAGACAGGAGCTATGGGACCAGGATAACGATGGAGTATGATCAGGCAGCAGGCAGTAGTGATGAGAATAACAGCCATTATGGCTTATAACATTGCAGATATGTGATTTGTGGGCATTGGTTTTGCCCGTAGAGTAAAACATTATAAAACCATAAAGTCCTGAGATATCATGGCATACAATTTACATAACCGCAGCTTTCTGAAACTGCTTGATTTCACACCGGAAGAGATACAATTTCTTCTCGATCTTTCATTTGACCTCAAGAAGGCGAAATATGCCGGAACCGAACAGATGAGGCTCAAAGGAAAAAAAATAGCTCTCATTTTTGAGAAAACATCTACCCGTACCCGCTGCGCCTTTGAGTCGGCCGCATTCGATCAGGGTGCACATGTAACCTACCTGGGTCCTTCAGGATCACAGATTGGCCACAAGGAATCAATGAAGGATACGGCAAGGGTACTGGGGCGCATGTACGATGGTATTGAATACCGCGGTTATGGACAGAAGATTGTCGAGGAACTTGCTGCACATGCCGGCGTTCCGGTATGGAACGGCCTCACCGATGAGTTCCATCCCACACAGGTTCTGGCTGATTTCATGACCATGCTGGAGCACAGCGACAAACCCCTTAACAAGATCAGCTTTTGTTATCTCGGTGATGCCCGGAACAATATGGGAAACTCGCTGATGGCAGGGGCTGCAAAAATGGGAATGGATTTCAGGTCAGCTGCTCCCAGGGCCTGCCAGCCTGCAGATGACCTCGTGAAGAAATGCCGTGAAATAGCCGCTGAAACAGGTGCGAAGATCACCCTGACTGAAGATGTGGCTGAGGCTGTCAGAGGTGTTGATTTTCTTTACACTGACGTATGGGTATCCATGGGTGAGCCTGACTCCGTGTGGGAGGAGAGAATAGGTCTGTTGAAGCCATACCAGGTCAACAGTGAGGTAATAAGGCTGACAGGAAACCCCAATGTCAAGTTCCTTCACTGCCTTCCGGCCTTCCATAACAGGGAGACGAAGGTGGGCGAAGAGATATACAAGAAATATGGTCTTGACGGAATGGAGGTGACGGAGAAGGTATTCGAATCAAGTCACTCAATAGTATTTGACGAAGCCGAAAACCGCATGCATACTATCAAAGCGGTGATGGTGGCTACTCTGGGTGAGTAGAAAGGCAGCAGTGCCGGGGGCAAGCAGAAAAGCAGCAGTGCCGGGGGCAAGCAGAAAGGCAGCAGTGCCGGGGGCAAGCAGAAAGGCAGCAGTGCCGGGGCATGCAGAAAGCAGCAGTGCCGGGGCATGCAGAAAGCAGCAGTGCCGGATTGCAGACCGGCATTCTATATCACCAGCGCCCTGATGAAATAGAATGTCATCAGCAGCGCTGCTGCCAGCTTGAGGCCTACCCCGGTGAGGAAGCCCAGGAGGCTGCCGAATCCTGCTTTTAGGGCATACCTGATGTCATCCTTGAATATCAGCTCTCCAACCACGGCCCCTATAAAGGGACCAATGATTATTCCTACAGGCCCAAGAAAGAGCCCGATGATCAACCCGACGGTGGCACCACGCATCCCATATTTGGAGCCACCGAATTGCCGCGTACCCCAGATTGGCACCACGTAGTCTATCACGGTAACCACAATTGCAACCACGCCGAGAATGATGAACAGGTTTTTGCTTATTTCAGCGAAACTGGTAAAGTGAAGGACAACCAGGCCGAGATAGGTCAGCGGCGGACCAGGCAGGACGGGGAGGAGGCAGCCTGCAATGCCAAGTATCATAAGAATGATGGCTAACGCCAGAAGCAGATAATCCATATGAAGTCGGGTTTCAGTAAATTAAGCAGGGCACGGTTACCTTGTACCCAGTTCGTCAAAATCGACATCCGAGAATTCCGTTGCTGCCACTCCGGTTACAGTCTCCCCGCAATCTTCCGTCTCAGGTGAAGCGTGGGTGGAAACTGCAGTACCATTGTCTGCAAAGGTGATAGCCTCGTGAAGCCCCTCAGAGAACTTCTCAAAATCCTCCTTATAGAGAAAAATTTTGTGTTTCTCATAAAACATCTTGCCCTCTTTCCCCGGTCTCTTTTTGCTCTCGGTGATTGTCAGATAGAGATCCTCATGACGCGTTGACTTCACATCAAAAAAGTATGTCCTCTTGCCTGCCCTGACAACTTTTGTAAACACCTCCTCTTTTTCACTTTTCTCATTCTGACCTTCAATTCTTCCTTTTTCGTCTTCCATAAGTAGCGAATGTTTTAGGGTTTCAATCGGTTAGCATGGTCAAATGTAACAATTATTTTTTCAACTCAAAGTAGGACTGACAAAATGTAATACTTTTTTGGCCCGGGGGTGGCGTGCTATGCTGATTTTTTTAACTTTGCTGCCTGAAAAAATGTTCTTTAAGTGATAAGCAGAAGACAACTCAGGATCAAGGCGCTGACTGTGCTATATTCCTGCAACAGGAAAGAGATATCCGATCTCGAAACTGCCGAGCAGGAGCTCATGTTAAGTATCAGGCGAAGCTATGATCTGTATCATTATCTGCTTCTTCTGCTCATCTCCCTCTCTGATCTGGCACGGGAAAAGGTGGCACTATCAGGCATGAAGAAGATTCCCGGGCCGGAAGACATTAATCCAAACAGGAGGTTTGCAGACAACAGGGTTATTGACCAGCTGAGGAAAAACAGGCAGCTTCGCAGCTATTCCGAAGCGACGCCCGCATTGTGGACCCGCAAGGACAAGCTTAACAGCATGAAGGCTCTGAACCGCTGGATTGCGACAAAAGGGCTTTCGTGGAATGACTATCCGGAAGTGGTCAGGATCATCTTCAATGAGATGATACAATGGGAGGTCTACAAGGCTTACATGAGCTCGCTCGAAAACAGTTACAAGGCTGACCTGCGCTTCATCAAAGAGCTGGTAACGAAGTTTTTTCCTGCTTCGCAGGACCTTGAAACCAGTCTCGAGGAGCAGTCAGTCTATTGGAATGACGACCTGCCCTTTGCAGCTTCCATGATACGCAACTCACTGAGCAGGTTCAGGGAAAATGACGAGGGCAGCGCGATATCAATCCCTCCGCTCTTTACCAATGAGGATGATGAAAAATATGTAAAGGAATTGCTCAGAAAGACGATCCTCCACAGTGAGAAAAACAGTGAGCTGATCGATAACCATACCACTAACTGGGAAGTGGAGCGGATTGCCCTGATGGATAAGCTTGTAATGCAATTAGCTATTACTGAACTGGTTGAGTTTCCAGAGGTGCCTGTGAAGGTTACACTGAATGAATATATTGAAATTGCCAAAGAGTACAGCACTGCCAAAAGCAGTACTTTTGTGAACGGAATCCTTGACAAGATCGTTAGGGAGTTGAGAGCAGGCGGAACCATAAACAAGTCCGGCAGAGGGCTCCTTGAAGAATAGAAAAATTAAAGGAATGAAAAATGCTTTGACATATTTGATGGCAGTTCTGGTGACTGCAGCACTTCTGACAGGCGCATGCGGAAGAAACAGGTCAGGGGCCGGCAACATTGCACCTTCAGACACCACGGGCACGGCCGTGCTGACTTTCGCTGCCCCGGAACACAGCTTCGGAACGGTGATGGAAGGAGAGAAGGTGGGATGCATCTTTACATTTACCAATACCGGCGATGCTGACCTTGTTATCAGCTCAGCCTCTGCAAGCTGCGGTTGTACGGTGCCCAAATTTGACAAAAAACCCGTGCCACCAGGCAGATCGGGCACCATAGAGGTGATCTTCGATACATCCGGAAGGGAGGGAGTTCAGACAAAAACTGTTGTAGTTCAGTCAAATGCAGAGAATAATTTAGTTATTTTGCGTATTATTGCCGATGTGACGAAGAGAAGCAGATAACAGATAAATATTAATCGATACAAATAATATCAAACAAAGAGATCACACATGACAACATCAGCATTCATTTATTTGCAGGCAGCTCCTGCTCAGGGAAGTCCAAACATAATGACCAGCCTTCTTCCGCTTATCCTGGTATTTGTGGTTTTTTATTTTTTCATGATAAGGCCGCAGATGAGGAAGCAGAAGGAACTGACAAACTACCGCAATGCAATAGCCAAGGGTGACAGGGTAATAACCACCGGTGGCATTTATGGCAAGGTTGTGGATGTAACTGCCAACGTTGTGACAGTAGAGATTGCCAATGACGTAAAGGTCAGGGTTGACAAGAATGCCATCCTCAAGGATCAGTCAGATGCTGCTGCAAGGCAATAAAACAGTAAGATATAGATTGCAACCATGAATGACAAAAAGGAAAGAACTGCAAGATTTTTGAACAGGGAGCTTCTTGTTTTTGCGATTTTCCTGTTACTTTCCTTTGCATTATGGTATCTTAATGAGCTCAGCAAGGAGTTGCAGGGCTCAATAAATTACCCGGTAAGGTATATCAATCCGCCCAAGGACCGGATTGTGACCGGAAATCTTCCTGACAAGCTCGAGATGGATCTTCGCGGACCAGGTTATTCCATTCTGAAGGTAAAGTTGTCAGGCAGCAGAGCCCCGGTGGTGATTGACTTTACAAAGGTCTCACCGCGAAGGATTCCCGGTCTTTTACCCCGCTACTACCTTGTTACTTCAGGGCTCATGAGCAGTTTCTCAAAACAGTTGCATGCTGATTTTGACATCCTTGCCATCCATCCGGATACGCTCTTTTTTGGTTATGACAAGCTGGTGACGAGAAAGATGCCCGTAATTCCGAATATGAAGGTTGAGCTTGCGGAAGGAAGGAGGGTGATTATTGTAACAGACCCTGACAGCATTACTGTCACAGGGCCCCAGCATGTTCTGGACACCCTTGATGGCATACCTACAAAGTACCGGATATTCAGGCGGATGAATGATAACTTCAGGTCACGGGTTCCGATTGAATGCCCAGAATATCTGCAGACCTCCCAGAAAAGGGTAAATGTGGAGGTGACTGTAATCGGTCGGGCAGTATCATCCCAAAACGGGAATGGCGAGGCTGACCGGCACCAGTCACTCACAGGTGAACGAAGGCCGGGAAGCTAAAAAAGAAGGAGTACTTATGGCAAAACGACTGGGAGTCACAGGCGGAATAGGCAGCGGCAAGACAACCGTATGCAGGATCTTCAGGGTTCTTGGAATACCTGTGTTCGTTGCTGATAATGTTGCGAAGGATGTGATGAATAATGAGCCTGACATCCGTGCAGCGATAAACCTGATAACCGGTAAGGATCTATATACCCATGGAAAACTTAACCGCAAGGAGCTTGCACGGATAATCTTCAGCAAGCCTGATCTTCTCCATAAAGTGAATGCCGCAGTGCATCCGGAGGTGCTTGAACGTTTCAACCGGTGGGCCTCCGCCTCAGCAGCTCCTTATGTTATTATGGAGGCCGCCATACTTTTTGAATCAGGAGCTGATTCACTGGTAGACAGGGTGGTTACAGTTTCTGCACCTGTGGAAGAGCGTATTTCACGGGTAATGGGAAGAAATGAGCTTACACGTGAAGAGGTGATCGGCAGAATCAATAACCAGCTGGAGGATGAGGAGAGAGAGGAACAGTCGTACTATGTCATCAACAACTCTGACAACGAAATGATCATACCGGAGATTCTCAAGATCCATGGGGATATGCTTCGTCTTGCAGAAAAGGAGAGGTGATGGGTAAGTTTGCCAAGTGGATAGGCGGGGGATTGGGATTTGCTATAGGCGGACCGCTGGGAGGGTTGCTGGGTTTTTTCATCGGCGCCCTTTTTGACGGAGCAACAGTCACCTATCAGCAGACCGGAAGCAGACCTGGGACAAGCCGCACCACCCCCGGTGATTTCGGGATGAGTCTCCTGGTGCTGATTGCTGCCGTGATGAAGGCTGACGGAAAGGTTCTGAAGTCAGAACTTGATTATGTCAAAAGGTTCTTCGTCTCCCGGTTCGGAGTAGAAACAGCCCGGGAAGCCCTGCAGATACTCCGTGACCTGCTGAAGCAGGATATACCCATCAGGGATATATGCCTGCAGATAAGGAGAAACATGGACTACCCGTCGAGGCTTCAGCTGATACATATCCTATTTAATATTTCCGCAGCTGACAGCCGGTTCGAGCCTAAGGAGGTCAGTGTCATCAAGTCTATTGCAGACATGCTCGGTATCAGCTCCAGCGATTATGACTCTATACGCAACATGTTCATACCGGCTACTGACTCAGCCTACAGGATTCTTGAGGTTGAACGGACAGCCACTGACGAGGAGCTGAAGAGTGCCTACAGAAAGATGGCCCTGAAACATCATCCTGACAAAGTCAGCCACCTCGGAGAGGATTTCAGAAAGACGGCCGAAGAGAAATTCAAGACTATCAACGAGGCATGGGAGAGAATCAAGAAGGAACGAAATATTGTGTGATAAAAGATTGAAACAGAGTTACTATTATTAACAATTCCGATTATGAACCTGAAAGATATTCTGGCTATTTCCGGTGAAGGTACCCTCTTCAAATTCATTGCCCAGGGTAAAAATGGAGTCATTGTTGAGAACCTTGAGACAGGAAAGCGGTCAACCGCCGGCCCGACGGCCAGGGTAAGTGCACTGGATGAGATTTCAATTTACACAGACAGTGAGGATATACCACTTGGAAAGGTTATGGATATGATCTGGGAAAAGGAGAATGGCGGGCCTGCTATGTCTCACAAAGAGCCTGACGCCGAGCTTAAGAAATATTTCGCGGAGACGCTCCCGGAATATAATCGCGAAAGGGTCTATACCTCGCACATAAGGAAGGTGCTTCACTGGTATAATATACTCCAGGGGCTGAATCTCCTGGTAAAGGAGGAGGAGCCTGCCGGGAAGGAAGAGGGTGAAGGCCAGCCTGTAAGTGAAGAGACGGAAGGAAAGGAGACCGCTGCCAAACCCGAAAAGGAAAAGGTCATCGAAGCAGGCAAGGCAGCAAAAGGCGGAGCAGGTGAGAAAACCGCTCCAAAAAGCCGCAAGGCTCCCGCTGCAAAGGGAGGTGAACCAAAGGCCCCGGGGGAGTAGTGCAATGGTAGTGACAAACTTCGGAGGTGAAGAGGTCGTTTACAGTTATGATGAGTCAAGGATCATTATAGTTCCGGTACCGTATGATGCTACCAGCACATACATAAGGGGTGCCGACAAAGGGCCTTCTGCCATTCTTGAAGCTTCACCGGCACTGGAGTTTTATGACATTGAAACCGGGACCGAGGTATACAGGCACGGAATTCATACCCTGGCCCCGCTGGTGACAGGCAGTGATCCGGAGGAGGTCACCGGGGATGTTTACCGCACCGTCTCGCGCCTCTTCAGCGAGAATCGTTTCCCGGTGGTTCTCGGAGGTAACCATACCGTCAGCATAGGAGCTTTCCGGGCCGCCTCTGAAGCCTTCACAGACCTGGCAATCCTGCAGCTTGATGCTCACTCTGACCTCAGACCGTTTTATGAGGGGTCACACCTTAATCATGCCTGCGTCGCCGCAAGGGCGAAGGAGTATGCGCCACTGGTTCAGGTTGGTATCAGAAGCATGTCAGCAGAGGAACTCCCTTTTGCAGACAGGAGGAGCATCTTCTTTGCCCATGAGCTTTACAGGGATAAGACTCTTTACAACAAGGCGCTGGATCTGCTGCCGGGGAATGTCTACATAACTGTTGACCTCGATGTGTTCGATCCTTCGGTGATGCCGTCGACAGGGACTCCTGAGCCGGGCGGCCCTGACTACCGGGAGATGATGTTCTTCCTGCGTGATGTCTTCATCAAACGTAATGTGGTTGGGTTCGATGTTGTGGAACTCTGTCCTTCGGAATCAAATAAAGCCCCTGATTTCATGGCTGCGAAGGTGGTCTACCAGATGCTGAGCTACAGGTTCAGTGCTCAGCCTGTCAGCAGCTAAAGAGGTTTATCAAACTGTTTGGCCTCCTCCCAGATTTCATTCATCTCATCAAGGGTAAGGTCGTGAAGTGAGAGGTTTTTTGCCAGCGTTTTCTGTTCCAGATAGTTGAATCTTTTCATAAACCTCCTGTTGGTTTTCTCGAGAGCTGATTCAGGGTCTATCTCGTATAGCCTTGCAGCATTTATAAGTGAGAAGAACAGGTCGCCAAGCTCAGACTCAATATTCACTTTTCTTCCGGAGGCTATTGCCTGTTTGAGTTCATCAAGCTCCTCCGTCACCTTGTCCCATATCTGCTCACGCGAGTTCCAGTCAAATCCCACACCTCTTACCTTTTCCTGGATACGGTTGGCTTTTATGGTTGCCGGCAGGGATACAGGCACACCTGAAAGTACGGGTTTGTATTCAGTGTGCTCCGTCATCTTCAGTTTTTCCCAGTTCTCCTCAACTTCGCGTGCTCCCCGTGTTACATTCACATCTCCGAATACATGCGGATGGCGGTATACCAGTTTGTTGTTTATGCCTTCAAGTACATCGCCCATGTCAAAGAGTTCTTTCTCCGATCCGATCTTCGCATAGAATGTCACGTGGAGCATCAGGTCGCCAAGCTCTTTCCTGATACCGTCATTGTCATCCTGCAGAATGGCATCTGCCAGCTCATATGTTTCCTCTATCGTCAGTTTTCTGAGTGTCTGATTGGTCTGTTTCATGTCCCACGGGCATTTTGTCCGGAGCTCATCCATGATATCGAGCAGCCTGGCAAATTCCCTGATAGCTTTTTTTCTCATTTGTTAAAGTTCTTAAAAGAGGCCGTTTGTTTCACGACCCTGGTTCCTTGCTTCAACCCTGACGGCGTCACCGGTATCGACAGAAAAAAGCTGGCACAGGTTTGCCCCGTTGATTGAAAGTTCGAGAAGGTCGAGTGAGTTGAAGCGGGTCACGATCTCCCCGACAGGTTCTTCACGGTAGAACCTGCTTATTTTTTCGGTAAAATAGTTGTTGCTCTTGATCAGAATCCTGTAATCCCTTCCCTCGAAGACTCTGGCGAAGATCTCCCGGGTAATGTTGGTGATAGCGTTGCCGTATGAGTCAATGAAGATAACGCTGCCTATTATCACATCGCGGTCAATTGTAGCTCTCAGCGGTACTTTTTCGGATATGGAGGAGATTCTTTCCCCGAGGCTCTCAGGTGGTTGCCCGTTGACTATGGCCGCGGCGGTGACAGCAAAAAGAGTTATCTCGTCTTCCCTGTCATCATTCCTGAGGCTGATGATCAGGTCAGGTTCGGAATTGAGAATCAGGTTGAACATCCCGTTGTTTGCACCCACAAACCAATGGTTGTGGGCTTTGACCAGAAGGTGTGGGTGCTCTGCAGGTCCCTCGCTGCTGATGAAGATCAGGTGGATGGTACCTTCGGGATAATGGCTGAAGGTGTTTCTTACGACGAAAGCGCCGTGCATTATGTTCAGTGGAGGGATTCCGCCGGCATTGTTCACAATGAGAGCACCGGGGCAGGCGGAGGCAAGTTTCCCCCTGAGTATCCCGTTGAAGAAATCATTCTCCCTCCACTCGGTGGTTAACGTGATAAGCGGCATCCTAAAATTGTTATAGCAAAGATAGTCTTCTGCAAAAAATAAACTTACTTTGCGGAAGAATGGATGCACACAAAAGATCACAGATATAAGAAGCTTAAGGAGAGTCCTTTAGAAAGATTTGGAGAAGAGAATCAGATGACGGAACAGGTAATTTTACTTGACGGTATTGATCCGATGGTCATGTTTGGGCCTGGTAACAGGCTTCTTGATCAGATTCAGGGTTGTTTTCCGAAAGTCAGGCTGATAGCCAGGGGAAATGAGATCAAATGTGTGGGAGAGGCTGACGAGGTTTCCGTTTTCGTCTCGCGCATGAATGCACTAATTGATTATTACAGGCGTTACAACAGGCTTGATGAGGATGATATTGAGCGTCTGATCCTTGATGACGAACACATGCGGTCAGCCTCCAACGGTGATTTCGAGGATGCTCTTATATTTGGCACCAGCGGACGGCCTATCAGGGCACGCACTGTCAACCAGCTTCAGCTGGTGAAGGAGTATGCCGGCAATGACCTGATCATTGCCGAGGGTCCGGCCGGCACCGGGAAGACATACACTGCCATTGCTCTGGCTGTCAGGGCTCTGAAGAACCATGCTGTTAAGAAGATTGTGCTCACCCGTCCTGCCGTTGAGGCAGGAGAACGGCTGGGCTTCCTGCCTGGTGATATGAAAGACAAGCTTGATCCTTATCTCCAGCCTCTCTATGATGCCCTGCATGACATGATACCGTATCGCAAGCTCGAGCAGTGGATAGGGGATGGAACGGTGCAGATTGCACCTCTGGCGTTCATGAGGGGAAGAACACTTGAGAGCAGTTTTGTGATACTTGACGAAGCCCAGAATGCAACCATGAGCCAGCTCAAGATGTTCCTCACAAGAATGGGCGTGAATTCCAAGTTCATCCTTACGGGCGATACCACCCAGATTGACCTCCCGAAACGGAGCGAATCGGGATTACTCCGGGCAATGCACCTCCTGGAAGGTATTGAAGGGATTTCCATTATCCGTTTTGATGAGAGGGATATAGTAAGACACAGGCTTGTCAGGCATATAGTGAGGGCTTATGACAGCGAGGAGAAAAACAGAAAGGAAGAATCGCAGCAATAATTATAACCAATCCATGGCAAAGGCTATTACCGGAACAGATTTCAATTTCCCACGGCAGAAGGGAGTATACCGGGGGAAAGTTCGTGACGTCTATAATATTGATGACAAATACCTCCTGATGGTGGCCACTGACCGTATCTCGGCATTTGACGTTGTGCTGCCTGAGGGCATTCCATACAAGGGACAGGTTCTCAATCAGATAGCAACTATGTTCCTTGAGATGGTGAGTGATATCGTGCCGGTATGGAATATTGCATCTCCGGACCCCAATGTAACTGTCGGGGTAAGGTGCCAGCCATATCCCGTTGAGATGATTGTAAGGGGTTACCTGACGGGAAGTTCATGGAGGCTTTACAGAGCAGGCGGACGGGAGATATGCGGAATTCCTCTTCCGGAAGGGATGAGGGAACACCAGAAGTTCGAAAAACCTCTCATTACGCCTACCACCAAGGCTGAACAGGGGATGCATGATCAGGACATCTCCGCAGAGGCAATCATCAGCAGCGGCCTGGTTCCGGAGGAGGAATACAGGAAGCTTGAGGAGTATTCGATGAAGCTGTTCATGAGAGGCTCGGAAATAGCCGCAAGGCAGGGACTGACGCTTGTTGATACCAAATATGAGTTCGGGAAACGGGACGGGAAAATATATCTTATTGATGAGATCCATACTCCCGACAGTTCAAGATACTTTTATTCAGATGGTTATGAAGAGAGATTTGCCCGTGGCGAACACCAGAGGCAGCTCTCAAAAGAGTTTGTGCGTGAGTGGCTTATGGCAAACGGTTTCCAGGGAAGAAGCGGTGAAAAGGTGCCGCAGATGACACCTGAAATAGTCATGGAGATATCAGACCGTTACATTGAGCTCTATGAAAACATTACCGGCAAGAAATTTGTAAAGGCTGATATGGAAGATCCCCTCAGAAGGATAGAGAGGAATGTCAACAGCTATCTTAAACAGCTGCAGGTGAGATAATACAGGGGAGGGTGACAGTAATACGAATGAATCAATTGATGGAAGAAAAAAAGAGGTTTTTCTCCTGGTGGCGGGCAGCTTCCCTGCTGTTTCTTGCAGCACTGCTGATGCCTGCGTCTCTTGAATCCCAGACACAGACCCCGGTCCCGGTACCTGTTACCATCTCCGGAGAGAAGATTGTAACGGATGGCAGGGTTTATTACATGCACCAGGTGTTGAAGGGTCAGACGCTCTATTCAATAGCCAGGGCTTACAGTGTGAGTGTTGACCTGGTAGCCCGCGAAAACGGGTTGGTTGACAATATCATAAGTGATGGCCAGGTGCTGAGGATACCTGCTGCTGCTGTGGAACAGGGGCAGGCTGCAATGAAGAACTACCAGACCGGCACACAGTACGGTGCGGCAGGACAAACCAGGCAGGCACAACAGGCAGGCCAGGCCGGACCCGGTCAGGGCAGGCCGGCTGTCGCCGGTACAGGTACACAGATGCCACAGAAGAATTCTCCCCAGGATGATTATATATATCACCGGGTAAAAAGAGGAGAGACACTGGGAACAATCGCCGGAGATTACGGTATTACGGTTAGAGAGCTGAAAAGGGCCAACAGGGGGCTGCTCTTCCCTCACGAGGGTGATTACCTCCTTATACCCAAGCGCAAGGCTTCCTACAGGAGCCCGGATCAAAGAGCGGTTCCGGAGCAGATGCCTGCGGGAGTGGTTGCAGAAATACCTGCTGATACGGTCATGACAGATACCCTGACCGTCATGGATGAACCGGAGGTCTTTACCGTGCCTGGAGAAAAAACCAGGATTGACAGATTGCACGGAACTGTCAGGGTGGCAGTGCTGTTTCCATTCTTTGTAAGGGAAAACAATGCCATGGTATATGCAGATACCACTAAGAGGGTTGGGACAACCACTCAGGTTTATGACGGAAGCCTCCCATTCCTTGAAGCCTATGAAGGCGTGCTGATAGCTGCTGACAGCCTGCGGTCACTGGGCCTGAACGTCGAGATGAAGGTTTTTGATACCAGGGCTGACTCTGCAGAAATCAAAAGACTGATCCGGACAGGAGAACTGGATAACGCAGACCTGATAATCGGCCCCGTGTTTTCCTATAACCTGGAGCAGATCGCCGGCTGGGCCGGAGAACGGGATATACCTGTTGTATCACCGGTGCCGCTTCGCGACAGTCATATTCATGAGAACAAGCCTTCGCTGTACAGGGTTTTCCCAAGTCAGGAAGTGGTGCAGGATTTAATCGCCGATGAAGTAGCGTCACGCCAGGGAAGCAGGGTCATCTTCCTCTATTCCGATACGGCCATGTATGATCCGGCAACTGCCAGACTGTGGCAGAAAGTGAAAACGGCTGCCAGTGATACTGGCTTCTCAGACGGAGGGAGTATTGTGCCGTTTTACTATACCGGGGTGACGGAAAGACGAAATGTTTACGGCACGGTTGCTTCATTTGAAAGCCAGCTTGATCCTGAACGGAAAAACATCATAGTGCTGGCCACAACCAGTACGCCTGTGGTCAGTTCGGCATTCTCCGCACTTCACAGCCTGACAAAGCGATATGATATAATGGTGATCGGGTATCCCGAGATACGCGGTCTTGAAACAGTTGACCTGAAGTATTATTATGATCTTGAGCTGCATATACCGTCAGAAAGCTATGTCGACTTTGAGTCACCCGGGGTAAAATCATACTCAGCCATCTATCTGAAGAAATTCAGGACCGAGCCCATGGCTGAAAGCTTTGCATGGCGCGGTTTTGACATCGCATGGTACTTTATCGGTGGTATAGCCATCGGCGGGAAGGGTTTTCTGAAGGACCCCGGCACCTTTAATCCTGAGCTTCTGTGTCTGGAACCCGACTTCCGGCGCAACAGTCGTAATAACGGCTATGAGAACAGGGGGATGTTCATCCTTCATTACCGCAAAGACATGACCATAGAAATATTAAAGCCCGGTCATCAGGCTCCTGAAGAAGAGATGAATGACCGGAAAGAGAGGGTCAGTTTTCCTTTTTCAGGTTCATCAGAACGTAATCGAGCAAGATGGGAAGGTCGTCAGGATTGACGCCATTTTCTGCCAGGAAGGGAATATCATCATTAAACGCTGACAGGAAGCTCTCTGCAGACATTTCTCCTCCGGCCAGGGCACTTAAATAATGTCCGGCAGCAATCCTTGTGTTGCCCTGGCAAAGTGCAAGGTGCCCCATATTTATTTTATCATATGGTGTCAGGCCGGTCTCTGCAAGCCTCTCAAAGTACATCTCAGCTTCGGCATACCTTCCGGTGACCAGGTAACACCAGGCTATTGGCCTCAGTACCTTTGAATTGCCGGGGCTTTCATACTCCACCCTGAAGTAGTGTTTCAGCGCTTCATCGTAATTGGCAGTATCAAGGCAGCAGTGGGCAACCATGAGGACAGTATTCAGGTCGTCAGGCTCATTCTGCAGTGCCCTGCGGTATGCCTCCAGGGCTTCGGCCGGTTTGCCTAGCCTGCGAAGGCACCATCCTGTCTTGCGAAGCGTCCATGTACGGGGCTCAATAATAGTTGCCATGGAGTACTTCTCCAGGGCTTTGTCATATTCTCCTGCCTTCTGATAGCAGTAACCTGCCTTTTCGTACAGTTCCGCATCATCGGTGACGCTCTTCAGGATGGTCAGATAAAGAGCCAGTGCATCCTCATAATACTCCTTGCTGAAGAAATAGTCGGCCAGTGACCTGTCATCAGCAACTGAGCCGCATGTTTCCCTGTAAAAAAGGGAGTTGTACAGATCAAGCCTTCCGGTGAAGAAATCATCAAACTCATGCCTGAAATCAGAGAGCTTGAAGAACCGGTAGAGATCCTGAATATACTGTGTCACCGTAGTTCTGAAAACTGCAGCAGGATCGGTGAGCTCATTGTCATATTTCATCTGTTCCAGTCCGTCAAGTTCCATCCTGAATACCTTGAGCATCATACTCTTCTGGTCAGATGGCATATGTTTCATATTAAGGATGAGAGAGAATTTGTCAGAGTTGCATATGAACGGGGTTTTGTACAGCGCTTCAGCCAGTTCGTTTATGCCCGGGCCGAGTATTTCATCCCTGAAGATAGAGTCTACTGCCTCATGATCAGGGTAGAAGGGGATAAACCAGTTGCGCAGCTTCCTGAAGAAGTCGAACTTTTTCAATCCTGCAAATGCTGACATATAAACATCTGATCCTTCCATCTGGAGATTGGTCAGTTCCTCAATCGTTTTATACATTTCCTCTGATCCGCGGAACATTTCTGACCAGTCAGGATTCAGTCCCTCTTCGGGGTTATCGCCCAGAATTCTGTCAAGGTCCAGTTTTTCTTCGATCCTTGGTTTAAGTTTGACAACTTTCGGAAGTATCTCCTCATTCATCCTGCGGCTGAGCTGCTCTGTATAGCGTGATCTGATAGCCTGAAGCACCACTATGCGGCATCTCTCCCTGAAGTTCTTTACTTTTGCCAGTTCTCTGACTGTCTGAATAACCTCAGGATAGAGGTTCAGGCGGTCATTATAATAATGAAGGGTGAAGACCAGCCCCGTAACCGCTCTTTCAGCCACCTGTGGAGTCTGGTCAGCTGTCAGCCTGGCCAGCAGCCTGATCTTGGCCGGGTCCCAGACCCGCAGACTGCTCAGCGTAACAGCACTGACGAATGTTGCTATCTCGTGCCACTCAAAGCGGGCTGATCCTATAAGGCGATCGATGAGACTCTCTTCGGCTTCACCGTAATAATCGGTCAGCCACAGAAGGTTAAATATAATCCCTGACAGGCGTTCACTCTCCATTGCTGCCTCACTCTGCGGATCAGGCAGACTTATCTCTGCAGATGCAAGGAGATCATCAAGGCGTGATTTGAATACAAGGTCATCCACACTCTGGATGATATTCCCTCCCCAGAGCCTCTCTTCCTTTTGCTCACTGGCTCTGACAGAATAAGTGTACCATCCTGAATAACGTGCCAAAATGTCCTGTTTGATTTTGTCATTGAGTCTGAGTATACTCTGCAGGAGCCGGTTGTAAACCTTCTCCCTTTCGGGGTCTTGTATGCCCTCAACAGTGTACCGGAGAATATTCCTGTAAGTCATCTGCAGCTCGGAGAACTGCTCCCTGAGATCATTAACAGACACATTATCAAGCATATCTGACATGATTTCAAAGCTCTGGCTCACCTTTTTCTGAACGATGAGGTTGCAGACTCTCCTGTGTTTCTGTATGACTGTATTGCTATTCATAATACGTGTCGTGATGACCACCATCAGCAATAAGACAACAATCAGGCCACTTCCCCGGTTTCAGAAGTTGAATCCAAGGCTTACGTATCCCTTTACAGGCCTGTAGAGTATCTGTCTGTCGTACAGGCCGTGCATGATTCCAATCCGGACAGGGCCGACAACTGTCATATAACCTGCACCTATTGCGTAACCTCCTATAATGGTGAAACCGGTCTCGCGGTCTGGCTCCTTCAGGGCGAACAGGTTCAGATCAAGTGTGAGGTGAAGGTCCCTGGTTACTTCAATGTCGGTTCCGAGGCGCAACCCTCCGGCATTCCTGACAGTAATCTGGTTTGGGTGGAATCCGACAGCAGCTATGGAGCGGTCAGTCAGGGGGGTGATTCCGCCAAGAAGCCAGCAGTCGTTTCCCGAGGTTATGGAATCTGTGCCTGTAGTTAACAACAGATCACCACCGACCAGTAATGTCACTTTCCCTGAAACCGGTGAATAGGAATTAATCCATGCCCTTGCCGAATAGTTGCGGTCAAAGCTGAATGGTGAATATTCATTACCCGGGAGATAGACTGACCTTCTTGACCCGGTTTTGACCACACCTCTGGTCATTTTGAGTACTGACAGGGAGATTCCGGAAGTTATACCCTGCCTGGGAAAGTATTTCCTGTCAACGGAGTTGACCTTGTAGCTGTAGTTCAGTCTGAGGTAATCATATGTCAACCTGTTTATCATGGTTGATGTAAGAAAGTCAGGGACGAGGTGCCGGTTTTCAAACGAAGCTGTCAGGCTCATCAGGTGGTTCAGGCTCAGTCGTTTGCTCAGGCTCAGTGAAATATTGAAATTCTGGCTGAGCATCGGTATTGTCTCATCTTTCAGTTTAATGAGTGGCAGCCGGGTATTGTCAGTGAATAGTGAGAATTCAAGCCCTGTTTTTTGGCTTTTGTCTATGTACTGAATCGCACTCAGCCTGCCGCGATAGTACTGACCAATATATGAATCAAGGTTAATGACTGACCGTGTGACGACAAGGTCTCTGGCTGAGATGCTTATCACTGCACCTGCACTGAGAACCGGGTCATAATAGAGTGACCCGTACAGCATTGCCCGGGGCCGTTCAATGCAATTGATTTCCAGTGTCAGCCCTTCATCTCCGGGTAGGATCATGTACCTGACCTTTTCAAACCAGTTTTTCCCGTACAGCAGTTCAATTCTCTCTTCCAGGAGATCCCTGTCAACATTTTCTCCGGGGCTTATATCAAGGATGCCAATAATCTGGTCATCACTGATTTTCTCGTTTCCTGTGACCCTGATATTATCAAAAACATAATAACGGACGTCGGGCAGTGCCTTTACCGGGTTACGCGGACCGATGGCATCAAGGGAGTCGGCAAGCTTTTTAAAGATATCTCTGTATTCAAGGGCTTCATGATAGCCTCTGGAAATAATGGTATCTACATTGCTGAATGCAAGAGTACCCACTTCTCCCAGTTCCGGCTCAATCAGGATGTCAGTCTGCTGCTTCTGCTCCTCATAGTCAGCCAGACTGCTAAGGAATCCGATCTGCTTCAGTATTCCGTAGGCGGATTCCAGGTCTTTCTCCCCGTATCCTTTGAAGCTCACATATGAACCTATCACAATATCTGCTCCCATCTCCCTCAGTTCGGTTGCAGCATAATTGCGTACCACACCGCCGTCAACCAGGATTGCCGTATCTGTCTTGACGGGGGTGAATACTGAGGGGATGGCCATGCTCGCCCGTATGGCATCCGGGAGGTAACCACTTTGTAAAACCACCTTTTTACTGGTTACCACATCAGTTGCCAGACAGAGGAAGGGGACGGGGAGTTTGGAAAAATCGGTAATTGTGGCTGCAGGCCAGAAATAATGGTTCAGACCACTCTCTATCTGCTGGCCGCTGATCAGTCCCGATGGGATCTTTATTGCGTCACGGGTGATTGGTAAGGCAATAATGCTGTTATGAAAATATCTCTTCTCATGAAAGATGATCTTGTTTTCCGGGATCATGTCTGACATTGCATATTCCCAGTTGAACATACTGAACATGCGTGCTATGCTGTCAGGGGTGTAGCCCATGGCGTACATCCCTCCTACAATGCTTCCCATGCTCACCCCGGTGACATAGTCAGGTTTCAGGCCTGCCTCCTCCATTACCTTTATTACCCCCAGGTGAGCGAGACCCTTCGCGCCTCCGCCGCTGAGGGCCAGACCCACCTTTGGCCTGGTGCTGTTTTTCTGTGCGGAAAGCAATGACAGATTTCCGGGTAACGCAAAAATCAACAGCAACAGACATAATGCCATACATCTCAATCTATTGATTTGTCCGCACATTTTTTTGCATGATGATGGCTGCAACGGTGCCGCCGCATCTTTCAATCTATTGACTTGTCCACACATTTTTTTGCATGGTTATGGCTGCAATGGCGCCACCGTATCTCTCAATCTGTTGACTTGTCCGCACATTGACCTGATAATTGACGCTGACAAGTGAAGGTAGCACTTTTCTGTTACATTTGGGAGCAATTTATCCATTATATGTAACTTGTGCAGGTGAAAAACAGGGAGAAAAGTACGATGATCTGGTTCCCAACTTCGAAGAAGGAGATGGAGGCAGCAGGGTGGGAGAGACCTGATGTCATACTGTTTACCGGCGATGCCTACATTGACCACCCTTCTTTCGGGGCAGCAGTAATTTCCCGCGTTCTTGAGTCAGCAGGCATGAGGGTTGCCGTTGTGCCCCAGCCCAACTGGAGGGATGACCTGCGTGATTTCACCAAGCTGGGAGAGCCCCGTTATTTCTTTGCAGTCACCGCGGGCAACATGGACTCGATGGTCAATCATTACACTGCATCGCGCAGGCTGAGATCAGATGATGCATATACTCCCGGAGGAATCGCAGGATTCAGGCCTGATTACGCGACTGTTGTTTATACTCAGATACTTAAGAAGCTCTATCCTTCCTCTTCGGTGCTCATAGGGGGCATTGAAGCATCGATGCGCCGTCTGATGCATTATGACTACTGGCGTGACAGGCTTGAACCTTCAATTCTGATCTCCAGCGGTGCTGACCTGCTCATTTATGGCATGGCTGAAAGGGCAGTTGCGCAGCTTGCCGGAAGGCTCCTGGCCGGCGAAAGAATGAAGGAGATACATGACCTGCCCCAGTCGGCCTTCACAGTTTCATCGGATACTGTCCTGCCGGCTCTTCCGGGGGTCAGGGATAAGGCGCTGAGGCCGTGTCATGAGGCTCTCGCTTCCAGAAAAGCGTATGCTGAAAACTTTGTCCTGTTCGAGAAGACAAGCAACAGCATTAAGCCTGTCAGGCTCACCGAGCAGTGCGGAGATGTTACTGTGGTGGTCAATCCGCCTCTTCCCCCCGCCACAGAGGCTGAAACTGATGCTGTCTATGACCTGCTCTTCAATTACGCTCCTCACCCCAGGTATAAAAAGAAAGGGGCAATCCCTGCATGGGAGATGATAAAGTTCTCAGTCAATATTCACCGTGGTTGTTTCGGAGGATGCAGTTTTTGTGCCATCGCTGCTCACCAGGGCAAGTTCATCAGCAGCCGTTCAGAGGCCTCGGTAATGCGCGAGGTTGAGAGGATAAGCCGGATGGATGGGTTTAAAGGTTATCTGTCAGACCTGGGCGGACCTTCGGCCAACATGTACAAAATGGCCGGGAGGGAGAGGGAGCGATGCATGAGATGCGGGCGCCCCTCCTGTATCTGGCCTTCTGTGTGTGATAACCTTGAAACCTCACACAGGGAACTGATCTCGCTCTACAGGAAGGTCAACAGCCTGCCATATATAAAGAAGGCATTCATCGGCAGCGGGGTGAGGTATGACCTGCTGATAAAGGATTACAACAAGGCTGCCGGAAATGCTGAAGAGCAATATCTGCGGGAACTGGTGATGAACCACACCAGTGGCAGGCTCAAAGTTGCCCCTGAACATACGGATGATGAGGTACTTTACCTGATGAGAAAGAGCTCTTTCAGGCACTTCAGGAAGTTCAGGGAAAAGTTCATCTCAATAACCAGAGCCGGCGGGTTCAGGTATGAGCTCATCCCCTACTTTATCTCAGCCCATCCCGGCACCAGCCTGAAGAAAATGGAGGCTCTCTCCCGTGAGCTCTCTGACCTGGGGATGCATCCGGAGCAGGTGCAGGATTTTACCCCTACTCCCATGACACTCTCCACTGCCATATTCTACCTCGGATTTGATCCCTATACGGGGAAAAAGGTCTTCGTAGAGCGTGATATAGAGGGAAAGAGGAAGCAGAAGGGGTACTTTTTCAAGGGTAAAACAACCAAAAGACACCAGTATTGACAATGAATCATTACTGACAGTCTGTTATCGTGGAAGTGTCACTGCTGCCCAATGGCTGATGCCTGAAAAAAAAGGCCGGTATTGCCGGCCCTTTTTTACTATTCGTATTCTTTCAATATTGCTTTCACATCATCGGGAGCGACCCTTCCGTAGGTTTTGTTACCGACTATCACCACCGGTGCCAGTCCGCATGCGCCCACGCAACGAAGGCTTGAGAGAGAGAACTTTCCGTCAGGGGTTGTTTGTCCAACCTGCAGGCCCAGTTCTTTCTTAAACTCATCGAGGATCCTTTCTGCACCTCTGACGTAGCAGGCAGTACCCATGCAGATGCTTATCGGGTGCTTGCCTTTTGGGGTCATGGTAAAGAATGAATAGAAGGTCACGACGCCGTAAACCTGTGCTGTGGAGATATTCAGTTTATCGGCAACAGCGTCCTGTATCTCTGCAGGCAGATAGCCGAAATGTTCCTGTGTTTTGTGAAGGATGTTTATCAGCTCCAGCGGTTCATTGTTGAAAGAATCGCAGATCTCATGGATCTTTTTCAGATCTTGCTGTCTCAGTTCTATCTTTATAGTTGTTGACATCTCTTTGATTTTTAATGTTAATTACCGCGTTTACTGTTTGACAACGATCTTTGCCTTTCTGTCAAAATAGTGTGTATGCAGCAGGTGGTGAGCCTTTTCGCTGTTAGGTTCGCCAAGATACTCCTTGTAAAGCTGGATAATGTAGGGGTTTTCGTGAGATAACCTTATTGGCATGTCACGGTCTGCATCGTAGAGTGCCTTAGCTCTTGCCTTGAGTATTGCGGAGTCACCGTGATGCAGTGGTTGGCCGCCACCGCCGACGCAGCCGCCCGGGCATGCCATCACTTCTATGGCATGGAATTTTGAGCGACCTGCCTTCACATCGTCAAGGAGTTTGCGGGCGTTGCCCAGACCGTGAGCGATACCTATGTTAAGCGGGAAGCCGTCAACATCTATCGTAGCCTGACGTACTCCTTCCATTCCTCTCAGTTCGGTAAAATCGATACGGCTGAGTTTCTTGCCTGTAAAGACTTCGTATGCTGTACGGACAGCAGCTTCAATGACGCCCCCGGTGTTCCCGAAGATGACGGCTGCCCCGGTAGATTCGCCGAGCGGTCTGTCAAATTCAGATTCGGGGAGGTTTGCAAAGTCAATGTTTGCCTGGCGGATGAAACTGGCCAGCTCACGCGTTGAGAGTGAGAAGTCAACATCAGGGTTGCCATCGACGGAAAACTCCGGTCTCTGTCTCTCATATTTCTTGGCAAGGCATGGCATGATTGAGACCACCACCATATCCTTACGGTTGATATTGATCTTTTCAGCGAAGTAAGACTTGGCAATTGCGCCGAACATCTGCTGCGGGGATTTGGCTGTTGATGGCACCTCCCTGAGTTCGGGATAGTTGTGTTCGAAGAAGTTGACCCAGCCCGGGCAGCATGAAGTAAGAATGGGAATATTGGCATCCTTGTCGCCGTTCAGGAACTTCTTCAGTCTTGTGAGTAATTCTGTTCCCTCTTCCATGATGGTGAGGTCAGCAGCAAAGTCGGTATCAAACACATAGTCGAATCCGAGTTCCTTCAGTGCCGTCACCATTTTGCCTGTAACGAGAGTTCCGGGTTTCATGCCAAATTCTTCTCCGAGGGCGGCGCGTACTGCAGGGGCTGTCTGCACAACCACTGTCTTGGAGGGGTCGACGATAGCACGCAGTACTTCGCGCGTATGGTCCACCTCTGTAAGGGCACCGGTGGGGCACACTGCCACGCACTGTCCGCAATAGGTACAGGGTGAGTGCTCGAGGTCCTGTTCGTAAGCAGGGCCCACGGCAGCCATGAAGCCTCTGTTGAAGGCGCCTATTGCACCGACGGTCTGGACCTCATTGCACATCATCTCACAGCGGCGGCACATGATGCACTTGTCAAGATCACGGATGATTGAAGGAGAGGTATCTTTCCTGTAGGTTGATATCTCCGCGATTTCATGGCCGGGAATCTCCCTGATGCCAAGCCGGTGAGCCATATTCTGCAGATCACAGTTACCTGACTTCGGACAAATGAGGCAATCCTTCGGGTGATCTGAGAGTATGAATTCCATAACGGTCCTGCGGGCGTTCATCACCCTCGGGCTGTGAGTGCGTATGACAGCACCGTCAACACATTGTGTGATACATGCGGGAGCGAGGTTCCTGCGTCCCTGGACTTCCACGACGCATATCCTGCAACCGCCGGGTTTGTTTTCAATGTTAAGGTCATCAAGCCTCATGTGGCAGAGGGTGGGGATATCGATCCCCATCTTCCTTGCAGCATCGAGGATGGTAGTTCCCTTCTCGACTTCAACCTGTTTGTTGTCTATTGTAATTTTTATTGTTTCCATCGTAACTCTTCCTGGTATTATTTGATTAGCACAGCACCAAATTTGCATTTCTCGAAGCAGGCTCCGCATTTGATGCATTTCTCCTGGTCAATGAAGTGCGGTCCTTTACGTTCACCGCTGATGGCATTGACAGGGCATCCCCTGGCGCAGGCGGTACAGCCGACGCATTTGTCAACGATGATTGAGTACTTCATAAGTTCACGGCATGAACCGGCCGGGCACCTCTTCTCAGTGACGTGAGCCACATATTCATCCATGAAGTTGTTGATTGTTGAGAGCACGGGGTTCGGAGAGGTCTGGCCCAGCCCGCACAGTGAAGTATCCTTGATGACATTGCACATATTCTTCAGGCGGTCAATGTCAGCCATGGTGCCGTTACCCTTGGTGATATGGGTGAGGAGTTCGAGGAGCCTCTTGTTTCCAACACGGCATGGAGCACACTTGCCGCATGACTCTTCCACTGTAAAGGCAAGGAAGAATTTTGCGATTGAAACCATGCAGTCATCTTCGTCCATGACGATCATACCGCCTGATCCCATCATTGATCCTGCAGCCACCAGGTTGTCAAAGTCAATCGGGGTGTCAAGGTGTTTCTCGGTAAGACAGCCGCCGGAAGGGCCTCCGGTCTGGACAGCCTTGAACTTTTTGCCGTTCTTGATGCCACCGCCTATCTCGAAGATGATTTCGCGGAGGGTTGTGCCCATGGGTACTTCAATGAGTCCCACGTTGTTTATCTTGCCTGCAAGGGCGAATACCTTCGTTCCCTTGGATTTTTCAGTTCCGATTGAAGAGAACCATTCCCATCCCTTGGATATTATCACGGGGATGTTGGCGAAAGTCTCAACGTTGTTCACGTTTGAGGGTTTGCCAAAGAAACCCTTTTCTGCCGGGAAGGGTGGTTTGTTGGTGGGTTCACCGCGTCTTCCCTCCATTGAACTGATCAGCGCTGTCTCCTCACCGCAGACAAATGCTCCGGCACCGTAGCGTAGTTCGATGTCAAAATTGAAGTCAGTGCCGAAAATGTTTTTTCCGAGGAGGCCATATTCCTTTGACTGTTTCAGGGCTATCTTAAGACGATGTATTGCCAGGGGATATTCAGCCCTGATGTAGATGAGTCCTTTCGATGCGCCGATGGCATAACCGCAGATGGTCATTGCCTCAAGGACTGAGTGGGGGTCACCTTCAAGAACCGAACGGTCCATGAATGCACCCGGGTCACCCTCGTCAGCATTGCAGACCACGTACTTCTGGTCAGCCTTGTTCTTTGAAGCGATCTCCCACTTGAGCCCGGTGGGGAAACCGGCACCGCCACGTCCGCGAAGGCCTGATTTCTTTATTATGTCAATGACATCGGCCGGGGTGAGCTCGCTGATGCACTTGCCAAGGGAAGCATACCCGTCACGGGCGATATATTCATCTATGTTTTCAGGGTTGATGAAACCGCAGTTACGCAGGGCTATACGGATCTGCTTGCGGTAGAAACCCATGTGCTTTGAATCGGGAACTTGTTCCTTGCTCTTCGGGTCAACATACAGCAGGCGCTGTACGGGCCTGCCCTTAATCACATGCTCGGCAACAATAATTCCTGCATCCTCAGGCTTGACATGCACATAGAAGGTGTTATCAGGCATAACCTTGACAACTGGTCCCTTCTCGCAGAAACCGAAACAGCCGGTCATTATAACCTGTACCTCACTGCTGAGGCCTTTCTCTTCAAGTTCCCTCTTCAGACTCTCAAGGATGAGATTGCTTTCTGAGGCACGACAGCCAGTCCCGCCACAGACAAGAAGGTGCATTCTGAATTTTGACATTATCTGTTTCCTCCCTGTTATTAGTCTATTTTTTCATAGTTAACCGGTATGATGCCTTCAACCAGTTCACCATTCTTGATGTATTTCTCAATGATCTCATCAGCTTTTTTTCTGTCAACATAGCCAAAAACGACAGATTCCTGGCCTGGGAGCTGAACTTCAACCGTAGGTTCGGCATAGCAGTAACCCATGCAACCCGTCTGGGTGACAACGGCGCCAATGCCTCTCTTGTCAAGCTCTTCAACAAAGAAATCCATTGTTTGCTTCGCACCTGATGCGATCCCGCAGGTAGCCATTGCAACCTTAACCTGGACGAGTCCCTCGGGGTTATCACCCCTTACCCTCAGGTCAAGCTTTGTCTTTGCTTCCTCGCGAATCCTCTTTAAGTCTGCAAGTGATTTTAGTTTTTCCATTTCAAATATTTTAATTCTGACTTAGATGTAAGTTATGGTTAATTCGCAAATCTAACTTCAATAAGTTACTTAATACCTAATATTTGTCATATCCCGTTTGAAAATTTCTGATCTCAGCCACATTTCCATTTATGATTTCCCTGAGATGCCTGACAATGGTCAGGTCTGTGACCGCCTCCTCCCCCAGGGCCTCTTTTATCTCACTGGTGGAGATACTCCATTCCTTCCCTTCACATATGTGGGAATAGACAATATTTATGGAGGGGTTTGACAGAATCATCAGCGCAATGGTTCCGCTCACATCACCCAGCGGCGGTCTGTCTACATGCTTGTAGCCGAAGGTGGCATTTACCGTTGTTCCCTTTCCGGGTTCAGAATCGATTGTCATCCCGCCTCCGGTGAGGCCGGCATTCATCTTGAGCAGCGGCAGGCCCAAACCCACTTTTCGCGTGGTGCGCGAGGTGAACCATGGATCGGAAGCCCTGCGGCAGCTCTCCGCATCCATCCCCTTGCCGTTGTCAGCTATGGTGAGTGAAAGGAGATCATCAGGTATCGACTCACTGAGTGTGATCCGGATTTCATTGGCGCCAGCTTTGATTGAGTTCTGGGTAATGTCGAGAATATGAAGTGCTATCTCCTTCATGACGCAAGTGGTATAATGAATCTTCCATCTTCACCTTTCAGGGCCTTTGACAGTTCGTCGAAGGAGGCGTTTTCGAGCATATAATCAGTGTATCGTCTCCCGATATGTTCCGGGATATGAGCATCGGAATTCCTGATAACCGGGAACAGAAGGTTTGGCACACTGCGAATAACCTCCACCGCATCAATGAAAAGGTCATCGGGGATAAACCCGAGCTGGCTCAGGATGCTCATTGAGGGTTTGTCAATATGTGCCGGGATGAAAAGAGCTCCATGGCTGTGGGCTGCTGACTCAACCTCATCGATGGAGGCATTCAGGGCAGCCGGCAGAAAATGGTCTATCTCACGGATAATGTTCTCATCCCTGTCAATCACTACCTGGTCACCGAAGATGTCAGGATTATGTGGCATGTAAGCGCAATGGCTGTCAATCCACTCCTGGAACGATAGGGTTGCTTCCTCATCCGGGAGGATCACCAGAGAGTGCACATCCTCAGCGCTGGTGACCTCAGCGGCCCTCAGAACCGTAAGGCCGGCCTCGCGGCCGAGGGTGACCGTCAGCTCACAGTGCAATGTACTGTTGTGGTCAGAGACTGCTATCATGTCCAGTCCCCTGCTCTTTGCCCGTACAATAATCTCATGCGGGCTCATCTCAAGTGAGCCGCAGGGAGAGAGCAGGGAATGAATATGAAGATCAGCCCTGAACGGTCTCATAATCAGTTTAATAGTGAATAAAGCCTGCCTGCAAGTTCAAATGTTGACAGTTCGGTTCCCAGCACCGGAATGCCTTCCTGGTTGCTCTGGGCTATTGTATCATCACCCGGTTTTTCCCCTGAGGTGATAATTACAGCTGAAATATCTTTGAGTGAGGCAATTGCCATGACGTTACGGTGAGTCTGGATAGTGAGCCACAAATCTCCTGATTCGGCATGTCCCATCACATCACTCAGAAGGTCGGAAACATAGCCGCCGGTTACCTCCCTGCCCAGGCCTTCATGCCCAGAGAATACATTAAGTCCAAGCTTTTCAACAATGTCAGTTACTTTCATTTTCAGCACCTTTTTTATTGCAGTTTTTTGTAAAATTGTTATCTCCCCATATCCGTTTCATTATTTCTGATGATCTTTCCATGTCCATCAGATTCTTTCCCATGTTTGACTCGCGGATGAAAACGCACTGTGAGATATCACCCCGTTGACGGACTATATCTTCAGCCAGTGCCTGGCATGATGGCGCCCCGCAGAGGCCGCAGTCGGTTCCCGGGAGCCAGCACATGAGCCGCCGTGACCGTTTCATCATTTTCATGGCCTCATCGCGGTCTCCGGAGAGGCGGTACATCGAACGGGGCATAATCTCCTCGGTGATTCTCACCTTGTTCATCAGGTATTCTTTGTATGCTTCAATGTTTTTGAACTCTTCCGTTTCCGGAGAGTCTGTGCCTGGTTTGAGGTTACGGGCTTTGTTACGGAGCCTTTCGGCAACCAGGAAACGATTGGAGGAGAGGAGCACACCGCCGGCACAACCCTCATCACAGGCCCTCAGTTCGAGATAATCAACACCGGTGATCTCATCGTTTTCGAGTTGTTCGAGGAATTCAGTGACGTTGTTCATTCCGTCAATAGCCAGGGTGCTGCCGTTGATACAGGAGGCTTCACCATTGGTGAGGCTCCATGCAAGAGTTTCAGGGTTAACGGAATAGGCATGGTCATCGCCGTATTTCAGTTCACCCTTGTTTCTTAGTGTGCGGTTTATCTTGTTGTAGATGAAGTCCATGTTGATTACGCCGCTGATGGGGGTTGATTCTTCACCCACGGGTGATTTTACGGCTGCTATCTTGGCGGCGCAGGGGGTAACATAAAATACGCCTATCTCGGCGTTATGGGCGCCGCCGTCACGCAGCACCCTGCGGCAGTAGAAAGCAGCCATCTCCAACGGTGCCTTCACTGTGGCAATATTCCTGATCAGTGCAGGGAAGCGCACCTGTATGAGGCGTACGATTGCCGGGCAATAGCTTGAGATCAGGGGGCGGGGGAGTGTCCGCATATCCATCAGGTCATCGATTGCAGGTTTGAGTATTTCCGCTCCGTGTTCAACCTCATAGACCCATGTGAATCCCAGGCTCTTCAGCACTGCGCTTATCTCCGACATGGATACTTCATGCCTGAACTGTCCGTGGAGCACTGCCGGCACAAGAGCCACGCGGTACTTGTAGTCAAAGATACGGCTGAAGTCGTCCTGCTCGATTATAATAGCATGTACCGGGCAATTCCTGAAGCACTCACCGCAGTCGACGCAGCGATCTTCAATAAGCCTGGCCTTGCCGTCACGTATACGTAGCGCTTCGGTGGGACAAACCCTCATGCAGAGTGAACAGCCTGTGCATATATCCTCCCGGATAGTGAGTGCGTGATGAAAGAACCCTTTTTCCATTGTTTCAAACAGCCGTGCTGTTCAGATTAATTGTTATCTCCACTGTAGTGCCTTTGCCAGGTTCGCTGGTGATGAGGAACTTGTCAGCATTTGCGCTGATATTGGGCAGTCCCATCCCTGCTCCGAACCCCATCTCCCTTACTTCGTGTGATGCAGTTGAAAAGCCCCTCTGCATTGCCTGCTCGATATTGGGAATGCCGGGGCCGTTATCTGTAAGCTTCATGAAAATGGTGTCGGTCTCAAGCACAATGCTGATTACACCGTCCCAGGCATGAGCCACAATGTTGACTTCAGCCTCGTAGAGACAGACTACAACCCTCTTGATGACAACATTGTCAACGTCAAGCTGTTTAAGCATCTTCTTTACCTGGCTTGAAGCATAACCGGCATGGGTGAAGTCACCTCCCTGTACCTTATATTCGAAGGTCATAGCCACTGCTTGTCAGAATAGAGGTTTGATTCCGGCCATGTAAAGTAAACCTGAAGCCTTGAACATCGTCATGGGGCAGGTTATGAGAGTCATGCCGAGTTCATCGGCCAGGTTTTTCATTTCCGGGGTGACCGTTTTTTTGCGAACAAACAGTATGCATTCGATATCTGACATCTCAGCAGTGCGTATGGTCTGCATGTTGGCCAGTCCCGTAATCAGAAGCAGATTATTGCAGTTTATCGTGAGTACATCACTCATCAGGTCAGAAGCAAAAGCGTGAGTTACCTCACGGTGAATCTTGTCACCACCGCAAACCACAGTACCGTTCAATATCGAACTAATTTCTTCCAGTTTCATTTATCTGCTGTTTCCAAATTACATCATTATAAAAGGGTAGCGCAAAGGTATAAAAATTGTGAAAGCATTCACAGTGTTATGAAGATAACAATAAAAATGCAATTCAATGAGAATGCTAAAGGTATATTATTGTTAATTAATGACTTATTTGATATTTGCAAACTCGGAACCGGGTTTCCATCCAGGCCTGACATCACTTGTCACAAGAGTGAAGGCAACATCAAGGATAGCCCTGGCATCCTCTGCAATACCGTCAAAGTTCATTTCCGGGTAATAGTTATCTGCAGGTTTGTGGTACCTGTTCCTGATGAAGTCATTTTCCTGCTCTGCTGCCCATTCCCTGCCGTACTCCCTGCTGTCACAGTTGCCCCGGGCGAAGAGAGCCGGCACTCCGGCACGGGCAAATGGAAAATGGTCAGAACGAAAGTACATGCCGCTCTCAGGATTGGGATCAGGCAGTATGTACCTGTCCTGCTTCCGGGCTGCATCTGCGAGCAGATCATCCAGTTCCGACTGGCCGTAACCGGTCACCATGACATCCTTCATCCTTCCGATGGGGAGGAGGAGGTCATTATTGAAACATGCAATCAGGTTTTCCTGTTTGACCGGAGGATTGGCCACAAACCATGATGAGCCGATCAGTCCCTGTTCTTCTGCAGTTGGAAAGAATAGGATTACAGACCTTTGCGGTCTCTTTTTCATTGAAGAGAAAGCTTCGCCAATTTCAAGGGCCCATGCCATGGATGTGCTGTTGTCTACCGCACCGTTGTATATCGAATCGCCATTCTCTTTCTCTCCGATACCGAAATGGTCCCAGTGGGCTGAAATTACAATTGCTTCTTCCGGGCGGGTTGTTCCCCTGAGGATTCCTGCCACGTTCATTGAGCTGTTCCTGCGATGGGTGTTGGTGAGGCGCAGTGAGATGGAGGCACCCATCTCAAAGCCGGCGAAGCCTCTGACACAGGCTTCACCGCGCAGTTTCTCCACATCATGGCCCATGGCCCCGAAGAGTTCTGATGCGGCGCCGGCACTAAGCCAGCCTGTGACCGGACAGGGCTCCGGATCACCGGCAGCAGGTTCCTGGTATAGTCCCGGTAAAATTGAACTTTTTCGTGGTATGGAGAAGTCATAGCCTGCGCCCACAGTCTCATGGATGATCAGAATTGCCGTCGCCCCCTGTCTGGCTGCCTCCTCGTATTTGTATCTCCATCTTCCGTAATAAGTCATTGTCCTTCCCTTGAAGAGGGCAGAGTCGCCAGTATAGAGTCCCGGGTCATTTACCAGAACCACAGCGCATTTACCTCTGACATCAACAACCGAGAAATCATTCCAGCCGTATTCAGGTGCCACAATGCCGAATCCGCAGAAGACCATCGGTATGTTAACCAGTTCAACATACTCCTTCATTGAAGGCGATTTCAGGGCGATATCATCAGGTACAGAGAACTCCAGTTTCCTGCCGGCGGCAGTGATCAGAACCGGGCTCTGTACCGTTGTGTTGATCTCCACCATCGGAACCTCCTGGAACCAGCTGTCGCCAAATGCAGGAGCGAATCCTGTTCTTTCGAGCTCTCCGGCAAGATAATTTATGGTAATTGTCTCACCGGGGGTAAAGGGTTTGCGTCCCATCATGCTGTCAGCAGAAAGAATCCGGGTATATTCCCTCAGTTCAGCGGGAGTAATTGTCTCAGAGGCTTTTTTGAGCTGATTGTCTCCTGCACATGATGCAGTAACCATGGCTATAAGAGCTACGGGAATGATTGTTTTCTTCATTTTGGTGATTTGTTTTCTGCAGTGATGATATTGATTATTACCTCCACGGCTTTTTCCATTGACTGAAGCGGGATATATTCAAACCGTCCGTGGTAGTTATGTCCGCCGGTGAACAGGTTGGGGCATGGCAGGCCCATGAATGAAAGCCTGGCACCGTCGGTTCCGCCCCTGACAGGCTTGATGACCGGTTCTAATCCGGCCTGCCGATAGGCTTCGATGGCAGTCTCAATGATGTGATAGTTGGCCTCAATTATCTCTTTCATATTAAAATACTGGTCACGCATGACAACATTCACCTCTGCTCCCGGATACCTTATACGTGTTGCTTCGGCAACTTCATTCAGCAATTTCTTTCTCGCGGCAAATTTAACCGGGTCATGGTCCCTGATGATATACTTCATGACACTCTCTTCAACAGATCCCCGGATATCATAGAGGTGAAAGAATCCCTCGTAACCGGCTGTATGTTCCGGTCTCTCATCCTGCGGAATGAGGCTGTCGAAGACGCCGGCCACCATAACCGAATTGATCATTGTATCCTTTGCCGTTCCGGGATGTACACTGCGTCCCTTTACAGTGACCGTTGCCGCAGCAGCATTGAAGTTTTCATATTCCAGTTCCCCTATGCCTCCTCCGTCGAGGGTGTAGGCATAATCGGCACCGAACCGTTTGACGTCAAATTTGTCAGCCCCTCTTCCGATCTCCTCGTCAGGTGTAAAGGCAATCCTGACCTTTCCGTGTTTGAGTGAAGGATTTGAAATCAGATACTCGCAGGCGGTGACTATCTCAGCGATACCCGCCTTGTCATCAGCTCCGAGAAGCGTGGTTCCGTCAGTGGTTATCAGTGTCTGTCCGATATATCTCTTCAGTTCAGGAAACTCATCGGGGGAGAGGATGATTCCTCTTTCCCGGTTAAGCAGCAGATCATTTCCATCATAGCAGTGATGCACCAGGGGGTTAATGTTTGCAGACGGGGCTTCAGGAGAGGTGTCGATATGAGCAATAAATCCGGTAACAGTGCCATGGGAGCCGTTGTTTGCCGGGAGTGTGGCCATAAGGTATCCGTTGCCGTCGAGTGTCACTTCTGACAGCCCTATATTCTCCAGTTCATAAGCCAGTTGTTCGGCAAAAATCATCTGGCTTACCGATGAGGGTGAAGAGGGGTTTGAATCATCTGGTCTTGTCTCAAACCTGACATACCTGAGAAATCTTTCAAGGAGATTCTGCATGAGTGGTTATTTGATTGAGCCGTTAAAATTAGTCATTAAAAATTAAGAAACGGCAACCCTTCGCCATCATCATTCCGGTGAAATTGACAGACATCACCCTGCCTGCCGTGGCGACGGCAACAAGGAGGAACGCCGCACTGCTCCGGTTGCCCTCCACGGTGTATTGAGCCCTGTGCGTTTATAACGAACCGGGCCTGCGACGGCCGGACAGATTCTGACTTCGTTGTCAGGCTTTATCCATCCCCCCCACTCACCACAAAAACACGTTCCGGTATTTCTTCTTTGGGACTCCTTATCCTCTATTCCGCAGAGAAAATGAAGCTATATGCTCCTTGATTATAAACTGTGTTCTCCGGCATCTTGCACGCCTGCAGGAATTAAGTTTATTATATTTCCTGTCTTCCGCATTTTCCCGGGACACCCATGTAAGTCATTGTAAATCAATATATAATTATCATTTTTTGGGGTGTCCCGAAATAACGAAATATGTTTGTCCGCACCAAGTTGAACAGCTCTGGAAGTACTAGTGTTCAGATAATTAGCAAGGCAAGGGGGCGTTATAAAGTGGTCAGGAGCTTTGGTTCCGCCACCACACAGCAGGAAATAGATAGCTTAGTCCGAAAGGCCCGGCAGGAGATAAATCACCTATCCAAGCCACAGGATCTCTTTCGTCATCTTGTTATCTCACGGATTGCCTATCCGCTGAGTAAGCTGAAGACAATCGATTACCTCTTCCGTTATCAGGGAGTATACCTTGAGATTGATACTGTTTATCGTTGTCACTGAAAAAGGCAGCAGAAATCACTCATAACATGTATCAGAAAACTTATACCCTCCCTGAGTCCAAACACACAGAAAGCCACCTGCTTAAGATGGATCAGGAGCAGCAGGAACTATACGATATTATCCAAAATTATTTTTAAGGTGTCCCATTGCGGAAAACAGGTGTAGCCTCTCCCTTATACGTAATTCTATTGTTATAGTAGTTCAGCCAATTATTCTTTGAATCGTTTTTTTCATCCTGAGTCATTTCACCAGCTACAAGTTGCCAGGCGTTTACAGGTGTATTTGCCGGAGTATAAACGGTTGTACTTGTATATGTTTGTTGTGCTTGCGCATGTATATATGTCATGCAAACAAGCAATCCTAACGACAATAGTTTATATGTTCTCATAACAAATTGGCTTTAAGGTAATCTCTGACATATTTCACTATTAAACCAGGGTTATCATGGCAAATTCTATAACCCCACGGATCTGTCTTAAGTGAGCCGGAAGAGAAACAGGGATCGTTCAGGAAAGCTTCGTATTGCAATGATATTAATGCACTTACCATGATGTGTGTATTTGCATTCAAATAATAACCCCATTTCTTTTCAGATGTTTCAGATATTCTTAATGAAACCACTAATAGCTTTTCGGCTTGTTGTTTTGTTAGTGATAATCTGATATTATCTGAAGCAAGAATCATGGCAATGTTGTCTGCTAACCAGGTGCTGACTTTTTCGGGATCATTTTCTTTAAATAATTCTTTCATCATGTTTATATATCTAAACAACAGTAAGTCAAACGCATCATCACGTGTCAATAGCTCAGCTGGAACGGGATTTAGAGTTATTATGGAATTAAAATATATAATGCCATCGTAGCCACCGGAACAATAGTGGCACCAGGGGCCTAATATTGCCGCCGGGTGGTTCAGGAATGTTTGAATCAACCCGCACGTGCTCATGTTTTCGATGGTGGCCTGAGGAATAGTGAATGTATCTGCAACCTCTTTTGTCCAGGGTTCCGGATATACAACTGCATCTTTAGGAGAGATGCACTCTTTACCTGAGCTGTTTAGTTCATCAACAATGGCAATGTAATTATCCTCAAACTCGAAATCGCTGGAATAATCTTTCTTGCAACCATAAAGAGCTGCTACTGCCAGACATAAGGCAACTGTTAAAAATTTTATATTTGCTTTCATGATAATTTAATTAATCAGGTTGTTAAATCTATTAATTGATTCATTTATATCGGTGTGTGATACATGGCAATTTATATTCACTCTCCCACTGACCATCTGAATCAGTATTTGTATTGATGTTAATTGGAACAGCTATTCTTTGAATCCCACCTACAATAGTATCGTTAGCAGCATCTTCCGCTCGTATTTTCTCCATATCGGGAGGATCAACAAATATTGGCATCGGGGGATCTTTTATCCCTTCCAGTTTAAAACTGGCCGGCTGTTCATTCGTGGTTATCTGTGAGAACACCGTTGGCGATAAAAGAGCCATTATAATAATGGTTGCAATCGATATATGTGCTATTGTACTCAAGACTCTTCAATTGTACGGTGAAATAACAAGTAATTATTCTCGGGATAGAATAAAAACAACTGATCGTCTTCTACTTTGAATTTATTGATTAGTGGCACTATTTCTTCAAGTAGGCGTTCATCTTCTGGT